>Ga0256405_10001458_pt1 | contig 64042 bp, 57 predicted proteins | sample RumenRJG_02DNA_FD_189096 | JGI IMG/M metagenome (GOLD analysis project Ga0256405, IMG submission 189096) | Bovine rumen microbial communities from Lethbridge, Alberta, Canada - RJG_02 | ecosystem: Host-associated > Mammals > Digestive system > Stomach > Rumen | place: Canada: Alberta... | reverse complement strand
TAGGAAAATCCAAAAGTTTAGATTTTCTCAAAATGCTTATCTTTTGGTCTTTGGTTCGGAATAGTGTAGTGCTGGCGGTCTATCTATTGTTTTCGGTTGCTTGCTTCTTTACCGTACATGAGCATTCAAAGCGGGATTGTTTTCGAACTACAGTAACTATGAGAGTTTTGTGATCCAGTTTAATAAGTCTCATTACGGTTACGAGGAAGAACTGATCCATCCGCTTGCCTGCAAGGAGGAGAGGGTAATTGACATTACGGAGAATTGGACGGATTACCTATATATCATCAATAATTCCGATTGTGAATGGATCATAAAAAATCAAAACGGCACAACTTTCTTAGATAAGAGAACATTGGGAATCATACGATTTCAGCAAGTTGAGAAGATGATTCACAGGGTACTGCATGAAAATGCCAAAGAATTCAGTGCAAGTATCAGCAAAGAAGAATTTGTGGAGATACTGAATCGATTAAGGGACGCATCGGATTTGGTAAGAAAGGTAAATAGTCTATTCCGTAATAGCAGGGATAACGTTGAGTGTGATTTTTGCAATGGGGCGGCACTTCAGATCTCACATGAGAGCACCGTGGTATTTTTACTTCGGAAACTGCTGAAGGATGCAGTTGAAAACATCGACTATTACATTTATGAGTTGGATTATGGACGAAAATATGAGTCAGGCATGATTACAGACGAGAATGGCCATGATATCGACTTCAGTTCTGCTGAAAAGCTATATGATTACCTGATCGGGGAGGTGAAATAATATGCCTAAGAATATAAAGAAAGAAACAAACAATACATGTTGGCGGCATCAATATAGCAGTTTATACATCGGACTTTGAAAATGATTTTTTATCTTTAACTGATATTGCAAAATACAAAAGTGATGATGCAAATGCGACGATATGCAATTGGATGAGAAATAGGGAAACTATAGAATTTCTTGGGTTATGGGAAAGTTTGCATAATCAGGATTTTAAACCCCTCGAATTCGAGGGGTTTAGAGGTGAGGCTGGATTACATGCATTTACAATGTCACCGTCCAAGTGGATTGAGGGAGTAAATGCAATTGGAATCGTCTCAAAAGCAGGAAGATATGGTGGAACATATGCTCATTCGGATATCGCGCTTGAGTTTGCATCATGGATTTCAGCTTCATTCAAGTTGCTGATTGTTAAGGATTATCAGCGCCTAAAGAAGGATGAAAATAGCCGCCTGTCTCTTAACTGGAACTTGAACCGCGAGAAAGCCAAACTAAATTATCGTATTCATACCGATGCAATAAGGGATCACTTGATACCGCCAGAACTTACGCAGGATCAGATTTTTTTCAATTATGCAAATGAGGCAGATATGCTTAATGTGGTATTGTTTGGTATGACTGCAAAACAGTGGAGGGATGCTAATCCGGGTAAGAAAGGAAACATCAGAGATGATGCCAACCTTAATCAGCTTCTCGTGCTGGCAAACATGGAAAGCTATAATGCAATCCTGATCGGACAGGGCAAAACTATGTCTGGAAGGATAGTGTTGCTTAGAGAACTCGCTGTTAAGCAGATGGAGACTCTGTCCATGGTCAGTATGGATGGTATAAAGCAACTGCCGGGCGGCGATTCTGAGAAAGAATGATGAAAAGGTCGGAACTCTGATACGATGTATAACAAAAGTAGCAAAAAAGCAACCAATGGCTGATGTATCTCAGCAATGAGAAATTGTATATTGGTCTTGGAGGTGATGAGTATGATTTTTTCAGAGAAACTACAATTGATCCGCAAGAGTAAGGGGATGACACAGGAAGACCTTGCAGAAAAGCTTGCTGTATCAAGACAGGCGGTTGCAAAATGGGAATCAGGCCAGGTTTATCCTGACATTAGTAATCTTATCCAGATAAGCAATCTTTTCAATGTTACTGTAGATTATCTGGTCCGAGATCAGGAGTGTATGGTTAGTTACGAGAATACTGAGGATAATGATCTCAGTAAGCTGATCGAGTTCAGGCTTGAAGCTAATGTAAATACTTATGCTGCCTATATGAATGAAACAGACTCTACAAGAATAGATTCTCACGACTTTTCATATAGCAGTGGACCATATACATATCATGACACGTATGTTGGTGGTGAAAAGTTTGCCGGCGAAGAAGCTATATGGGTTGATGGCAAGATTCAGTATGCAATGAATTATCTTGGAAGGGTGTTAAATCAGCAATTCAGTGGTGATTTCCTGAAAGAAGCACTTCGCAAGGCGGATCAAAAAATGCCATACCGAGGACCGGAATACTATCAGTCAGGTGAATATACATATAAATGCAGTGTGACCGGAGATTTTTCCTGGTTTCAGGGATATGAAGAGATCTATTGCAACAACGTAAAAGTATACGAATGCTATTTTCATGGCGGAATCATGAAGTAAGGGCCTACCTAGAAAAGGAATTGACGAAGCAGAGGCTCTGTGATACGCTTGGTTTAGATTAATTTTTGAAAGAAAAGGAGGTAATCAGTATGCGTGTAGAGAAAAGAGAGATTGTAATTGCATATAGTATGATGACCTCGGTTTCTGCCTTTTAGTCCAAATATGGATATATGATTTTGGTTTAGACCGTGGCTTGTTTGCCACGGTTTTCTTTTGCCTTTTCGGGCAGTTTTCCATTACAGAAGGTCTCCATACTATCAGCTGATGAATGAATCGATGAATCTAAAAGGAGACAGTAAATTGAATAACATTATTATCAGAAAAGAAACAAAAGAAGATTATAATGCGACGGAACTGATGACTATGCGTGCTTTTTGGAATCTCCATGGCCCGGGGTGCAATGAGCATTTGATGGTACATAAGCTAAGAGGTGCAAAAGAATACGTGCCGGAGCTCAGCCGTGTGGCAGAGCTAGACGGAAAGATAGTTGGAGCGATTTTTTACTCCAGGGCCAAGGTGGTAGAGGGTGACGTAGAGCATGAAATCCTGACATTTGGTCCCCTTGCGGTGGAACCTACCTGCTTTAGCATGGGGATTGGGGCACGCCTTTTGGAAGAAACACTGCCGTTAGCAAAAGAAGCCGGGTTCAAAGGCGTTGTAATCTGTGGCGAACCGAAGTATTATCCGAAACATGGCTTTGTGACTTGTGATCGGTATGACATCCATCATCCGGGGTTTGGGAATGCCGATGCCTTTATGGCTTATCCATTGAATGAGGGATTTGAAGAAATCCATGGATACTTCTATGAGGCGCCTGTTTTTGAAGAATGTGAGGATGAAAAGGAAATAGAAGAGTTTACGAAGGGCTTTCCTTATTACAAGCCACTAAAGTTGTCCTGCCAGTGGCTTCATGTAGAAAAACTGGGAAGGATTTCGGAGGTAAGTAAAAACAGCTATAAGATTAAGTTCTGGGAGCAGGAACTGCCGGCGAAGCTGAAAGGAAGCTTTTATGAAGAGGAAGCGGATAAGCTTCCTGTTGTAGGTGACTACGTGACATTTCGGTATAACAGACAAGGGGAATCAGTTATTCTTTCCGTATGTGAGAGGAAAAGCTTCCTGCAAAGACCGGATCAGGCAAAGACCGGCGTCATGCAGTACATGGCTGCCAACGTGGATTACCTTTTTATCGTTACATCCCTAAATGAAGACTACAACTATAATCGTATTGCCAGATACGTGAGCGTAGGTCTTCAAGGTGGTGCAAGACCTGTGGTTATCCTTACCAAATCCGATTTGTGCAGTAATCCGGGAAGGTATATGAGTGAGGTGGAACAGATTTCCGATAAGGTGCGTGTTCATGCTATTTCAGCCATCTATGATATCGGCCTGGAGGAACTGAAGGAATACATGATTCCGGGTACTACCATTTGCCTCATGGGATCTTCTGGTGTGGGAAAGTCAACCCTGATGAATGCTATGACCGGGGAAGAGACCATGAAAACTTCCGGCATAAGAGAAGATGATGATAAAGGAAGACACACCACTACGTATCGAAAGCTGATTGAACTCCCAAGTGGCGTTACGATTATAGACACACCTGGTATGCGTGAAATCGGCATGGCGAATGTACAGGAAGGTATCGATGAAACCTTTTCGGACATCCTGGAACTGGAATGCAGATGCAAATTCAGCAACTGCAGACATGAAACAGAACCGGGATGTGCCGTAAAAGCAGCCATAGAAAATGGCCAGTTGTCTTTAGAACGGTATGAATTATACAAAAATCTGGGCAAAGAAAACCGTAACAACTATGCCAAGAAAAAGGAAATATCTAAATGGGCAAAAGCTTATAAGAAAAACAAAGGATTCTGACCTTTTGGGGACGGGGTTACAGGTTCACTGAACCTGTAACCCCGTCCCCAAGGTCTTATATTATGATAGCGGTTCTGCCGGGCCTTTGGGTGCTACTTGGGTCAAATGTTCATTTGAAGAGAAAGACCATAAGAATCACCAGAATCGTGATGGTCCTTATTTTTGCAGAAGCAGTACTTTGGAGCATAGAGCGTTGGTACAGAGAAGTGGATTATTTATCCTACGTAAGAATCCTCTTCACCCCTACGATTTATTTGCTTCATCCGCTGATTATGCTGGGCATTATTGAGATGGCAGAATGCGTCGGGAAAAATAGAGTGATTCTTTATATTCCGATTATTGCCAGTGCACCGCTTTTGTATACCTCACAGTGGACCCATTTGATTTATTGGTTCACGGAGGACAACCTGTTTATCGGAGCAGATGGTCCGATACGGTTCTATCCATATATCCTCTTTTTATGCTATGTAATCTACTTCATGATTGCGTTCACGGTACGATACGCCATCAATGGAAGTGTGGAGAGGAAAGGAATCGTGATCAGTGTAGTGGTGGCTGAGATTGGAGTCATCTTACACATTGTTTTTAAAGAAGATGTTGACTACAGTACATTATTTACCGCATTACTGCTCATGTACTACCTGTCTTTGTACGTGATGACTGCGAAGGAGGATCCGCTTACCGGGCTGATGAATCGTCAGTGTTACTACGCAGATTCTGAGAAACTGAAAAATCAGATTACCGCTGTGGTGTCCGTTGATATGAATGATTTGAAAAAATACAACGATACACAGGGACATGATGCCGGGGATTTGGCTCTTCGAACCGTATCAGGATGCTTGGTTAAGAAGCACTCTAAAAATAAAAGAGTATATCGTATCGGTGGCGATGAATTTGCAATTTTTTATCTGGGCATAACGGAGGAAGAGGTTCAAAAAGACATTGAAAGCATGAGAGAATACTTGGCTGAAACTCCTTATGTATGCGCCTTCGGATACGAAATGGTGGACAAAAACAGCCGTGATATTCACGATACCATGCGTCTTGCCGATCGGGAAATGTACGAGAATAAGGCAAAACTCAAAGATACCGCGGAAAGAAGGATTGCGGCCCACAAGGAGGCCACCATTCGTGTTATGCACGAGGCTCTTGGTTCAGGTATGTGGGGTATGGAATTCGACGAATCCGGAAAAATGATATCCGTGGAGTGGAGCCCAGAATTCAGAAGGATGATTGGCTACACCGACGAAAATGATTTCCCAAACACTTTGGAATCTTGGTCGGATTTGTTACATCCGGATGATAAAGAGAAAGTCTTAAAAGCGTTTAATGATGCTATAGCAGATTATTCAGGCCAAAAGCATTACGATGTGAAGTATCGTTTGAATACAAAGAACGGAGGGTGGAGAAAGTTCCATGCTATGGGAAGACTTCTTCGTAGAGAAGATGGAACTCCATTATCCTATGTAGGTATGTTTGTTGAGATAAAAGAACAATGAAAGTAACCATTAGACAGGGAAAACGGGAGCAGAGATTGCTCCCGTTTTTTTGTGCTTGTATACTAAAGGTACAAAGAAAAGGAGATAGTGTTATGAGGGAAAAAGTAATCGAAATCCATGATTTGACCAAACGCTATGGGAAACACAGAGGGGTAGAAAAGGTGTCTTTTAATGTGGAGCAGGGAGATATCTTTGGATTCCTGGGGCCAAACGGAGCAGGAAAGTCCACCACCATCCGTTCCATGCTTGGGTTTCTTAAGTATGAGGGGGATATTCGGATTCTGGGAATGGATGCGAGAAAAGACCACGAGGAAATCCTGAGAAATGTCGGGTATATGCCTTCCGAAGCCTTGTTTTATCCGTCTATGAAAGTAAAGGACGTGATTCGTTTTGCACAAGAGATGAGAGGCTTGGATTGCAGAGAAGAAGCAGAGAAACTTTGCGATAGACTGCAAGTAGATACCGGCAGGAGAATCAATGAACTATCTCTTGGTAATCGTAAGAAGGTCAGTATCGTCTGCGCCATGCAGCATAAGCCGAAGCTTTTCGTCTTCGATGAGCCTACAAGTGGCCTTGATCCCCTGATGCAGAATATTTTCTTTGAGCTGATAGAGGAATATGTGGCAGCAGGCAGTACCTGCATGCTTTCCACCCATGTGCTTTCGGAGGTGAAACGGTACTGTAAGCACGTTGCCATCATGAAGGAAGGACACTTGGTGAGCGCTGGCAGCGTGTCGGAACTGACCCACACCAGCTCTAAACGAGTTGTGGCAACCATCGATGGCGAAAGGAAGGAGTATCTGTACACCAAAGATATGAATTCTCTGATACGGGAACTTAGCGAAAAGAATGTAACAGAGTTGAGTATCACAGATCCATCTATAGAAGATATCTTCATGGGCTATTACGGGGAAGAAAGATAGGAGGAGAGGAAATGCTTACATTAATCAAACATGAATTAAAACAAACATATAAAAGTCTTTTGATTTGGAGCCTGACAGTAGGTGGCATAGGTCTTCTTTGCATTTGTCTATATGCCAGTATGACAGAAGATATGGCTGCGCTTTCCGAAAGTTTTTCTAATATGGGGGCTTTCTCGGATGCCTTTGGCATGAGTACCCTGGGGATTGGCACCATTGCCGGATACTTTGCCACAGAGGTAGGAACTGTACATGGGCTAGGTAGTGCTATGTTTGCCGCTATTTTGGCCACTACCATCCTATCCAAGGAAGAGGATGGGCATACAGGAGAATTTCTCTTTGCACTGCCGGTATCCAGGGGAAAGGTGATTGCGGGCAAACTCTTGTCTATGATATTAGCTTTACTACTGTTTACCGCAGTTACCTTGATATGCTACTTGATCGGATTTGAGATTCTGGGAGAGGCGCCGGATATGGATCTCTTTTACAGGTTTATGGGAGCCCAACTTCTGATGAATCTGGAAATTATGTTGATTTGTACCGCATTTTCCGCGTTTCAAAAAAGAAATCTTCTGGGGGCAGGACTTGGTATTGCACTTCTTTTCTATGTGTTTGATTTAATCGGCAGAGTGATTCCGGATTTAAAGGATATGTTGGTAATCGGCCCCTTTAGTTTTGCCAATGCTTCCGAGATTTTCGTAGAAGCAGAGATCCCTACGGCAGCTTATCTGTGGGGCCTTGGTATTATGGCGATTGCCACAGCGCTGACCTTTTATCGATACACCTCCAAAGACCTGGCATCCTAGTTTGCTTCCCTTGAATAGTAGGGGCAGATATGGTAAGTTTAACGCAGTAATACGTGAACTTGTGAGGATGTTTTATGATGACAATTAGAGATTTGCAGATTGGCCAAAGCGCCAGAATAGAAGAAGTGGGCGGGGAAGGTGCATTACGCCAGCACTTTCTAGATATGGGGGTGATTCCCGGAGCAACCGTGACGCTTGTGAAGCTTGCGCCTATGGGAGACCCTATGGAACTGCGAATCCATGGCTATGAGCTGACTTTGCGTCTGGCAGATGCAGAGAAGATTACAGCCACCCTTATAGAAAAGAAGGATGCATCAGAGTCGGATTCTTATCAGGATAAAGAACCGAAGCAGAAATCCATTAAAAATAAAGAAAAAAGGCAAGATATCGAGCACCCTGGCTTAGGCGAGGAAGGCAAATATCATGAGAAAGGCAGTGGCAATCCTTTGCCCAAGGGAGAGAAACTGACCTTTGCCTTGGTGGGAAATCAGAACTGCGGAAAGACCACTTTGTTCAATCAGCTTACAGGCTCCAATCAGCATGTAGGAAACTTCCCCGGGGTTACCGTGGACCGCAAGGACGGCTCCATCAAAGGAAATGAAAATACCTTGATTACGGATTTGCCGGGTATTTACTCCATGTCCCCCTACTCCAGCGAGGAACTGGTCAGCAGGGACTTTGTACTAAATGAAAAACCAAAAGCAATCATCAATATCGTAGATGCCACCAATATCGAGAGAAATCTATATCTGACCATGCAGCTTCTGGAAATGCATATGCCCATGGTAGTGGCTCTCAATATGATGGATGAGCTTAGAGGAAACGGTGGTTCAGTAGATATCAACCGTATGGAAAAGATGCTGGGAGTACCGGTAATCCCTATCTCTGCAGCGAAAAACGAAGGTATCGACGAATTAGTCAGCCATGCTATGCATATTGCTTATTATCAGGAAAAGCCGGAAGTGGATGATTTCTGCGATGAAAAGGACAACGGCGGTGCTGTACATAGATGCATTCACGCCACCATTCATTTGATAGAGGATCATGCGAAAAGGGCCGGCATCCCGGTACGATTCGCGGCAAGTAAGGCAATTGAGAATGACCAGCAAATCATCGACAGATTACAGCTGGATGAAAATGAGATAGAGACCCTAGAGCACATTACCAAGCAGATGGAGAAGGAAAGAGGCCTGGATCGAAGTGCAGCCATGGCTGACATGCGATTTGCCTTTATCGAGAAAGTCTGTCAGGAGTGTGTCACTAAGCCAAGGGAAAGCAAGGAGCATTTGAGAAGCCAGAAAATCGACCAGTGGTTGACGGGCAAATATACAGCAATCCCGATTTTTATAGCGGTGATGGCCACAGTCTTCTTCCTGACCTTTAATGTGATTGGTGCTTGGCTCCAGGGCCTTTTGGAGATGGGGATAGGAGCCCTGGCGGATTTCACAGATCAAGCACTAACCGCCGGCAATGTGAACGAAACCATACATGAACTTATCATCGGTGGTATTTTTGAGGGCGTAGGTGGCGTATTAAGCTTTCTACCCATCATTGTCACCATGTTCTTTTTCCTGTCTATCCTGGAGGATAGCGGATATATTGCCAGAGTGGCTTTCTTCATGGATAAGCTTCTTCGAAAAATCGGTCTGTCCGGTAGAAGTATCGTGCCGCTGTTGATTGGATTTGGATGTACCGTGCCGGCAGTTATGTCCACCAGGACCTTGCCCAGTGACAGAGACCGCAAGATGACTATCCTTTTAACACCATTTATGAGTTGTACGGCGAAGCTACCGATTTACACCTTCTTTGTGGCGGCTTTTTTCCCGGAAAAAGGCTGGCTGGTGATTACCGGATTATACTTCCTGGGTATCGTGCTGGGTGTACTGGCGGCGTTATTCTTTAAGAAGTTCCACTTTAAAGGTGAAGCGGTACCATTTGTCATGGAATTGCCGAATTACCGCTTCCCCAGCGCTCGTAATGTCATTCAGCTTTTGTGGGAAAAAGCAAAGGATTTCCTGCAGAGAGCTTTTACGGTTATCTTTTTGGCAACCGTTATCGTATGGGTGCTTCAGAGCTTCGACTTACATTTGAATCTGGTCAGTGACCAAAGGGATAGTATTTTAGCTACGATTTCAGGCTTTTTGGTACCTATCTTTAGGCCTGTTGGATTAGGGGATTGGCGTATCTGTACATCCCTGATTTCCGGCTTTATGGCCAAGGAAAGCGTGGTATCTGTACTGGAAGTACTCTTTGGCACTACGGGAGTTACCGCGGCTATGTCTACTTTGACAGCAGCGTGCCTATTGGTGTTCTCCTTACTTTACACACCATGTGTGGCAGCCATTGCCTCCATCAAGAGAGAGATGGGCGGCAAATGGGCTATCTGCGTGGTTCTTTGGCAGTGTGTAGTAGCCTGGATTTGTGCACTACTGGTACACGCTATCGGCGTATTGATTGGACTGGGCTAAGCCCGGTAGAAAGAGAGTTTGGATGCTTCTGTACCACACCGGATTTGATCAAATCAAAGAACCTGATGTGCACTATGGCCGTAAAAATGCTGATTTTGGCCAGGGCTTTTATCTGACTGCGGAGTCGGAGTTTGCACATAGATGGGCCGGAGAAAAGAAGGATGCGAAGACCTATGTGAATTCCTATGAGCTAGATACTGAAGGCCTTGTGATTCATAGATTTCAAAGGGATGAGGAGTGGTTTCAGTATATCTATGGAAACCGTCATCTAAAGCCGGATGAACTGGAGGCAGATGTAATCATAGGCCCCATTGCAAATGACACGATATATGATACTTTGGGCATCGTCACCAGTGGCTTTTTAGAGCCGGAGGAGGCCATGCAGCTTCTGATGATTGGACCGGAGTATCAGCAGATTACCTTAAAGACAAAGAAGGCAGCTGAGCATCTTCAGTGGCTGGGAGCAGAAGAACTAAGCTCTGATGAAATAGCCAAGTATCACGAAACGGTAGCTGCAGAAGAAGCAGAATACCAGCGACTCTTTGCTGCTGAATTAGAGAAATTACAATAGAAAGAATGACAGATAGACATGACGATTGAAGCTTATTTGAATCCTGATTTTACTCTATTTAAGAAACTATTATTTTGGGGAATCGCAGCCATTGTGATACTGCTGTGTAATTTCCTGCTTTATGGAAGCAGTGGTCTTTCCGGTAAGAAACGAGGGCGGAAAGAACGATATGAAAGCTTACTTTTGCGCTTCTATGAACTGGTCATCTCTGCCACCAGCGTTATGTCTTTTGCTTGCGCCTATGTGGTATGTAATCATGTATATAACCTGTACCAAGGCTCTACCAGTGTGGGACCTATGGGAACCTTCTTGGAGATTTGGGCCAATTGGAAAGATTTCGCGCTGTTGTTTTTGATCTGTCTTTCCTGTTTTATCAATACCTTGATTGATAAGCTCCTGATTCCACTGAAGGGACTTACCAGAGACCAAATCGCGGTGGTAAGAATGCTGGGCATGTTTTATGCCATCATCATCCTGTTGTATCTCAATGTCATCGGGGATGAAAGTGAGTATGGACCGGTGATGATGTATTACTTGGGTCTGATGGTAGGTCGTTTCGTGTACTTTGATGCGTCCTTTATGGACTTCCTGCATGCTATGAAGAATGTTTTCTTGAATCTGCCTATGCTGATTCTAGGACTACTGGTATCAGGTAGTATGACCTTTATAGGTTTTAAGTTAGGCTATTTCCTGGAACGAAACTACTACATTATGGGTGTATTCTATACGCACCTGTTCTTACTGGTTGCTGTATTCGTTTTCTATCATGTACAACGTCTAACCCTCTTTCGAAAAAAGACAGAATCAGAATTTTAAAGGACAGCGAGTATTCAATTATGACCATTGATTTAGAGAACATTACGAAAGAATATAAGGGCGAGAAGGTATTAGACCATGTGAACGCCTCTATTGAATGGGGAAAATGCTATGGATTTGTGGGGAGCCGTTGTGGAAAAAGTGCCTTATTACGAATCTTTATGGGGAAAGAAAAGCCCGATACCGGCAAGGTGCACCTTATGGGAGATTATAAGTATCCCACGCTGCATAGTGCTTATGTATCTCAACATGGGCAGCTCAATGAGAAAAAGAGCGCCATTTGGAATGTGAAGAAAGCTTATAAGCGATTTGGGAATAAAGGTGTCATCGATGCTTTAAGTCATTTCTTAGTAGATGATCGTATGAAACTGGCGGTATGTGAACTGACGCAAGTGGAGCAGCGCCAGGTAGAATTGGTTTGCGCTTGTGTCACAGCAGCGGACTTTTTCGTCTTTGATGAGCCTTTCGCTGGCATGAGCGATGCAGAACGCGGACAGGCACTTGACTATATCTTAGAGGTTCGTGGCAGCAGACCATTGCTGATAGCCACAGAGCATGAGGAAGAGATAAAGGGGATTCCAGGGATTAAGGTATATCATCTATGAAAACACGAGAAGAAGCACTAAAATTCGGATTATCATTTCCGGATACCTACCAGGATGCGCCTTTTCATGACGAGAACTGGCAACTGGTGAGGTATAAAATAAACCAGAAAGCTTTTCTATGGTCCTATGAAAAGGATGGACAGGTTTGCCTAAACTTGAAAGTGGACCCTATCAAGGCTTGGTTTTGGCGGGATCGATACGAGGCAGTAATCCCAGGGTATCATCAAAATAAAGAGCACTGGAATACGGTGATTCTGGATGGCAGCATTCCGGATGCGGATATCGAATTGATGATAGCAGAGAGCTATGACCTCATCAGTGATACGCCGGCAAAGCGAATCTATGAGGCGGTGAAGCAGATACCCTACGGTCATGTGGCGACTTATGCGCAGGTTGCAGAGGTGGCAGGCGACCGGAAGATGGCCAGAGCAGTAGGCAATGCTTTGCATAAGAATCCGGACCCGGACCATATCCCGTGCTTCCGTGTAGTAAATGCAAAAGGAGAACTGGCAGGTGAATTTGCTTTTGGTGGCGCCGGTGTCCAGGCAAAACTTCTGGAAGCAGAAGGCATCGAAGTAGTGGATTCTAAGGTAGATTTAAAGAGGTATCAGTGGGATGGAAATTGCTAAGTATAGCAAAAGGCATCGCGTGGCTTCTGAACCGGTAAACCTGTGTTGCAACTTCCCAAACGCGATGCTATGATAAAACTATAGAAAACACGAAACAATGGCGTTTCATCCATAGGGATGGAGCGCCTTTTTTGTATACTCCGGCTTGGACCGGGTACGTGCGAAAGGGGTTATGGGGATGGCTGCATTTGAGAAGGTAAAAAGCGGAATACAGGAGATGGATACCGCGTTAGACTACATCAGACTTGGGGACAATGTGGTGTGGCGTGTGTCGGAGCTCTCTGAGTTCAAGCTCTTTATGGAGCCTTATGTGAAACAGGCCATAGAGGATAAGAGAAACATCATCTACTTTCGGTTCGCTAGTCATGAGCCCCTATTAGAGGAATGTCCGGAGATCAAGACCATACAGGTACCTCTGTCTCATCGATTTGAGAATTTCACAGTGGACATCCACAACTTCATCCAGCAGGAAGGAAAAGACGCCTTCTATGTCTTTGATTGCTTGTCGGAACTGCAGACGGCTTGGGCTACAGATTTGATGATGGGCAACTTCTTTCGGGTTACTTGTCCGTTTTTGTTCACCTTAGATACGGTGGCGTTTTTCCCAATCATCAGGGGAAAACATTCCGTGCAGGCTATACAGAAAATGCACAATACCACCCAACTTTTCTTGGATGTATATTCGGATGAAAAGAACGTCTACGTACGTCCGGAGAAAGTATGGAATCGCAACAGTGACACCATGTTTCTACCCCATACTTATGATCCGGAGACCGGCGCTTTTCGGCCTATCTTGGACGGTGTGAAGTCCAGTCGTTTCTATCAGACCCTGGGCCATGCTCAAAGGTCTGCAGAGGAGCAGTATTCTGATTCCTGGGATCGCTTTTTTAATCATACGAAATCCTTGTACGAAGTTGGTGCAGATATCACCGAGGATTGTGGTAGGATGTGCAACATCATGATGACACGAGATGAGAAGATGCGTGAGATGGTGAAACAGCATTTTACCCCGGAGGATTATTTTGATGTACGAGACCATATGATAGGTACCGGCATGGTGGGTGGAAAGGCCTGCGGTATGCTTTTGGCCAGGGCCATCATACGAAACAAAGAGCCGGAGATTCAGGAGGTGCTAGAGCCTCACGATTCTTTCTACGTAGGCTCTGATGTGTATTATACCTACATCGTAGACAACAACCTTTGGGAAACCAGGGTAAAGCAACGTACCGATGAGGGCTATTTTACCCTGGCAAAGGAGTTTGCGGAGCAGTTGATGCAGGGCTCTTTCTCTGAGACCATGCGGGAGCAGTTCGTTCGCATCATCGACTACTATGGCCAGGACCCTTATATCATCCGATCCAGTAGTATCTTGGAAGATGGCTTTGGTAACGCATTTGCAGGTAAGTATGAGTCGGTGTTCTGCGCTAATAGAGGCAACCTAGAGGAACGCATCGTTGAGTTTGAGCATGCCATCAAAGTGGTCTATGCCAGTTCCATGAGTTTGTCCAGTTTGGACTATCGTAAGAGAAGAGGCCTGGATAAGCGTGATGAGCAGATGGCTCTCCTGATCCAGAGAGTGTCCGGTTCCTACTATGGCAGCTACTATATGCCTTGCGCGGCAGGGGTGGGATATTCCTATAGTCCCTACAAAGTCATGAAGGAAATCGACCAGACTGCAGGCATGTTGCGACTGGTCATGGGATTAGGTACCTCTGCAGTAGACAGGACCGAAGGCTCCTATCCTAGAATCGTGAACCTGGATGACCCGGAGAAGACCTCCTATTCTTCCTCTGCGGATAAGCACAAGTTCTCCCAGGGAAATGCAGAAGTTATCGATATGAATGACAGAAAACTAAAGCGGTTATCCCTAGATGACTTGGAGCATGATATCCCTAGGTATCTGGATCGTATCCTATTGGAACACGACTATGATGCAGAGAGCAGACTACGAGAGATGGGCCAAAGTCGGGATGTGAAATTCATTTCCTGCAAGGGACTGGTGACAAATGGGGCCCTCATGGACCAGATGCGTCGCATGCTCCGGACAATTCAAGAGGAGTATGACTATCCGGTAGATACGGAGTTTACCATCAACCTATCGGAGAGCGGTGAGTATTCGATCGACCTTTTGCAATGCAGACCATTGCAGATTCAAAAAGGAAAGGATGGCACCATCGTACCGACAGATATCCCGAAGGAGGGTATCATCCTAGAGAGTAAGGGGGCGTCTATGGGAATATCAAAGACCAGTGTGCTGGATTATATCGTGTATGTAGATCCGATTCGATACTATGAAATGCCCTATAAGGAAAAAGACCTGGTGGCGAGACTGATTTCCAAAATCAATTGGAAGTATCGAGATCAAGAGAAACATATGATGCTGATGGTGCCTGGACGTGTGGGTACCACATCGCCGGAACTGGGCGTGCCTACCAGCTTTGCAGATATCAGTGCCTTTGATATCATCTGCGAAATGGAAGAGTCTGGAGCAGGTTATAATCCGGAGCTTTCCTATGGAAGTCATATCTTCCAGGATTTGGTAGAGGCGGAGATTCTCTATACCGCCGTATTCCATAATGAAAAGACCCTGAGCTTTTCTCCGGAGAAATTGGAGAACTATTCGGATATCATAGAGGAATTCGAACCCAAAGAAGAACTAAAGCAAATCGTCCATATCTATGATGTGGAGGGAAGGTGCGAAGTATTTGACGACGTGGCAAACGAGCATCTGATGATTGTGTGCAGAAGTTAGACAGAATCGAGGTGACAGCATATGAGGACATTGGAGACCAATGACTGGATTTTCTTAAATAATATCATCTACAAAATCTATACCGTCAGTGACATTACAGAGATGCGAGAGCAGTTTCTTGATCAGATGAAGATGCTGATCGACTATGATAGTGCCGACTTTCATCTGGCTTCTCCGGATGGGGAAAACCGGCTGGTGTCCCCGGTTCTCTATAACTGTGAAGAGGATCTGTCTATGGTGTATGAGGAAATCGACTACAGTAGAGGGATTCTCTATGGAGGCAGGACACTGATCTACCGGGAGACGGATATCATTTCGGATGCCAAGAGGATGGAAGCAGATTATTACAAAAAGGTGTACAAGGCCAACCAGTGGCATTATTCCCTACAGATGGTATTGGCTAGAAATAAAGAGTTCGTTGGCGTGGTGACCTTTTATCGCACCATCGGCAAGGATGACTTTGTGTATGATGACATCTTTATCTTGGATTTGCTGAAGGACCACTTGGCCTACAGGTTGTATCAGCAGAAAAAGAGCCAGGATCATTCCGGAGAGAAACTTTCAGTCAAAGCTGCGGCGGAACTCTTTAGTCTCACCAGAAGAGAAGAAATGGTGTTGAAACTTCTCATGGGAGGTAAAAATAACCGGACCATATGTGAGGAAATGGTCATCTCGGAGAACACGTTAAAGAAGCATATTCTCAATATTTATCGCAAGCTTGGTATCAATAATAGGGTGGGATTATTCAAAATGATACTTGAAAAGGAGTAGATGTACTTAAAAAGGAGTAGAAAAACGGTCATTTTGGTGAGTTGTCATAGTAACCGGAATGGTCTATATTGCATAGAAAGAACAGATTACTGAAACGTTAGGCAAAGGCGCTGTGTGAAAAACACGGCGCCTTTTGCTGTTTGATAAAAAGAATGCAGAAGGAGGAACTGAAGATGAAGGAACTGAATATTTTTATCCGGCCGGAAAAATTAGAAGATGTGAAAGAAGTACTGGACCGTGTCCACTGCGGAGGTATGACATTGTCTACAGCCATGGGATGTGGTACCCAGAAGGGTGGCTCGGAAGCTACCGTCAATGAAATCAAAGGATATAAGACCACCATCAACCTGCTGCCAAAGGTAAAGGTGGAAGTGGTAGTCAATGATAAAGATGTAGAAACCGTCATCGCCGGTATCTGTGAAGTCTGTGCCACAGACCATGTGGGAGATGGCAAAATCTTCATCAAAGATGTAGAAGATGCAGTCAGAATCCGTACAGGAGAACGAGGCGTCAAAGCACTGTAACCGGAGGTGTTCGTATGAAAACAGTAGTAGAAATGAGAGGCGTAAACAAAAGATACGGACAAAATCACGTGGTGAAAGATCTGAATCTGACTGTGGAAGAGGGAGAATTCCTGACACTGCTTGGTTCATCCGGATGTGGCAAGACCACTACCCTTCGTATGATAGCCGGATTTGAGGAACCTACCACTGGTAGCATCATGGTAGAGGGCGTACCGGTAGAAGAAAAGGAACCCTTTGAGCGGAACGTGAATACCGTGTTTCAGACCTATGCACTGTTCCCACACAAGACCATCTATGACAACATCGCCTATGGTCTGAAGATGAAAAAAGTGCCTAAGGCTGAAATTAAAGAGCGGGTGTTGGAAATGATGGAGATGGTACAGCTTACCGGATTTGAAAAGAGATATCCTTCTCAGTTGTCCGGTGGTCAGAAGCAGAGAGTCGCCATCGCCAGAGCGCTCATCAATCGTCCGAGAGTACTTTTGCTGGATGAACCATTGGGAGCCTTGGACTTGAAGCTCAGAAAGCAGATGCAGTTAGAACTAAAGCGTTTGCAAAAGAAACTGAACATCACTTTCATCTATGTCACCCATGACCAAGAAGAAGCTTTGACCATGAGTGATCGAATCGCTATCATGCACGATGGCATCGTAGATCAGCTGGATAGCCCTACTGAAATCTATGAGCATCCTGCCACCAGATTCGTAGCTACTTTTATCGGCGAGACCAATATCTACGATGGCTGCGTCACCAGTATTCATGATGGAGTGGCCACCGTCACCTTGGAGAATGGCGCGGTGAAAGTAAAGTGCGATGAGAGCTTTTCTATCCTAGAGTACGCTACCGTATCTGTCAGACCGGAAAAAATGCGATTCCAGACTGAGCCCAGAGAAGGTTTTGAATTGGTAGCGGTGGTAAAAGACTACGTATATGTAGGCTCTGTACTGAAATGCATCGTAGCACTTCCAAATGGAAATGAATTAAAAATCGAAAGGCTGGCAGGACAGGAACTGCCGCCAATCGGAAGCCGAATTTTCCCTTATTGGAATCCTGAGGATGCCGTGTTGATTCATAACGACAGCTACAAAATCTTTAAGATCCTGGACGAAATCAAGCTGGCCTAGCGAGGAGGAGGCGCCATGGATAAAAAGACATCTAAACATGAATTTCGAGCGAATACACTTCCGGCCATGATTACTGTAGGCCCTGTTTGTCTTTTGCTTCTGTTCCTGGTGGTGGCGCCACTTGTTTTGGTGGCGGTCATGAGTTTTAGCCAGACAGATGAGTTCTACAACGTGGTATATCGCTTTACCATAGATAACTATCGGAAAATGGTGTCCGTAGAATATGTCAAAATCTATGCCAGGTCTTTAGGAATCTCCCTGGTGACTACGCTGCTTTGCGTATTGATCGGATATCCTTTTGCTTATCTCATTGCCAGGACCAAAAGTAAGAGCAAGAAGCTATTGTACATGTTGGTCATCATTCCTTTTTGGACGAATTCGCTGATTCGAATCTATGGTTGGAGATCTTTTCTGGGAAATAGCGGATGGCTGGTAAAAATCCTCCAGTTCTTCCATATCATCGATGAGCCGATGGACTTCTTATATAAGACCGGTACCACCGTGCTGGGTATGGTGTACTGCTTCATTCCTTTTATGGTACTTCCTCTCTATACCGCCATCGAGAAACTGGATGGAAGTTTGTTGGAAGCATCCAGTGACCTGGGAGCCAGACCATTTCGAACGTTATTTGAAGTAATCCTGCCACTGACGTCAGGAGGTATTTTCTCCGGTTGCATTATGGTATTCATCCCTTGTCTTGGATACTTCTTCGTATCCAATATCTTAGGCGGTGGAAATACAGACATGATTGGTAACCTTATCGAAAGACAGTTCAAGAGCGCCAATAACTGGCCTCTTGGGGCAGCACTTTCCATCGTCTTGATTCTGCTGACATTGCTATTGGTAAAACTCTACCAGAAGCTGGGTGGCGATATGGACAGTTTGGGAGTATAGGGAGGCACCTATGAAAAAGAGAACGAAAGAAAGACAGAAGAGAATCCTGGGGATTTTGTTTATCGCAATGGTGTATTTGTTTTTATTTTTACCAATCTTTGTGGTGGTAGCCGGTTCCTTCAACGCCACCACCTCGAAACCATATTTGAGCTGGAAAGGATTTTCTTTAGATTGGTATAGCAAACTGTGGAGCAATGCAGCACTGCTGGAGTCCTTTGGAAATACCATCATCATTGCTCTCAGCAGCACATTACTGTCTACCATAATCGGTACCTTGGGAGCAGTGGGCATCTATCGGTATAAGTTCAAGGGAAAAGGTATTATCAATGGCCTTTTATATATCCCGGTGGTCATTCCGGAAATCGTAATTGGAATCGCACTTTTGACCATCTTTTCTAACACAGGAGTTACACGAGGCATGTTGACATTGGTTCTGTCCCACGTAAGTTTCTGTGTGCCTTACGTGATTTTCAACGTGAGAGCCAGACTTTCCGGGTACGATAGCTCCATCGAAGAAGCCAGCATGGACTTAGGAGCCGGTAGAGTGGTGACTTTCTTTGAGATTACCCTGCCGGTGCTGGCACCGGGTATAGCAGGCGGCGCACTACTGGCGTTTACCCTGTCTATCGACGATGTCATCATTAGCTATTTCGTCAACGGACAGACTAAGACCTATCCTTTGAAGGTCATGGAGAGTATCAAGAGTGGTGTTTCTCCGGATGTGAATGCACTTTCTGCTTTGATTCTGTTAGGAACCATCATCCTAGTGATTTTTACCCAAAGCAGCATCCTATCCGGCAAGCATAAAGGGGCCTAAAAAGGCCAAGTAAGGAGGAGACAATATGAGGAAAAAAATATGGAGCGCAATCATTGTTTTAGCCTTAGGGGCTATGAGCCTGGCAGGCTGCGGCAAATCAGTAAAGACTGCAGATACCGGAGGCGCAGGAGAACTAAATATCTTTGTGTGGACAGAGTATCTTCCGGATTCGGTAGTAGATAAATTCGAAGAGGAAACAGGTATCAAGGTAAATGTATCTACCTATTCTTCTAATGAAGATATGCTAGCCAAGGTGAAATCCGAAGCGGCAGGGGCTTATGACATATTGCAGCCCAGTGACTATATGGTAGCACAATTGATTTCCCAGGGAATGCTGGCAGAACTTGATTTTGACCAGCTTCCGAACTTCTCTCATATCGGAGAGAGCTATAAGAATCCCAGTTATGACCCGGGGAATAAGTACTCCGTCCCTTATATGGGAGGTGCAGGCGCTATCGTGGTAAATAAAGCGAAGGTGGATAGGGATATCACAAGCTATGCGGACTTATTTGACCCTTCTCTGGAGGGACAGCTGGTGGTGCTAGATGACTTTAGAGCCGTTATCGGTATGACAAATAAGGCTTTAGGATACGACATGAATGAAACGGACCCTGAAAAGCTGGCAGCTACTTCAGAGAAGTTGGCAGAGTTAAAGAAAAACGTAGTGCTGTATGATTCTGATTCACCAAAGAGTGCGCTGATTTCCGGTGACTGTGCAGCAGGTATGATTTGGAGTGCAGAGATAGCTATGGCCATGGAAGAAGTACCTTCCATCGAAGTGGTCTATCCGGAAGAAGGTGCCTATCTCTTCTTTGATAACTGGGTAGTGACCAAGGACTCTCCAAACTATGACAGTGCCATGAAGTGGATCGACTTCATGATGGACCCGGAGAATATGGCTATGGTTCTGGAAGAGTTCCCTTATCTGTGTGCCAATACAGATGCTATCGCCATTATGGGGGATGCATACAGCAGCAACCCTGCTAAGAACCCACCGGCAGATGCCATTGCGAAGGGCAGTTATGTACAGAATTTAGAAAGCGATGTATTAGAGCTTTATAGTGATATGTGGACCAAATTAAAAGAATAGGAGCATGAAAATGGCAATCGATTTCTTGTATTTAAATGAAGCAGATATGATTCGGGCCGGCGTATTGGATGCGGCAGCTTGTGTAGAGACCATGAGGGATGTGATGAGTCTCTTTGGTAAGGGAGATTTTATCATGGGCGGACCAAAGGGTGATGAGCATGGCTTACAAATCAATTTCCCAAAAATAAAAGACATCGAGTATTTCCCGTTAGACAATGGACCGGATAGACGATTCAATGCCATGCCTGCTTATTTGGGCGGTAGGTTCCATATCGCAGGCCAGAAGTGGTATGGCAGCAATCATGAGAATCTGAGAAAGGGGTTGCCTAGATCCATTCTGATGGCCACGTTAAATGATGTAGATACCGGTGCACCCATGGCTTATATGTCCGCAAATCTACTAAGCGCTATGCGAACCGGTGCTATGCCGGCTATGGCAGCCAGTTATCTGGCCAATCCAGACTCTCAGGTGCTTTCTATCCTGGGACCCGGCGTCATCAACAGATGCGCTTTGATGTGCTACATGGCAGTACTACCGCAGATTCGAAAGGTCAAAATCAAAGGCAGCTCACCGACTTCCGAATCCACCTTGGCCCTGAAGGCTTTCATTGAAGAGAAATACCCGCAGGTTGAAGAAATCGAGATATGTGACACATTGGAGCAAGCATGCAGGGATGCAGATGTGGTCAGTGAGGCTATGTCTGTCACACTAAGCAAAGCAGAAGAGTTCCATCTGGAATGGTTTAAGAAGGGGGCAGCGGTATTCTCCATGGGAAGCTTTCTTTGGAGGAACTTCGATGAACTTGTGGGTACCACCATGGTGGTGGATAACTACGGTATGTATGAGAAATATATGAATAACTTCCTGGCCAGAGGAGAATACGATGAACTTGGTAAGAAACGGGAATGGGTCATTATGGGAATCCATTTCATTCATCTGGTAAGGGAAGGTAAAATCAAGCGGGAACAGGTACAGAATCTGTGTGATATTGTGAATCAAAAAGCCCCGGGCAGAATCACCAAGGACGAAATCGTATTCTGTAGTAGTGGTGGTATGCCAATCGAAGATGTGGCATGGGGGTATGATTGCTACCAAAAAGCATTAGAACTTGGCATTGGAACCAAACTCAATTTGTGGGACGAGCCATATATGAGATAAATCGAAGGGAGATGAGCGTATGAGTGATCCGGCAATCGAATTCTTATTTCTAAGCGAAGAAGATATGATCAAAGCCGGTGTAAAGGATATGCCGGCATGCATAGAGGCTATGGAAGATGTGGTGAAATGCCTCAATGCAGGAGATTACGTAATGGGAGGGGAAAACCATAATTCACATGGCAGTCAGGTTTCCTTTCCGAAGGAGTCTCCCTTTCCCAACATGCCCAAGGATGAGGGTGATGACAGAAGGTTTATGGCGATGCCAGCTTATATCGGTGGCCCTTTTGACCTAATGGGGATGAAGTGGTACGGCTCCAATATGGCCAACCGCAAAAAGGGCCTGCCTAGATCCATCCTCACCGTAATGCTGAATGACAAGGATACCGGAGCTCCGCTGGCTCTCATGAGCGCCAATCTCCTAAGTGCCTATCGTACCGGTGCCATTCCCGGAGTGGGAGCCAAGTATCTGGTACGAAAAGATGCAAAGGTATGCAGTATCTGTGGACCCGGGGTCATGGGAAGGACATCCTTAGCAGCAATCATGGCGGTATGTCCGGGAATCGACACGCTGAAAGTAAAGGGCAGAGGAAAGGCTTCTCTGGAGAAGTTCGTAGCTTACGTAAAGGAGACCTATCCTAGCCTGAAAACCATCGAAACCGTAGATACGGTAGAGGAATTATTGCAGGATGCAGATGTGGTTTCCTTTGCCAACTCCGGTGGAACAGATCCATCTACGTATCCTTTTGTCAAAAAAGCATGGATTAAGCCCGGAGCGGTGCTGATTGGCGTTAGTGCCTTTGATATGGATGCTGCAGAGCTTAGCACCTGTTCTCTGGTGGTGGATAACATCAAGCTTTATGAAGCTTGGGCTGAGGAATTCCCGTATCCTTCCTTTGGAGCCAACAACATCATCGGTTCCAAGTTCACGGATATGGTACATGATGGGCTCCTGGAGATGGGGGACATCACAGACTTAGGAGACATCATCTCCGGCAAACGTCCTGGTCGCGGAAGCGAGGATGAGATATTTGTCTACTCCGTAGGAGGGATGCCGGTAGAAGATGTGGCCTGGGGAAAGGTTTGTTATGAAAAAGCAAAGGACATGGGGCTGGGTACAAAGCTAACACTTTGGAATCAACCGGACATGTCATAAAAAATAGAGGAAAACAGCTGAAGGAGGAATAGGTCATGGCAGATAGGATTGCGGAACATCCGATTCTGGGAGTGCAGGAAAAGGGGAAGCCGGTTACATTCCAGTTTGACGGGCAGGAAATAGAAGGATTTGAAGGAGAACCGATTGCAGCAGCATTAAAGGCGGCCGGCGTCATGGTTCATCGTTATACAGCAAAGGAGCATAAACCCAGAGGTATCTTTTGCGCCATCGGCAGATGCACAGACTGTGTCATGGTAGTGGATGGCGTACCCAATGTCAGAACCTGCATCACTCCGCTGAAAGCCGGCATGGTGGTACAGACACAGTATGGTGTGACAGCGAAACCTTTTGAGGAGCAATAGGAGGATGAGGATATGAAAAGATACGATCTGATCGTGGTAGGAGCAGGCCCCTCCGGATTATCAGCGGCGATAGAGGCAGCAAAAAAAGGCCTGAAAGTAGTGGTTTTTGATGAAAATGAAAAGCCCGGTGGTCAGTTATTCAAACAGATTCATAAGTTCTTTGGTTCCAAAGAGCATAGAGCGAAAGTCAGAGGCTTTGTCATCGGTCAGCAGCTTTTGGATGAAGCAGCTGAGGCCGGTGTATCCGTTGTACTGAATGCTACTGTCATCGGCTTATATCAGGATAAAGAAGTGGTAGTGAAAATGGGAGAGGAAATCAACCATTATAAAGCAGACGCCATCGTCATCGCTACTGGTGCTGCTGAAAACATGGTGACTTTTCCGGGTTGGACATTGCCCGGCGTCATCGGAGCAGGTGCAGCCCAGACCATGATGAACCTCCATGGTGTGAAACCGGGAGAGAAAATCCTCATGCTTGGATCCGGTAACGTAGGTCTGGTGGTATCTTACCAGCTTTTGCAGTGTGGATGCGAAGTGGTAGCACTGGTAGACGCAGCACCGAGAGTCGGCGGCTATGGTGTACATGCTGCAAAGGTAGCTAGGACCGGGGTTCCATTTTATCTATCGCATACCATCGTAGAAGCAGAGGGCGAGGAAAAGGTAACCGGCGTCACCATTGCAGAAGTGGATGATAAATTCCAGTTTATCCCCGGTACGGAGAAGCATTTCGATGTGGATACCATCTGTTTGGCAGTAGGCCTATCCCCTATGTCCCAGCTTCTCAAAATGGCAGGTGCTCAGATGGAAGATAACCCGAGACGTGGTGGTCAGGTGCCAATCTGTGATGAATACGGTCGCACCTCCATCCCCGGTGTTTTCGTGGCCGGTGACGTATCCGGTATCGAAGAAGCCTCCTCCGCAATGATAGAAGGTCGTATGGCAGGTATCGTGGCAGCGGAGTACTTAGGCTTTATGGAAAGTGATGACCTAAAAGAAGGTCTGGAAGGATTAGAACAGGCCCTGGATGGACTAAGGCAAGGCATGTTCGCTCCTAAGAATCGCGGCAAAGCTATTGAGAAGACAGAAGAAGGTATCGATATTTCCCAGAATCTTTTGAAGAAAGGATATGTGGCAGATGATGAAATCGAACGTTTTCCCGGTGTCACTCATAAGAAGGGTGTACATCCTGTTATCGAATGTACTCAGAATATCCCATGTAACCCATGTCAGGATGCCTGCGTCAAAAAATGTATTTCAATCGGTCATAATATCACGTCGCTACCCATCGCTGTCTCCGATAGTACATGTATAAACTGCGGTATGTGTGTGGCAAGCTGTTCCGGTCAAGCTATTTTTCTGGTGGATGAGGACTGCGGTGATGGCACTGCGACAGTGACCTTGCCATATGAATTTCTGCCACTGCCGGAGGCCGGTACCAAAGGAATCGCCCTGGGACGAAATGGTAAGGAAGTCTGTAAGGCAGAGGTTGTATCTGTAAAGAGCAACAAGGCATTTGACAAAACCAATCTACTGACCATGCGTGTACCAAAGGAATACGCTATGACAGCCAGATTTTTTAAAACGGAAGCTTAGGAGGTGCAGGATGAATAGTGTAAATGACAGATCAAGAGATATCGGGCCCTTCGTACCGGCACCGGATGATGACATGTTGATTTGCAGATGCGAAGAAATCACCAAAGGGGAAATCAGACAGGCAGTACATGATGGTATGTGGACCATCACAGAGATTCGTAGATACCTACGAGCCGGCATGGGACTCTGCCAGGGACAGACTTGTTCCAAACTGGTAAAAGGTATCGTGGCAAGAGAACTGGGAGTCTCTCCTGCGGAGATAGAGCCGGCCACCAGCAGAGTTCCTATGCGTCCTATTGAGATGCGTATCTTTGCTAACGAAGCAAAGGAGGGTGAATGATATGAGTCAGAATGCAGATGCAATTGTAATTGGTGGTGGTGTCATCGGAAATGCCACCGCTTACTATCTGGCAAGGCGCGGACTAAGCGTCATTGTCCTAGAAGGTAGCGACCATATGGGAAATGGTGGCAGCAGCCGGAATGGCGGTGGTGTTAGACAGTCCGGTAGAGACGTACGAGAATTGCCTCTCGTTATGTATGGTATCAAAAATATCTGGCCTACTTTGTCAGAAGAATTAGAGACAGATTGTGAATACCATCAGGACGGTAATCTTCGGCTTGGAAAAAATGAAAAACACAAGGAAATTCTTACCAGACTGGCAGACAATGCCAGAAATGTAGGGCTGGATGTACGTATGATTGACGGGGAAGAGGTAAGAAGAATCAATCCTTTCCTATCAGATGAGGTAACATGCGCCAGCTGGTGTCCAACCGATGGTCATGCAAACCCGCTGACCACGACGCTGGGTTATTACAAAATGGCCAGGAGAAATGGCGTACGCTTTATTACAGGCGAAAGAGTGGTAGAGCTTCGAATGGTAAAAGGCAAAGTCAGAAAGGTCATCTGCGAATCCGGCGATGTCTTTGAAGGGGAAAATGTGGTAGTGGCCGCAGGCTATGAGTCCAGGGCTATTCTTGGAACCGTAGGAGTAGATATTCCCATGACCAGATCTTTGTTGGAATGCTTGGTGACAGAGGCTGAACCTCATATGTTTGATCAGATGTTAGGGACCGCGGAGGCGGATTTTTACGGCCATCAGACCAAGCATGGATCTTTTGTGTTCGGTGGTTCTTCCGGATTTGAAGGCAGCAACAAGGACAATGGTACACCCATTTCCAATGCAAAGACAGCGCCATGTATTTGTAGAGGTATCATGAAATACTTCCCAATCCTCTCTGATGCGAAAATTGTGAGAACCTGGGCAGGTTGGAGTGATAAATGTGCAGATGGTGTGGCTGTGGTGGGAGCCATAGATGAAGTGCCCGGCCTATATACTTCCTGCGCAATGTCCGGTCATGGATTCGGTATCGGGCCTGCGGCAGCACACCAGCTGGCCCAGCTAATCACCACTGGAAAAACTGATGTGGACTTAAGTTCCCTTCGTTATGACAGATTTAAGGCAAAAATATAATCAGACTTTGTCTTAGGGAGGCCGGTTATGAATAATTATGAATACCATGTGCCGACAGATATTCGCTTCGGAAAAGACCAAATAAAATGTCTGTCCGAAGAAATCGGCAAATATGGAAAGAAAGTACTGCTTGTATACGGCGGCGGAAGCATCAAGAAAAGCGGCCTGTATGACAAGGTATATCAGGTACTAAGGGATTTTGAAATTTTCGAATTATCCGGGATTGCTCCAAATCCAAAACTCTCCTCAGTGAAGCAGGGCGTGGCTATATGCAAAGAGCATGGAATAGACGCAGTGCTGGCCGTCGGTGGAGGTAGTACTATCGACGCTTCCAAGCATATAGCCTGTGCCAGCTTCTACGATGGTAATCCGTGGGATTTGGTCCTGGATAAATCTTTGGTGACAAAAGCACTGCCGATTTTTACAGTGCTGACCATATCCGCTACCGGATCCGAGATGAATCCCGGGGCGGTCATCAGTAATGAAGATACCAAAGAAAAACTGGAGATTAATCATCCCCTGTTATATCCTACCCTTTCGGTGTGTGATCCTACGTATCTTTTCACTTTGCCGGCAAGACAAACAGCAGCTGGTACAGTTGATATCTTTTCTCATATTTTGGAACAATATTTCCAACCGTGTGATGGGGCCTATATCACAGACAGACTGAGTGAAGCAGCACTAAAGACTTGTATCACCTATGGTCCAATGGCCATAGATGAGCCGGATAACTATGAGGCCAGATCGAATCTTATGTGGACAGGTTCGATTGCATTAAACCACCTCTTTACCTTTGGTAAGGGCGGGGCCTGGTCTGTACATCCCATCGAACATGAACTGTCAGCTTTTTATGACATCACCCATGGAGTTGGCTTAGCAATCCTGACACCTGCATGGATGCGATATGTGCTTTCAAAGGCTACGGAGAAACGATTTGCCATGTATGCGAGAAATGTTTGGGGCATTTCTTATGACGATGACTTAGAAGCAGCGGAGGAAGGTATTCGAAGGACCGCGCTGTTTTTCAAAAGCATGGGTATGCCATCTACCTTATCAGAAGTAGGAATCGATGACAGCCAGTTTCGGAAGATGGCAGAAGAATCTATACGAACCAGTGGCCTAAGTACCAGGGCTTATGTGAAACTGGACGCTTCCGATGTGGAACAGATTTACAGAGAGTGTCTGTAGTTGGAATTAGGAATTAGGAATAACGAAAAGAAGGTTAGATATAGAAAGAGACCGGGACAAGGAACCCGGTCTCTTTTTTATGAGAGAAAAGTGACGCCTGCAAATACAGGAATCACGCAACATGGCTGATTAGTCTACGAAACGATGGAACAGTTTGTGGATACCCATCTTCCAGCAAAGAATCATGGAAAGGATAGCGCCAAGTGCACCCTGTGCAATTTCGTAAGGAAGTTTTACCATAGCGTATTCGAAGGTACTGTACACGTAGATTTTACCTAAGGTGTAGCCCACTACCATGATGATGGCACCGATAAATACACCAATACCGGCTGCTACCTGAGGGCGATCTTTTAAGGCCTTATGTGCAATCAGAGAGATGACTGCTGCCTGAAGCCCGTGGGTTACCAGGGATACAAACATAGGAGCCGGATAGAAGAGCAGGTCTCCAAGGAAGGAGCCGATACCGCCTACTACGAAAGCTTCAAATGGATTTAAAAGCATGGCTGCAAGGCAAATTACCACATCGCATAAGTATAAGTGTCCACCCGGTACCGGAATACCGAAGGATGAAAAGGCAATATTTAATGCCATGAATAAACCGGTCATGGTGATGCGAATGGTGGCAGTTTGTGCTGTTTTAGGTTGAGTCTGTGTTGCCTGAGTTGTCTGCATAATTGTTCTCCTCTTGTTTCAATGATTTGTATTTACTTAACTTGCTTTAGAGGTTATCATGAAACTGGGTATATAAAAATGACCAAAATGAAAGTGATTGATATAACCAGATGAAAAACGAGAATCCAAATGGCAGAAAAGAAGCTGCCTATCTAAAGCTGTATCAGGAACTGGTGCAAGACATTGTATCCGGAGTATATGCCTATGGCACCAAGATTCCGTCCAAAAGAGTGCTGGCAGATAAGAAGGATGTCAGTGTGATTACCGTGGACCATGCACTGGAACTCTTAAATGAAGAGGGCTATGTACAAAGTAAGGAAAGAAGCGGCGTTTATGTGGTCTATAAGGATGAGGACTTTCTGGAGCATCAGCGAAAAGATGCCAAAGTAATGAGCAGCGCTGCAAAGGAAAAGCATCCCGGCCGGAAAAAGGTAGATGAGATGTTTGAACTGGAGAAAGAACCCGATAATGCTTACACCGGTGACTTTCCCTTCTCTGTATTGGCGAAAACCATGCGCCGTGTCATCCTGGACTATGATGAAAAAATTCTAATCAAGTCTCCTAACCATGGCTGTCAGGAGCTTCGAAATGAAATTTGTCACTATCTGGCAAGAAGCCGTGGCATCGACATCCGCCCGGGCCAGGTCATCATCGGTTCCGGTGCAGAGTATCTCTATGGTCTCATCGCCCAGATGCTGGGGCCTGGAAGCGTGGTGGCTTTGGAAGACCCTTCTTATGGAAAAATCAGACAGGTGTATGAATCCATGGGTCATACCTGCGAGATGCTACCGATAAGGGAAAACGGTATCGCCACGAAAGACCTGGAAAAGACCGGAGCACAGATTCTCCATGTAACGCCATTTAATAGTTACCCCTCCGGTGTGACTGTGGACATCTCCAAGAAGATGGAATACCTTCGTTGGGCGAAGCAGAAAAACCGTATCCTGGTGGAGGACAATTATGATTCTGAACTGACAGTATCCAGAAAAGTGGAACAACCCTTATTTTCCATGGATGAGGAGGCGAAGGTAATCTATCTCAATACCTTCTCCCGAACCCTGGCGCCCTCCATGCGTATCGGATATATGATTTTACCTCGTGGAATGGTAAAAACATTTGAAGAAAAGTTGGGCTTTTATTCTTGTCCGGTACCTATTTTTGACCAATATGTGCTGGCGGAACTTTTAAAGAGCGGTGATTTTGAGAGACACATCAACAGGGTAAGAAGAAAGCGACGAGGCGATTTGAAAAATTCTTAGAGAATCTGGGAATAATCGTTGCGGATGCGCTTGTAGCCTAGGTATAATGATTTTTGGAGACACGAAAAACAGGAGGAGAATTTATGCTGGAAGATTTTTTGACAAAACAAAAAGGTCTTTTCGGTACCGGTATGCAGACGGTGCTGCGAGGACAGGAAAACAGAATACGACAAGTGGCCCTTCAGAACGGGAACTTGATTGGAAATAACAGAGTAGATACAAACGGTATCTGCGCCAGAGTGTATGCGAATGGGGTATATGGATTCGCATCTACAGCGGAGTATTCGGAAGAGGCGGCAGCAAAGATGATTGCCAAAGCCACAGAGAATGCGAAAGTGCTGGCTAAGTACAACAAGGAAAATGGAACTGTATATCCACCATTATCTGCAAATCACATCGTATCTCCCCGGATGATAGTGGATTTTGAACAGAAGAAACTTATCGATTTGTGTAAAGAAATCGATGCCTATATCGTAAAGAAGTATCCGGATCTTTTAAGCCGTACTGTAAGCTACCGTGAAGATACCATGGAGAAAATCATTGTCACCAGTGATGCAGCTGATGGCCATGTGGCTTATCCGAGATGCCGTATCTTTGTGGAGATGGGCATGAAGGCAGCAGACGGCAATACCATTGAGCTGTATAAACTTTGGGGTGGTTTTGGTCATATGGAAGATCACTTCGCAAAGCTGGATGATGTCTATGCCGGTATCGACAAATTATATGTTGATTTACATGCCAAAGCAGAAGGCGTGTATGCAGAAGCAGGGGTAAAAGATGTCATCTTAGATCCTAATGTAGCAGGTATGATTGCTCATGAAGCAATCGGTCACACAGTAGAGGCTGATCTGGTGCAGGGCGGCTCCGTAGCAGGACCAAACTTAAATAAAATGGTTGCTTCCGAAAAAATCAGTATCGTGGATTTTGCACACACCGCGCTTGGGGAGCAGGCTTCTTTGCCGGTATACATCGACGATGAAGGTGTGGAAGCAAAGGATGCAGTCCTCATTGAAAATGGTATTTTAAAGGGCTACATGCATGATCGTAAGAGCGCTGCAGAGTTCGGTGTAGAGCCTTGTGGTAATGCCAGAGGCTATGGCTTCTCTGATGAGCCTTTGATTCGTATGCGTAATACCCTGGTACTTCCGGGACAGGATAAGTTAGAAGATATGATTGCTTCCATTGAGGATGGCTACTATCTGTGCAATACCGGCAATGGTCAGGCTGACCTTACCGGTGAGTTCATGTTCGGTATCACCATGGGCTATGAAATCAAGCATGGTAGGCTGGGCAAAGCGATTCTGGATACCACCGTATCCGGCGTGGCTTTTGATATGTTAAAGACCGTAGACATGGTGGCAGATAAAGCGGTCTGGGATCCATTCGGTACCTGCGGTAAAAAGCAGCCTATGGCAGTGGCTATGGGTGGACCTGCAATCAAATGTAAAATCACCATAGGAGGTAGATAATGGCTAACTTACTTGAACTTTCCAAACAAACTTATGACTACCTGATGGGAAAAGAAGGCTTAAAGGCTGATTTTACATTGGCTAGGACAGAAGAAAACGAGGTCACCGTCAAAGATGGCAAGATGACCATGATTCGTACTTTATACAATGATGCGGTTTCTATCAGAGTAATTCAGAATCAGAAACAAGGCACAGCCAGCATCAACTCACTGGTTATCCAGGACATCAAAGAGGCTATCGACTCTGCGCTGGCTTCTGCTGAGTCCACAGATGCAGATCCTTGCTATGACATCGCACCGGGACTGAAGCCTGAGAAATTCGAAATGGGCGCTTTAGAGCCTGATATGGATAAACTGCTATCTCGTACCATGGAGCTTTCTGAAATGATTGCCCAGAGACATCCCAAGATCAAACTCATGGAGATGTACACCAAGTATGTGAGGGGTACCAATATCTATCGCAATACAAATGGTACCCAGGATGAGAAGGAATTCGGCTACTACGAACTCTTTTTAGAGTATGCAGGAAATGATGGAGTAAACTCTACCGGATTCCAGTACAATGGCGTGGATTTTGATAGTTTGGATAAGCCACTCATTGAACTTTCCAGTTTAGAGAAGGATTTGACCGATACGGAGAATTCCTTGAATCCTATCTCTATCACAGAGAAATTCGAAGGCGAAATCCTCCTGACCCCAAGCTGCGCAGCCCAGATGCTGGAAATGACCATTATGAATGCGGCGGGAGATCAGGCTATTCTGGGCCAGACCAGTATGTGGCTGGATAAAGTAGGACAGAAAGTGGCCTCTGACAAGCTGACCATAGCTTCCAATCCTTGGAATCCACACTTCCCAAATCACGAGGTACATACCGGAGACGGCTTCCGCTCTGAAGACTATACATTGATTGAGAAAGGTGTGCTGAAGAGCTTTGCGACGAATCTCTATACGGCGAATAAATGCGGCGTAGCCAGAGCAGCGAATTCCTCACTGGCTATGGTGGTAGAGGCAGGAGATGTGAGCCTGGATGACATGATCAAAGGCATGAAGAAAGGGCTCATTGTTGGCTCTGTATCTTGCGGTATGCCGGGTGCCAACGGAGAACTCTCCGGCGTAGCCAAGAATAGCTTCTATGTAGAAAATGGAGAAGTAAAGGGCGCTGTCATTGAGACCATGATTAGTTTGAATCTCTTTGATTTGTGCAACAACATCAAAGCCATCTCCAAGGAGAGAGTATGTGATGGCTTCATGGTAATGCCAAGTATTCAGGCAGACCATGTGACCATTTCCGGAAAAGCCTAATAAGTAGTATTTTTACAGTGGTTTTAAGGGGAGAATATTATCCCCGATTTCTATATGGTATTTGGCTAGGAATTCCGGTAAGCCCGGAATTGCTTCAGGCTTCATTACATGATCTGGATGATGGGCATCGCAACCGAAGATAAAGGAAGCTCCTTTTTGGGAAGCCAGGGAAAAGAATCTGTCACAGGGATAATGTCTGCCCTCTCGAAAGCCCAGACCGTTGATTTCTAGTGGAATCTGTAAGTCTATGGAAGCATCAATCAGGCGGGAAATATGTTTTTTATAGGTGACATCATCGCCGATGTAGTGGATGAGGTCCGGATGGGCCAGATACAGGAAACACCCTGTTTCCATGCCTTCTATGGTGGTATCCACATAACAGCTTAAGTCCTCTTCACTATCTGTCTCGAAGCCTGCATAGAAGCCATCTACTTCGTTTGGCGCATGGTGTTGCCCCTGAATCAGGTAGTCCAGTGGATATTCTTTCAAAAGCTTTAAAAGAGTCGGAAAGTATTTTTTGGAATACTCTACCTCATAGCCAATCAGAATCTGAATTCTGTCTTTGTATTCTTCACGCAACTTTACTAGGGTAGAAGTGTAGTCTTCCCGCTCTGACATATCCATGCGGATACCGGAGTGGAAGCCTTCCGGGAATGGTTGAGGGGTATGGTCAGAAAAGCCTAAAATCTGCAGCCCCTGCGCGATGGCACTTTCGATGTATTCTCGCTCTGTTCCTTCTGCGTGGTGACAACGGATGGTATGAGTATGATAGTTTGCAAGCATATGTAATCTCCATTGATGTAAGTTAGATAGATGCTATTACCAAGACATAATTGTAGCACTTTGGGATAGATTCATCCAAGGAATTCTTGCGATTGTAGTTTCCAAAATGGCTGGAAAGATAGATGCTTTGCCAGTGGCAAGTGTGTTATGATGAAATTGTAGGAAGGGGGTTCTATTATGCTAAAAGCGATTCTTATTATAGCGTGTCTGATTCTGGCAGCAGTTTTCATTTGGGTTGAGAAAAAAGAACATTACATTTTAGCGGTTGTTTTAAAAGGGCTGGCGTCCTTGTGCTTTGTATTATTGGGATTTCAGACCGGCGATGGAAGCCACCTGGCCAGAATGATTGTAGCAGGCCTTATGGTAGGTGCCATCGCAGATGTTCTTTTAAATCTTAGATATGTATTCCGGAAAAACGGACAGCTTGCGTTTCTCATCGGTATTCTGGTATTTATGACAGGTCACATCCTGTATATATGCGCACTTTGGCCTTTGACCAGGGGCAAACTTGTTGCGGTACTGGCAGCAATCCTTTGCACCGGAGCCTTGATGGCCCTTATTCTTCCCAGGATTACAGCAAAGCCTGCTTTCAAGATTTTTGGCATCTTTTATATCGGTGCCATTGTGCTTATGAACTGCGTTGCAGCCAGCAATGTGATTCTCCATCCAGGCCCATTCACTGGTGTTTTCATGACCGGGGCTGTACTGTTTTTGATTAGCGATATTGTGCTGATCTTAAATACCTTTGGACCAAAGCAAAGATTTCCACTCCGTATTACCAATCTAATGTTGTACTATATTGGACAAATTTTCATAGCAATGAGTTTAATGTGTATACAACTTTGACAAAAATCCAAAAAGTGCTTGACACTTATCTGCCCATTGCCGTATAGTAAACACAATATTTTTCGAAAGGAGCCCACAACTGTGAGAAAGTTTTATCTAGTCGATTCTAATAATAATGATGTTATGACTGGGAATGATTCTCGCAGTTTTATTTTCATATACGAAAAAGTGGGCGCCATAGAATAGATTCTAAATCAGAGGTAATAGAAGGCTAGCCGCTTTTCAGTGGCTAGCTTTTTTCTTGTCAGCAAACAGCAAAGGAGAGAAGTGACAACATGGAAGAGAGAGTGGAGATTGTAAGTGGATTTTACAGTCAGTATCAGGAGGAGGAACGTCTGATCAAAAGTAGACAGGGACAGCTGGAGTTTCGACTGACCATGGATTATATCCATCAGTATTTGAAACCGGGAATGCAGGTGTTAGACCTTGGTGCCGGCACTGGTAGATACTCCAAGGCCCTTGCTGAGGAAGGTTATGAGGTGAAGGCCATTGAGCTGGTAGAAGCCAACTATAAGGTACTGGCAGAGAAGGCGGAGAAACTTCCGAATCTGGAGGCTTTTCAGGGAGACGCTTTGGACCTCGGTAGATTTGCAGATGAGTCCTTTGATGTCACTCTTGTGTTTGGCCCCATGTATCATCTATACAGCCCAGAGGACCAGCACAAAGCCTTGGATGAAGCCATTCGTGTGACGAAAAAAGGCGGCGTAGTTTTGGTGGCATTCCTTTCCGTACATGCCATCATGGTGACCAACTACCTGTACCAGTGGAAAAGCTTTACCTATGGCTACCAGGAAAACTTCGATGAGGCTGGAAAGGTGCGACACTTCCCGGAACAGCTTTTTACCGGTTTTGATATCGTAGAGTTTGAAGACTTGTTCAAAGAAAAGGCAGTGGAGCATTTGGCCACCGTAGCTGTGGACAACGTTTTGGAAGTAGCGGAAAGACGAGAAGATTTTCGTATGGACGATGAGAACTTCGAGATGTTCTATAAGTATCAGAAGCAGATTTGTGAGAAAAGGGAAATGCTGGGTACATCCAGCCATTTGCTGTATATTTGCCGCCGTCAGTAGAAAAAAGTGAGGAGAGGAACATGAAAAAAGTAGGCACACAAACTATTGAAACAGAAAGACTGATTTTGCGTCGTTTTACTGTAGAGGATGCGGGAGATATGTACAAAAACTGGGCATCAGACCCGGAAGTGACGAAGTATCTTACCTGGCCACCGCATGAAAGCGTGGAGTTTACGAAATCCCTTTTGGCAGATTGGGTGAAGGAGTATGAGAAAGGGGAGAATTTCCACTGGGCCATTGCACTGAAGGAAAGCGGAGAGGTAATAGGAGATATTTCCGTCGTTCGTCTGGATGAAGATGTGGAAGCCGCAGAAATCGGCTACTGCATGGCTAGACGACTTTGGGGACAGGGCATCATGCCGGAGTCTCTCACCGCAGTAGAGAATTATCTTTTTGATGAGGCTGACTTAAACCGTGTGGGTGCTTGCCACGATCCGGAGAATGCCAAGTCCGGAAGAGTTATGCAAAAAGCCGGCATGCAATACGAAGGCACCAGAAGAAAAGCCATCAAAAGCAATCAGGGGATTACAGATGTGGCAATGTATGCTATACTTAAAACAGACAGAAAATAGATACAAGGGAAGTATACATAAATGAAAAAACAATTGATTATCGTCGTGATTGTAGTCATTCTGGTGGTTGTTTTATGCGTAGTCAATCTATCGGGCGGGAAAAACAAAGATCCAAGAGAAATGATGCAGAATCAGACCCAGGAGACCACCAAAGAAGAGAGCGTCGCAGCAGAAACAGTAAAAGAGGAAGCAACGGAAGCGACTGAAGTGGCGGAAGCTCCTCTTGAAGTGGCTACAGCACCGGACATTGATATTACCGGATGTGATACCTTTACCCAGATCGTGGATCGCAAGTTAAAGGATGGCATGGGCTATGCCAATGTGACCATTGGGGAAGAAGACGTACTCCTGGTCAGCAGCGGCACTTTTGACAATGGAGATAACCTGCAGGCTGCAATCGATGCTACGGTTTTTATATATGAAAACGGCATGCCGAAGATGATTGGCAAGATTAGTTGCGGCGGCACTGCATATCCTTTGGCAGTAAAGGATGGTCTTTTATACTCTGCAGGTGGTCATTTTGTACAGACCAATACCGTAGAAGATGGCAGATTCCAGCTTTACGAACACAACTGGGAAGAATTTGACGAAGACGGCAATGTAAAATACTTCTATGAATCCTCGGAAGGCCAAGACGAAGTGACCTCAGAGGTGAATCTGCAAAATATGTTTGAGGATTACGCTGCAGCCGAAACCATCGGCTTTACCGTGGTTGTAAAGTAAACACTGCGGGAAAAAGAAATGCTTGCATTTCTACATAAGCCTGTGTATAATCAGATACGTTGTCTAAACGACCACTTATGTACATAAGAAATGAATACGACAGTTCGTTTGTACCATCCTGTCGCTAAACAAAACCAGGACTACTAAACCTTAACTTATAAGGACTATTTTTAGTGGCTCTGCGTTTGCAGAGCCTTTTTCTTTTGTTGTAATGAGGCGTCTATGAAGAAAATCATCATTGACTGCGATCCGGGAATCGATGATTCCCTAGCCATTATGCTGGCACTGCAAAGTCCGGAATTACAGGTGCTTGGACTTACCATTGTAGCAGGCAACGCACCGGTAGAGATGGGATTTCAGAACGCAAAGAAAGTTTTGAAATTTTTAAATCGCCTGGATGTGCCGGTGTATGCCGGAGAAGCAGCTCCAAGAAAAAGAGAATATGTAAATGCGTTAGATACCCACGGGGCAGACGGTCTTGGGGAAAGCTTTTTGCCGGAAGTGGAGAACCAACCGATTCCGGAAAAGACTGCTGTGGAATTCCTATCAGATGAACTGCGAAAGGGTGGTGTTAGCATCATCGCTTTAGGCCCTATGACAAATCTGGCAAAGCTGGTGGATACAGATCCGGAGGCACTTTTGATGGCAGAGCGAATCGTATCAATGGGCGGCAACTTCCGTAGCCATGGCAATTGTTCTCCTGTGGCAGAGTATAACTACTGGGAAGATCCGGATAGTGCCAAGGTGGTATACGCTTTTGCCTATGAGCATCAGCGCATGATTGAGATGGTTGGCCTGGACGTAACCAGAGAGATTGTATTGACACCGGAGATTCTGGAGAAGATGATTACGGTGAATCCTACTGTAGGTGACTTCGTAAAGAAAATCACTAAGTTTTACTTCCAATTTCATTGGGAGTGGGAGCATATTAGAGGCTGCGTCATCAACGATCCTCTGGCAGTTGCGTGTTTCTTAAATCCAGGTTTACTTTCCGGACTTGAGGCCTTCACAGATGTGGAAACCACCGGGATTAGCTTAGGACAGACCGTTGTAGATTCTATGGGATTTTACCGGAAAGAGAGTAACGCCAGAGTATTTACAAAGGTTGATAAAATAGGATTTTGGGAACTGTTTTTGACTAGGATTTTGCAAATCTCTAAGAAGCAGGTACAAGAAGAGTTTAGAGAAGTCTATTTAGAAAAAAATCAGTAATACGAGAAAGAAGAGAAGTACTATGAACACAAATATCAGAAAACTTACCATTATTGCACTGGCAGTAGCAGTGAACATCGCCGGAAGTAAAATTGCGTTGGCACTTAGTCTGCCAATTTTCTTAGATAGCATCGGAACCATGCTTTCCGCTATCGTGGTTGGCCCTGTAGCAGGCCTTGCTACTGCACTTGTAGGTGGCCTCATCAATGGTGCCTTAGGCGATATCTATTCCATTTACTTTGCACCAAGTGGCATGCTGATGGGTCTGATTGCCGGACTTTTATTCCATAATAAAAAAATCTCCAAACCTTCCGTGATTTGGAGATGTGCGCTGGTAACCGTTCCTGCATCAGCACTGTCAGCTCTGATTGAGACTATCTTGTTTGACGGTATCACTTCTGCAGTGGTGACCACCTTGATCATTCAGACTTTATCCAAGACTTCCATGAAGCTTTTTGGTAGTGCATTCTTAACGCAGGCTGTGACAGACTATGTGGACAAGTTTATCGCCATTGTATTGGTGCTTGTTTTAGTAAAACGTCTGCCATATGACCTGACCCACTTTGAAAGCAAAAAAGAGGTAGCATAACAAGCGTTACCAAATAAAATTGGACTTTAGTTGTTCACCGTTATCGATGAGCAAGTCCTGACCTGTCATGCTTTTATTGATGTTGGTCAGATAATAACAAAGATCCGCAATTTCCTCCGGATCAGCCCAACGGTGAAGCAGTGTTTCGTTTAAGCATTGTTCCATGAGGGACGCATCCTCCATAATGTGCTGATTCAGTGGAGTATATACACCGCCTGCAGAGATACTGTTGCTGGTTGCACCAAAACCGGCAATTCTCAAGGCGGTGTTTTTCATGTAAGTCACCATACCGCCTTTGCTGGCTGCATATAATGGGAATTCAGCACCATTGCTGGCACTGGAACTTGCCATGAAGAGGATGGAGTGGATGCCATCATGGATACCGTATTTTTCCGTTATAGCGATGGTGCCTTGCAGATTGATTTCTATTTCACGGCCGCCATCCTGGACGCCGGCATTGTTTACCAGCACATCGATTGGATCTAAGTCAGGCAAATCCCCTGCGATATCTACCAGCATATGGGTATAGCCTTTTGCTTTGTAATCGGTAGGATTGATATCAAAGCCGATGACTTCGTGTCCCATCTCAATATATTTCTTTACACATGCAAGGCCGATTCCTCGACTGCTACCTGTTACCAGTATTCTCACGATTTATCCCCTTTCTTAATTAGATGTTTTCTTGTGTCAGATCTTAGCTGCGTATTAGTTTGTATCCGATTTCAGATTCATTCTCCATCGAAATACTGCTACTCCGATGATAATGATATAGCCTACAATGCTCAAAGGTACCGGAACCTCGCCTAAGAAGAGAATCCCTAAAATGGCAGCGAAGATTACTTGGGTATAATCAAACACCGAGATTTCCTTGGCCGGCGCGAATTTATAGGCTGTGGTTATAGCAAACTGTCCCAAAGAAGCGCCTACACCAGCCAAAATAAGGCATGTCCACTGATAAGCGGTCATGGGATGATAGGCGAAAAGCAAATAGGGCAGTGTGACTATGCAGGAAAAGCAAGAGAAGCAGAAGACGATGATAGGAGTCTTCTCGCCCTTCTTTCCCAGTCTCCGAACAAATACATAAGCTGCTCCGGCACCAAAACCACCATAGAGTCCGATAAGTGCCGGCACGACTTCAGATACCAGACCGGTAGGCCGGATGATAAACAAAGCACCGATAAAGGCTACGATGGTGGCACCAATATCTATTTTATTGGGTACTTCCTTCAGTAACGGAATTGATAATAGGATTGCAAAAAAAGGAGAAAGCTTATTTAGCATGTTGGCGTCCGCAATTCCCAGTCGGTCTATGGCATAAAAGTTTCCAATCAAACCGGAAGTGCCAAACAGACACCTAAAAAAGATATCTAAGCGATTTCCTTTTACGATTTTCAGTGGAGTCTTCTCTTTGATGAGCACTACAGTAGCCACTATCATAGCCACGAAGTTCCGGAAAAAGGCCTTCTGCATGGTGGGAATATCACCGGAGATGCGCACAAAAAAGGTCATCAAAGAAAAGCCGAAGGCAGCCAAAAGGATACAAAGGATGCCCTTTGTTTTGTTATTCTGTAAAATTTTCATACTGTTTTCCTCATATTTGCGTATCAGTATAGCACGGATAGGCATGATTTAGAAGTGTTAAAGTCCGCATTAAACTAAACATGACGCTTTTTAGGGCAGTGTGATATAATAGGCTCCTAGAGATTATTTCATTTAGGAGAAAGCGATGTTAGAAATCATAGATGCAACCTATCAGGTTGAAGATGAGGGGAAAATCGTAAATATCATCGATCATCTGAATCTGACAGTACCGGACGGTAAATTTATCGTCATCACTGGACCAAACGGCGGTGGTAAATCCTCCCTGGCGAAGTTGATTATGGGCGTGAATCCAATCACTTCCGGACAGATTTTGTTAGATGGAGAAGACATTTCCAAAAAGAGTATTACGGAAAGAGCAAAGATGGGTCTTAGCTTTGCTTTCCAGGCACCGGTTCATTTTAAAGGGATCAAGGTGGTAGATCTGTTAAGATTGGCAGCCGGAGAGAAGATTTCAGTGGCCGCAGCTTGCGAATACCTGTCAAAGGTTGGCCTTTGCGCCAAGGACTACGTGAATCGAGAAGTAAATGCTTCTTTGTCCGGTGGTGAGTTAAAGCGTATTGAAATTGCCACTGTATTGGCACGTAAGACTAAGTATTCTATTTTTGACGAACCGGAAGCCGGCATCGACCTTTGGAGCTTCCAGAATCTGATTCGTGTCTTTGAGAATATCAGAGAAAGCATGCACGGTACTATTTTGGTGATTTCACACCAGGAGCGTATCTTAAGCATTGCAGATGAAATCGTAGTCATCGAAGATGGTAAAGTGAAAAAGCAGGGACCAAAGGACCAGATCCTTCCTGAATTATTAGGTACACCTTCTGCGGCGAAGATGGCCTGTCAGAAACTGGAAGGAGGTGATCAGTAATGGATGAAATCCAAAAAAAGATGATTGCTGAGGTTGCTGATCTCCACGAAGTACCGGTAGGTGCTTACAATTTCAGAGTCAATAGTGAGTTAGATAGTCGTAATACGACAGCCAATATCGATATCATTACCAAAACAGATAAACCGGGTATCGATATCAAAATCAAACCGGGTACCAAAAACGAAAGCGTACATATTCCAGTCGTAATCAGTCAAAGTGGCTTAAAAGAGACTGTCTATAATGACTTCTACGTAGGAGATGATGCAGATGTATTCATCGTAGCCGGTTGTGGGATTCACAATTGTGGAGACCAGGATTCTCAGCATGATGGTGTACATCGCTTCTTTGTAGGCAAAAACGCCAGAGTCAAATACGTGGAGAAGCATTACGGCGAAGGCGACGGCAATGGTAAGCGCATCCTGAATCCTGTGACGGAAGTGTATCAGGAAGAGGGCAGCTATGTGGAGATGGAGATGAGCCAGATTAAAGGCGTTGACTCCACTATACGTACTACGAAGGCGGAGCTGAAGGATGGGGCTGTCTTTAAGGTACATGAGAGCCTCATGACCCATGGCAAGCAGAAAGCAGATAGCTACTACACAGTAGAACTAAAAGGAAATGGTTCTAATACAGATGTAGTTTCCAGATCTGTAGCCAAAGATGATTCTGAGCAAATCTTCGAAGTTGCCATTGTAGGTGATGCAGAGTGTCATGGCCATGCAGAGTGTGACGCCATCATTATGGGCAATGCCCACGTGGTAGCAGTACCGAAGCTGGATGCAAAGAATGTGGACGCAGCCCTCATTCATGAAGCAGCCATTGGTAAAATTGCAGGAGATCAGCTGATTAAGCTGATGACCCTGGGGTTGACGGAAGAAGAAGCAGAAGAGCAGATTATTGCGGGATTTTTAAAATAGAGTATTACATGGAAGGACATCTTATTGAGAGATGTCCTTTTTTATATTTTCGTTAGAAATGAGACACAAACTTTTAAGAAAATAATATCAAAATCTGGTGGCTTGATAGCAATAATTGTAGCACTCCTATGTGTTGTTTGGGATAAGATGAATTTACGATAGGACTATGTTTTCTTGAAAGGAGAGTTCTTAATGAAAAAATTGGTAAAGGGAAGGAAAGACACAACGACAAATTTATTTCAGACCGTAAAGGGTAAGACACTCATTATGGGTGCATTAGGAATTGTTGCTGCCCTTATTATAGGAGGGGTTGGCGTTTTCTCCATAAACAGAAATGCAAAAAATGCGGAGGTTGTATCGTTAGTAAATGACATCAGCGTGTTGCAGTCGGAAAATTTGGCAAACGATGCGCTGTATCAGTACTATGTAGATGAGAATTATTTAAATAGCACTTTAGCAAATCTGGATGCAATGGAGGAAAAGGGAAAGGAACTTAAGAAAAGCGCCGGAGTAGGCTATCAGAGCACGATAGGTGCTATTCTGGAAAACGTTGCGAAGGATAAAGAAAACTTCAATGAGATTAAGCGAATACATAGTGAGCGTGGTTATGATGTTGGGATAGGTAAGTATCAGGCCTTTGCTGCAGCAAGTGATCAGCTTAGTGAAAGCTTCAAGACTCTTGTAAATAACAATGATTGGATAGAAATCCATTGGGTGGATGCCCAGATGGGAGTCGGCGGCGAAATGGTTGAGGTAGATGGCAATAGTTATCGCAAAATGATTTATCACAATGAACTGCCGGTAGCCGGTAAGCGTAACAACCTGGTACTTCGTGTGGGTGGTACATTCACCTATCAGACAGATTATTATATCAAGAATATCAAACTGATCAATGGTAATGACGTGGTACCGGTAGATCTGACTCCAGTAGAAAAACTGGAAAAATCCGGTGACGGTTTGGAAAATGCAGAATTGGTAGATTTTGGCGGAGACAGAGCCATCAAGGTAACCGGTAAATACGATGCAGCGAATGCCAGATGGGAAGAAGTATCCACCACATTTTCCATCAAAGATTACGATTTAGAGAAGTATCCGGTTTTGGAATATGAATTATATCTGGATCCTTCTGTGCCTTCCGGACAGGATTATAAGTATGGTGGTGCCATTTCCGGAGTATATTCATTTGCAGACAACCTAACCAAATGGGATGAATTGATGAATTCATACAGCAAACTGGTGGTAGAGGGCAAAGATGTCACTGCAAAGCAGGCTGAGATTGAGGCACTTATTACAGAAATCGAAGAGAATATTCCAAAATACACAACAGACCCATCTCTTGCAGAGGCATCCTTGGCATGTTTGACAGAAAAGAAAGAGCTATACAATGAACTGAAGACTATCGATGCGCAAACCCTTGCAATCAAAGCGGATAACGCAAACATCAATACTATACTGACAGATCTTTGCAGTACCGTACAAAATGAAGCCAAAAACGAGATGAATACCGTGCGTACTATGGTTACTATTGTAATCCTGGTGGTACTGGTTGTAAGCATTGCAGTTTTGGCAATGAATCTGGTAACAGTTAGTGCAGGAATCAATAAAAGCGTTCAATCTTTTCAAAGTGCTATCGAGGAAATTGCAGCCGGTAAGATTTATGTCAGAGCAAAAGCTGATGGAAAAGATGAATTTGCCATGTTTGCGAAAAACTTGAACTCTTTCATGGATACTTTGGAACCGGCCATGACTAAAGTTAAAAAAATGACCGGTGTTTTGGCTGAATCCGGTGAAATGCTGGAAGAAAGTGCTACTAAGACCAAGCAGGTGGCAGGTGAGATCAATGAGACAATCAGCGAGATATCTAAAGGCGCAGGTGAACAGGCCAGAGATATTGAAGCTTCCTCTCAAAAAGTTGTGGATATGAGAACGAATATCGATCAGATTTTGACAAGCATATCTACGTTATCCGAGAAATCGGGCCAAATGAGCAAAGATGGACAGGAAGCAAAAGATACCATGAACAGCCTGACACAGTCCAGTGATCAGACTACAGATGCTTTCCAGAAAATTGCTGACCAGGTAAGAAAGACAGATGAGTCTGTTAATAAGATCCAGGATGCGGTAAGCTTGATTGCGTCTGTAGCAAATCAGATTAATCTTTTGTCATTGAATGCCAGTATTGAGGCAGCCAGAGCCGGTGAAGCCGGAAGAGGCTTTGCAGTAGTTGCCACTGAGATTTCTAAACTGGCTGATCAAACGAACCAGTCTGCAGCTGTCATTGATCAAATAATCCATGTATTGTCGGATGAATCCAATCGCACCGTGGGAACCATCAATGAGGTAACAGAACTGATTCAAGGCCAAAAGAGCAGTATCGATACTACTTATGATAAATTCACGGGTGTCAGTGAAGGTATCGACTTCACCCAGGATGCAGTAAGGGATGTATTAAGCCAGGCTGAATCTTGTGAAAACGCAGGGGAGAAGGTGGTAGATTTAATGACCAATCTATCTGCTATCTCAGAAGAAAATGCAGCTTCTGCTGAGACTACAAGCAGTGCCATGACCGAGCTGAATAAAGAGACAGCAAGATTAGCTGACACAGCATCTGAATTAAAAGACTTGGCAGATAATATCAAAGAAGACCTGGAATTCTTCCAGATTTCATAAACTGCGGAACAGTTACCCTCCATGCCTTCTGGCAGGAGGGTAATTTTTTTACATAAAAAAGTTGACAACTCAACAAATTTAACGTAATATCTAATTTGTTGAGCAGTCAACAAGCTTAAAGAGGTGGAATGATATGGGTGAAAATCGATTTGTGCGTTTTTCGAATTTGGTAAACAGGTCATCGAAATCCATACAAAAATTAAAAAGAATGAATATGGAGCGATATGGCCTATCAGGAGCACATACCAACTGTCTTTATCGACTTTTGCAGGCACAGGATACGGGACTCAATCAGCGTGAATTGATGGAACTGGAGCAAATGGATAAGGCGCAGGTATCGCGGGTACTAAAGGAGTTGGAAGCAAAAGAGTATGTGACAACGGATGAAACACACGGTTATAAAGCTTCCTATTATTTGACTCCTGCAGGAAAAAGAGTAGCTGAAGAAATCGCACAAATCGTAAACCGGTATCTGAACAAAATCGGAGAAGGTATGACAGAAGCGCAACGAAGAACCTTCTACGAGGCCTTTGAAATGGTGGCAACCGACTTGGAGAAGGCAATCAGGGATTTATCTGTATAAAACCTGCTAGAAAGCGAATGCGTTCATGATGGGGATAAGATATACATAGGAGAGGAGACAGAAATGGGCGTATCTATTATAGTGGACAGCGGTAGTGACATTTTACCGGATGATGCAAAGAAACTGAACGTGAAGGTGGTTCCGCTGAAGACTTACTTTGGAGAGACAGAATATCTGGATGGCCAGACATTAGGTCATTATGAATTTTTTCAAAAGCTGCAGGAGGCTAGGAAACTACCTACAACCAGTCAGGTTACTCCGGCGGAATTTGAAGAGGCTTATGATAAGGCAGAAGGAGATGTGGTGGTAATCACCATTTCTTCTAAGCTTTCGGGATGCTATCAAAGTGCTTGTATTGCAGCCAACGAGGTGCAGAAGAAAGTCTATGTGGTAGATTCTGAGAATGCCTGCATTGGAGAACGCTTGGTGGTAGAAGAGGCGGTCCGCATGAGAGATAAGGGCATGAATGCCAGAGAAATCGCGGAGTATTTGAACTTTGCAAAGAAAGAAGTCTGTCTCATTGCCCTTTTAGATACTTTGGAGTATCTGAAGAAAGGGGGAAGGATTTCACCGGCTGTGGCTTTTGCTGGAAATGTGCTATCCATTAAGCCGGTCATCACCATCAAAGAGGGTGAGATTCAGGTATTAGGAAAAGCAAGAGGCTCTAAGATGGGAAATAACAGACTAATCGAATATGTGAAAACTTGCGGTGGTATCGACTTTGACAGACCATTTTGCCTTGCATATAGTGGCTTATCAAAGGATATGCTGGAACAGTACATCCACGATAGCAGAGAGCTTTATCCCATGGAACCGGGGGACTTACCGGTGAGTTCTATTGGATGCGCGGTGGGAACTCATATCGGCCCAGGTGCTATTGCAGCAGCATTTTTTGCCGGAAAATAAAGGCATCATATGTAATAATATACAAAAAACTGACTCCATTCTTGGACATTCTGCGTATGTCTAGAATGGAGTTTTTTTGGTAAAATGGAAACTATAAAAGGAGTAAACGGTTTCCTTTAAAACAGTTTTTTGAGGCGGGATGATAAGTGGAAACCAATTTTTGAAATAGGAGAAAGAAAGTATGAAAATCCTAAGAGATGAAGCTGAAGTAGCAAACGAAAAGAGACGAGTAATCGAGGGAGCATTGACTGTCTGCCGTAAGAAAGGCCCTAGATTCACCATGGATGATGTGGCTAAAGAAATCGGCATGAGCAAAAAGACCATCTATCAGATTGTAAAAGATAAAAGCGATCTGCTATATAAGATGATTGACTATGTATTTGACGACATCAAAGACCAAGAAAACGCAGTACTGGCAGATCCAAACCTGTCTACCATTGAGAAATTAAAAGGAGTTCTTTCCGCTATGCCGGAAAATCTGCGCGGTATCGATTTTACCAGTATGTTTACCGTAAAGGAAAAATTCCCGGAGTGCCATAAACGTGCGGTAGAACGTATCGAAACCGAGTGGGAGACTACAGTAGACCTTTTGGAAAAAGCTAAAAAAGAAGGTGCTGTAAGAGATGTAAATATCACCGTATTCAAGCTTATGTATGAAGCTACCATTGAACGTTTCTTACAGGGCGGAGACCTGAAAAAAGGCAAAATCAAATATATCGACGCCTTAAATGAAATGACCGAGATTATGATTAACGGCATTATGAACTAGGGAGTAACCAATGAATCAAAGAATCTACTTGAATCGCGACTGGCGATTCCGAGAGACTTTCCAGGAAGAGGACTGCAACACCCCTATGAGGGATGGGGAAATCGTCCAAATCCCCCATACAGTGAAGGAGACACCCTTTCATTATTTTGATGAAAGCATCTACCAGATGGTGGCTTGCTATCAAAAGGAACTGGATATCCCGGCAGAGTGGAAAGGCAAAGAGCTTCGTCTTACCTTTGAGGCAGTAGGACATGAAGCAGATGTCTACTTAAATGGTACGCACATTTGCAGCCATCATAATTGTTATAACGCATTTTCTGTATACTTAAATCAAGATTTAAGATATGGAGAAAAGAATCTGCTTACCGTAAAAGTGAATTCCAGAGAGGACATCAATCAGCCGCCCTTCGGCTTTGTGATTGATTATATGACCTATGGTGGCATCTACAGAGATGTATATTTGGATGTGGTAGAGAAAGCACATATTCAAGATGCCTTCTATATGCCGGAGGTGGAAGATACCATTGATACCGGTTTCATGACCAAGAATCAGATTAAGAATCTTAGTGTGAAAGGCGCTTTACATACCAAGCTTAAACTGCAGATTCCGACAGAACAATATAAAATAACAGACGTTACCATTAGACAGACACTGGATGGTAAGGTGATATATGACGGCCAGGTTCCGACAGATGATGTGTTACATGTGGAACTGGCTGATCTTGCTGTTTGGGATATTTTAAGTCCAAAGCGTTACCTGGTAGAGACCAAACTTTGCTATCAGGGGGAGGAACTGGATTGTCATTCCTTCCTGATCGGCTTCCGCAAGATGGAGTTTAAAAGCGAAGGCTTTTACCTAAACGGTAGAAAAGTGAAATTAAGAGGCTTAAATCGTCATCAAAGCTACCCTTATGTGGGATATGCCATGCCGGAAAGCATGCAGAGATTAGACGCTCAGATTCTGAAAAAGGAACTGGGGCTCAACGCAGTTCGTACTTCTCATTACCCACAGTCGCATTACTTTATCGATGAATGCGATAAGCTTGGCCTTCTTGTGTTTACAGAATTCCCGGGCTGGCAGCACATCGGCGATGCGGCATGGAAGGACATCGCAGTACACAATGTGCAGGAAATGGTGGAAGAGTATCGAAATCATCCATCCATCATGCTTTGGGGTGTCCGTATCAATGAGTCGGTGGACGATGATGCTTTCTACGAACGTACCAATGCCTTGGCAAGAAAGCTTGACCCAACCAGGCCTACCGGCGGTGTTCGATGCAATGAAAAGATGCATCTATTGGAAGATGTCTATACGTATAACGACTTTAGTCATAACGGTAGCACTCCCGGGTGCAAACCAAAAGCAAAGGTCACGCCGGATACGAAGAAAGCCTATTTTATTTCCGAATACAACGGACATATGTATCCAACCAAGATGTTTGACTGGGAAGAGCACCGTATGGAGCACACCCTGAGACATGCCAGAGTTTTAAATGAGGTGGCTTTACAAAAAGACATAGCAGGAAGCTTTGGCTGGTGTATGTTTGACTACAATACCCACAAGGATTTCGGCAGCGGTGACCGTATCTGCTATCACGGTGTGATGGACATGTTCCGTAATCCAAAGATGGCGGCAGCAATCTACGCTGCACAAAGTGATGAAGAAGCCGTACTGGAAGTCACCAGTTCTATGGATATCGGAGAGCATCCGGCATCTGTCAGAGGGGAAACCTATATGATTACCAATGCTGACAGCGTCCGGATGTACAAGAATGACCAGTTTATCAAGGAATACAAACCAGACAAGGAGCTGTTTCCGGGACTATCCCATCCACCCATGGTGGTAGATGACTACATCGGGGATGCCATGAAGGAAGGAGAAGGATATTCCGATCATGTGAATACCTTGGTGAAGACCTGCCTGAATGAAACAGCCATTCACGGGTATCGTATTTCTGCAAAGGTGGCAAGTGCTGCTGCCAGACTGGTATTATTCCATCGTTTTAAGTGGCAGGATGCGGTAAATCTGTTTCAGAAGTATGTAGGAGACTGGGGCGGAAGTGCCAAAGTCTACAAGTTTGAAGCAGTGAAAAACGGGGAAGTGGTGAAGACAGTTGTAAAGGCAGCTGAGACAAAAGTATGCCTGAAAGCAAAGGTGTCTCATCACAACTTGCAGGAAAAAACTTCCTACGATGTGGCTGCAGTGAGAATTGTGGCAGAAGATGAGTGGGGCAACCAATTACCGTTCTATGGAGAAGCCTTAAGGGTAACGGTAGATGGACCACTGGACATCATAGGACCAAAGACCACCGTATTTAGAGGTGGTGCGACAGGTTTTTACCTGCGAACAAAAGGTGTAGAAGGGAAAGCAATTGTGACATGCGAGGCGGAAAATGCAGAGCCTGTGACATTGCAGTTTGAAGTAGAAAGTTAAGGTGTAACATGGAAAAATCTAAAGTGATTTTTGGAAATATCATGAGTAGCTCTGTAGTTAGCAAAGCTGAGAGATCCAAAAACAAATATATTCGCAAGTATGGTGATGACAGAGGCGTCGCTTATCCGGTTCATTTGGAAGAAAATCCTTATATCGGAAAAAGCCTTGGCGTGCAAAATGTCTTAGTAGGCGACCTGGATAAAAATGCGCATTTCGACAGAGCAAAGCATCCGGATGGCCTGCCTGATCCTGTATGGGATGAAGAAAAGGGCATTATTGTAGGAAATATCCGCATGGGCTTTGGTCATTATCGTATCTCTATGGCCATCGCTTCCGCAGCCCATTCTATGGGCTATGTACCATACTGGATGGATTTAAATTCCTATGGCGAGACCACTTGCACTAAAGTAATCGGTGCACAGAATGACTTATATTCCCTGGGCTCCAGACTGAGTAAAATCGGACTTTTCAACAAGCTGGTATGGGAGCCTATGAATTATGAAGGTTTTAGAGCACTGTCTTATAATGCGGCAGACCAGAAAAATGCAGAACTGATGGCACCTGTTTATGCCAATGTGCCAAAGGATATTCCGGTTGTAGGCACTCATGTATGGCCGGCACAGGCAGCCATTCATGCAGGCATGAAGCATGTGGTCAATGCCATACCGGATAACTGGCCTATGGCGCTGCACCTTTCCGAGGGTAGCATCCATACCATCCAGTGTCAGAATGCCTATATGGGATACAAGATTCTCAATGGCATGCAAAAAGACAAAGTCTTAAAGCCAATGCCAAAGGGAAGTCTGTTCTATACAGGACACTATATCGATCATGAATTGGTACAGAATATCGAAGAAGACTGCAAAAAGCGTATAGAACGCAAGAAACTTGGTAAGCCTATGAGATTTCTGCTCACCATTGGTGGTGCCGGTGCGCAAAAGGAAATTTTTGCAGAGATTATTCGTTATCTTCTTCCATATATCAAAGAAGATAAGGCTGTTCTGTATGTAAATGTAGGGGATTACAAGAATGTTTGGGAAGAACTTCAAAAAGAAATCCCGGAAATGAAAAATGAGTCTGTGGAACACTTTGATGATTTTGCAGAGACCACAGAATTTGCAGAAAAAGCATTAGAGGCAGATGTTCATGGTATTCATGGATTCTGGCATAAAAATATCTTCGAGGCGGTTTACTGTACAAATCTTCTGATGAGAAGCTGCGATGTGCTGGTTACAAAACCTAGTGAATTAGCTTTTTATCCGGTACCAAAACTCTTTATCAAGAGAGTCGGTAAACATGAAATGTGGGGGGCTATTCACTCTGCGGAAATGGGAGATGGCACATTGGAGTGCAGAGATATCCCACATACACTGCAGATGATTCAGCTTTTCATGGAAGAAGATCTGCTTGAGCAGATGTGTGACTCTATCGTAAGAAACAAGTCCGTGGGACTGTATGACGGGGCATATAAAGTTGTGGAGCTGGCAATGGCTCATAAAAAAGGAAAATAGGAGAAGGAAAAATGGAGAACACAAATAGAAACTTAACCGGCCGAGAAAAAGCCGCATATGGCATCGGCGCAGTAGGAAAAGACATGGTCTACATGCTGTCTGCTTCCTACGTGCTGTACTACTTCCAGGATATCATGGGCGTAAATGCAATCGCCATGGGTATTATCCTCTTAGTAGCCAGAGTATTTGATGCATTCAATGATCCAATCATGGGTGTCATCGTAGCAAAGACAAAGACAAAATGGGGTAAATTCCGTCCTTGGCTTATGATTGGTACTATTACCAACACGGTTATCTTAATTATGATGTTTGCAGCACCGCCATCTTTGGATGCAAAGGGTCTTGTTGCTTATGCAGCTGTTACCTATATCCTTTGGGGCGTGACTTATACCATGATGGATATTCCATACTGGTCCATGGTTCCTGCATTTACCAATTCCGGTAAAGAGCGTGAAGGCTTATCTGCACTGGCTCGTTCCTGCGCAGGCGTAGGTTCTGCCATCATTACCGTTGTAACTGTCATGGCAGTGGCTTCCTTAGGTACAATGGCTTCTGCTGGCAGTGCAGACAACGTAACCAAGAACTTTGCTTCTGAAAACATAAACTATACCTATGCCATCGTACAAAGAGATGCAGATGGTAACCCTACTTCCAATTACACAGAAGTGGATACTACAGCAAACCCTGTAGCCGTATCTGTTACCGGTATCCAGAAAATGTTTGATGGTGTAACAGATGAAGAAGCCGGCTTAGATGGTGCAGTCTATCTGAAAAATGAGAATGCAAACTATACCGTTACCATTGGCAATGTGAAAGTGGTAAAAGACGACAAGGAACACGGAAATGCAGTAGAATTTGCCATGGATAAGGAAACCGCTGATGCAGCTACCTTACTTGTCTATGTAGACGAAGCACAGTATCAGGAAATCACTGCACAGGATTCCCTCAATACTACCGTAGAAATGACATCCACCATGGAAGTGGAAAGACTTGGTTTCAAATACTTCACCGTTATCATCGGTGTACTGTTTATTCTCTTTATTACCATTACTTGTGTATGCATCAAAGAGAAATCTACAGTGGATATGGAAACCGCATCCATTGGTCAGATGTTCAAAGCTTTGGTACAGAATGACCAGGCCATGACCATCGTTGTGACTATTGTACTTGTAAACTCTGCACTATATATTACTTCTAACCTGCTGATCTATTTCTTCAAGTATGACCTGGCAGGAAGCAATTGGAGAGGCAACTATACTTTATTTAATACCTTTGGTGGTGGTATGCAGATTCTGGCTATGATGCTACTGTTCCCACTGCTGCGTAAAGCATTTACTACCTACAAAATTTTCTATGTTTGCGTATTTGCAGAAATCGTAGGATATGTTATCCTGCTTGCAATGGCACTTGGCGGTGTGACGAACGTGCTTCCGTTCTTTGTACCGGGCTTCTTCATTATGGCCGGTGCAGGCGTATTAAACGTAGTTGTCACTGTCTTCCTGGCGAATACGGTAGATTATGGAGAACTGAAGAATCATCGTAGAGATGAATCCGTTATTTTCTCTATGCAGACCTTTGTAGTAAAACTTGCATCCGGTATTGCAGCACTGATTGCATCCGTTTGCTTGTCCGTATTCCATATTCAGGAAGAAAGCGCAAAAGCCCTCGGGGCAAGCGGCTTAGCTGCAAAACTGAAAACCTTAGGTGTTCTGGAAAGCCTGGATAACAGTGCTGTATTTGGCCTTCGCATGGTGATGACCATCGGACCTGTAGTGGTACTTGTGATTGCATTCCTCTTCTTTAAATCCAGATATATTCTGACAGATGAGAAGCTTGAAGAAATCGGAAAAGAACTGAAATCCAGACAGAACTAACAGGAATGTCCTGAAATAGGACAGAATGGAGTAAGAAATGATTTTAAAAACAGAAGGAAATAAGCCGGGATTTGTGCTTTCTACGAAGCATACGACTTACGCATTCTTTGTAAACGAAACAGGACAACTGGAGCATGTGTATTACGGTGCGAAGGTAAAGATGCAAAACCCTGCAGATTACAGAGAACAACAATCTTCTGAACCGGGGAATTGCATCGCCTATTCTGCAGATAGTAAGGTGAGCCTAGAAAACTTATGTCTGGAAACATCCGGAGTTGGAAAGGGCGATGTAAGAGAACCCTTTGTAGAGGTGACCTGTGCAGACGGTAGCACCACTACAGATTTTGTTTATGAGAATTGCATCATCAGAAAAGGAAAGGATGCAATGGAAACACTGCCTTCTTCCTATGATGAAACAGATTCTTGTGACCATCTGTGTATCTTGATGAAGGATAAAAATCACGGTTTTCAGATGGAACTGCATTACTACGTATTTGAGGAAGAGGATGTCATCACGAGACGCACGAAATTCCTGAATACTTCAGAAAGCCCGGTTGAACTGCGCCGTCTTCTGAGTATGCAGCTGGATTTAAATGAACGCGACCTGACAGTTTCCACCTTTGTGGGACACTGGATCAAAGAGATGGAAAAAAGAGATGTAAAGCTTGGCGCGGGTAAGTTCGTCATTTCTTCTACCACCGGTGTGACCAGTAACAGAGCCAACAGCTTCTTTATGGTAAGTAGAGAAGGCTGCAATGAAACAGCAGGCGAGTGCTATGGCTTCCATTTGGTATATAGTGGTAATCACTATGAAGCAGTGGAAGTAAGCAGTTTTGACAAAACACGTATCGTAAACGGTATCAATCCGGCTACCTTTACCTTCCACCTGAATGCGGGAGATAGCTTTGAAGCACCGGAGGCTGTTATGACATTCTCTGCTGCAGGTCATACAGGCATGAGCCACAACCTGCACAGATTTATCCGTCAGCATATCGTAAGAGGATACTGGAAAGACAAAGAAAGACCGGTACTTCTCAATAGCTGGGAAGCAAACTATTTCGACATCGATGAAAGTAAGCTTTTGAATCTGGCCAGAAAAGGAAAAGAAGTAGGAATTGAACTTTTTGTTATGGACGATGGCTGGTTTGGCGAACGTTCTGACGATAAGAGAGCTTTGGGAGACTGGACGGAAAACGCAAAGAAACTGCCCGGCGGTCTCAAGGGCCTGGCTGAGAAAATCAATGCCTTGGGCCTGGAGTTTGGCGTATGGGTAGAGCCTGAAATGGTAAACGTGGATAGTGACCTATACCGCGCACATCCGGACTGGGCTGTGGATATTCCGGGAATGCATCACTCCGAGGGACGTACCCAGAGACTTTTAGACCTGGCAAATCCGGAAGTAGTAGACTACATGATAGAACAGATGACGAAGGTATTTTCCTCCGGTAACATCAGCTATGTAAAGTGGGATATGAACCGCATCTTCTCGGACTACTATTCCAAGTATTTACCGGCAGAGCGCCAGATGGAATTTGCACATCGCTATGTATGTGGTTTATACCGTATGATGGGTACTTTGGTAGAGCGTTTTCCGCAGATTCTTTTTGAAGGATGCGCCTCCGGTGGTTGTCGATTCGACCTGGGTATTCTCAGCTACTTCCCTCAGATTTGGGGTAGTGATAATTCCGATGCCATCAGTAGACTTTCTATTCAGAATGGCTATAGCTACGGATATCCTATGTCCACCGTGACAGCACATGTATCTGCGGTACCGAATCATCAGACTTTACGTCGCACACCCATTGGAACCAGATTCAATGTGGCATGCTTTGGAGTGCTGGGATATGAGTGCAATCTCTGCGACATGAAGAAGGAAGATGTAGATGCCATTAAAGAGCAGATTGCTCTTTATAAGAAGTATAGAAAGACCTTGCAGTATGGGGATTTCTATCGTTTACAGGAAGGCAATGTATATCAGTGGAGCTGCGTAGATTCTGATCAAAATACAGCAGTGACCATGTTCTTGCAAAAGCATGTGGAAGCCAACAAATTCTACAATAAGCTTTTGGTAAGAGGTTTAGATGATGAGAAACAGTATCATCTGTATAGCCTCCCATTTAAACATAATCTGAAAATCTTTGGAGATTTGATCAATACCGTGACACCTGTCCATGTGAAACAGGATGGCATCGTGCATAATGTCATCTCCAAGGTGACCAGCCTTCCGGGAGAAGTGGAAGATATTCATGCATCCGGTAGTTTACTAAACTATAAGGGCTTTGATTTGAAGCAGTCCTTTGCAAGTACCGGCTTTAATGAAAACGTTCGAGTGATGACAGAATATGCATCCAGACTCTACTTTATAGAAGCAGAATCCTAGAATCTAAGCGGCTTTAAGGAAATATTCCTTAGAGCCGTTTTTTTGCTTGACTTTTTCTACTTATATGCTAAAATTGAAAACAGTTTTCAAATTAAAAATGAAAATGAATTCCATTTTCAGAAATAAAACCGGATGGTGGAAATTGTACTTCCGATTAGGAATGAGGAGTAAACATGAAAAAAAACGTATGGAAAGTGTTGAGCATAGTATGGATACTTGCCATGTTGATAAGTGGCTGCGGCAGTAAGGAGCCGGAGGGAACTGTCGGACAGACCGTTCACAAGGTGGCAGCCGATGAAAAGATTAAAATCGTGACCACCATCTTCCCTTTATATGACTGGACCAGAGAAGTGTTGGGAGAAGAAGCAGACCGGGCTGAACTGACACTTTTAATCGATAAAGGCGTGGATTTACACAGTTATCAGCCTACAGCAGCAGATATGATGAAGATTGCGGATGCAGATATCTTTATCTATGTAGGCGGCGAAAGCGACGGATGGGTTAAGGATGCTCTTCCGGAGAAGACGGATAAGGTGGTTCTGAATCTGATGGATATCATTGGAGACCAGGCTTATGCGGAAGAAGTGGTAGAAGGCATGGAAGCAGAGGAAGAGGAAGATGAGGAAGAAGAGGCCATGGACGAGCACATCTGGATGTCTCCTTCTTTTGCGAAGATTTGCACGGATGCCATTTCCAATGCTATCGTTACCACCACTGAGGACAATGACCTTGTAGAGGCGGTAAGCAGTAATACAAAGGCATACAAAGACCAATTGGATCTTTTATCAAACCAGTTGAAGGAAGCCACTAGTAAAGAGAATAGAAAATACGACATGCTTTTGGTGGCAGACAGATATCCATTCCGTTATCTTTCTGAAGAATGTGGACTTGAGTATAGGGCGCCATTCCTTGGATGCTCTGCTGAGACGGAAGCCAGCTTTGAGAAGGTGACGTTTTTAGCCGGAGAACTGGATAAGAATCAGCTTCCTTGCATTCTGGTGTGTGAGAATAACGACCAGAAATTAGCAAAGACTATTTTAGAGAATTCCTCCAGACCACAGCTACCTGTTTTGGAACTGGATTCTATGCAGTCCATTACAGCAGAGGATATTGCCCAGGGAAAGACTTACCTTTCTATCATGCAGTCAAACCTGGAAGTCATCCGATATGCAGTGGGAACCAACCACGCAGAACTGGAGTAAAAATCATGAGCGAGAAAATGAAATATAAAACCAAACAAAGAGAGGAAGTGCTTACTTATCTCAAAACGGTGCCGGGACAGCATGTGACAGTGGCAGATATCGTGCGGTACATGAGAGATAAAGGCTCCAGTGTCGGGACCACCACGGTGTACAGACAGATAGAGCGCCTGGTGGATGAAGGCGTCGTGATGAAGTACATCGTAGACGCCAATTCCCCGGCATGCTTTGTGTATACCCCGGAGAATAACGTGGCAGTGGGAGAGCCTTGCTTTCATTGCAAATGCGAGTCCTGCGGCAAGCTTATCCACTTACATTGCGAAGAAATTGCCATGATTCAGGGACATCTTCGGGCAGAGCATGGATTTGTGCTGGATCCAAAGAGAACCGTTTTTTATGGAACTTGTGATGCTTGTGCAGCGTTAGAAGAACGTTAGTAGGGTAAAGTTTGGAGTTATTATGTCATATATAAGTTGTGAAAATTTAGCAGTGGGCTATGAAGGCCAGGCTGTGGCCAGTGGAATCTCCTTCTCCGTAGAGAAAGGGGATTATTTGTGTATATTAGGAGAAAACGGATCCGGTAAGTCTACCCTGATGAAGACGATTCTGGGATTACAGGAACCCTTAAGCGGAGAAATCAAACGAGGAGATGGCCTTCAAAAAGGTGAAATCGGGTATTTGCCACAGCAGACCGTGGTGCAGAAAGACTTCCCGGCTTCCGTACAGGAAATCGTCAGATCCGGCGTACTGGGACGCAGTAAATTCCGCCCATTTTATACAAAAGAAGAAAAGCAGCTGGCAAAAGAAAACATGGAGCGCATGGATATCCTGGATTTGGCAGGCAAGTGCTACAGGGATTTATCCGGCGGTCAGCAACAGCGCGTCCTTTTGGCAAGAGCCATGTGTGCCACCAGAAAGGTGCTTTTATTGGATGAGCCCGTGACAGGCCTTGACCCTCACGTGACTGCAGAATTATATCAAGTGATTGAGAAACTGAACAAAGAAGGCGTCACCATCATTATGATTAGTCACGATATTGAGTCTGCCATTACCTATGGCTCCAAGATTCTGCATATCGGCAGAAAGAATTTCTTTGGCACCACAGAGGAGTATAAGAATAGCAAAATCGGAAAATACTATCTAGAACAGGAGGAGAAAGAAGTATGCAAACATTAATCGAATACTTACAGTATCCTTTTGTCCGTTACGCTATCATCGTAGGCATTTTGATTGCGCTTTGTTCGGCTCTTTTGGGAGTCACCTTAGTACTGAAGCGTTTTTCTTACATCGGAGACGGCTTAAGTCATGTGGCTTTTGGCGCCATTGCCATCGCCAGTGTGTTAAAACTTACCAATCAGACGGTATTAGTACTTCCAATCACCATCCTTAGCGCCATCCTTTTACTTCGTACAGGACAGAATACGAAGATCAAAGGGGATGCAGCTATTGCCATGATTTCCGTAGGGGCGCTTGCCTTTGGTTACTTGATTATGAATATTTTTGCGGCATCTTCCAATTTGTCCGGCGACGTATGCTCCACTTTGTTTGGATCTATGTCGATACTGACCTTAAAGAGGACGGATGTATGGCTTACCGTGGTGCTTGCCATTGTGGTATTTGTGATGTTCTTCCTGTTTTATCATCACATCTTTGCGGTGACCTTTGATGAGACCTTTTCCAAGGCAGTAGGTATGAAGACAGAGGTATATAACCTCCTCATCGCGGTGATTACAGCCCTTGTGATTGTGCTGGCTATGAATCTGGTGGGCTCTTTATTGGTGTCCGCCCTGGTGATATTCCCGGCCTTATCTGCAATGCGTATTTTCCGCAGCTTTAAGCAGGTGACCATTTTCTCCGTGGTATTATCCGGCATTTGTACCATGATGGGGCTTTTGATCAGTATTCTAAGTGACACGCCAACAGGAGCCACCATTGTGGCAGCTGATGTAGTTGCATTTTTAATTTGCGCGCTGATTGGTAAGATTCGATACGGAAATTAAAGACGTGGAAATGCAGTCATAGACTGGTTGAATTCATAAGGAATTCTAAATAACAAAGGCAATTATAAACGAATTGTCTATCATTTATTAAAATTTTAAGAAAATTCCTCAAATTGTGCGAAAATGGCTCAAATACACGACGTAAACGTGTATAATGAAGGTGATTTCAAATGCCTAAGACATAATTTGGAGGAATTTTTTTATGAGTAAAAGGGAACATAACGGAAAATTGGTTTTGAAGCTGATTATTGCAGCGATTGCAGCAATTGCAGGTTTAGCAGTTGTACTTACTACAATCAGCGCTGTACAGATCAATAAAATCTATACGGAAATGGTAGAAGAGGAGCTGGTGGTAGCCGGCACCCAGCTAGCCAGTGAGATGGAAGCTGTCTGGGACGGTGACTGGTCTTACGTGGACGGCGTGTTATATAAAGGCGAGCAGGACGTCATGAGCGAATATGGCGACCTGATGGATACCTTGAAAGCAGAAACTGGTATTGATTATTCCGTGCTGTTTGGTAAGGAACAGGTGCTTACCACTATGACAGAAAATGGTAACCGATTAACAGGGGCTGCTGTAGCAGATGATATTTATAATAAGGTCATTGGCAGTAGTCAGCCGGACTATGCGACGAATTCTTATCCGGCAGGCGCCCATGAGAAGTACTACACCTACTATGTGCCCTTATATCAGGGAGACGGAACTGCTATCGGTATGGCCTTCGTAGGTAGACGGGCAGATGATGTAAAAGCCAGAGTGAGAAGTATTATTCTAGGTATGATTCTCATGGCAGTTTTCATTACGATTGCACTTTCCGCAGTAGGCTATTTTGTGGCCAACACGGCATCTAAGAAGATGCGATCTATCGCAGATCAGATGGATACTTTGGCCCAGGGTGATTTAAGTGTATAAGTAGATGAAAGTTTGGTGCAAAGAAAAGATGAAATCGGACTTTTGGCAGATGGTGCCATGATGCTAAGCAGCAAGCTATCTGAAGTGATGCAGACTACCACAGATATGGCGAAAGAATTAGAGAAAGCCGGTACAGAATTAAACGATTCTGCAAATCAGGCAGGAGATGCTTCTCAGCAGGTAGCGGAAGCCATAGATGAGATTTCCAAGGGTGCAGTGGGACAGGCAGAAAGCGTAGAGCATGCAGCAGGTTATACCCAGGATATTGAGAATGATATTGAGGTAGTGACCGCCAATGTAGAGAGCTTAAATAGTTATGCTAAGACCATGAAAGAGTCCTGCGAGGCGGCTATGGATGCTTTGACCAAACTGATAGAGCAAAGCAAAGATGTACAAAGTTCTGTACATGATATCGGACAGACTATAGATTCCACCAATGAATCCGCCAAGGAAATTGCGAAATTCTCCCAGGCTATCACCGATATTGCGAGCCAGACAAACCTTCTTTCTTTAAATGCAAGTATCGAAGCAGCCAGAGCCGGGGAAGCTGGCAAAGGCTTTGCGGTAGTAGCCACAGAAATCGGTCAATTGGCAGTTCAGAGTAGCAACAGTGCAGATGAAATTCAAAAGATTGTAGATAAGCTTTTGGCTGATGCATCAGCTTCAGTAGCGGTTATGGAACGACTAAACTCCAGCTTCGAACAGCAGGGTGTTCAGCTAGATGATACCAAGTCCAACATGCAGACCATGGAGTTTAATGTAGGCAATGTATCCCAGAGCGCAAATGACATCGACACTCAGGTGGAGAAGTTAAGCGAAGCGAAGGACCAGCTGGTAGGTATCATCGCTGATCTGTCAGCTATTTCCGAAGAAAATGCAGCATCAGCGGAAGAAACCAACGCATCTATGGAAGAACTTAATGCAACCTTTGCAATCATTTCTGATTCAGCAAGAGACTTGCAGGGCTTAGCAGAAAATCTGACAGATGCCATCAGCTATTTCAAACTATAAAAATAGAAAAGTCTTTTGTAAGGCGGCGGAGAAATCTGCCGCCTTTTGCGTTGTCAGAATATTGCTATCGACATGGAAAAGAATGTATAATGTTTTTAGTTATGTCGTATAGAGTCGGACAGTATGTCTTTCGCACCAAATCTGAATATGAAGGAGCTCTTAGAGATCAGGAGAAAATCGACTCTCTTGTGAAAGAGGGGCGTAGTGTCGCTGCTCAGGCTAAAAACTATAAGCGCCAGATTAGAGAGCAGAAGATGACCTTTGAGACAAAGTTGGGAAGAGAGTTCCTGGCGGATTTGAATCGTCAAACCTTTACCGGGGAAGACCATGTGACGGAAGAGATATTGAAAAGCCCTTCTCCAAAAGGGAAAGTTCCGGTGGAAAAGCGTGAAAAACGAGGCTTTCTGCAGCAGTTTCGACTAGCGTCTCTACTCTTGTTTGGTGGACTTTTACTTGGCTGTGGTATCTATATCGGTCAGGGCATGCTGCGGGATTATCTTAGCTATCGCAAAGCTTTGCATTTGCAGGAAGTTATCAGGCAGGCCCAAATCGAAGCAGAAGAGCAGGCACAGTTAGAGGCTTATCAGAAAAGTCAGAAGGACAAGGAACAGCAGGAAGAGCATGACAAGTTGGAAAGCATAGGAGTGGATTTTTCACAGAGAGAAATGCTGCCGGGCTTGAAACAGCTGCATGATCAGAATCCTGACCTGGTGGGGTGGCTTACCATTCCGGATACCAAAGTGGATTATCCGGTGATGTATAAAGCAGAAGATAATGATTACTATCTGTCTCACAACTTCGATAAAGAGAAGGACCGAAATGGTCTTTTGGTCTTGGATAAGCGTTGTGATGAAAGAGCCGCCGGCAATCATTTGCTCATTCATGGACATAACATGAAAAGTGGGTTTATGTTTGGCAATCTGAGCCTTTATTACGATAAGGCGTACTATGAGAAGCACCCAAGGATTGTCTTTAAAACCCTATACGAAGAAAAAGAATACGATATCATAGCGGTGTTCCTTGCTAGCGTCAGCACCAGTTCCAAGGAGGAGTTTCACTATTACGACTACATCCGGATGGACGATTGGAAAAGCTTTGACTCTTATATCAAAGAAGCCAAAAGTAAAGCCCTCTATGATATTCCGATAGAAGCATCCTACGGGGATGAACTGATTACTTTATCAACTTGCGATTACTCTTTAGATGAAGGCAGATTGGTAATCGTAGGCAGGAGAGTTTACGGTGAAAAAGATTAGACGACTGAAAAGATTTCTGGGTGTATCGGCCATTATGTTGGCCATACTCTTAGCAAACATACCTTTTACTTCTACGGCAGAAGATGTATCCGGGAATAATACCGGTGCTACGACAGCCGGGACGGAGTCTTCCTCCGGCGGAGCGGTGATTACTCCTCCGGCATTTCTTGGCGTGCAGGATACCAGAACGGATAAGAGAGGGAATGCTACGGCTACCTTTACTTCCATATCGCAAGATTTTACCTTGCAGGTCGCAGATGCCCCGGCAGAAAATCTGGATGCTACAGGTTTTACGGACGACATCACCAATAAGCAAAATACCAGAAACTTTTATGAGACGGCCTTTGTGTTAAATGCAGTCGACAAAGAAGGTAATGCCATAGGCAATGCTACTGCTTTTGCAGGTGGTACCGTGACCATACCGCTTCCCCGAATGATGAACCTGGGCAGGGTACGAGTGATTTCTATCTATAAAGTTGCAAACGGAGCTGCAAGCGCCGCTTCCACAGGGGGCAAAACCTGGCAAAATGTAAACTTGCAAAATATCAGTTCCAGTGCCTTTAACCAGGCGAATGGAACGGTTACCCTTACCCAAATCGATCCCAGCATGCTTGGTGTATATGTGGTAAGATATGCCGGCTACAGTGTGGATATTCAAAATCAGGTGAAGCAGGGTGGTTATGTAACCTCTGTTGATGTGGCGCTTGGACCAACGGATTTTTGGAAATTGACGGTAACTGAAATCGATGACGATTTGTCGAACGTACTGAAATCTTCCAGTATTAATAAGGACGATTATACGGCTTGGCAAGCTTATAATATTAAGCTTTCACACAATGCCACTATTAATGGAAATACCACAGAAGAATTGCTGACCAGTGGAGACTTTGGCAGCAGGTGTACCTTGACCATGGTGGCACCCAATACCATGAATTTAAAATATGGTACTTTGAAGGTCTATGGTGTGAAAACAGGTGGGGTTCTAGAAGAACTTTCTGTGACTTATCCATCTAAGATGACCTCCACTGCCAACGCATTTGACTTCAACACGACGCACTTTTCTGAGTTTACGTTGCTTTATACTCAGACTTCCACACCGGCACCGACTCCGGCGAATCCGGGAACCGGCGGTGGACAGGCAAATGGAAGCCAGAACTCCAATAACAACAATCAAAGTAATGCGCAGCCTGCAACCACCACAGAAACGGTAGCGGCTACGGAGACCGATGAGACGGAAAGACTGGAGATGGCAGGAGAGGCACAGGTGCCTCCCACAGGTGGAAATGGCGGCTCCGGCAAAGGCGGCAATGTGGATATGCCGAAAACCGGTGACGCAGATACCTATCGCTATGTAGGTGTCATTATGCTTTTACTCTTTGGATTCTTTGAACTGATTTCTTCCATTCCAAAGATGAAAACAGTATCCTAAAAATAGATAAAATCCCATTTACGTTTCTTTACGTGAATGGGATTTATTTTTTAATTGAAAAGCAGTATAATATAAAAGTTCTGCTCTTGAAAGCAGTTCTTATGATACGAAAAAGGGAGGAAGTAGTATGGATTCTAAACGTATCAAATGGTATACCTTGGCGTTTATGGCATTTTCCACCGTATGGGGATTCGGAAATGTAATGAACGGTTTCGTATACTTCAATGGTATCCAGGTAATATTCAGCTGGATTTTAATGTTTGCTCTTTATTTTGTACCTTATGCACTGATGGTTGGTGAGCTTGGCTCCGCCTTTAAAAATTCCGGCGGTGGTGTAAGCTCTTGGGTACTGTCTACCACAGGCCCTAAGGTGGCTTACTATGCAGGTTGGACTTATTGGGCTTGCCATGTTACTTACATCGCATCTAAGTCTTCCGGTGGTATCAAAGCTCTTAGCTGGGCAGTTTTCCGCAATGGAGAAACCTACGATAGCTTTAACACACTGGCGGTACAGGGTATAACACTTGTTATTTTGTTAGTGTTCTGCTATATCGCGTCCAGAGGTCTGAATCCTCTGAAGAAGCTGACTACCTTAGCCGGTACCAGTATGTTCGTTATGTCCATCCTTTATATTCTGATGATGTTTGCAGCTCCGGCCATTAATCCTGGCGCCGACTTTGTACATGTACAGTTTACCAAGGAAGCATTGATTCCGAACTTTGATGTGAAGTACTTTACAAACCTTTCTATCTTGGTATTTGCGGTAGGCGGTTGTGAGAAAATCTCCCCTTACGTAAATAAGGTGGATAACCCAAGTAAAGGCTTCCCAAGAGCCATGATTACACTGGCTATTATGGTTGTGGTATGTGCGATTTTAGGTACCATTTCCATGGGAATGATGTTTGACCCTACTTTGATTAACGAAAGCAAAGAAAGCTTCGCTTCTTATAACTCCAATGGTTCTTACTGGGCATTCCAGAAACTTGGTCAGTATTATCATATTGGAGATACTTTAATGATTGTCTATGCACTTTGCAATGCAATCGGTCAGTTATCTACGTTGGTACTGAGTATCGATGCACCACTGCGAATCTTATTGGACAATGAAGATGCTCGTGAGTTTGTTCCTAGTGCCCTGTTAAAACAGAACGATAAGGGTGCTTATGTAAATGGTATTAAGATGGTAGCCGTACTATCCGGTGCCATCATTCTGATTCAGTCCTTTGGTAGCGGCGCTGCTGAAGTGCTGAAACAGTTGAACAAATTGAACTCCGTATGTATGCCAATGCGTTACCTGTGGGTATTCTTCGCATACATCATGCTTCGTAAAGCAAAAGACAAATTCAATCCGGAATACCGCTTTGTCAAGAATCAGGGAGTAGCACTGTTCTTTGGTGTATGGTGCTTTACTGTAACAGCAGCTTGCTGTATTTTAGGCATGTATGATGCAGATCCATTCACCATGGCGTTGAATGTGGTTACACCGGTAATCCTTACCGCACTTGGTTTGATTCTGCCGATTCTAGCAAAGAGAGAAAAAGAAAAGAAGTAGTATCTGCTACAATATAAGAAAAGAGCAAAAGAAAAAGGATGCTTAGCATCCTTTCAGACTGTAGACAAAGTGGTCCTGAGAGCGCAGCTCTCAAGACCATTTTTCATTTTCGTGAGTGTTTTATTGATAACAAAGGATAGAAACGGCCCCTATCAGGCCATTTCTAACCGCC
>Ga0256405_10001457_pt1 | contig 64044 bp, 65 predicted proteins | sample RumenRJG_02DNA_FD_189096 | JGI IMG/M metagenome (GOLD analysis project Ga0256405, IMG submission 189096) | Bovine rumen microbial communities from Lethbridge, Alberta, Canada - RJG_02 | ecosystem: Host-associated > Mammals > Digestive system > Stomach > Rumen | place: Canada: Alberta... | reverse complement strand
ATCTTTCAATTGTTAAGGATAACAGAAAACAGAACTTTGTTGTTGATGATTATTTCCGTGAAATAAACCGCTTGCGAAAAAAATACGGTTCGTTAACTTTGCTAAGTGGAATTGAGTTTTCGGAACCAAAGCGTATCAGGCAGAGTCTATACGCCGGATCCTTCGGGAAATGGTTATCGTCAGGCAGAGGGAGGCGTTCAGGGACTGTATGGACGGCTGAAGGATAAATGGCGGAATAAAAAACCAATGGAAGAATGGCAAGTGATTGTTCTGGTCATCGTCTGCGTTCTGTGCCTTCCTGTTCTGATGTCATTAGGTGGAGTTTTGCTGGGACTGATGGGTGCCGGAGTCGGAGTGATCATCGGTGTTTTTGCCATATTGTTTGCTTTGTTTGCCTCTGTGACAGGTTTTTTTGGAGGAGGCATCGTACTGGTAGTACAGGGTATCGTGAAATGCTTTGAAGGAATGGCAGATGCAGGGGTGTTCTGGACAGGCGCAGGATTGTTTCTGATGGGAATATCCGTATTGCTGTGTTTTGCGGCAATTGCATTGACGAAGCTTTGTATCCGGGGAATTAAAAAGCTGATAAGCGGACTCACCAAAAAGAATGTCAAAGGAGAGCAGCGATATGAAAAAGACAGGTAAAATACTATTGTTTTCGGCACTTGGCTGTGTGGCGCTTGGTGCAGTAATGATGATCGGTGGGGCGGCCATGACAGGGTTTGATGGAGGAAAGCTGCTCAGTGACAATCGTAAAAGAAAAACGACAGAAATCAGTCAGAGTTTTGATAAAGTGACCATCAGTACAGATATAGACAATGTCGAGCTGATTTCTGCCGAAGGCAAAACAGTATTGGCAGAGGTGTTTGAAAGTGACAGAATGTATTATGATATCAGCGTGAAAAACAATACGCTGAACATACAGTTCGTCAAGGATAAACCATGGTATTCGTTTATCACTGACATCGCTTCGGTTTCAAGCGTGGGACACACTGTAAAGGTGTTTTTACCCGTAGAGCTTTATAAGGAAGTGACAGTCAGAACAGATATCGGAAGTGTAACGATTCCGGCTGAGTTTCAGATAGAGAAGCTGTCCATAGAAACGGATATCGGCAGTGTAGACGTACCGAAAGCGAGAGGTGCAAACGGCATTACAAAGATCCGGACGGATATCGGTGATATTACGCTTCATGTAGACGGCAGTGAACAGAATGATAATTTGCTGCTTGACACGGATATCGGAAACATCAAGATCAAAAAAAGCGGAGAAAAATGATACGATTCTTCTGCCGGTAACGTCCATGTACATACCGGAATGAATGACCACACAAGGGATACGGATTTCGGCCTTTCCAATAAAGCTTTTGTACACTGAAAAACAATTCCGACAGGGTTATGATAAGATGCAGATGGAAAAAGCATTTCCGGAGAATATTTCTTGAACGTTTTATCACAAACCCCGAAGAAAGACTTCATCGGGTTCGGGGATAACACGGTAAGCTATGTCTGAGGGGAAATGTGTACGGCACTCCCACAGATCATAAAGGAGCGAATTAAAAGGACTGGGAAGAAAAGATGAAAACAACGTCAATTCTTCACAGTCCTTAAAATTTGTTATTATGTATGGATTGATGGCCATTATGCAGAAAACTATGCAGTATCGTCAGCGGATTGTATCAGCCGATGTACATCGAAATATCGAATGCGGTGACGGAATGCGTCAGCGCACCTACGGATATAATATCAACGCCGCTCTCTGCAACTGCCCGAAGGGTTTCCCGGGTGATACCGCCGGAGGCTTCCAATAGGGCTTTGCCGCCGGTGATGGCGACAGCCTGTTTCATGAGTTCCGGACTCATATTGTCGAGCATAATAATATCGGCGCCGACAGCCAGAGCCTCACGCAGTTCGTCGAGATTTCTGGTTTCTACTTCGATCTTAGTCATGTGACCGACCTTTTGCCGCAGAGCATTGACAGCAGCCGTAATACCGCCTGCAGCGTCAATGTGATTGTCTTTCAGCATAGCGGCGTCAGACAGATTATAGCGGTGATTTTTCGCACCGCCTGTCATAACGGCATATTTCTGCAAAGGACGAAGTCCGGGAAGGGTTTTTCGTGTATCGGCGATGGAAGCATTGGTACCCTTTACAATTTCGGCATAATAATGTGAAGCGGTGGCAATGCCGCTCATGTGTTGAATCAGATTCAGTGCTGTACGCTCACCCTTCAGCAAGGCTCTTGTCATACCGTGCATACAAAGAATCTCATCGCCTTTTTTGACTGCCTCACCGTCTTTTTTCAGTATAGTAAAACGAAAGCTGTCGTCTAAAAGCTGAAAAACACGGACAGCGGCTTCTGTGCCGCAGACGATTCCGTCTGCTTTGGCAACAAAACGAGCGTCGTTTTCCTGTTCTTCCGGAATCAGATAATCTGTGGTAACGTCACAGTAATTGATATCTTCCAGCAAAGCGGTTTTAATCAGATTGTCAAGATATATTCTGTTCAGCGTCATATTTTTTTTGAACCTCCTCTAATACAATGCAGGCGACGGTTGCAAGGCTTCTTGCCTCCACGAAGTTCTGATCAACAGCGTATTCACCGCCGGTCAGGTCTGTCAGAATTTCCTTGCAGCGTCTGATACCTTCGGGAATCAGTTCCGGCTTAGGAATGACAAAATAGCAGTCCTGCATAATCTTTCGTATTTCAGTGCGGAAGCCTTGGGGCATAGTGTTGCCGGACAGATCTTCCTGCTGTTCAAAATCGTCAACAGGAGCATTGTCCTCGGTCTGAAGCTTTTTGACAATATCGTCGGCAGCTCTTCTGGAGAACACGAGTGCTTCCAGCAAAGAGTTGCTGGCAAGTCTGTTGGCACCGTGAACGCCGGTATGAGAGCATTCGCCTGCGGCATACAGTCTGTCCACGGTAGTGCGGGCAAACAGATCGACATCAATGCCGCCCATCAGATAATGCTGACACGGAAAAACAGGAATCCACTGTCTGGTAATGTCAATGTTTTCTTCCAGACACTTTTCGTAGATCATAGGGAAGCGTTTTTTAACGAATTCAGGATCTTTATGAGTAATATCCAGATAAAATTTTTCGTTACCCTTAACCTGCGATTCGAGCATAATGGCGTTGGATACAACATCTCTGGGAGCCAGTTCTCCTCTTTCGTCATATTTGAAGGCGAAGCGTTCACCGTCGCAGTTGAGCAATACAGCGCCCTCACCACGAACAGCTTCGCTGATGAGAAAGCGTTCACGGTCTTTTTCGGCAGCAAATGCGGTGGGGTGAAACTGGATACGGCTGAGGTGGCGGATCTGAGCGCCCAGCATAAAGGCGAGGGTAATGCCGTCACCGGTAGCGATAGCGGAGTTGGTTGTATACTGATACACTCTTCCGATACCGCCGGAAGCGAGAATACAGTAATGAGCGGCAACAATCCGGGAATTGCCGTCCGGCAGCAGCAGACCTGCTAAAAATCCCCGCTTGGTCTGGTCCAGTTTGTACAGCAGCGTGTGGTCGAAGATGTCAATGTTCTTGTGCGAACGTACCTGCTCAATGAGAACGTCGACAATGGCTCTGCCGGTAGAATCCTTATGGTGAACGATTCTGTGGCGTGAATGACCTGCCTCGAGAGTCATCTGCAGATTACCGCTTTCGTCCAGGTCGAAGGCAACGCCCATCTCCCTGAGCCTGAGGACGTCTTTCGGACCCTCGGATACCAACACCTCGATTGCTTCAAGATTATTTTTATATTTTCCTGCGATGAGTGTATCGGCAATATGGAGTTTAAAGTTATCGTGATCCTTATCCAGCACGGCAGCCACGCCGCCCTGAGCCAGTGAAGAGTTGGAAAGCGTCAGCTCCCGTTTGGAAATCAGCAGGACGCTCACATTTTCCGGAAACTGCAGGGCAGCATATAAGCCTGCCGCACCCGAACCGACAATAAGAACATCATATTGTTTTTTCATAAAGCAGCGAACCTCTTTTGCTTTGAAATGAGTATAAGATATATACTAAAAAGGATTATACCATAGTTTGACAAAAAATAAAAGTTCTGCGCATATTTTTTTTACCAGAAACTTATCAGAAACAAAGTTCTGTATATTATTCTCAAAAAAAACGGCAGCATGGAGGCTTAGCTGATGATTTTTCCGTCTTTTCGGCAGCAGATAAATATGATATAATAAGCAGAACAGAGAAAAGAAGACAACAAGCACAGGGAGCGAAGGATAAAATGGAGCTTTACGAGAACAAAGAACATATCCAGCGAGGTTTGCTGGTGGGAATTGATACCGGAGAATATGATGCGGAGATGTCCATGAAGGAACTGTATGAGCTGGTGAAAAGCTCCGGAGCAGAGCCGGTGATGAGTCTGATGCAGAAAAGGGACAAGCCGGACGGTGCTACCTGTGTAGGTTCGGGCAGACTGCAGGAAATCAAAGAAATTGCCGAAGCGCAGGAGATAGATTTTTTAGTGTTTGATACCGAACTGACACCGACGCAGATCCGCAATATAGAAGCGGCAACAGACATACGCACCATTGACCGGACGATGCTGATACTGGATATTTTTGCCATCAGAGCCAAAACCAATGAAGGAAAACTGCAGGTAGAGCTGGCGCAGCTAAAATACCTGCTGCCGAGGCTTTCCGGCAAAGGAAAAGAGATGTCCAGACTTGGCGGCGGAGTCGGAACAAGGGGCCCGGGTGAAACAAAGCTTGAAACGGACAAACGGCATATCCGCCGCAGAATAGAATATCTGAAGGAAGCGTTGTCCGAGATGACCGACAGGCGTCAGCGGCACCGTGTTCGCAGAAGAAAGGGCGGAGTCATCACCGTAGCCATTGTCGGCTATACGAATGCGGGCAAATCTACACTGATGAATACGCTGACGCAGGCAGGTGTATTGTCTGAAAACAAGCTGTTTGCCACGCTTGATCCGACGTCAAGGGCGCTGCAACTGCCAAGCGGTGTGTCTGTCATGCTGATAGATACCGTAGGACTGGTCAGACGGCTGCCGCACCATCTGGTAGAAGCATTCAAATCAACACTGGAAGAAGCGGCAACGGCGGATATTATCCTGAATGTATGCGATGCGTCCAGCGAAGAATACAGATTGCATTTAGAGGTTACCAATTCACTGCTGCGAGAGCTGGGCTGTCAGGACAGACCTATCATACCGGTATTTAATAAATGCGATCTGGTAGAGCATCAGGATGACATTCCTCACGACAGCGACAGTGTACGCATTTGTGCGAAATACGGCAGAGGCATTGACGAGCTGCTGCAGGCAGTGGAAAGAAACCTTCCGGTAAGGCTGAAATCCTTTCGTTTGCTGATTCCTTTTGACAAAGGCGGTCTGTTAGGAGAACTCAGAAATGCGGGAGCGCTTCGTTCTGAGGAATATACAGCAGAAGGGGTTCTTTGCGACGTGCTGGCAGAGGAACCGATCTGGCATAAACTGGAACCATATTCGGTAACATGACTGTACCGAAATGTCATGATTGTGTTATTATAACCAATCACCGATGTCCCCCGGGTCTCGCCTGCCGGCTCGGTCGGTGCTTCTGCTTCGCAGAGGTGTCCACTGGACACCCGCACCCTCTTAGGCGGCGGGTGCCATTCGGACTTTCAGTGGGGGTTAAATCCCCCACTGAAACCCCGAGGAGCTAAAGCTCCTGCGGTGAGGTTGCCTCGTCGCAGCCGATGTTAAGCGAGCTTACATCGGGCTTTGCTCCGAGTTAAAAAAAGCAAAGTCCATAAAACGATTGACATAAAAATGAGATAGGATTATACTATAAAAAATACAATTATAAAATAACAAAACGGCTCGAACAGAGCAAAACAGCAGAGCAGCAATATAGTACGTGAACGGTGTAATACTGCTTTGTACCAAGAGAGGTTATGACGATGAGAATGTTCAATTCAAGAGATACAGAGTTTCGCAGTCCTACAGGAGCAGTTCCACTCGGGACAAATATACATTTCCGCATAGTACTGCCCAGAGATCTGGGATGTTCCGGAGCTGTACTGGCGGTAAAGGACGACCGTTACGGCGACACCCTGGTCAACGGAATGTTCTGGGCGGGAATGGTTGGCGATGATCATGAGATGTGGGAATGCGATCTGAATATCGACAGGGTAGGACTTTACTGGTATCATTTCGGCATGGATACCAAGTATGGCAGACGCTATATCATGAAGGGTTACGGCGGAGAAGGATATCTGGCGATGAGTGACAACGAAGCGAGATTTCAACTGACCTGTTATGAAAAAGACTTTACAACACCTTCATGGATGCCGGGCGGCATTATGTATCAGATTTTTCCGGACAGATTCTGTTTTTCCGGAGAAAAGAAAAAGGGTGTCTATCCTGATAAGAAGATTCAGACAGAATGGGATACAATTCCTGACTGGCGTCCGAATGAGTTTGGTATGATCACCAATTCAGACTTTTTCCAGGGCGATCTGAAGGGCATTACCATGAAGCTGCCGTATCTGAAAGAACTGGGCGTCAACTGTATTTACCTGAATCCTATTTTTGAAGCATATTCAAATCATCGCTATGACACAGGCAACTATGAAAAAATCGACCCTGTGTTGGGAACGGAAGCTGATTTCAAAAAACTGTGCCGTGAAGCAAAAAAATTGGGAATGCACGTTATCAATGACGGTGTTTTCAGTCACACGGGCAGTGACAGCATATACTTCAACCGTGAGAACCGGTATGAAAGCAACGGTGCTTATAATTCCAAGGAATCACCTTATTACACATGGTACAAGTTTATCGAATGGCCGAATATCTATAACTCATGGTGGGGCTTCGATACCCTTCCTGAAGTGGAGGAACTGTCCAACAGTTTTAATGAGTACATCAACGGCGAGAACGGTATTATCCGCAAATGGATCCGCAGCGGCAACAGCGGCTGGAGGCTTGATGTTGCGGACGAATTGCCCGATGAATTCATTGAATATATCCGTGAAGCCATCAAGTCCGAAAATCCCGATGCGCTGCTGCTCGGCGAGGTATGGGAAGACGCTTCGAATAAAGAAAGCTATGGTTCACGGCGCCGTTTCCTGTACGGCAAGGAACTGGACAGCGTTATGAACTATCCTTTCAGGGACGCTATCCTGGGCTTTCTGGACTGCGGAGACGGCAGAGATATGTTGGAAATCGTTCTGAATGTACTGGAGAATTATCCCAGACCGGTCATTCGCTGCCTGATGAATCTGTTAGGAACGCATGACACGGAAAGAGTCATCACCTTGCTGGCAGGTGAAAGACAGCATGGCAGAGGCCGTGAATGGCAGGCGGCTACAAGTCTGTCGCCGGAGCAGAGAGCATACGGCTTGAAACGAATGACACTGGCAAGCGGAATCTTATATACGCTGCCGGGTGTTCCGTGCATTTATTACGGAGATGAAGCGGGATTGGAAGGGTATAAGGACCCCTTTAACCGCAGAACCTTCCCTTGGGGAAAAGAAGACAAGGATTTGCTGGATTGGTACAAGCGTCTGGGGCAGATGCGTCATGACTGCAGTTGTCTGGCAGACGGAGATCTGATAGATTACGGTTCCACAGGCAGAACCATGGGATATATCCGTCAGGACGAGAAAGAAAAGCTGCTGTGTGTATTCAATGCGGCAGACCATGAGATAGAATTCAGGGTTCCCGATGAATTTATCGGCGGCACGACGTATATGGACACACAGCTTTCAGGAGCAATTCTGACTATGCCGAAAAATTCCTGTGCTTTTGTCAAGATAAAAAATGAACCGCAGCCTGTGAAAAAAGCAGCGGTTGAGGAGACGGAGCCGATAGAATTGGTTGTGACGGATTGACATTGTGTCTGCTGATTTCGAAAAAACAGCAGATAACAGTGCCTGCACAAAGGGTACCATCAAGCAGTCAAAGAGCAGGTGCTTAACCTGACGCCTCTGCAAAGTTATACCGCTGACTAAGTTGATGGACAAAACTTTTGCGGTCTGTGCATGATACGCAGCAAGGGTAGGGTAATGATCAATACTGTCAAACGCAGTTATAGTGGATGGCAGATTGCGTGTACAGTGTCTGCGGAAGCGTCCGGTTGTTGTCAGAGAAGAGCAAGCATGAATCTGTCACCTGTTTGGTGAAGTGCATGGAATACAAGCAGTTCACTGTTCGATGTGAGAAAAGCATGACAAGGATTTTTCAAGTTATTTTTTGTTTCGCAGACAGTATGATGCTCAGCAAACGAGTCAGTAAAAAAACGTTAACAGATCATAAAAGATGCAGGTATTCAACCAAAAGCTGAATACCTGCATCTTTTTTTGCAGAAAGGGGATTATGCTGTAAGGAATCAGACAGGAAAAAACCATAAGGACTTAGCGTCAGGTTGTTGTCAGGGGCGTTTTGTCACCTGCATCCAGTCTTTCTCTGAACAGCAGCGAAATGCACCAGATCGCCGAAAGTGCTACCAGGGTATAGATGATTCTGCTGATGATACCTGTCTGACCGCCGCAGATCCAGGCAACGGGGTCAAACTGGAAGATACCGATAGAACCCCAGTTCAGTCCTCCGATAATCAGGAGTATCAAAGCGATTCTGTCGAGCATAGTTTCACCTCCCGAAAATGGTCATAAAAGATAGAGTCCTGCCGCAACATGATTCAAAATGCCGCTGCATATACTGTATATAGCCTGAAAAAAGCAAAACAGACTGTGCGGCAAACCATCACAGGTTCAGGGCTTGTCCGAAAAAGCAAAATATGATTTTACTGTTTCGGATAACAATAGTGTTGCCGGAATCAACAGGAATATTCCTAAAAAACAAAATAAAAAGCCGAACGGGTTTCAAGTCCATTCCGGTCAGAGATATGGCACACATCTTTTCAGAGCATTTCTGCCTGCTTTCAGGTGCTTATACACCGTTGTGGGACGAATATGCAGCAAGGCTGCGATTTCTGTTACGTTTTTTTTCTTATAATAATACAATTCAATACACAGCTTTTGCCGAACGGTCAGTTCATTGGCCATTGCAGCGTGCAGCAATTTTTCCATTCTTTTTACCCGTTGATTTTTTTCGTTGCTATCGGCAGCATAAGACTGATAGCTTGCAAAATCACTGAGTTGATCATTCAGCCATAATACTTTTGTTTTCATTTGACAATCCCCTTTCTTTTCATCAGTTCTGCTGCCGTATCCAGACAATCTCTTCTCATCGAGCAGAGAATGCCGATCCTCCTGTTCAATTCTCTGATAAGCGCCGCATCTGTTGCGGCTTTTCTCTGCGCCTGAAGCTTTTCGAGTTTTGCTGCTATTTTTTCTGCGCTGTCATAGTATTCCCGTGCCCAATCCTGAAATGTCATAAATACCTCCAATGCTACACGAAATGTGTATATTTATTAAAATTGCAAGCGGTTCAAGCTGTATGATATCGTCAGCCGAACCGCTGTTTTGTTCCCTATAGTTTTTATTATACAGTAAATGAGAAAAAAATCAAGCAAAAATCGAACAAACATTCGTAAAATACAAAAAAACAGAACAAATGTTCCAAAAATTACACAGTATAGCAATCTTCTCTTGCAAGTACACTAATCGTGTGGTATAATGAACAAAATCAATCTTCAGTGACGGAAAGGATGTACCGATGATGAAATCTCTTGGAAGCAAGATCAGAGATCTGAGAAAACAATCAGACATGACCCAGAAGACCTTGGCTCAGTCGTTGGGGATATCGGCTTCTGCGGTGGGAATGTATGAGCAGGACAGAAGAGAACCGGACAGTAAAATACTGAACCGATTGTGTCAGATTTTCGGTGTTTCGGGAGATTATTTTATAGGAGAAAGCAGCACTCTGGCAAACAGAGGTACGGTAGAAGTATCGGAGATGTTCGACGAACTGACGGGAAGGCTTGCCATGCAGGAGGGACTGATGTTTGACGGTGTACCCTTGAGCAGAGAAGACCGTCGCAAAATCATAGAAGCCTTGAAGGTGGTGGCAACCATGGCAGGACCTGCTCCGAAAAGCAAGGCGGAAGTATAATGAGGAGGGCTGTACTGATGAATAAAACAGAGAGCTTGGTAAGGGAGCTTTTAGAGGAGTATCACAGTGCAGATCCGGAAGAAATCTGTGAAAAAATCGGTATAACGGTATTGGAGCAGGAGTTGCCGGAGCGTGTTAACGGGTTTACGGTAGAGATGAATGGCAGGAGCTTTGTTGTGTTGAATCCTCGGCTGGGGTATTATGAAAAGCGTTTTACTCTGGCGCATGAATTGGGGCATATATTGCTGCACAAGGGAACGAATTCCTTCAAGCTGAGCTGCAACACAGACTTTTGTGTAACGAAATATGAAAGGGAGGCAGACTGCTTTGCGGCGTGGCTGCTGATGTATAACGAGCAGAGAGAGCTTTGCGGGATGGAAAGCGTTACCAGTCAGGATATTTCGAAGATAGCCCATATTCCTCCGAAAGTGGCAGAAAGCGCCTTTGGCTGCTGAAAAAACGGAACGGCAGGTGATGAAATGAAGCGGTTTATGAAAAGAGTTGCAAACAGCAGCGGTTTTGGTTTTGTGATACTGGACGAAACCGGAATGGAACTGTATCGGATACAGGGGGACAGTGACAAACTGAAGCAGCGCCTGTATATGACGGACAGAACCGGTGTTATAGTCAGCGAGATCTTGCACGGAAGCTTTATGCTGCATTTTTTTTCTGTCAGGTGCCGCAAAGGACTGTATGTACTTTTGCCGAGTGTAAGAGAATGCTTTAGTTTTACCATCTACGGCAGTTCCTATCGCTTTGCAGGGGATCTGGGAACAGGAAGGTTTTCAATGTATGATGTTGACAAAAGCACGGTGCTGACGCAGAAAAAGTGCTGGACAGCCTTCGGGGAAGGATATGAGCTGGAAGTGTTTCGCAGCGAACAGGAAATATTCGCTCTGTCGGTAGCGGTGTGTGCGGCAATGTATCTGACAGGTGCAGAAGAAAAAACGGTTTTGTCCGGCTGACGGAGAACGGAGGAAAAAACGATGTTTTTTTATCAATCCTCGTGACAAACTGCATAAAAAAAGATGAAAAATCGGATGTGTTTTATTGACATGGAACTGATTTTAGTGTATGATGTTTTTATCAGCTTGAAGTCTTTCAGGCGGTGTAGCTTTGGCATTAACCGAAAATAAACGGTTTTGCAAATATAATATTTATTAAGGAGAAATTTATCATGAAAAAAGTATGCACTACTATGTTGACCGCAGTGATGGCACTGCTGATGGTTGTTCTGACAGCAGCCTGCAACAACGGAGGTTCCGCTAACGGCGTTGTAGGAACCTGGAAGATGAAGGTTGATGCGGACAAAGTTCCTGAGGAACAGAAACAGTATATTGGTTTGTTGGAATCAATGATGAATATGACGATCACTTTCACTGCTGACGGAAAAATTAAAGTTGAATCAGTAGCAACAATGGGCAGCGAATCCAGCTCACAGTCTACTGAGGGTACATGGACTCAGGATGGCAATACCATCAATGTTTCCGGCACAGAATCCAGTGAAGGCGCCGGCATGAAAATGACCACAGACGGTCAGATGCGTCTTGAGGGCAATAAACTGTATATGGTTCCCCCGGCAAATGCTTCCGGTGCAGATGCAGAAACATTTAACTATATTTATTTTGAAAAGCAGTAATCAGTGCGTTGGCTGACAATTCTGAAAAAGCAGGGAGTGCAGAAGGATGAGACGACTTGGAACTATGGTTATAGCTGTTTGCGCCGCAATTCTGATGGTGCTGACAGTGACAGCCTGCAATAAGCAGGAAGAAAACGGTAATCTGAATGTTGAAGGATCGTGGAAAAGAGCTTTGAATGAAGACGATTATCACGGACCGAATGCCGATTTTTACGGTAACTATCTGAATAATCTTCCGGCGCAGGATGTGGTTCTCAACTTCGGCAGTGAGGGCAAAGCAACAGTATCTGCAAAAGTTGACGGTGAAACAAAAACCGCTGAAGCAACTTATACAGCAGATAAAGAAACAGTCGTCATAGCAGACGACAGCGGCTATATAACAGGCGCTGCCGGAAGTTATACCCTGACAATGAAGAATGAAAAGCTGATTGTTACCACCGAAGGCAAGGATTATATTTGCTTTATCAGACAGTAACAGGAGGGTTGCGGCATGAAACAGCCTTCAGGAATTCTGCTTGGGTTTCTGATCTCTGTTGTGTTGTTGCTGTCAGCGGCAGCGTGTACAGGTGAAAGCAATCCCTTTGTAGGAACATGGCATCTGAAAGTGGATATGACAACCATGCCCTCTATGACAGAGTCGGAAGAAGCCTCTGCAAAGGAATTTGTGTCGAAGCTGAGTTTTGACCTGACAATCAATGGCGACGGAACAGCAACGGCAACAGGTTCTATGATGCAGACAGGCGACACGCCTGCTCCTGCAAGATGGACAGCAGAAGGGAATAGGCTGATTCTGGAAAATCCGAATACCGCTCTGAGCGATAAGCAGATGATTTTCACGCTGAAAGACGGTAAGCTGTGGTTTGACCCGGAAACAATGGGCAAAGGAACCGCAAAATATTTCTATCTCGAAAAATAAAGGTTCTCAGAAGATAGGGCGCAGCAATGCGCCCTGTTTTTGCTATTAATCAAAAATTGTAACCTTTTGAAGGATTAGCGGATTATTATGTCAGAATCTGAAAACAAAGGGGAGGAAATACTATGAAACGACTCAAAAACACAGGAACTGTTTTGGCAGCGCTTGCGCTGTCTGCTGTTATGCTATGGGGAATGACGGCGTGTCAGCAAAAGGCTGCTGACAATGTTCAGGATTCCGGCAGCGTCAGCAATCCTTTTCGATCGTTTTTTGCCGGTTCGACAGAAGCGTCCGGGCAGGGTTCGGAAACCAAATCCGATACCGGAAGCAGCAGCGAAGGTTCCGGAAATGAAATTATCAGTTCGGTAAGCGTGATAGAGCCGTCTGACAATAAGCCGGAAAGCAGTCAGACGCAGCAAAGCAGCGAAAGCAGTCTGCCCAAAACAGACCGTTTCACTACCGAAGATTTTATCGGCAATTGGCTGCTGAGTGTGGATCAAAGCAAACTGCCGGAGGAAGAACAGAGCAATTATACTTATCTGCTGCGAAATATAACTGCCATGGATTTTAGAATGAATCTGCAGCCGGAAGGCAAGGCCGTGCTGTCGGTAGGAGATTACACTTCTTATATGAGTACAGCAGAAACGTGGGAATGTACATGGCAGCTCAGCGGAAATGTTATTGTTCTGTCACAGTCATTAGGCATGTTTGAAGGCGACAGTACAGAGGATCGCACCTATCTGTTGGCAGAGAGTACGGATAAATTGATGATAAAAGAAGCGCCTGCCTATATTTTTGTCCGTTCCTCAGGAAACACAGAAAGCTCACAGACGTCCTTGCCTTCCGGTCAACCTTCAGAACAATCCGAACAATCCTCATACAGTTCAAATTCTACAAGTCAGTCTTCCGTAGGTGCCGGAGTGGTTGGAAAGTGGAAAATGGGGTTTGATATAGATAAAGTTCCTGAAGATCAGAAAGATTATGCACAGTTGATTGTGAGTATGATGGATATGACACTGGACTTTCACGAAGACGGAACTGTACTGCTGGAGATGTCTGCGACGTTTGATAATGAAAGCTCCTCACAAAGTGAAACAGCTAAATGGCAGCAGCAGGGTGATATGATCAGTTTCTCCACTTCAGAGGATGACGATTTCGGTGAGTTTATCAACCATCTTCAGCTCATTGGTGACAGATTGTACTTTGTTGAAGAGGAAGCGGGTGATTATCTGTTCTTTGAGAGAATGTAGCGAAAAACGATAGAAAAGGTCGGGAACCCATCACCATGAATAAATACATGATTATAAAACAATTGACAGCACTCTTGCTTGCAGCCGGTATCACGGTTCTGACAGCTTGCTTCGTGCAGACTTCTACAAAAGACGAAAGCACTCCTGAAACCGGTGTCAGCACCGACAGTGAGATCACACCGGAAAGCAGCGAAACTGTCAGCAGTGATATCACACAGGAAAGCGGCAGTAATCCCAATATCAATCACCCTTCCTATCTGGTAGGCAAGTGGTCTCTGAAGATAGACATGACGCATCTGGAGTCATCGGAACAGGCAGAAGCTGCCAAAAGAATGGAAAAGACTGCCATGGTGCTGAATGCTGACGGGACAGTGGTAGGCATTTACGGTGAAAACAGGACAAAAGGTCAGTGGGGCGAAAACGATGGATACGTCTATGTTACGCTGAAAGATGAAACCGAGTATTTCAGTGCAAGCTTTGATACGCTGGAGAGTATGAATTATCCCGGCATGAGCTTTGTGAAGTAAAGAAAATTGAGGCGTCAATCCGGCAATTGACATAGCCCGGTGTTGCGGTCGTTGTAGTAATACCGGTGAGGGTTGAATCGTCAGTCGGCAAGCTAAGGAAACAGATGTATGATGACGGTGCGGAAGAAAACAAAGGAGCAGCAAGAGTCAGAAGTCCGGTTGCTTTCATTGTCTGCAGCGGTTATTCAAACAAATATAAAAATATAAAAAAGCTGTCAACACAGCATAAGAAACGGAGAGATAAAAATGAAAAAGATGACGACGATCATTCTGGCAGCAGGGCTTGCAGGCGCCATGCTGTTTGCCACAGCAGCCTGCAGCAACAGCGGCGGAAATACAGCAGGCTCTTCAGATGTCAGGAACCCATTCCTGAGTTTTTCTTCCGGATCCGGTCAGACGGACAACAGCGCCGATAGAGGCACATTCTCAGCAGTGCCGTCTGAATCTGTTACACCGTTGAATCCTGATGAACCGGAGCCGATACCATCGCTGCCTGATGAATCATTTGTGATTGAACCTTCTGTCAGCTCCTATAATATACCATATGATGATGACAGTGATATTTGGGACGATGATGACAGCGATCTGCCGGTAGACAGCGACGGCGGCGATGATGATTTCAGCATCCCGGAATACAGTATGGTAACCCCGAAGGGAACAGTTAATCCGGCGTATGCAGGCAAATACATACTGGATCTGCAATTGACAGATGATGAACTGAAGGAAATGTACGGCGCCGAACTGGATACTTCAACACTGGAACTAATCAAGAGCATGAAGAATATGTCAATGACAGTAGAACTGAAGACAGACGGCTCTGCCGTTGGCAGTGCCTCTATGATGGGAGAAAGCAGCACTTCCGGCAGTGGTTCATGGTCTGCCGAAGGTACAAAGGTATATATTACACTTGACGGTGTTACAGTCGAGTTTGATTATGACAACGGTGTTCTGACAGAGGCACAGACAAAGCAGATAAAGTTTATCAGACAATAATGGGGTAATAGCAATGAAAAAAGAAAAAACAGCAAAAGAGAAGCTATCAGAATTAAAAAGGTTGAGCATTGTTACATGGATATTGGTCTTTCTGGTCGTATTGACCATTTACGGTATTTTTCACATCAATGTAATCGCTTCAACTCAGTGCCATCAAGGTCATGATCCGAAAAGTTTTGCTGCGTCAAACTTGAATGGTGAATTATCAACTTATTATGCGGCTATTAAGACCGGCCTTATTTATCGTGAGGATTATGCCAAAACTATACCTTCTGACGCTGACAAGCTTCCGTCCAAAAATGCCGAGACTCCCGAACGAAGAGAAGCTGCCTTGCGTTGTACCATACAGGGAGCTTTGGAGTTTTCAAAATTAGAACTGGGATATGATTTATCCGAATTTCGGTTTGTGAAGGGTAAAAGCGTGGTTTACCATTATCAATCTGAGTATTGTCCGGAGTCGGCCATCCCCCTCAGCCCGACGACAACTCTTATGGAACTGGGCTTTGGTTGATTAAATGAATCATGATTGTTTTTGATAGCAATATCAATAAAAAAATATATGAGGTGATCTTATGAAAAAGACAGCAACAATCCTTTTTTCTGTGCTTTGCAGCGGAGCAATGATGATGGGTATGGTAGCCTGCAGTTCAGGTAGCCAGCCTGCACAGAACAATCCCTTTGGTCAGACGTCGACCACAACCTCCTCAAGCATTATTCCTACCCCCACTCCGTCTCAGGTAACGCCTGTTCCCACTCCGTCGCAGGCAGCGCCTGTTCCTACTCCGTCACAAGCTGCGCCTACTCCGCAGGGGCTTGAAGGACAGCTTGTCGGTACATGGCACATGAACCTGAATCTGGCAGGTATGGACGAAGCGACAGCACAGCAGTATCAGCAGATGTTTGCAGGGGTAAGCATGACCATGATACTGAATGCTGACGGCAGTTCGTCACTGGTATCGAGCAATACGACGACAGGTGAAAGTCAGAACCAGAGCGGTACATGGACGCTGGCAGACAATACGGTCACACTCACGCTCAGTACCGGAGAGTCTGAGCATTACACCTATGAAAACGGTCAGCTCAAAGGTGTAGAATCCTACATTATCTACTTCACAAAATAATCAGGATACCTGAAAAAGCAGACCGCCTGTCTTATCCTTGATGGATTCAGACAGGCGGTCTGCTTTATGATAATCAGTAGTATTTTTCAGCCCTTCTGTCAGATTTGGTTCAGTCAATCAATTTGACAGAAGCGATGGTTTAGCGTGTTGTCAAAGTATAGAGCAAAATGCTGAAAACACCCAGTACCATCATGATACAAAGGATAATGCTAACGACACGGACAATGGTTTTGCGTTTTTTGAACATAATCGGAGCCTCCCGTATTAATAAGATTCAGGAAATAACAATAACTGGCGGTGAAGAAGTGATTCTTTATCATTTATCAGAACAACAGGCAGTCCAGGAAATTATGAACCGTACAATCCGGAAATACCGAAATGCAGATACTTCGGGAACTTGGCTCTCCGGAACATCGGGATATTTCAGCAGAGCAGTTGTTTTGAGTGGTCAGGTATCCGCAGATGCGGATTTTGGCAGCTTTTGATAAAGATAATAGGTATTATGTATGTTTTTTCTGGTTTCAAATGATGCGTTGGCAATACATTCATACCCGTTGATGATTGGCTTGTCGTCACGGGTAACGATATAATCCGTGAGTTCCTGCTGAACATAGCGGTCCTGCTGTTGCCCTGCAAAAGGAAGATTCAGCTCGCAGAAGAAAAGACAGACCGGCAGAGTATCGGAAGCAAGATAAAAACCGCCGTCCAGAAAGTGATAATTCAGCAAAGTTGCCTCGGGATTCTGACGAACGATATCAGCAAAGGCAAACTGAGGTAGCTGATGCTTCTGATAGCCCATCATATAGGTGTTGGGGCTGAGGAGAAGAATCAAACAGCAGGAAAGCATTGACAACAGACCGGCAGAAATGCCGGCTCTGGTTTTTGAAGAACAGAGCGACGTAATGATCCCTTCTGTGAGATGATAAAGAGTGATCAGCCCAAAGGGCATAAAAACCGCAAGAATCAAGGGATAATAGGTGTAGCATCTTCCGCCGCCGTAGATCATGAGAAATGCCGTAATAAATGCAGACAGCAGTAGGATAAACAGTCTTTTGGAGCGTAAGAATGAAAAAAATAACCCCGAAAGGATAAAGACAAACGATATCCAGAAGTTATAGAAATAGCTGACAAAGCCGTTTTTCAGGTTCAGCAGAATTCCCAGAAAGCCGTTGTCAACGGTTTTGACAGGATAAAGAAACAGATTACAGTAAAAATAAACCTCAAACAGGCTGCTGACAGCGTTGTTTACGGCAAAATAGATGAGTACAGGAGCCGAAATGATTCCCAACCCAAGCATTAAGAAGAAAAACAGACCGATCAGATCACGGTTCCAGCGGTTGATCAGATAAATTGTCAGCATAAATAAGCCAAAACCGATATAAAAGCCCAACAGTGAGAATTTGATCCAAAGAACGGCGCCTGAGGTTATTCCAATGAAAAGCCATTCTCGCTTTTTAACAGGAAGATGAAGCACAAGTGCCTTCACTCCCGCATAAACACTGTACATGACCAGCGGCAGACATAGTTCTTCGGCAGAGCCTCCTTGCTCAAAAGCAGGCGCAGCGTAAATGGCGGTAGTCAGTACAGGCAGCAGCAAAAGGATTTTTCTGCTGCAGAACAGCATCAGTGTTTTGCTGCAAAGCAGCAGAAAGAAAAAAGCGGCAATGATTTCAATCAGATAGGCGCCAAAGAAAGAATTGTGAGAAATCAAGCCAGCCGTTCCGTAGATAAAGTAAAGCAGGGGACCCTTTTGTTCAAAGATGTCACGATACAGTACCTGTCCGTTGAAAACAGATTTTCCCACCGTCATAAAGCAGTTGGCGTCGTCCCAGTTATTGATGGGATACAGCGGGGAAGATTTGGAACAGAGGGTCACGGTTATGATAGAAAGACCCAACAGAAAAAGCAGCAGTCGGTACCCGGACTTCTGCTGCTCCGGTACGGTACGGCTTTTGCAAGAGGTCAGAAAAACAGATCTCGTCATAGCGTCTCTCCCTTCGTAGGCAGAGTATAAGGATTCAAGAAAATGAATAAAAACAGCCGGATAACGGTGAGCGCTCTATACAAAGAAAACGATATGAAGCATATCTGTCATCAGCAGGCTTTGCGTCACCGGCATACCAACTATTTATAACATAATTCAACACAATTTGCAAGCAGAACAGGCACGATCAGGCAAACTATCTGCTATTTTCATAAAAATATTGACAAAAAGCCGTTTTTGAAGGATAATATAGAGGTATGATTGATACAAGACATCATGAAAACGAAAAAAGAAATGAGGGATTTGAAATGGGCTATACCATTGCTCAGAAAATCATCAAGTCACATCTGCTCAGCGGAGAAATGACGGTAGGCAGCGAAGTGGGATTGAAAATTGACCAGACGCTGACACAGGACGCTACCGGAACCATGGCATATCTGGAATTTGAAGCCATTGGTGTACCGAGAGTAAAAACAGAAAAAAGCGTAGCCTATATTGACCATAACACACTTCAGACAGGCTTTGAAAATGCAGACGATCATCGTTTTATCCAGACTGTATGTAAAAAACACGGCATCTATTTTTCCAGACCGGGCAACGGTATCTGTCATCAGGTTCACTTGGAGCGTTTTGGCAAGCCCGGCAAGACCCTGATCGGTTCAGACAGCCACACGCCTACAGGCGGTGGTATCGGAATGCTGGCAATCGGCGCAGGCGGACTGGATGTAGCGGTAGCCATGGGCGGCGGCGCTTATTATATTTCCATGCCGAAAATGGTTCGCATCAATCTCAGCGGCAAATTACAGCCATGGGTGTCTGCCAAGGATATTATTCTTGAAGTGCTGCGGATCATGTCTGTAAAAGGCGGCGTGGGCAAAATCATCGAGTACGGCGGTGAAGGCGTCAAGACTCTGACGGTACCGGAAAGAGCTACCATAACAAATATGGGTGCTGAGCTTGGCGCTACCACCTCAGTATTCCCATCAGACGAAATTACCAGAGAATTCATGAAGGCGCAGGGCAGAGAAGAAGACTGGACAGAACTTTCTGCCGATGAAGACGCTTACTATGACGAAGTGATCAATATTGATTTGTCAGCTCTTGTACCGATGGCAGCCTGTCCGCATAGCCCTGACAATGTCAAGACCATTGAAGAAATCGGTCCTCAGAAGATAGATCAGGTATGCATCGGTTCCTGCACCAACTCTTCCTATCTCGATCTGATGAGAGTTGCCGCTATCCTCAAGGGCAAAACAGTACATCCCGATGTAAGCCTTGCCATCGCACCCGGCTCAAAGCAGGTGTATAATATGCTGGCAAAGAATGGCGCTCTGGCAGATATCATCGAAGCCGGTGCCAGAATTCTTGAATGTGCCTGCGGTCCGTGCATCGGTATGGGACAGTCTCCCAACAGCAAGGGTATCTCACTGAGAACCTTTAACCGTAACTTTGAAGGCAGAAGCGGCACCCGTGACGGACAGATTTATCTTGTCAGCCCTGAAACCGCAGCAGCCTCTGCTCTGACAGGCGTTTTCACTGATCCGAGAACACTGGGTGATGCCGTTAATATTCCGTTGCCCGAAAAGTTTGATTACAACGACAATATGGTAGTGGCACCTGCTCCTGTGGAGGAAATGGACTCCGTAGAAGTTCTCAGAGGCCCCAATATCAAGCCTTATCCCGAAACAGCACCGCTTGCAGAGAGTATCAGCGTACCGTGTTCTCTGAAGGTAGGGGACAACATCACCACCGACCATATTATGCCGGCCGGCGCCAAGATTCTTCCGCTGCGTTCCAATATTCCTGCCATTTCGGAGCATTGCTTCACCGTATGCGATAAGGACTTTCCCGCTCGTGCCAAGAGATTGGGAGAGAGCATCATTGTCGGCGGCGTCAACTACGGACAGGGATCTTCCCGTGAGCACGCAGCGCTTGCTCCGCTGTATCTGGGCATCAAGGCAGTTGTTGTCAAGTCCTTTGCTCGTATTCACAGAGCGAATTTGATCAACGCAGGTATCCTGCCGCTGACATTTGCCAACGAAGCGGACTATGATAATATCAAAGAGGGCGATGAGCTTTCTTTGCCGAACGTACGCAAGATGATTGAAGCCGGCAAAACAACACTGCTGCTGATCAACCGTACACAGGGAAAAGAGATTCCCGTATTGTGCGAGCTTTCCGGCAGAACAAAGGATATTATTCTTGCCGGCGGTCTTCTGGATTATACCAGAAATGCAAAATAATCCGATGCTTCAAGCGTATTCAGCATTAAAGAGATGCAGCCCCTTAAATGCTCTCAAAAAAACCGGAAGGAATGAATTTTCATGGAAAAAATAAAAATGACGACGCCGCTGGTTGAAATGGACGGCGACGAAATGACGAGAATTATCTGGAAGATGATCAAGGATAAGCTGATTCTTCCGTATGTTGACCTTAAAACAGAATACTATGATCTCGGACTGGAAAACAGAGAAAAGACCAAGGATCAGGTAACGATTGATTCGGCTGAGGCAACCAAAAAGTATGGAGTTGCCGTTAAGTGTGCAACAATCACTCCAAACGCCGAGCGTGTCAAGGAATATAACCTGAGCCAGATGTGGAAATCTCCTAACGGTACGATCAGAGCGATTCTGGACGGCACCGTGTTCAGAACACCGATCGTTGTCAAGGGCATTACCCCCTATATCCCCACATGGACAAAGCCCATTACGATTGCCCGTCATGCTTATGGCGACGTTTACAAGAACACAGAGATGGTTGTTGCAGACGGCAGTAAAGCAGAACTGGTTGTGACAGACAAGGACGGCAACGAAACCAGACAGCTCATTCACGAGTTCAGCGGATCTGACGGTATTATTCAGGGTCTGCACAACATTGACAAGAGCATCAGCAGCTTTGCAAGAGCCTGCTTCAATTTTGCTCTTGACAAAAAGCAGGATATCTGGTTTGCTACCAAGGATACGATTTCCAAGAAATATGATCACCGCTTTAAGGATATTTTTAACGAGATTTTTGAAGCAGAATACAAAGAAAAGTTTGAACAGGCAGGAATCACGTATTTCTATACCCTGATTGATGACGCTGTTGCAAGAGTTGTCCGCAGCGAAGGCGGTTATATCTGGGCTTGCAAGAACTATGACGGCGACGTAATGTCCGACATGGTAGCCACAGCCTTCGGTTCTCTTGCTATGATGACGTCCGTACTGGTTTCTCCTGAGGGAATCTATGAATATGAAGCCGCTCACGGCACAGTACAGCGTCATTATTACAAGTATCTCAAAGGTGAGTCAACTTCCACCAACTCTGTTGCAACCCTCTTTGCATGGACAGGCGCCCTCAGAAAGCGTGGACAGCTTGATCATAATGAAGCACTGGTATCTTTTGCCGACAAGCTGGAGCAGGCTACCATTGGTACGATTGAGGACGGTATCATGACAGGTGATCTGGCAGCATTGTCTACACTGGAGAATAAAACGAAGGTAGATACCGAAACCTTCCTGGAAGAAATCAACAAGCGTCTTGCTGCACTGGTATACGGCGCATAAGTATTTGCTCATCCGGAACTGACACCGAAAAGTCCGGTTGAAAACAGTTATGTTAATCAATTCAGCCGCTTTTGCAGCACTCAGAAAGTGCTGCAAAAGCGGCTTTGTCATTTGGATAAAAATCCGTCTGTTCATTTGAAGATAGTTTACGGTGATAAAAGCGGCGGGAAATCATTGCTGTATCGAGCAAATTTTCCATCAGGGCAGAATGAAAAAACGAGGGCGGATCAATACGGATTTTTTACGAAGATCTGTACCCAGCAATTCACACCGTTCTTTGAGCACATCGCAACGCCGATATGCGTCATTTCGTCAGAGAGAATATTGTTTCTGTGACCTTCTGAATTCATCCAGCCTCTCATTGCAACAGCAGGAGAAGACTGTCCTCTTGCAATATTTTCTCCTGCCTTGGAATATCTGAGGTTAAAATCCTTCAGAACGGTAAAACAGGAAGTGCCGTCAGGTCGGGTATGTGAATAAGACTCTGTCAATTCCTGAGCCCTGACAGCCGCCGCCTGCATCAAAGTGGGATTAACGGTGTAAGGAGCCAGACCGACTTTCTGCCGTTCTTCATTAACCAGCTTGATAACCTCCTGAGCGTAAAGCGATGCGGTATCTTCAAAAACGGTTAATGTGAAATATTTCTTGGAAAGACCGCCGTTTTCATCTCTCACCTTTACACAAACACTGTAGTCCGTTGCGATGGCGGGCTTGATGGTGACGGTTGTATTTTCTTTGTTGTTTTGTTTAACCGTCCAGTTTTGACCTGTCATTTTCTTGTACAGTACAGAATAGGTGTATTTCCCGATGCCGCCTGTTGCAGATGCGTTGACAGTGATAGTTTCACCTGCGGCAAGGCTTGTTTTAGAGATGGTAGAGGTGTTTTTGAGCTTTGTGTTGACTTTAAGGGTAAAGTATTTTTTGGCAATTGTACCGCTGCTGTCCTTTGCTTTTACACAGATATCGTAATCAACGGCAGCTGCGGGTGTGACAGATACGACGGCATTTTCCTGATAGTTTTGCTGGACAGCCCATTTGGTGCCGGATTGTTTTTTGTATAGTACAGCGTATGTATAAGATCCGCTGCCGCCACTTGCTGCTGCGTTGACAGTGACAGAATCCCCCTTTATGATAGCATCTGCTGATAAGGTGGAATCATTTGTGAGTTTTTGAACGGCGGGGAGAGAGGCAGAGGGTGCTTCTGCGTCTGAAATCAGGGGAAAGCCGTACGAAACACCCGCAGCCATTGTCACTGCAGCCGTGACAGACAGAATTCTTGTAAACAGTTTTCGTTTCATCATGATTACCTCCGTATTTTTTTGATACTATAGATACTATAACCAATCACCGATGTCCCCCGCCTCTTAGGCGGCGGGTGCCATTCGGACTTTCAGTGGGGGTTATAATCCCCCACTGAAACCCCGAGGAGCTAAAGCTCCTGCGGTGAGGTTGCCTCGTCGCAGCCGATGTTAAGCGAGCTTACATCGGGCTTTGCTCCGAGTTAAATTGACGTCTGTATCCCTGGTCTTACCTGTCGGTTCGGTCGGTGCGTCTGCTTCGCAGATGTGTCTACCGGACACCTGCACTCTCTGTAGGAGACGGGGGGATACGTCCATAGGCGGAATGCTCCACCGAGAACCGCCGGAGCAAAAGCTCTGATCAAACAAGCTTGCTGGAGCTTAGCTCTTTGCTTAATTGTATCATGAAATAAGACAAAAATCCATCCTGTTGGCAATTGTTTTTATGTAAAATTATTGCCATTAACAGGCTATAGCTGTTATATATTGAAGCGGTAATTTATATAACATGGTCAATGTGCTTGATGAAAACAAAGCTTTGTTGGTTTCCTGCGGCAGTTACTCATCAACATAGCGTATGGGGTGTAGTGACGGAAGTATAGAAACATTAAGGCGAAGATGACAAGTAAGCGGCTGTGACAGAAAAGACGATCAATTAGAAAGGCAGGCACCGTACAGGCGTACCGGATGAGCGTATCAGTGCATCATTCTGTGTTACGATAATCTATGATGATGAACTGACAGATGAGGGGATATCAGTTCATTTTTCCGGAATATGGATTGTATGCTTGTTTCTTAGACATCGACAATGGTTAGAGAAAAAGTTTTTTCGTGTGATTGTCCCGATAAAACTGATTTTCATAAGCTTAGTATCTATGCCTTGACGAAACAGCGACAAAAGTGTAGAATAAAACAGTCTAAGAATAGTTGAGGAAAAGGTGTGAAAGGAAATGCCGAAATTATGTCCGCTGTTCAGCGGCAGCTCCGGCAATAGCTATTATCTGGAAAGTGCCGGAAGAGGTGTTTTAGTGGACTGCGGCAGGAACGCCAAGCAGTTGGAAAATGCACTGAAAGAGCACGAAATAGATATCAGTCGGATAGAAGCGATATTTATTACGCATGAACACACAGATCATGTCAGTGCGCTGAAGGTTTTTGCAGGGCGTCATAAAATCAAGGTGTATGCCTCTTACGGAACCATCGAGGCGCTGTCAGCGAAAAATCTGTTGAATGAAAAAGTCAGTATAGAGCCGATTACATTGGACGGCAAAGAGCTGGACGGAATGCTTGTCGTACCGTTTCGTATCTCTCATGACTGTGCGGAGGGATACGGTTATACGATAGAAACCCAGGACGGAAGGAAAACGGCATTTGCCACTGACACAGGAATCATCACGCCTGCCATTCAGCAAGCCCTGACGGGGTGTGATACGGTAGTGCTGGAGTCAAACCATGACGTGGGAATGCTGCAGTGCGGTATGTACCCGTATGTGCTGAAACGCAGGATCATGTCGGAGCTTGGACATCTGTCCAATGAAGCCTGTGCCCAAACGGCTGTCGGGCTGGTGCGTTCGGGAACGACAAGAATTCTGCTGGCACATCTCAGCAAAGAAAACAATATTCCTGAATTAGCACTGCAGGCTTCATTGTGTGAGCTGGAGCAAAGCGGAATGAAACAGGACAGAGATTTTCTGCTGACGGTTGTACCTGAATGGAGTACTCTCAGACCGGTGATTTATTAAAAAAACATGAGTCCGAAATGGTTTTGTCAGAAGGGGTAACGACGTCAGGCAAGGATGCATCTGTTTTGAAAGGTCAGATAATGTTTACAACGCCAAAGCTATTATTTGTCTTTTATAAGCAGATCAACAAAGGCGGAAGCTTGTTTTTGGCAAAAACAAACATGCGTGAACGGCGGGCTATAATCCCTTGCTGATAGACGCAGGATCTTAAGCTTCCGACGTTTGTTGACGGCGCTGCTCGCTTCAATCAAACGAGCTTGCAGGAGCTTAGCTTCTTATAAAAAAGGGCGGTGCAGCTATGCTTAAAAAAACTCTGTGACAGATAGAAAAGAACAAGACAGTATATAAGGAGTAAGCTGAAATGCTGGGGATAGAAATCATCTGCGTTGGAAAACTGAAAGAAAAGTATTGGCAGGATGCCTGTCAGGAATACGCCAAGCGGCTGAAGGGTTTTTGCAGCTTCAGAATAACAGAGATAGAGGAAGAGAGAATGCCTGACAATATATCCGAGGCGCACATACGGCACACGCTGCAAAAAGAAGGAGAAAGAATTCTTGCTGCCGTACCAAAGGGTGCGGTCATAGCGGCAATGTGTATTGAAGGCAGACAGCGCAGTTCTGAGGAACTGGCAGCCACGCTGGAGGAACTGGCAGTTTGCGGCTGTTCGCAGATTGCGTTTGTAATCGGCGGCTCATGGGGGTTGTCAGAAGCAGTAAAGGCAGCGGCCAGAATCAGACTGTCCATGTCAAAAATGACGTTTCCGCATCAATTGGCAAGAGTTATGCTTTGTGAACAGATTTACAGAGCCTTCTCAATCAACAGCAATTCAAAATATCACAAATAAAAACAGAAGGGAGAGCATGGAAAGAATATGAATTATCTGATACAAACGCACGGGCTGACCAAGAAATACAGGTCAAAAATAGCGGTAGATCATATTGATCTCAACATCAAAGAAGGAGAAATCTACGGACTGATCGGAAAAAACGGTGCCGGAAAAACAACCGTTATGAGAATGCTCAGCGGGCTGTCCAATCCTACGGAGGGAAGCTATTCGCTTTTCGGAAAAGAAGGTCATGAACTTCACAGCGAAATGAGAAATGTGGGGGTTCTGATTGAGGCGCCGGGAATCTTTCCGAAGCTTTCGGCGTATGACAATCTGAAAATGAAATGTCTTGCCATGGGCTGCGACAGTAAAGCCTATATCGAAGGTTTGCTGGAGTTGGTTGGATTGGCAGATACCGGCAAAAAGAGGGTAGGCGCATTTTCATTGGGAATGCGGCAGCGGCTTGGCATTGCGCTGGCATTGGCAGGTGACCCGGCGCTGATCATACTGGACGAGCCGATTAACGGACTTGACCCACAGGGTATTGCGGATATCCGGAATACTTTGTCGGTGCTTCGCTCTGAAAAGCATATCACTATTATGATTTCCAGCCATATTCTGGAAGAACTTGAGAAACTGGCAGACACCTACGGAATCATAAATGAAGGAAAGCTGATTGATGAGTTTACAACGGAGGATCTGCACAATAAAAGCGGTAATTACACGATGATTGCGACAGATGATAATGAAAAAGCTGCCGGTCTGATATCCGAAATGGGCATTGAAGGTATAACGCAAAACGGACGATATCTGCGTCTGCCGCAGAAACTGGATAAAGACATAAATGTGGTCAAATATCTGGTACAAAAAGATATATTTGTCAGAGAGGTCAGAGAGGAATTCTTCTCGCTGGAGGATTATTATTTGTCAGTGACGAAGGAAGGAGGCAATAACAATGGGTAATTTACTGAAGATGGATTTTTTCAAGCTGAGAAAGATAAAGCTGTTTTGGATTTCAGGTATTATTCTTTTGGTGGTCAATGTGATTCTTCCCATTATCAGCAAATTATTTGCCGATCTGCTGCTGCGCATCTGTGAGCAGTCAGGCGATACCACAGCATTGGCAGATGCACTTCAACTGGTAGAAATAATGAAACAGCCTTATCTGCTGTCCGACATTTTTCGCACGTCCTTCGGAGGGCTTTCCGTGCTGCTTATACTGATCATGATCTCTGCCGTCAGCTTTTCTTATGCCGATATAACAGGCGGATTTGTCAAGAATATAGCAGGTCAGATTCCGAGCAGGGGATATCTGGCAATATCCAAGTGGATCGTCATTATGGTACATAATCTGGTGCTGATGGTGTGCTGCATGGCAGGGGCACTGATCGGACAGGGTGTTTCCAGAGGTATCAATGCCGATTCGCAGATAGGAGAAGGACTGTTAGAATTTTTTGCAAAATATCTCCTGTTAGGCGGCGTGTGTGCTTTTCTGCTGTTTTTTACAACCGGAATCTGTAAAAGAGTACTGGCAATTGTACTCAGCGTGATACTTTCTACAGGATCATTGTCGATTATTTATCTGCCGTTGAATTTTGGTTTAAGCAAGCTGTTCAATGCAGAAATTGACATTACAAAATATGCACCGGATCAGATGCTGACGTTTACAAAGATCAATCCGTGGGTTGCGTTGGCAGAGGCAGCCGTACTTACCGTACTGTTTTTGTTCCTTACGGTTACTATTATGAAAAAGAGAGATGTTCATTAAACCGATTCTGTCAGAAAAAGCTCTTAACTTCGAAGACCGTATTTCCAGGTTCCAACTCAGCAGCCGGAAATACGGTCTTTGGCAATATTACCATTAAAAGAAACGAAATCTTGTATAAAACAACAATTTTTTTAATTTTTTTAATTCCTCTTTTCAAAAATTGTGCAATATGTTATAATGTCAATATAGAATACTTTTACTATAGGAGGACTTGTGTTATGTATTATCTCGGTATAGACCTCGGCGGTACCAATATTGTAGCCGGCGTTGTTGATGAGGAAGGCAATATTATCGTAAAAGCAAGCTGCAAGACCAATATCCCCCGTTCCCAGGAGGCAATTTGCGATGATATGGCGGCCGTTGCGCTGAAGGCACTGGAAAGCGCAGGATTGACCAAAAATGACATCAATTATGTCGGCATCGGCGCACCGGGCGCTGTAAACGGTGATACTGGTGTGATCGAGTTTACCAACAATTTCAATTTCCACAACTGGAAGATCGGTGAAATGATGAAAGATCGTCTGGGTGTTGATATTTATGTGGAGAACGACGCCAATGCAGCGGCTTACGGCGAATATACCGTTGGTGCAGCCAGAGATGCTAACGATGCAATTGTCATTACCCTTGGTACAGGTGTAGGCGGCGGTATTATCATTGACGGCATGATCTACAGCGGTTCCAACTATGCAGGTGCAGAGCTGGGACATACGGTTATTCAACACGGCGGCCGTCAGTGTTCCTGCGGCAGAAAAGGCTGCTGGGAAGCATATTCTTCCGCAACCGGTCTGATTAATATGACAAAGGAAGCCATTATCAATCCTTACAATAATAATTCTATTCTGTATAAGATGATAGACGGCGATACTTCCAAAATCACAGGTAAAACAGCCTTTGATGCTATGCAGCAGGGATGCGAGGTAGGTAAAGCAATTGTTGATGAATATATTTCCTACCTGGGCTGTGGACTGGTCAACATCATCAACATCTTCCAGCCAGAGATTCTGTGTATCGGCGGCGGTGTAAGCAGCCAGGGCGATAATCTTCTGTTACCTTTGAAGAGAATTATTGAGGCTGAGCGTTACACGAAGCATAATGATAAGCAGACAGAAGTATGCCTGTGCCAGTTGGGCAATGATGCAGGTATTATCGGCGCTGCTTTCCTGGGCAAATAATCCTTGGAAAACTGGCGTTGCAGCTTTGCAGTGAGTTTTCACAAAAAATAATCATAACATAACGGGGGAATGTCACAGAATTCTGCGTTCTGATCTGCCCCCGAAAAGTTGGGCTTCGTATCGAAAGCGTAGTAGTTTACAACTGCTGCGCTTTTGCTATGCAGCGAAAAGGTAAATTATGCAATGAAACTGCTCAACCGACATTATCTGATACTAAATTCAATTAAATACTATCATTGAATTGTGCTGTGCTGCACACAGTGTTTTCAGCAGAACCGGCTGCTGATTATTTAGGATAAACGTACACAGAACAGCGTTAGTGATTATTCTGTCAGGAAAAGACTTGTCATTCCGGCAGTAGTACAGATATGTTGCCGGCAAAAGGATGGAATGCACAGGCTGCAGACCGTTACAGAGTTTTTTTAACACAATAGTCAATAAAAAACAGGCGCACTCCTTATGCGGGTGTGCCTGTTTTATGACAGTGAATCGTCTGACGGAACTGCTGTTAATAGCACAGAACTTCGTGTCCGGTTTCAGTGACCAAGACCATGATTTCCCACTGTGCAGAAGGTTTTTTATCGGCGGTAGTAACAGTCCAGCCGTCTGTTTTGTCTACGTTGACTCTGTGAGTACCCATATTCACCATAGGCTCAATGGTAAAGATCATGCCGGGGACCATCAGCATATCTTCTCCGGCTTTTGTTACGTAACTGACCCATGGATCTTCATGAAACTCCAGTCCCACGCCGTGTCCTCCAATTTCACGGACAACCTCATAACCGTTTTTGACGGCATGGTCATTCACTGCTTGTCCCATATCTCCTAAGAAGCCCCATGGCTGAACTTTTTCAAGTCCAAGCTCAACACATTCCTTCACTACCTGTACCAGCTTGCGGTTCTCAGGGCTGACGTCACCGATGCAGAACATACGGGAAGAATCAGAAAAGTAGCCGTTAAGAATAGTTGATGCGTCTACGTTGACGATATCGCCTTCCTTGAGAATGATCTTGTCAGACGGGATACCGTGGCAAACCACTTCGTTGATGGAAGTGCATACACTCTTGGGATATCCCTGATAGTGCAGCGGTGCCGGAACAGCACCGAATTCTGCGGTTTTTTGAGCAACGAGATCATCTATTTCCTGTGTTGTCATACCGGCATGGATATGTTCCGCTACATAGTCCAGTACGGCGATGTTGACCTTACAGCTTTCCTTTATTTTTTCAATCTGTTCTGGTGTTTTGATAATGCTGTGATCAGGAACGATGTGTCCCAGACTTTTGTAATAGGCAATTTTAGCGTCAAATTCTTCATGACACTTTTTGTACTTTTTACCGCTGCCGCACCAGCAGGGGTCATTTCTTCCGATTTTATTAGCCATCGTAATTCATCCCTGTTCTTTCTGTTAGATATATTAAATCATCTGCCGACAACCCTATTATACACATCTTTTTCTGAAATGTAAACACCAATTCCTGCAGATTTCATATAATGGAAAGAAAAACAATCCTGAAAGGGCAAAGGGATTGCATAAAAGGGTGCAGAAAACAGTTTATCTGCAGAGGGGCAGGAAGCATGGCTGTCTGTTAAAAATACCGGACGGCAGAGCTTTACTGACGGGAGGGATATAGCCCTGAAAAAAGGGAGAGTATGTGAAAGAAAAGGGGGGAAACAGATGCTTTGCGGTTATGAAAATGCCTGTATGCAAGGTCGGGCAAATGAAAACGGTTGTCAGACCGGCTATGCAAAATGTATGAAAGGAATGATGGTGCTGGTAGGCATCATTGCGGGTTTGGTTTTAGCAGCGGCTGTAGTACTGCTGTTTATCAATTCATTATTGCCGGCGGTATTTCCGATGGTGATGGCGGTACTGATTACAGGACTGACGGTTCTGGTCGGTACACCTGCAACAGCTTTTGCCTTGTCCGATAATTCCGCCAAAAAACAGTGTCTGAAGTGTCATATCGGCGGTTTGTTCTTCGGCATCATTGGCACTGTCATATCTTCGGCTCTGGCAATTGCAACCGATCTTGCAGCAGGTTCCGTTGCTGCAACGGTGCTGCTTGGTCTGACAGCGTTTTTCTTTGCTTATCTGATTGTCAGCCTGTTGTTTATAACGATTTGTGCAGCCGATAGCTGAGAGTCTGAAATCAGCCGGAAATGAGATTACAATGATTGTTTCATCAGGCAGCAAAAAACTTGCCGAAAGACGGAAATGAGTGTAAAAATCCCCCTGTTCATTATGAAGAGGGGGATTTTTCGTGTGATAGGATCAGAGTAACAATAAAACTCATTATAATTCTTTTATAGAAAATTGGTACAGACAGACTTTGTTATAATAAAAAGGAATAACGAAAAATAAAGGAACGAGGCAATATGAGAATCAGACATAAACCATGGGCAAAGCCGGAGCTGGAAGCGAGCAGCTTTTTTATACAGGAGCCTGATAGCTGCAAAGGAAAATGGAAGACAGTTTTTCCGAAGGAGCAGCCGTTGTATATCGAGTTTGGCTGTGGTAAAGGCGGTTTTGTTTCGCAGGCGGCATTTCAGGATCCGGACCATAATTATCTTGCAGTAGATATCAAATATGAAATGCTGGGGCTTGCCAAAAGAAATGTTGAGAAAGTCTATGGGCAGGGTGGAAGAAGTACAGATAATGTGAGATTAACAGCTCATAATATCGAGAGAATCTTTCTGATGCTTGGGGAAGAAGACTGTGCCGACAGGATCTATATTAACTTTTGTAATCCATGGCCCCGTCCAAAGCATAAAAAGCGCAGACTGACGCATACAAGGCAACTGATGCAGTACCGCATTTTTTTGAAAGACGGCGGAGAAATACACTTTAAGACGGATGATGACAATTTGTTTGAAGAAAGTCTTGATTATTTCAAAGAATGCGGATTTGCCATACGCTACATAACCTATGATCTGCACAATTCCGGTTATACGCACAATATCATGACGGAGCATGAAAAGATGTTTTCCGATGAGGGAATCAGGATCAAGTTTCTGATTGCCGAAAAGGTCGGATTGCCGACAGAGGGTGAATAAATGTTCAGTAAAAACAAGGCAGTAATCAAAACGGCACTGATGATGACGGTCCTGGTGGGACTCAGCGGCTGTTCGGGCATTACAACAGGAAGCGACTCTTTGATGCGGCCGCCCAGAGCAACGGGAGATAAGGCAGCCATTCAGGATATTATATCTGCAGAGGCAGGCGGAAGCTATACGCTGAAATATCCGCAAAAGGGTGAAAACCGTTCTGCTATTACGCTGCGGAACGAAAACACAGACGATGAATATGCCATAGCGTTGTATGCAACAGAGAATGAAACGAAGCTGAATGTATCGGTAATTACCTATTCAGCCGGGGAGAATGTATGGAAATGCATCGGTACTTATACGAACATGGGGTCCGGTGTAGACAGAATTCTGTTTGAAGATATCAACGGTGATAAAACAGATGATGTGATAATCGGGTGGACATCATACAATTCATCACAGAAAAACCTGACTGCATATTCCTTTAAGGAAGACGAAGTGTATGAGATGGTGATGGACGAAACCTATGATGAACTGGTAGTAACGGATTTGACAGCAGACATGAGTGATGATTTGCTGTTGCTGTCGCTGAGCACGCAGGAAAAGGCATCTACGGCAACGCTGCTGCAATATTCGGAACCGGACAAGCGACCGGTTGGTAAATATTCGTTGGAGCTGGATTCTGATGTTATCGCTTTTTCCAATATTGTAGCAGGCGATGCGGTTGTAACTCCTTCCGGAAAGAAAACCACTGCGGCAGGTGCAAAAAGCGAGAACAGTCGTTCCACAAGCAGCCAACAAAGTGAGATTTCCGGCAAGCAGGAAAGCAGCCGACAGAGCGAGGCTTCCGGCAAGCAGGAAAGCAGCCGACAGAGCGAGGCTTCCGGCAAGCAGGAAAGCAGTCAGCAAAGCGAGGCTTCCGGCAAGCAGGAAAGCAGTCAGCGAAGCGAGTCTTCCGGCAATCAGGAAAGCAGCAGAATGACAGAAACTTCCGGACAGGAGCAGACAAGCAGGACGCAAGAATCATCAAAGGCGTCGAATCCCTCAGAACCGTCTGTGCCGGAGGAAAGCAGCGGTAAAGAAGATGACCGGTCTGAAAAGGGTACGATGCAAACGGCGGTTGTCATTGACGGAAAAAGAAATGACAATTCGTATTGTACACAGATCGTTTATTATGATGCGGTGCATGATGAACTGACAAATCCCCTTGTCCCTTTGCGGATGAACAGCAATATGCAGTACAGCAATCCTACACAGCGAAGCGAGGCGGTTTTTTCAAGAGATGTCAACGGAGACGACATTATTGAAATACCGATGATCAAGCAAATGAATGCTGCTGTAGACGAAAACGGTGCGTCTGTATGCAATCAGATTGAATGGAGTCAATATAATGCTGTGGAAAAGAAACTGAATACGGTAATGATGACGGTGCAGAATCTGAAGGACGGCTATTATGTTGTGATGCCGGAGCGCTGGAATGGCAGCGTTACAGCAAGAACAGACGCCGAAACAAGAGAGATGACTTTTTATATCTGGACAGCCAAAACATCATCGCTGGGAGATAAGCTGCTGACCATCAGCCGCTTTACAGAACAGCAATGGAAAGAAGCCGGTAAGGAGCGTTACATACAGCTTGACATACAATCGGAAAACAGGAAGGCAGTATTTGCCGCTCAATTATTTCATACCAACGCAGACGACAGTTTGAATATTTCTGCAGACGAATTGTCAGAACTGATCTATGCTATATGACAGAAGGAGGAAAAAACAATGAAAAATATATTGGTAGCAGAAGACGAGACCGCTATTCGTGAATTTGTTGTCATTAATTTAGAGCGTGGCGGTTACAATGTAACAGAAGCGGAGAATGGCGCAGTAGCGCTTGAAAAATATGATGCTGCGGGCGGCGATTTTGACATTGCGATACTGGATATTATGATGCCCGAAAAGGACGGATTGCAGGTATGCAAAGAGCTGCGAAAGAAAAACGGCAATCTGGGAATTATCATGCTTTCCGCCAGAACACAGGAGATGGATAAAGTGTCCGGTCTGATGCTGGGAGCTGATGATTATATTACCAAGCCGTTCAGTCCGACAGAATTGGTTGCAAGAGTAGACGCCCTGTACAGAAGACTTGCTATCGCCGAAATGCGTTCGGAGAATAATTTCAAAGAAGAAATCAAGTCCGGCAGTTTTGTGCTGAATCTGAAGAATCATTCTTTGATGAAGAACGGCAAGCTGATAGAGCTGACGCAGGTTGAGTTTCAGATAATGGAATATTTCTTTTCAAATCCGGGAAAAGCGCTGGACAGAAGTGCTATTCTGAAGTATGTATGGGGAGAGGCTTATGTCGGCGAGGAAAAGATTGTCGACGTCAATATCCGTCGTTTGCGTATGAAGATCGAAGATATGCCTTCTTCACCCAAATATATCGTGACAGTGTGGGGACTGGGCTATAAATGGGAAAGCGGCAACTGAAAACAAAGAGAAAGGCATAGTGCATTCAAAAGCACTGCAGCCCGGGATTCGTATTTGACACTCTCAGCACAAAACGATGAGGTGATATGGTTTGAGAGGTATAACAAAAAGGTGGCTGATCAATACCTTCGGCGTCATTCTGATCATATTGTTTGTATTGGTAGTTGCCTTTGCCATCATAATTCAGAATTTTTATTACAGCGGCATCAGTCAGGTGCTGAACGGCCGTTCATCAGAACTGGTGAATATTTTTAATGATACCGATGATTTTACCAAAACAGCCCGTGTGTATGTTGAAAATTTTCCGGACAAGGAACGCATGGAACTGATGGTCATCAATAAAGAGGGACAGGTTATCATTACTTCCACCGGTTTTGCGCCGGACAATCAGCAGAATATGCCCGATTATCAAGAGGCACTGAAAAACAAGGAACACTATTCCGACTGGCATGGCAATCTCAGTTCGGGAGAAAACGTGATGGCTGTTACCAGAGTCTTGGTGGATGATAATGAGGAGCCGGTAGGAGCCATACGGTATGTGGTATCTCTGGAACAGGCGGACCGCAAGATATTTATCTCCATCTCCATGGTTTGTCTGATCGGTGTAGTGATACTGTTCTTTATATTTCTGTCCAGCACCTATTTTCTGCGGTCGATTGTACGACCTGTTCAGGAAATCAGTGCCACAGCCAAGAAGATTGCACAGGGGGACTTTGAGGCGAGGATCAACAAGTTTTACGATGACGAAATCGGTGATCTGTGCGATACCATTAATTACATGGCAGGAGAGCTGGGAACTTCTGACCGTATGAAGAATGATTTTATTTCTTCCGTATCCCATGAACTGAGAACGCCGCTAACGGCAATTAAAGGCTGGGCAGAAACGATGCAGCTTGACGGCTGCCGTGATCTGAAAACGGTGCAGAAGGGAATCAGCATTATTATCAAGGAAACGGAGCGTCTGAATGGTATTGTAGAAGAAGTGCTGGACTTTTCGAGAATTCAGCAAGACAGAATGGTGCTGATCATGGACAAGATAGACATTCTGGCAGAGCTGGACGAATCTATCTATATGCAGAGAGAGCGTGCCAATGCCGAGAATAAGCATATCGTTTATGAAGAACCGGAGATTCTGCCGCCGGTAGTCGGCGACCGCAACCGGTTGAGACAGGTCTTTATCAACATCATAGACAATGCGCTGAAATATTCAGAATCGGGTGGTGTTGTCAACGTCAGCATCGAGCAGCAAAACGAAAACATTGTAATTGTTATAGCGGATAACGGCTGCGGCATCCCTGCGGAGCATTTGCCGAAAGTCAAGCAAAAGTTCTACAAGGCAAATCAGACGGTTCGTGGGTCCGGCATAGGACTGGCGGTGGCTGATGAAATCATACGGCTGCATAAAGGTACGCTGGATATCGACAGCATAGAGAATGTCGGTACCACTGTTACGATCAGGATACCGATACTGCAGCCCCGTTCTGACGAAGAAGAACGGAACATTGAGGGAAGCAAGCCACTGCTGACAGAAGGAAAAGAGTGAACCTGACGTTGCTGTCCGGGTGATAAAAGAGGAGATAGAGTTATTGAAAAAAGGAGCTGAAAAGATGAAAAGGGAAAAAACACAAAAAATTACTTCTATCGGCGGACAGGCGCTGATGGAAGGAATTATGATGAGAGGACCGTTAAAATCTACGGTCGGTGTCAGAAAAAAAGACGGCAGTATCGAACTGGAAGAGATAGAGCCGCTGAATCTGACAAAAAAGTACAAGCTGCTGCGGCTGCCGATTTTAAGAGGCGTAGCAGGAATGATAGATTCACTGGTAACAGGCAACAAGGCGCTGATGATGTCGGCTGACAAAGCGCTGGAGGGTGAAGAAGTACCGGAAGAAGAACTGAGCAAAGTGGATATCTGGCTGGACAAGCATTTTGGAGAAAAGGGTGTCAGCTTTATCATGGGAGCTGCCGTAGTAGTAGCTGTGGTGTTCTGTGTAGCGGTATTTTTCTTTTTGCCGACGCTGCTGTTCAATCTGTTGGCGTCTGCTTTTCCGGCACTGAACGATCACATGATCTGGCGTTCGGCGTTTGAAGGTGTTCTGCGTATTATCCTGTTTTTGATCTATATGGGACTTGTGACGGTGAATAAGGATATCAAGCGGGTTTTCCAGTATCATGGAGCTGAGCATAAGACGATATTCTGTTATGAGCACGGACTTGACCTGACGGTAGAAAACGTCAGAAAGCAGAGCCGTTTTCATCCCCGCTGCGGCACCAGCTTTATTGTATTGATGCTGATCGTGGGCATTCTGATCGGACTGTTCATTCCGTTTACCAACGTATGGCTGCGGTCTTCTGTTAAAATACTGTTGCTGCCTGTCACGGTTGGCATCGGCTATGAGCTGATCAGAGTATGCGGAAGGCACGATAATATTGTGACAAGAATAATTGCAGCGCCCGGCGTATGGATGCAGCATCTGACGACGAAGGAACCAAAGGATGAAATGATTGAAGTGGCGATTGCTGCGATGAAGGATGTTATTCCCGAAAACGGTGAGGATATCATACGATGACAGTCAGAGAAGCCTATTTGTTTGCCCTGTCACATTTATCGGAGTATGAAGTCCGAATTATCTTCGAAGAATTATGGGGCTATCACCGTCTTGCATTGATGGACAGAGCCGGGGAAGAGTGGACAGAAGAAAAACAGTGCCGGCTGACGGATGTTTTGCAGAAGCGCCGGCAAGGTGTTCCGCTGCAGTACATTCTGGGAAAATGGACTTTTATGGGCAGAGATTTTTATGTCGGTCCCGGCGTTTTAATTCCCCGGGATGACACAGAGGTGGCTGTTCGTGAATGTATGGATGAACTGACAGCTTTCAGTTCACCGACGGTGATGGATTTATGTGCCGGCAGCGGCATAATTGCCATCACGCTTGCCAAAGCAATACCGGGCGCAACAATCATTGCGGTGGAAAAGGAACCGAAGGCTTTTGCCTATTTAGAGAAGAATATTCGTTTGCATCGGGCTGATAATGTAACAGCAGTATGCGGCGATATTTTTCAGTATCATCAAAAGGTAGAAGACGAAACGATCGACGGAATTATATCCAATCCACCGTATATCCGTTCCGGTGAGATGGAAACCCTGCAAACAGAAGTACGGTTTGAGCCGGTAACTGCCCTGAACGGCGGTAAGGACGGATTGGATTTTTACAGATGTCTTGCCAAAGACTGGACAAAAAAGCTCCGGTACGGAGGAAGTATGACTCTTGAAATCGGCGAAGATCAGGCCACCTCCGTGCGGCAATTACTCTGTGACAACGGGATGAGTAATGTCAGAGTCGTGAAGGATATACAAGGCCTTGATAGGGTGATATTTGGTACTAAGAAGCAATGAAATATGATAGGCGGGCAGATAACAGGCTTGCAATTTCATTGTCAAAAATGTATAATCAAATCATTGCTGACAGAGAAAATGTATACGATGGAAAGGATTGAAAAACGATGGCATTTGATAAACAAAAGGCACTCGAAACAGCCCTCTCACAAATAGAAAAACAGTTTGGCAAAGGTGCGGTAATGCGCCTGGGACAGAACGCCGCCATGCAGGTGGATGCAATCTCCACAGGATCGCTTACGCTGGATATGGCGTTGGGGATCGGTGGCTTGCCAAGAGGAAGAATTACCGAAATATACGGACCGGAGTCATCCGGTAAAACAACGCTGGCATTGCACTGTATTGCTGAGGGACAGAAAAACGGCGGTATGGCAGCGTTTATAGACGTTGAGCACGCACTGGATCCCGTCTATGCAAAAGCGCTGGGGGTAGATATAGATTCCCTTCTGGTATCTCAGCCGGACACAGGCGAAGAAGCGCTGGAAATAACAGAGGCGTTGGTGCGTTCCGGCGCCATCGACGTAATTGTTGTGGATTCTGTAGCAGCGCTGGCGCCAAAGGCAGAGATCGAGGGCGATATGGGCGCTTCTCACGTGGGACTGCAGGCAAGACTCATGTCTCAGGCGCTCAGAAAGCTGGCGGGCGCAATTTCAAAGCTGAACTGCGTCGCTATTTTTATCAATCAGCTTCGTGAAAAGGTCGGCATTATGTTCGGCAACCCCGAAACTACTCCCGGTGGTCGTGCTTTGAAGTTCTATTCTTCGGTTCGTCTGGATATTCGCAAAGTAGAAGCTCTGAAGGTCGGCGGTGAGGTTGTCGGTTCTCACACAAGGGCTAAGGTAGTTAAAAACAAGATTGCGCCGCCTTTCCGTGAGGCAGAGTTTGATATTATGTACGGCGAAGGCATATCAAGAGTCGGAGAACTGCTGGATCTTGCAGTAAGTATAGACGTTATCAAGAAGAGCGGCGCCTGGTTTTCTTACGAAGGTAATCGTATTGCGCAGGGCAGGGATAACGCCAAGCAGTATCTGAAGGATAATCCGGAGATTGCACAGAAGATTGAAGCCGAGGTTTTGGAGAATAAGGACAAGTTCAGCTTTTCACGATCTTCAAAGTCCTCAAAGACAAAGGCTATGAAGGCAGACAAGCCTGAAACGACAGTAGTGACGGAGAATACGGAAGCAGCTCCTGCTGCGGCAGAATCCAGAACCGCAGATGCGGATATTGACATCATGGTAGAAGAGTGATGCTGATTACTGCTGTAGAAGAACGAAAAAAAGGAATGTCTGCATTGTACATTGACGGCGAATATGCGGTCAGTGTTGATACCATGGTATTGGCATCGTCAGGCTTTCGGACAGGCTCCGAGCTGACTGATGAAGAATTGTATGATCTGTTGGAAACATCGAAAATCAGCAGGGCAAAAGAAAAAGCGTTGTATCTGATCGAATATCGCAGCAGAACCCGTAAAGAGCTTCGGGACAGACTGCTGCCGTTATATGGAGAAACAGCCGCAGAAGCTGCCATTGAGCGGCTGGAGCAGTTAGGACTGATCAACGATGAGGCGTATGCCCGTGATTATGCGGAGCAGCTCATCGAACGAAAGCACTATTCGTTCGAGCGAGCTGCCTTTGAGCTGATGAAAAAAGGCATCGACCGGGATACAGCCGAATCGGTGCTGTCGGAATTTGACCCCGACCCCTGTGACCAGATACGGGCGCTGTTGGAAACGAAGTATGCACGCCGGTTGTCCACGGAAAAAGATCGTTTGCGTACAGCCAATGCACTCAAAACGATGGGGTTTCGCTGGTCAGACATCCGGGAGTGTATGGAAGAAACAGAACAGTGATGTTCATCAGTCCGGCTTACCGGGTTGTAAAGTTTTTTACAGAAAAAAGTGTGATTGCTGTGCGGGTAACGCACGGATCATATATGAGGGAGGAAGTATTTGTGTCGGATAAAAAAACCATAGGTTATGAATCTGCAATGAATGCGGCTATGAAATACGTTGCAAACCGGGAGATCGTCTTCTGGGGAGATAATGCGGAACTGCGGGAATACCTGAAAGGCAGGTATGGTATTACGGTGGACAAGATCGTAACCACCATGGAAAAAAAGGTGGGACAGAACAGGATTCTTTCCTCAGAGCTTCAGGGTAAAGCCGGACAGTACTATGTCTTATTCCCGAAAGACCCGGCTTCCGCTGCTTTCAGAAAGCAGATGCGTAAGCTCGGTTTCAAAGAAAATGAAGACTATCTTTTTGTCAAGAGAAGCAATACGGTATTGCCTGCCAACTATGGAGCATACAGTGATATATACGGTAATGTAGTGCAGACAGGCGGCTGCAGGGTTTTTCTCAGCAAGTATGCCGAAAACTGTGATATCTTTGTTGACGAAGGGTTCAAGGGTGACTTTCTGATATGAGTGTTCGGAAAAGGAAATGTCAAAGTAAGAATCGGCAAAAACTGTAAATCGACAGGTGCAGCACGTCTCTTTATCCATGACGGAGGAGAATTTACAATGGGGACTCATGTTTCTATGGGAGATAATACGAAGTTCTCAATCTCTGCCAATAACAGAATTACCGTCGGAGATGACTGTATGTTCTCCTACGACATTCTTGTATTCAGCGGAGACGGCCATGCGATTTTCGACATGACGACCGGTCAGCGGACAAACCACTATACTGTCAACGATCCGAAAGGCTCGATTACTTTCGGGAATCATGTCTGGGTCTGTGCAGGAGCATACATTCTGAACAGAGCCAATATCGGTACGTCGTGCATTATCGGCGCCAATTCAACCGTCAAGGGTGACTATCCTGATTACAGCGTAGCAGCAGGAAATCCGGCAAGAGTTGTCAAAACCGATGTCACATGGAGCAGAAACCCCGATGCTCAAAACATTGAGGAGTGCTACGGCAATTGGGACAGTCTTTCTTCCGATGAAGATTTTGAATAAGAGTGACGGTATGGTTTGAGCTGTTAATCGTTGATAAATATTGTTGTAACTGTTATGCTGTAACATGAACGGATTGGAGCGCATTGCACCGTTTCTCTGACGATAACGGTTTTGGTTATGACAGGGTGAATATGTAAAAACGAGCAGCAGACGATCAAACGGAATTATTCTAACGACAGTGGAGCGACTATCGGGCAGGTTTTATGAAAGGAAGAGAAGGTATGAAAGAACGGATAGGAATGGTCAGTCTGGGCTGTGCCAAAAACCGGGTTGATGCGGAGATGATGCTCTACACGCTGAAAGAAGCGGGGTATCAGATTGTAGCGGATCCGGCGTTTTGTGATGTTGTCATAGTCAACACCTGCGGTTTTATAGAAGATGCCAAACAGGAAAGCATTGACGAGGTGCTGGAACTGGCAAGTCTGAAAAAAGAGGGCAAGATCCGGGCTATTATCGTTACGGGCTGTCTGGCTGAAAGATATCAGAAAGAAGTCATGAAGGAACTCTATGAGGTTGACGCAGTGGTAGGACTGGGCGCAAACGGTCAGATTACCGACATCGTAAAGAAAGTACTGGAGGGAGAAAAGCAGGAACTGTTCCCCGACAAGGAGCTGTTGTCAATCTGCGGAGGACGTATTCGTTCTACACCGTTTTATTATGCTTATCTGAAAATAGCTGAGGGCTGCGACAATCACTGTACTTATTGTGCCATTCCCATGATCAGGGGACGCTATCGCAGCAGACCGATGGAAGAACTGCTGCAGGAAGCAAAAGAACTGGCAACAATGGGTGTTAAGGAACTGATCATGATTGCACAGGATACCAGCCGGTACGGAGAGGATCTTGCGGGAAAATCACTTTTGCCGGAACTGCTGACAGAGCTTTGCAAAATCGAAGAGCTGCAGTATATCCGGGTGTTGTACTGCTATCCGGAAAGAATGACGGACGAACTGATTGATGTGTTTGCCAAAGAGAAAAAGATACTGAAATATATAGATATTCCGATGCAGCACTGCAATGGAAGAATCCTGAAGCTGATGAACAGAAAGGGGAACAGGGAAGAACTGACTGCGCTGGTGAAAAAGCTGCGGGAGAGAGTGCCGGGAATCACTCTGAGAACGACCGTTATGACAGGATTCCCTTCCGAAACGAAAGAGGAATTTGAAGAGTTGGCAGAGTTTGTAAAAGAGATGAAGTTTGAAAGACTTGGCTGCTTTGCCTATTCAGCCGAAGAGGATACCCCTGCGGCAAAGATGAAGGATCAGATTGATGAAGACACGAAGAAGCACCGTCAGGAGATTATTATGGAACAGCAGCAGCTTGTTATGGCGGAATATGCGGCGAGCAGAGTGGGAAAGACGGTAAATGTGCTGTGTGAAGGCTTTGACAGATATGCAGAGTGTTTTTACGGAAGAAGTAAAGCAGACGCTCCTGAGGTGGACGGAAAGGTGTTCTTTATAGCAGAGGGGAAAAAGCCGAAGATCGGCGATATTGTTCCTGTCGTGGTGACAGACACTCTTGATTGTGATATCATGGGAAGCTGTAAGCTGTAAACCAACAATAACAAGCGAAAGGAAGCACTTTCATGAATTTGCCGAATAAACTGACGATGCTGCGTCTGATACTGGTTCCGTTCTATGTGTTTTTTTTGTTGATGCCGTCTATACCGCATCATTATCTTGTGGCATTATTGATATTTGCGGCAGCGTCTTATACAGATCATCTGGACGGTAAAATGGCCAGAAAAAGAAATATGATAACCGATTTTGGAAAGTTTGCCGATCCGCTGGCGGACAAAATTATGATATTTGCAGCCATTGCCTGTTTTATCCAACTGGGATTGACAGGAGCGGTAGTGCTGATTATCACAGCGGCAAGGGAATTTGCCGTCACGTCCGTTCGTCTTGTGGCAGCGAATCGTGGAAAAGTAGTGGCAGCCAATATATGGGGAAAGCTGAAAACTGTCAGCCAGATGGCGGCGGTACTGGTAATACTTGTATTGCAGTATCTGCTGGAACTGGATACGCTTGGGGTGCTTCATTTTGCCGATCACGATAGTGTGTCCTTCTGGTTTTATGTAGCAGGAGAAGTGCTTCTCTGGATTTCCGTACTGTTTACGGTGATCTCCGGGATTATCTACATTCGTCAGAATTTTGATTATATTAAAACGGCAAAATAAAAGACGGAAGAAAAATTGCAATTAACAGTAGCATTTTTGCAAAACATCGTGTATAATGTTATTGTAACAAGAGAATAGACGGCTATGATGGAGAGAAGTAGCGAAAAGGATACATTCAGAGAGAAGCTTGAACGGTGAAAAAGCTTTATGCGGTCGTTCGTGAAATGCACTCCGGAGCTTGGCGGCAGAAAAAAGTCTGAGTATGCCGACACGGAAAACCGCCGTTATCGGTGAATGAGGACACGGTAACACTGCCGTGTCAAATACGGGTGGAACCGTGCAGACTATCTGCGCCCCATTATGATGCTTCCGGAAAGGAGCGTTGTAATGGGGTTTTTTATTACAGTGATACGAGGGTGTGGTGATATTCTTGTTTGATAAGTTAAAGCAGGAGATTGATTCGATTATGGAGCGTGACCCTGCCGCAAGGAGCAGGGCAGAGGTCTATTTTTTATATTCCGGCTTTCGTGCCGTCAGAATGTATCGCAGAGCCAATTGGTTTTACCGGCATAATATGAAATTTATTGCCCGGTTTATTTCTCAGCGAGCAAGGCATAAAACAGGAATCGAAATACATCCGGGTGCTACCATCGGCAAAGGACTGTTTATTGACCACGGAATGGGCGTTGTCATCGGAGAAACTGCCGAGGTAGGAGATAACTGTACGATTTATCAAAATGTAACACTGGGCGGTACAGGCAAGGATCACGGAAAACGCCATCCCACACTGGGTAATAATGTGTTAGTCGGTTCCGGCGCTAAGGTATTGGGTCCTTTCAAAGTGGGAGATAACGCTCGAATTGCTGCCGGTGCGGTAGTGCTGTCAGAGGTACCCGATAATTCCACAGCAGTGGGTGTGCCGGCAAAGATTGTCCGTGTCAACGGCATCAAGCCTGCCCCCTGCAGCGAACTGGATCAGATTCATGTAACCGACCCTGTTGCACAAAAACTGCAGCAGATGGAATGTGAGATCAATGCATTAAAAAATGAGCTTCAGCAGCTCTCAGAAACAGAAAAGGAGTAAGAAAGATGAAAATTTACAATACCATGACCCGAAAGAAAGAAGAACTGATACCGATTCATGAAGGAGAAGTTCGAATTTATGCCTGCGGTCCGACAGTATATAACTTTATCCACATCGGTAATGCACGTCCGATCTGCGTGTTTGATACACTGCGTCGCTATCTGGAATACAGAGGTTACAAGGTGACCTTTGTGCAGAACTTCACTGACATTGATGACAAAATTATCAAGCGTGCCAATGAAGAAGACAGTGATTATGTGACAGTATCGGAAAAATACATTGCCGAATATAAGAAGGACGCTGCGGGATTGAATGTCAGAGAAGCGTCTGTGCACCCCCGTGCAACGGAAAATATCGGTCAGATCATCAAAATGGTCAAGACGCTGGAGGAAAAAGGGTATGCCTATTCCACAGAATACGGCGATGTATATTTCCGCACCAATCATTTTAAGGAATACGGAAAACTCTCGCACCAGCCGTTGGAGGAGCTGGAGGCAGGAGCCAGAATCCAGATCGGCGATACGAAGGAAGATCCCATGGATTTTGCTCTGTGGAAGGGCGCAAAGCCCGGAGAACCGTTCTGGCAGTCTCCGTGGGGACAGGGCAGACCCGGCTGGCATATCGAGTGTTCTGCCATGGCAAAGCGGTATCTGGGAGAAACAATTGATATACACTGCGGCGGTCAGGATCTTATTTTTCCGCATCATGAAAACGAGGTAGCGCAGAGTGAATGCTGCAACGGGGTTCCGTTTGCTCACTACTGGATGCATAACGGTTATATCAATGTGGATAACCGTAAGATGTCCAAGTCGCTGAATAACTTCTTTACGGTGCGTGATGTGGCAGAACAGTATGGGTACGAACCGATTCGTTACCTGATGTTGTCATCTCATTACCGCAGCCCGATCAACTATTCAGTCGAGATTATCGAACAGTGCCAGTCTGCACTGGAAAGACTGTACAACTGCCGTGAGGATCTGACTTTTCTAGCGAAGCATAGTGAAGGTGCGATAAAAGAAGGTGAAGAGGCGGTCAAAGAACTGCTGCTGAAGCATAAACAGGATTTTGTGACGGCAATGGATGATGATTTTAATACGGCTGACGCCATTTCAGCTTTGTTTGAGCTGGCAAGAGATATCAATTCAAATGTCAATGCACAGACAAATCCGTCCGGGGAGCTTTGCAGATTTGCGCTTGATCTGTATCAGGAGCTGGCAGATGTTCTGGGATTGTTGTATGTGAAGAAAGACGAGATAGATGATGAAGTCAAGCAACTGATTGAACAGCGTACTCAGGCAAGAAAAGATAAAAACTGGGCGGAAGCAGACAGAATCCGTGACGAATTAAAGGCAAGGGGCATCACCATTAAAGATACACCCCAAGGCACAATTGTCGTCAGCGAATGAGCGAGAACGCCATGACACAGGAAATGATAAACGTGCTGATTCAACAAGCGATTCGGGTAAGACAGAACAGCTATGCTCCTTATTCAGGCTATCATGTAGGAGCGGCGCTGCTGTCGGAAGACGGCATGTTCTATACAGGCGTCAATGTGGAGAACGCCTCCTATCCGGCGGGCATCTGTGCCGAAAGGACGGCGTTTTGTAAGGCTGTTTCCGAGGGACAGCGAGTCTTTCAGGCAATTGCGATTGTCGGCGGAAAATCAGATGAGCCTGTTGGTGAATATTGCCTGCCCTGCGGTATCTGCCGGCAGTTTATGAGTGAGCTGTGTGGAAATGACTTTCAGGTGATTGCAGCCAGAAGCACGGAGGATTATCAGGTTTTTCGTCTGGAGGAACTGCTGCCCAATGCTTTTTATCTGAAAAAGAATTAGTCCATTCAAAAGGCACACTCTTGCTTTATTAAACAAGAGTGTGCCTGATGGTTCATGTGAGGCTTGACACTGCGTATGTTTTTTGACCCGGCAGAAATACTGTCCGCATAGACAATATCTGCCGGGTCAACAAAAGGATCTTGATATATCAGCGTCAGGCTGATGACACAGGACAGAAGCAGCATGGCATGAGCCGAAGCATCGTTTCACGCTATAGGCTGCGAAAAATAAGAACGGAATCAGTCTTCATAGAAGGGATAGCAAAAATGTGCTTTTCAAGCCTGATACTGCGGCTGATACGGCAGAAGCGGCTCTTTGTATTCTATCTCCTCGGAAGATTCATGCTCTTTTTTCTTTTTAGGCTTAATGATCATCTTTTTCCCCCCTTGATAACTATTGTTACCCGTTGAGGAGGGTTTTATTCCCCAAAACGTATTTTCTCTGGAGGCAATTATGATAACGTTACCGGATTCATTTATAAAAGAAATACAGGCTGTTTTCGGCAAAGAAGATGCAGACACTTATATGGCGTTGTTTGAAAAAGAAGCGTTCAGAGGAATTTCCGTGAACCGGCTGAAAACAACGCCGGAAAAGCTGTTGGCTTTGCTGCCGTATCATGTTACGGCAAGCCCGTTTTACACAGACGGCTTTTATCTTAACGGAGATACCGCCGGAATCGGAAAGCATCCGCTGCATCATGCCGGTGCTTTTTATGTACAGGAACCTTCGGCAACTTCGGCGGTAACGCTGCTTAACGTTCAGCCGGGAGAAAAAATTCTGGATCTGTGTGCTGCGCCCGGAGGAAAGTCGGCGCAGATTGCGTCGTGTCTCCGGGGTAAGGGATTGCTGTGGTCAAACGAACTGGTCAGGAACAGAGCGCAGATCCTTTTGTCGAACGATGAACGCATTGGGATACCCAACGGGGTGGTTTCTTCGTGCTATCCTGACAAGCTTTGTGAAAAACTCAGCGGCTTTTTTGATAAGGTACTGGTAGATGCCCCCTGTTCCGGAGAAGGAATGTTTCGTAAAAATCCCGAAGCCGTAACAGAGTGGAGCAGAGAACATGTTGCTGCCTGTGCAGAGCGTCAGCTCTCCATACTGGATTCCGCAGCGAAAGCCGTAACGGAGGGCGGAGAATTAGTTTATTCCACTTGTACTTTCTCTTATGAAGAGAATGAAGGCGTTATCACAGCGTTTTTAGAGAGTCATCCTGAATTTGAAGCGGTGTCGCTTCGGGAACACTTCGGGAGACCGAGCGGAGTATCCTGTGGTGTCAGAATTACCCCTCTGGAGGGCGGAGAGGGTCATTTTGCTGCCAGAATGCGTCGCAAGGGAGAAAAGAAGTCCCCGGTATCGGTTTCGGTATCTGCACGAAAAGCGCCAAAAAGCGCAGAACTTGCTGCTGCAGAGAGGGAACTTGGCGGCATTCTGACAAAAATGCCGGAAGGAAAGCTTGTGATGATCGGAGACAAGGTGTACTTATGGCCGAACGGTTTGCCGGAGACAGGGGGGACAGGTGTCATCAGAGCAGGCGTTTTGATGGGAGAACTGAAAAAAAATCGTTTTGAGCCTGCCCATGCCATGTTTATGGCTTTGCCGGTCAACAGCTTTCAAAGGGTACTCGATTTGTCCTTGGAGGATCCGAGGACAGAAGCATTTTTGAAAGGCTATGAAATCGACTGCGAAACAGGCAGCGGTTACACAGCCGTTGCCGTGTGCGGCATAACCCTCGGATTCGGAAAATGCTCGTCCGGCAGGTTGAAGAATAAATATCCCAAGGGGTTACGAATCTGAATACTGCCGGTCATCTTTGAAGGAACGGAAGAAGTACCGCAAAGTGATTGTACATAACAGTTCCGTCAAGGAAATATTTCTCAATTGAACCGACACAGGACAACATCAAAAGTATCCGGATTAAAAGGTGCTGCAGGAGGCGCAGTGAAATGTTCATCAACGGAAAAACGATTGATATTTACAAAGCAGACAGAGAGAATGCTCCATTAGTAATACTGAATGAATATATGCGCAGCGGCGGAGAAATCTATCAGAAATGCCGTGATACTGGCTGTCCTGATTTCACGCTTGCGGAGATTACAGGTCTGAACTGGGAGAATGAAATGTCGCCGTGGAAGATGAAGCCTCTGGGCAAAAATGATCCACCCTTTGGCGGAATGGCTGATGAATATCTTTTGCTGCTGCTGAACAGTATCATTCCTGCGATAAAAACAGAACTGAAAACAGAACCGGCAGCCATTCTGCTGGCAGGTTATTCTTTGGCAGGATTGTTTGCTTTGTATGCTGCCGGAAAATGCAGTGCCTTTCAGGCGATTGCATCATGCTCGGGATCCCTCTGGTTTCCGGGAATTACGGATTACATAAAAGAACAGCCCATTGAAAAGCTGCCGGATATTATCTACTTTTCTCTTGGCGACAGAGAAGCACGTACCAGACATGAGATTCTGAGAACCGTAGAAGATAACACCCGTGACATATCAGATTATCTCGCACGACACGGCATCAATACCATATTAGAGATGAACAAAGGCAATCATTTTCAGCAGCCGGCATTGCGAACGGCAAAGGGAATCAAGTGGATTCTGGAGATGACTGAATAAGAGAGATGTCAAGTGTGAAGAAAAGATGATCATGAGAGAAGATATTTTTGACTATGTAAGGAAGAAATACAATATAGAAGCGGATCACCCGCTTCCGACAGCGCCGGATCATGCGGTTATGCGGCACCCTGACAACCGTAAGTGGTTTGCTGTCATTCTTGAGGTGCCAAAGAACAAACTTGGCATGAAAGGAACAGAGAAAACTGATATTATCAATGTCAAAACAGGAGATCCGTTGCTTGCCGATCTGCTGACACAGCAGCAGGGCTTTTTCCGTGGCTGGCAGATGAACCGTGGAAATTGGATAGCTATTATTCTGGACGGAACTGTGCCGCAGGAAGAAATCTGTCATTGGATTGATGAAAGCTTTGCTGTGACCGCTTCCAGGCAGTATAAAGAACAGAATCGTCCTGCGAAAGAATGGTTGATTCCGGCTAATCCGGCATATTACGATATTGTCCATGCTTTTGATGAAACCGACGAAATTATCTGGAAGCAAGGCAAGGGCGTCAGACAGGACGATACCGTTTTTATCTATGCGGCGGCGCCTGTTTCAGCCATATTGTATGAATGTACCGTTCTTAAAACCGATATTCCTTATAACTATGCTGCTGACCGACTGACCATACACGCTGTTATGAGAGTGAAACTGAAAAAGAAGTATGATCCGAAATACTTTACTTTTGAAAAACTGAAAAAAGAGTATGGTATTTTTGCAGTCAGAGGTCCTAGGGGAATACCTGCATCATTAAGTAAGGCGCTGCATCAATCTGGCGCACTGTCTATGTCGTCATATCCTGTAGTTGATGATACCATACCAGAGTATTGATGTCATAACACAGCATCAGTGAAAGCAGCGACAGTTATCTATTATTTGCAAAAACAGTCCGGAAAGGAAGTGACATTATGCATGATATCTGGAACCCGTGGCATGGCTGTGTCAGATGCAGCGAAGGCTGTCAGAACTGTTATATGTATTTTCTGGACGAACAGAGAGGAAAAAGCGGAGCTGATATCTATCGTACAAAAACCGGCTTTCAATATCCTTTGTCTAAAGACAGGCAGGGGCAATATAAGGTGCAAAGCGGCGAGCAGATCCGGGTTTGCATGACATCCGATTTTTTTCTGGAAGAAGCCGATCAGTGGCGTGAAGAAGCGTGGGATATTATGCGGCAGCGACCTGATGTTGTATTTTTTCTGTTGACAAAGCGTCCCCAAAGGGTCAAAGACTGTCTTCCGGCTGATTGGGGTGACGGCTGGGATAATATTCTTTTTAATGTCACCTGTGAAAACCAGACAAGGGCAGATGAGCGTATTCCTATCATGTTAGAGCTGCCGTTCAGACATAAGGGCATTATGTGTGCTCCTTTTATCGGAAAAATCAGCATCAAACGATATCTGTCAACAGGACAGCTTGAACAGGTTCTGTGTGACGGCGAAAACTATTCCGGCTCACGACCCTGCCATTACGAATGGGTAAAGCAACTGAGAGACGAGTGTGAAGAGTACGGCGTAACATTTGTTTTCTGCGGCACGGGCAGGCGTTTTGTCAAGGACGGCAGAGTTTACCGGATAGAAAGCAGTGAACTGCAGTCCAAACAGGCATTTTTGTCCGGACTAAGTTATCAGGGAAAGCCGATCTGCTTTCGCCTGACAGACCGGTTTGGTGTACCTATTCCGCCGGAAAGACGCTATCAGCCCTATTTTGGAGAAAAATGTCAGACTTGCGGAATGAAACCAATCTGCAATGGCTGTACAAAGTGCGGCAAATGCCGGCAGTAAGATCATAATATGATTGTCAGGTTAAATGGTGGATATCAAATAAGTTGTCTGAATGTCAGAGGGAGGGGTTGCCTGACGGTTCAGTCGGCGTTTTTTGCCTGTGGCAGAGAAACCCACCGGGACATTCGTATCCCCGTATCCTGTAACCATTTTATTTTTTGATTGCAGATAAATAGCTTGTTAAAAACCCTGCAGTGTATTCCACGGAAATCAATTTTCAAAAACTGATCGTCGAAAGCATACTGATTCATCTGTTTTGAACGCCGTTTCAAAAAGATGTTTCACATAAACTCAGCGGTTTTAGGAAAGGGGTGCGAGGTGTCCTGTGGACACCTCTGCCGCAGGCAGAAGCACCGACCGAGCCGACAGGCGAGATAGGGAAAAAACTTTTTCCGCCAGAAAAGAGTTTTCCTCATGAAGCTGTCCCGACAAAATTGATTTCCCTGCAGTGTATTCTATAAGTACTTGCATAAAGGTGATCTTTCGTGTTACTATTATGGTAACTTGAGATTAGCTGATTCCGGGCAGCGCGGCATTAACGGAAGCAGGAAAATCAGGGATAGTTTTATTGCTGTGTGAAGGGACAGCATCTGTCAATCAAACAGAAAGGAAGATAACGATGTCTGATTATTTTGGAAAAGAAGTACCGAAGCTGGGGTTCGGACTGATGCGTCTGCCGAAGAGAGGACTTGGTACAGATATTGAACAGACCAAGAAGATGGTTGACCTGTTTATGGAAGCCGGTTTTACTTATTTCGACACAGCTTTTGTTTATCCCGGGTCCGAAGCGGCAATAAAAAAAGCGCTGGTCGACCGTTATCCTCGTGAAAGCTATACCCTTTGCACAAAGATTAACGCCTTTATTCTGGCACCGACAGAGAATGCAGCCAAAAAGCAGTTTTATACCAGCCTCAAACGCACAGGTGCAGGTTTTTTTGATTATTATCTGCTTCATGCCATTATGAAGAATAATTATCGCAAATATGATAAATTCCACTTATGGGATTTTGTGAAGGAACAAAAGGAAAAGGGACTAATCAAGCACTTTGGCTTTTCCTATCATGCAGGTCCGGAACTGTTAGATCAGATTCTGACAGAGCATCCGGAGGTAGATTTTATTCAGCTTCAGATTAATTATGCCGACTGGGAAAATCCTTCGGTAGCGTCCCGTGCCAATTACGAGGTGGCGAGGAAGCACGGCAAATCGATCACGGTTATGGAACCTGTCAAAGGCGGTTCTCTTGCCAATCCGCCGAAGGCTGTCAAAAAGCTGTTTGACGACTATCATCCCGATATGTCATATGCATCATGGGCCATTCGTTTTGTTGCTTCTCTCGACGGCATTATTACGGTGCTTTCCGGAATGTCCAATATTGAACAAATGAAAGATAATCTTTCATATATGAAGAATTTTCAGCCGCTGAACGAAGAGGAACAGCGTATCATTCAGCAGGCACAAAGGATTATCGGGCATTCCTCTACTGTACAGTGTACTGCCTGTCATTATTGTACAGAGGAATGTCCGAAACAGATCAGAATTCCCGATATTTTTGCGGCTATGAACAAGCAGCTCGGCAACGGTCAGACCGCTGAAGCAAAGAACGCTTATGCACAGGCAATTTCAAACGGCAGTTCCGCATCAGCCTGTATCAGCTGTAAGCAGTGCGAGCGGGCTTGTCCGCAGCATCTGGAAATAACGGAATATCTCCGACAGGCTGCTAAAATGTTTGACAACTGAATAGCTGTTGCAAATGGCTTTGTTTTTTATAGGAATCAATGATATTACCATACAATTACGCTTTAGGTTTCCATGAAAGGGAGGAAGAAAATGCTCAGATTAAGACCATATCGAACGAATGATGCAGCAGTAATATTACAATGGGCTAAGGATAAACAATCATTTTATCAATGGACAGCAGGTGTATTGGGAGACTATCCGCTGAAAGAAGAACAGTTTCAGAAGGCAGGGAATCTGATGGCTTTCACAGCAGAAGATGATGGCGCTTTAGTTGGATTTTTCACAATGAGAAGACCTTCCGAAAGCTTTGATGAACTGCGCTTCGGCTTTGTCATCATTGATCCGCAAAAGCGCAGAAAGGGATATGGCAAAGCCATGCTGAAGCTGGGTTTGAAATATGCAAAGGATATTTACGGAGCAAAGGAAGTTTCTTTAGGGGTGTTTGAGAATAACACACCGGCATATCTTTGTTACAAATCTGTCGGTTTTCAAGATATTGTTTCAGATGAAACGGAATACTATCAGATTGACGGTGAAGAATGGAAATGTATGGAGATGAAAACTGTCTTGTAACTATTGGCTTGACTGAAAGCAGTTGTGATCGAAGAATATAGCACAGGTAAAAAGCACAGTAAAAATGCGTTGTTTATTTCAGATGAGGGAATAAACAACGCATTGCTTTTATATTGAAGTTTTGATGACCCGGCGAGCAGCGTATCATCTAATATCCGAAAAAAAAAGCGACCGCAGGGAGCGACTGTGCAAATCGTCCCGTGCGGTCACGCACTGGCGTCCCAGAAGGGAGTCGAACCCCCGACCTTTCGCTTAGGAGGCGAACGCTCTATCCAACTGAGCTACTGAGACATCTGTGAAAATATCGTTGCCTGTCAATCTTTGCAAAATGGTTTACTGTTTGAGCGGTAAAACGGTATCAGATCCTTCCGCAAGATAATGACAACTCAAATATTTCCTTCATTATTTTACATTTCTGAAAGAAGATTGTCAAGTAAAAAAACGGTGTTGCTGGTTTTTTTGAAAAAATAACGTTACATACAGATACATACAGAAAAACCTCAGCCAAACATCAGCCAATACAAGTTGCAGCTTGCCGTAAAAGTATTGTACTGGAGATTTACATAGTAAGACTCCGGCACGAAATGCAGTTAAATAATTTTGAAGAAAGGGCAAAAGTTTTTTCGGCGGTAAGCCAAAACAAAATCAATATAATCAGCGGAGAGGGAAAGCGGCGATGGTATCTGTTAAGGTTGTAATGCCCTTTTCAGCAAGGAGAATAAAGGGCAGAACCGTATCGCCCCAGCCGGCGATGAGATTGAAACGATTACCGCAAAACTGCTGGGTACCATATCCCTGCAGGTCAACACCGTGAACCCAGAATTTTTGATTGTACAGGCGGCGGTATTCTTCAGCCAGACCTTGTACGGTTTTATACAATCCTCTGAAAGAAGAATTGCATTCGTTGTCGCTGAAATAAATAATTCTGTCAAAGGGACGAATTGCTGCGGAAGGATCGTCCTTCAAAGCGTATTTCATCGGCAGTGAAAGATCCGTATCTCCGCCGAAGGCGAAATCCTTATTGCAGGCAGCAAGAATGGAATCAAACTTTCCGTATCGGGCAATGCGATAGCCCTTGCGTGTTTCTTTGAACGAACTGTAAGGAGTGCTGCAGTCAAAATAACAAACCGTGGCGTCTTCGCATATTCTGGAAGCCATTACACCGAGCAGTGTACCGATGTCGCAGCAGCGAACGGTGCTGTTTGCCGACACAGGATATTCCATAGAACCGGAGCGGTCTATTGCGATAAGGGTTCTTCCGGGTATCGTTTCCATATTGCCGATGGAAAGAGTAAGAGCTGTTTCAAGACACCGGTGAATCGGGGGAGTCATTATTCGTTCTTCTGTCAGCGTGCGGTAGGCGCTGAAATAACGGAAGGGAAGCTGGCGGCTTTTTCTGATCAGAGCAGGATCCGAGAGGGTTTGCAGCACAGGCGTGAGATCGGCACCGCACCTGACAATATTCCGCAAATTACGAAGCAGTGCCATATAACCTACTCTGCCGGAGGCAATCAACTGATCCCATACCTCTTTGGTATTGCCTTTTGCAGAAAGCTCAGTTTCCCATGTATAGGGTGTTTCAAGGGTATTGTTCAGTATTTTGTGAAACAGCAGTTCCTGCTCTTTGCTCCTTGGCTTTGGGTGAGTGATTCTCAGTACGTCACGCAGTTTCAGGCTCTTTTTTGAGCCGCTGTATTTTGCAAGCTGATATTCGTCAAATTGTTGAATAACGGCAGCGGCTTCTCTCTTGAGAGCATTCGGAAACGGCTTGCCGAACAGTTGCAGATAGCAAGCCATGATCTCTGTCAGATCGTCGGGGCGCAGTACAATATTTCTGACGGCAATACGGGTATAGGCTCTTGCTTCGTGAGCAATAACCGCTGCAAGAACATGACTGACGGAACGCATATTGCCGACAGTCCGGGCGTAACAGGCAAGCTTGCAGAGAAATTCAGGATCAGCGGCAGCACATCTGAGAGAAAGCTGAAGCAGTTTGCAGCTTGTGGAACCATAGTATTTTGGTTCGCCGAACATAGAGGTCAGTACGGTAGTGACCAGATGGTTTTTCTCCTTCATGCGGTAAGCAGGATATCCGCTTTGATTAGTTGTTTTATCAGTATTTTTAGTATTGAACTTCGACATTGCGTTCACTCCTTTATGATGAAAATAGAGGGCTGCCGGAGAAACTCTGACAGCCCATATCAATGCTGATGTTGGAAATGCAAACTGCTGACAGAGCATCACCGGCAGCGGTTTTTTGCTAGAAGCTGACAGTTGCTTTACCGGCAACAAAGCAAAGGACACCGGAACAATGTCAGCCGGAGTAAAAATGAAGGAACCGTTACCTGTACTGCTGTGAGCAATCTGAATAGATAAATCAGCATCAATATGCAGAGAATAGACAATAACGGACTTTTCATATATTTTTCACTGAAGCTCTGATGATTTACCATCGTGGAAGAAAACCTCCCACGGCGGGGACTTTCACCCCGGAGCATTCATGTACAATCGAAGTAACCGTTATCTGCACTGCTGCATATTTTTGCTGTAATAATATCATAGCATATTCTTTTATTCGATGCAATCGTTTCCGTGAAAAAAACAGAAGAAGCAAAACGAAAAAACAAATACATGATTGTTTTACAAAAGGAATCGTTGCGAAAAGGGATATCATGTACAGACAAAAAACACACCACAGAAAGCAGTGGTATGCCGAAGCTTCAGTCGGGCGATGTGTCATGATATTTACCGGAGCTTTCAGAGGATCGGCATCAAGTTCTGAAGCTCCTGTTGGGAAGTATCTGCGGAAAGCTGATCAAATGCATAGAGCATAAAGCCTCCTATACCAAGCTTTCGAAGGTATTCCACTTCCTGACGCAGATTATCAGAGGCATTCAGCCAGCTTCCGCTGTCAGCGTCTGTGCCTGCTTTATAAAGACCAAGCCCGAAATAGAGGCGGGTGTTTTGGTTGGTGACGGTATCCTTCCATTTGTCGGCAAGCTCACGAAACGGAAAAACAGGGTGTTGAAGGCTGACATAAAGCTGAGGACAGAGATAATCGGCATAGCCTTCAAATCGGCTCCAGCTTGTGATGTCTGCGGAGAGCTTTTCATTATTGTCAAAATTGCATTGGGGCGAAATGCCAAATACCATACGGGGGTTAATGTGATGGATACTGCTGTAGATGCCGGATACCAGCATATTGATATTGGTTTTCCGCCACTGACTGAGGTTCAGCGGTGCAGCGTTCTGAGAGAGTGTCTGGAGATATTGCTGATAGCTTTCATGGTCAAAGTTTTCCTGATCCGAGGGATAAAAGTAGTCGTCGATCTGAATGCCGTCCAGTTCATAATTTTGCGCCAGTTCTTTTACACCGTCAATAATCAGCTTCCGAACTTCGGCAGAAGCGGGATTGTAATAGATTCCGCCGTCATAGGAAAAAGTATTGCTGTCATTGTGTGTGTTTCTATCCTTTTGCCATTTGATATAGGGGTTATCTTCACACAGTACCGGCGGAGTCTGACCGGTACTGATGCGGAAGGGATTAATCCACCCGTGAACGGCAAGCTGACGGCTGTGAGCTTCTTCAAGTATGATGCTGAGGGGATCAAAGTCAACCCCCTTGCCCTGTGTACCGCTGATGATATGTGACCATGGAAAGTATGAAGAGGGATAAATAGCATCACCAAAGGGACGAACCTGAACAATAATCGTGTTGATTCTGTTGCTGACGCAGGTGTCCAGCATGGACTGTATTTTCTTGCGAAAAGAGAGTTCGTTTCGTTCCTGTTCGCTGAGCTGCAGCGACATATAAGGAATCCATACGCCCCTCATTTCCTGGACAGCGACAGACTGATCGGGTGATTGCGGAACGGGACTTTGGGATTGACCCACAGGAACAGAGGATTTTTCCTGCGGAAGAGGATTGTCAGACGTGTTTTGCTGATGACGGGCATACAGCATGACAGCGCCTGTCAGCAGAGAAAGCACAAGAATAAGGATCAATAAACGGACAAAAGATTTTTTCATGTCAACACAACCTTGATTTTAGTTTTAATGCAATATATAATAGAAACAGGGAAAACATGACAGTCATGAAGGGAAGAAAAGAATGCCTTATGTGAATATACTGATAGCGTATGCGGTTATCAGCAATATAGCGGCGGTGATACTGACAGTGTATGACAAAGCTGCGGCAAAGCGTCACCGGCGCAGAATACGGGAAAGTACACTGCTGTGTATAGCGGCGCTCAGCGGCTGTATTCTGATGTATCTGACGATGCAAATTATCCGTCATAAAACAAAAAAGCCGAAATTTATGATCGGCATACCGTTGATTTTTACGGCGGAATGTATCGCAGCCGTCATACTGCTTGTACAAAACGGGTATATTCATTTTTAGACTTTTGAAATATTACTTTTTTATCAACAGGAGGTATCGCAGTCATGAAGGAAATCAGCAAGGAAACAATTGAAAAAACGATGGAAGCCCTGCGAAAGAATCAGATGCAGGCGTTCTATTGTGAAAACAGGGAGGAAGCCGGCAAAAAAGTACGGGAGCTGCTGCATGAAGGGGATACGGTAACACACGGAGGTTCCGTAACGCTGTCACAATGCGGCATACCGGAAATACTGAAAAGCGGTGCTTACACTTATTTAGACAGAAATCAGGAGGGACTCACCAGAGAACAGGTGACAGAAATCTACCAAAAGGCATTTTTCAGCGATGTTTATCTGACCAGTGCCAATGCTGTAACAGAAAACGGAATGCTGTTTAACGTAGACGGCAATTCCAACAGGGTTGCAGCCATCATGTTTGGACCGAAAAGCGTTATCGTCGTGGCAGGCATCAATAAACTGGTCAAGGATATTGACGAGGCTTTTGACAGACTGAGAACGGTGGCTGCCCCCAACAATACCAAACGGCTTGGTTGTAATACATATTGCGCCAAAACCGGCAAATGTGTTTCGCTGAATATGGCGGACGGAAAAATCGGCGATGGCTGTAAGAGTGAACAGCGTATCTGCTGCAGTTACGCAGTCTGTTCTTTCCAGAGGGTCAAGGACAGAATCAAGGTCATACTGGTCGGAGAAGAGCTGGGATACTAAAGAAGGAGGAAGCGGCAATGGCAACACCTCACATCGGCGCAGAGAAAGGCGCTTTTGCAAAAACCGTACTGATGCCCGGCGATCCGCTGAGAGCAAAATATATTGCCGAGCATTATCTGCAGGATTATGAGGAAGTCACTCATGTTCGGGGAATACTCGGCTATACGGGACAGTATCAGGGACATCGTGTTTCTGTCATGGCGAGCGGAATGGGCGTTCCGTCCATCGGCATTTATTCGTATGAGCTGTATCATTTTTTTGATGTTGACAATATCATTCGAATCGGCACAGCAGGCGGCGTCAGCGAAAAACTGAAGCTGAGAGATGTGGTAATAGCCATGTCAGCCGCCACCAATTCGGGTTTTGCGTCGCAATACCGATTGCCGGGAATACCTGCGCCGACAGCCAGTTACACATTGCTGAAAAATGCCTGTGATGCTGCCGAAGAACTGCATAAAACGGTTCATGTGGGACAGGTTTTTACGACGGATATGTTCTATGACGACGCTGAAAGTCTGGCACAGTGGAGAAAAATAGGCATACTGGCGACAGAAATGGAGTGTGCCGGATTATACCTGAATGCGGCAAGGCTCGGAAAAAATGCTCTGACGATCTGTACCGTTTCCGACTGCCCGCTGACGGGAGAAAGCTGCTCTGCAGAAGAGCGTGAAACAAGTTTTTGTGATATGATGGAAATCGGGCTGCTCTGTGCAGTCAAAAGTGATACAGAAGAATAATCGGACAGTCCGATCAATTCCGTGATTTTGCACAAATTGCGGAATTGATTTTTTTGTGCTAAGGTAGGAAAAAACGGTTGATATTGAAAAAAATATGAAAATGCCGGAAGCATGATACAAACAGACCAATTTTCATTGTCAAAATTGTACAATGTTTGACGATAAATGGTGGGTGACTTTTTGGCGGAGATATGTTATAATAACAAAGACACTCAAAACGGAGGAATATTACCTTGGAAAACAACACATATATATATACAGGCAATCCCATTACTCCTAATTTCACGATTAATATCGGAGGACAGAAGCTCAGCAGCGGAACGGATTATGACATTGAATTTACAGATAATGTCAATGTCGGCACCGCTCATGTGACAATAACCGGAAAGGGCAGATTCAAAGGCGTTATTCAGCGTGAGTTCGAAATCAAGCCTGTGCCGGCAAGATCACTGTCCTTTTTTGCAGATAACACGGAATTTGCCTATACCGGAGAACCGTGTATGATGCAGATTGCCGTCAAATTCGGTGACGTTACGCTGAAGGAAGGCGTCGACTATACCGTAGAATATATAGAAAATGTCAATCCCGGTACAGCTCAGGCACTGATTACCTTTATGGGCAATTTTTACGGAGTCATGACAATTCCTTACGAGATATATGCTCTTCCCGAGCCGGAAGCAGAACCGCTGGAAAATACTTCTCAGTTGTCATCTCAGAAGATCAATCTGGGAGAGTCTGTCATTGTAACGGCTGCTGCCCGTGGAGGAAAAGCGCCCTACACCTATTCTGTACAATACTGTAAAGTGGCATTGAAAAAATGGATGTCATTACAGGATTTTTCCGAAAATGCAGTTGTTGAGATCAAGCCCAAAGCAGAAACCAGATATATTATCGTTGTCAAGGTGAAAGACAGTAAAGGGACGATTGCAAAGCAGTATTTCAAAATATCCGTCAGCGGCAAGGAGGAACTGCAGGATACAAAAGCAGCAGTTGCCGAATAATACAGGGGGATGCCCCTGTGTCCCAGAAAACGGATCGTTTATTTCCGGCAGATAGAAAAAATGATAAAAATACTGTTGATTTTTTCGTTTGTTTATAGTATAATAGCATTGTTGATGTTACAAGACAGGATCATATTCTTACACATACGATCGGGCAGGCGCTGTGCGACAGAGCACCGTGAACCATGTCAGGCGGGGAACCGAGCAGCATTAAGCGTTTCGTTCTGTGCGATGCAGTCAGTCTGTTCGACCGTATATGCAAGAATATGAGGGACCGTATTATACGGGCTGTCTTGTTTTTTTAGCTAAATTTTCTCTTTGCACAAATTTTACCAAGGGGCGTGATAAAATGTATAAAGTTTTATACAGAAAGTACCGTCCCCGTATTTTTGCGGATGTCATCGGGCAGCCGCAGGTGACAACAACTCTGAAAAATGAGCTGAAATCCGACAGATTGGCGCACGCCTATCTGTTTACCGGTTCGAGGGGTACGGGCAAAACAACCTGCTCCAAAATACTTGCCAAGGCAGTCAACTGTCTTTCTCCCAAAGACGGAGATCCATGCTGCGAATGCGAGATATGCCGTGGAATTGACGACGGCAGCGTGATGGATGTTGTAGAAATAGACGCCGCCAGCAACAATGGCGTAGACGATATCCGGATGCTTCGTGAGGAAGCGGATTTTACGCCTGCCAATGCAAAATACAGAGTATATATCATTGATGAAGTACACATGCTGTCCATCGGAGCGTTTAACGCCCTGTTGAAGACGCTGGAAGAACCGCCTTCACATGTTATCTTTATTCTGGCAACTACGGAAGTACACAAGCTTCCTGCTACCATTATGTCAAGATGTCAGCGGTTTGATTTTCATCGGATATCGCCCGATGATATAGCGGACCGTCTGCATTATGTCTGTCAGCAGGAAAACTGTGAAATTGATCGTGAAGCGGCATTGCTGATTGCCGGCATTGCCGACGGAGCCATGAGAGATTCGTTATCCCTGCTTGATCAGGTAATGGGACAAGGCGATCATATCACTGAGGAACTGGTCAGAAAAACGGCTGGGCTTGCAGATAAAAGCAGCTTGTTTTCATTGACGGACTGTGTGTTGTCCAATGATACAGCAGGAGCGATCAATATTGTTGACGAACTGCACCGCAGCTCCAAAGATATGGCAAGGCTTTGTCAGGAACTCGTCGAGCATTTTCGTGCGATGATGCTGATGAGAACCATGAAGCAGCCGGAAGCAGTGTTGGTTATGTCAGAAGCGGAACTGCAGAAGACACGGGAACAGTCAGAGAAAATGCAGCTTTCTTTCATCATCCGTGCGATTGATTGTTTGCAGAATGCTTACGACAGAATGCTTCACGGCGTAAACCGCCGTATCGAAATGGAAATGACGCTGGTCAGGCTCTGCTCAAAAGAAAGCCGCAGTGATACCGCTCTATTGGAAAAGAGAATTGCAGTGCTGGAAAATGTGTTGGGACAATTGAAGGCGAATCCTTCTGTTCTGATACAAAACAATACACCTGCTGTGGCTTCAGGCAGCAAAACACTGCCGCCGGCGAAGCGCCCGGCGTCTGACGAGATGGAGAGGCTGAGAAAAAACGCTGTTCCGATGAATGAATGGCCTGATGTCATTGAGGAACTGAAACATTATTCCAAGGCGATTTCAATGGGCTTTGAAGGAAGTACAGCGTATATTAGTGAGCCTTATGTGTTGGTGGATTCAAAGAATGATATTTGCTTTGAACTGCTGAGAAAAGCGGGGAACCGTGACAAAATGCGTGAGGCGATTCGTAAGGTTACAGGCAGGGAGTACAAGCTGGGACGGTATTCCTATCCCGATGAACAGAAAAAGGACGATCCGCTGCAGCAGCTTTTGTCTGATTTCAAGGCGGCAGGCGTTCCCGTTGAAGAAAAAAACAATTCTTCCGACGGATATTGAGGTAAAGTTTTCGAAGGCAGTCTGTCGAATGCTTTCGGATCTGTGGAATAATCCACGATAATATTTTAGTTATTATGAATTATAAAAAGAAAACGGAGGATACGAAAATGAAAGCAAGATTACCTAAAGGATACAGCAACGGCGGCGGTTCACAGAATCTTCAGCAGCTTGCCCGTCAGGCACAGAAAATGCAGGAAGAAATGGATGAAGCTACCAAAGAACTGGACGTAAAAGAATATACGGCTACAGCCGGCGGCGGTGCAGTGAATGCAGTTGTCACAGGTGCTCTCGAAGTGAAAGCGCTGGAAATCAGTAAGGATGTTGTTGACCCCGAAGATATTGATATGCTGTCCGATCTGGTGATTGCTGCGGTGAATGAAGCCATCAGAAAAGCAAGAGATGAAAAGGCTGCTACAATGGATAAGATTTCCGGCGGATTGAATGTTCCGGGTCTGTTTTGATTATGTCTGAATATAATTTAGCGCCCTTTGCAAGACTATCCGAGCAGTTTGAACGGTTGCCGGGCATCGGATCTAAAACAGCCAATAAGCTGGCGTATTATATGCTTTCTGTTCCGGAAGAGGATGCACAGAAATTTGCGGACGCCATAATCGATGCACGAAAAAAAATACATTACTGCAGGATATGTTGTAATCTGACAGATAAAGACATCTGCAGTATCTGCAGCGACTCCAGACGGGATAAAACGATCATCTGTGTTGTAGAGGACGTTCGTGATGTGATGGCGCTCGAAAAGACGCAGGAGTTTTATGTCAGCTATCATGTTCTGCACGGTGTTATCTCGCCGATGAAGGGCATTTTGCCTGACATGATCAGGATAAAGGAACTGCTCGATAGATTGAAGGACGATACCGTCAAAGAAGTAGTGATGGCAACCAATGCTACAATTGAGGGAGAGGCTACGGCAATGTACATCTCCAAGCTGGTCAAACCGCTGGGAATTAAAGTGACACGTCTGGCCTATGGTCTTCCTGTAGGCGGCGATCTGGAATATGCCGATGAAGTAACTTTATCAAGAGCGATTCAGGGACGGCGTGAACTGTAATAGTGTAATACTGTGCTTCCGAAGTTTTTAGTATCGGAAGCACAGAATATCTTTAGATAAGTTAAGGCAGAAGGGAAGGGGGCATGGCGTCATGGCAAAGGAATCAACAAAAACAATCGCTCAGAACAAAAAAGCCTATCATGAGTTTTTTGTGATTGAAAGCTTTGAAACAGGTATTGAGCTTTGCGGTACAGAAGTAAAATCAATCCGTCAGGGCAGGGTGAATTTGAAAGACGCCTGGTGTTCCATAGATAAAGGAGAACTCTTTGTCAAGGGAATGCATATCAGTCCCTATGAACAGGGAAATATCTTTAACAAGGATCCCCTTCGGGTCAGAAGGCTTTTGATGCACCGCAGGGAAATCATGCGACTGCTGGGAGCAGTCAAGCAGGATGGTTATTCGCTGATTCCGCTGTCGCTGTATTTCAAAGGTTCAAGAGTAAAACTGCAGCTTGGTTTATGCAAGGGCAAAAAGCTCTATGATAAAAGAGCCGATATGGCGGCAAAGACGGCTAAGAGAGAGATAGAGCGGGCAGTTAAGGAACGCAACCGCTAAGCAGCAGACAGTTGGCGGAAGACATTTTATTATACGGGGGCGTAAAGGTTTCGACAGGGAGTATGAGCCTCGGCAAGCGAGCAGCGGCACTGCAGAACCGCTATAAAATCCGCAGAATTAAAAACAAACGACAACAATAAAACTGTTGCCCTTGCTGCCTGATTAGGCGCAAGCGTTCCTTCGGAAGCACCACGATCTGAAAGGGGCGTCGACAAGTGGTGAACGTGAACAAGAGAATGTCTTGACTCTTGTCATGAATGAAAGGCTACCGAAGCACAGAATTTGTTATTGAGTTTTGTGTGGGGGGAATCTGAATTCAATAACTGCGCTCGGAGAAAACCGTTGCAAGTGCTTTTTGGACAGGGGTTCGACTCCCCTCGCCTCCACCAGTGCGTGACCGCATGGGACGATTCGCATAATCGCTCCCTGCGGTCACGCTTTTTTCGGGAGTTCAAGTCCTTCGCTGCGCCCGAAAGATATCTTTTTTGTACTCTGTTTACAGAATAGGATTGCTATTTTTCAATCATATAGGAGAAGAGAAATGATTCTCAAAACCAGCGTTTGGAGCCGGGTTCAGACGATACAATTATCTGTAGCAAAAGAAATAGCGCCAGGATTCAATATTTGCTTTGATAGAAAGATTCCAAAAACAACCCAGGCATAACAGCGTATTTTTGTTGAATGGATGGAGAACAACTTTCGTATCTCGATTACTTGTTGGGTGGATTTTGTTTATAAGCATTACTTAATTAGAAGAGATGGCAAATGGGGAGGGTATCTCTTCTACTGGGCGGATTTCGATTCTTATCCTGTGTTTGATAATCCTGCAGAAATCCCAGAATTGCGGCTTGCGGTGCGAGAAGAGCATTGGACAATAGAAGAGATTCTGACAGCATTCATTGAAGGGATCATGTGCTACTATACTTGGCTCTGTAACGAAATGGATGATTCCTACGAGCCGATTGAAGCGGAGGTGGAAGAAATACTCCAAGAATACCTGCGCTCCAGAAAACCATCGGATTTAAGTATGCGTTACGTAATTATCGACAACCCGGATTTTGTTTAACTCGGAGCAAAGCCCGATGTAAGCTCGCTTAACATCGGCTGCATTGATCCAACCTCACCGCAGGAGCTTTAGCTCCTCGGGGTTTCAGTGGGGGATTATAACCCCCACTGAAAGTCCGAA
>Ga0256405_10001455_pt1 | contig 64105 bp, 68 predicted proteins | sample RumenRJG_02DNA_FD_189096 | JGI IMG/M metagenome (GOLD analysis project Ga0256405, IMG submission 189096) | Bovine rumen microbial communities from Lethbridge, Alberta, Canada - RJG_02 | ecosystem: Host-associated > Mammals > Digestive system > Stomach > Rumen | place: Canada: Alberta... | reverse complement strand
AAACTGATACAGAATCCTAAAAACATGCTCAAAGTGATGATAAACTATTGGCTTTTGCCAAAAGTTTATTAACAGTTTGAAAGGTTTTGATTACTTTTTAGCCACATAGAGCAAGGCTCTGAACTGTTACAGAATCCTAAAAACATGCTCAAAGTGATGATAAACTATTGGCTTTTGCCAAAAGTTTATTAGCAGTTTGAAAGGTTTTGATTACTTTTTAGCCACATAGAGCATGGCTCTGAACTGTTAAAGAACCCCAAAACACCCTCAAAGTGATGATAAACTATTGGCTTTTGCCAAAAGTTTATTAACAGTTTGGGGACTTTTGATTACTTTTTAACCACTTTCAACCCCCCTAATCCACCCCCGAAATTTTAGGAAAAAATCTTAAAAAATATAAATAAAGATAGAATACAAAAAAATATTCATCAAATTACGACTTGCCCGAAAGGGTGTTAAAACGTAACTTTAACAATTGTTAACATTAAAAAGGAATAATATATGAGTGACAAGAAAAGATATATTGACCAAGCTGGCTTAAAGTTTTTCTACACTAATTTAAAAAAGGTTTTCAGAACCGAAACCCAAGTAGCTGCACAGATTGACAGTGTAATCAGTGAATACCGTAGAGATGCTGTACAGATTGTAGCATCTAAAGAATCCGTAGAATCCCCGGCTGAAGGTGTTTTGTATATTGTTGATACCGTAACAGGTGAGGCTCCTGATCAAGTTCACAGCTATAAATCTTGGGTTTATGAAGGCGGTGCATGGGTAGAATGCGATTCAAGTGCTGCTTTATCTAATGCTCTCGATGCTCTTACAACCCGTGTTGGAAACATTGAAGATGTATTCACTGTAGACTCAAGTACCGGTGCTGTAACATGTGATGCAAGTGTAATCGAAGGTTCTACCAAGGCTGTTAGCGGCGGTGCTGTTAAGACCTATGTTGATACTGCAATTGCTGATTATGTTCCATTATCACAGAAAGGTGCAGCAAACGGTGTTGCTACTTTAGGTGCTGATGGTAAGATTCCTAATGGTCAGTTACCTGATTTATCAATCACCAGCGTTACAACTTTAGACACTAAAGCCCTATATGATGCTTATTTAATCAATTCTGATAATTTTGCTTTATATGAGGATAATAATGTAACCAAGACCAGTAAAGAAGGTGATGTATTAGTAGTTACTGATTACGATGGTAATGGTCATTCAAAAACCTTTATAATCACTGGTTATCAGCCTGCCGTTGCTGAAGATTTACAGGCAGTCCCACCGGTTGAAGGTGTAAATGCAACACTCATTACAAAGGAAATCAGTACAGCCGGTTATGTAACCTCTGTTGCCGGTAAGTTTGGTGATGTAACTCTCGTTTCTAGCGACTTAGACGATGTTGCCGGTTTAGCTGCTGCTGCCGATTTAACAACCGATTCTACTGTTGCTGATAAGATTGTAACACCAAAAGATGTTAACACAATGTTAGCAGCTCACGGTTTTGCAAACGATATCGCAAATCTGCAGACTGTAGTTAATGTTGATCCAAGTACCGGTGCTGTTAGTCTTGATGATACTTTAGATGCAAACTCTGAAAAGGGTGTACAGAACAAAGTTGTTAAGGCTGGACTCGATACCAAAGTTAACATTGCTGATTCTATCACCGAAGCTGAAGTTGATGCTCTGTTTGTTGGTGAAAATGAAATCTGGGTTGACAGTGATTGGGCTGCAATGACTGTATTGACCAAGACCGGTGAAACCGCAGTTTCTTTAACCAAGAATGATTACGACTACTATGCAATCAATACAACCGAAGTTCCATCCGATGCAGATACATTTGTACTGTCTGACGGTAGTACTAATACAACCGGTGTGTTGGCTGCTACTAAAGCTGAAATCGTTGCTTACAAAGGCAAGATCATTTCCGTTGCAAATGGTTCAACTGATGTAACAGTAGTTGCTGAGTAATTTTTAAGATTAACTTAAAATAAGATTGAATGGGGTGCAGAATTACATCCCATTTTTTAGGCATTGTAAATAAATAACTTCCGAAATTTATTTACATTTACAACTTTAAAACTTGTTTAAGGCTTTAAAATTGAAGGAATCGCCCGACCCCACTAGACCCGATGATTGCTGTTACACAGCATCTTAGGGCTTACCTTTAATACATTTTTAAAATGATTTATACTCAAATTAGCTGTTTCACAGCTAAACTCTGGAAATACTTTTCTGATTATGTTTAAAGCAGCATTCAAATCGGCATTTATAAACCCTAAAGAACTCTTAAACAATCCTCTTTTCACTCTTTCTCCTTTATAATTTTCGTGATAACACGGAAATTCATTATCAAAGAAAGAACATATAGAAGTATAAGATTCCTCAGTTTCTATAACCGTAATACCATATAATGCGGCTTTATACTTAATCATATTGATTAACAGATTATGAGGTATACAAACAAAATTTTGATTGTTTTGATCACCAAGTTTGACCTCTTGTTTCCAACCTTTATTTTTACCGATAACGATAACACTAAAATCGTTAGAAACTGCTTGATTAATCAAATCGTTGACTATTTTATGAAAACAATCATCGATTTTGTTTTCTCGATTTCTATAAATTGAACATATACGTTCAGTTATTACATTTTTAGATAAACTTTTATATTTAGCAACATATTTATTACAAAACTGGTTGATTTCCTTAATTGGTCTTCCATCATAGATTATTGGCTTAAAATCATTAGTATTTGATACTACAGCCATCAAATTATTAACACCAACATCAATTCCTAAAATTCTATTGTTGTTCTTTTTCATTTCAACTTTAGGAACTGCATAAATGATTATAACTTTTATGGTTCTATTACCGGTTTTAATAATATCAATTTGTTGAACTGATTCACAATCTATATATTCTGGAAGTTTAAATGTGATACCTAATTTAACTAGCGTTATGAATCCATTTTTTAAATTATTCTTTAAAATTCCATTCTTTGCAAAAGAAAGTTTATTACGACCTTTTACTTTATCTAAGTATTTTGGTAGTTCTGGGGTTAAACCCTCTTTACATGCTGCAAAATATGCCTTGAAAGCTTTATCAACTTGCTTGCAAACTTGCTGCGCTGCAGCAGCAGGCAAGGCTCTATAATCAACATTATCTTCATCTTGAAGCATTTTTGACAACTCAAATCCAGTCATATATCCTTTCATGCTTGATTTTAAAACTGGATCTGTACAGTCACGCTTTTTAAAGAAAAGTTGACGTATTATATATACACAAGTATTATATAGATTTTTAGACAAAAACAATACATGATCCAATTCTTCATAAATTGAATCAAATGGTGTGAATTGAGTATCACATGATAATAATGTTTTTGTTTCATCTTTCATACATATAGTATACTACTCTAAAATTTAAATGCAATAAAAAAATATAAATAATTTTGTATATATTTATATGTATTAAATTTCGGAAGTTATTTATTTACAGTTCCTTATATATAAATATAAATAATAATAAAACTTATTTATAGGAATTCTAAAAATGGCAGAATATTTTAACAGAACCGGTTTAAAACGGCTTTATCGTAATTTCAAAAATACATTCCAAACTATTGAACAGGTTGAAGAGGCTATTACATTAGCAAAACCGGAAACGATGACAAATTATGAGATCTTGCAGACTTTTTTAGGCAACAATGAGATTTGGATTGATTCAGAAAATTGGGAAACTATGAGTATTAAACTCAATAATCCGTGGGAATTGATTACACTTGAACAGAATCAACACGGTTTTTATGTTTTTGATACTTCAAATTTAGGTGAGGTGACAACTTTTGTCATTCAAACAAGCAACGGTTCTAAAACTACTTTAGAACTTGCAACAACTAAGGCTGAGATTGAAGAATTAAACGGCAAAATAATTCAAGTTACAGAAAATTCATCAAACATTGAAATACTTGCCTAGAAAGTTTTAAAAAAATTTTGAATAAAATATAAATATAAATAAAAGTATATATTGTATTAGAGGTTTAAAAATGGCTGAGATGCTTTCCCCCGGCGTATACGTTGATGAAAAGGACATGTCGGAAATTGTTCCAGTGGTAAGTTCCACCGTTGCGGTATTAGGTGGTATGTTTACCCGTGGACCTATTGATGATTACAGTTTAATTTCAACCGTTGCACAATATGAAGACATTTATGGTCTTCCAAAAAATGATAACTACAATGAATGGTATCAAGGTTATAATTTTTTACAGTACGGTAATCACTTGCTTGTTTCAAGAGCCGGAAACATGAACGGGGCGCCTAAAGATACCGATTTAAAGGTTGAAACTATAACATCTGAATCCGGTTACGGTATTCAGCCATACGGTTTGTCTCAATTCGGTATCGGCACAGATGATGAAATTGTTGTAATTGATAAGAAAACAACCTTGAATGTAGGTGATATAATTTCATTTGCACCGGATAAGAATACTGCTATAGATCAGCCTAGATACATTATTACTGGGATAATTGATACAATTGTTAATAATGCACCTTTGTATGCACTGGTATTGAATAAACCTGTTAACTTTACGATTGCTACAACTTCAAGCGGCTCTTCAAGCTATTCATTCAATACCCCATATCCGGTTGGAATTGTATCTACAAATGCTATAAATCCATTATGCAAGATTTTCAAAATCACTGAACTTTTTAACGGTTCATGCGAAGCCCTTGCATACGATTTTAACAATTTCACCATTACTGACAGTGTGAATAACGGTGTTACAACTTTACGAAATGCAGATACTATTGACAATCTCTTAGACAGCAACGGTGACTATATCCGTATTCCACTGTATTTAAGAACTGATATTACTGATGCAGAATGCAACGCACATAAACTGCCTAGCGAAGCAAACTACCCATTGAGAAAGATTAGATATCTTGCTAAATCAATGGTTGATATGTATGATTTGTTTAATACAAACAAACAGATTAAAAACGATTCAGAGTTTACCTATAAACTTGAAAATAAGCAATTCTCATTTGCATTTCCAGCACAGAGTAAACTTAAATTCTTTTCACGGAATCCGGGAACTGATATGGCAAGATATAAGATTGTTATTGCAAATCCTAGAGATTTCAAAAAGAATTACGGACCGGATGAAGATGGCTTTATTGCACGTTATGTATCTGACGGTATTCCGCTAGATAATGTATTTGACTATCCACCTGAAACCCATACACATCAAATGGCGGTTGTTGTTTATGATCCTGTTAATGATGAAGTGGTTGAAAAGTTTGTTTGCTCACTTGATAAAGATGAGGTGGATTCTAATAACAATTCATTGTACATTGAAAATGTTATTAACAGACGTTCAAGCAAGATTTTTGCAATTGTTAACGAGTCAATTCCATTACATGAAATTGATGTAATCGATGATTATCCTGATGTTGCATCTTATGTGCTGTATGATAACGTAATTAAGATTGTAAGATTTACTGATTTATCAGATACATCAAAGTATATTGAGATTGCTGTAAACAAGTACAATCTTGATTCTGTAAACAACGAGATTGATTTTACTGTTACAACTGCAAATGATTTGAAAGGTACACAGTATGAAACTTGGACTAACTGTGTTGATGAACACGGTTTAACTTGGGCTGATATTACAAGTTCTTCTGTAACAGCACCGGCACAGTCTACCGCATATACTATAAGCCTTGATAACTACACTTGCAGAACACAGACAATTCATTCCTATAAAGGTAGAACATTAACCTTATGGAATGCTACCGACAGTTCAATTCAGACTGATGATTTGATAAATGCATATAATGTATTCTCAAATAAAGATGATTTGGATATTGATATTATTATTGCAAATGAACGTGATGACGGTTATTCAGCAATACTTCTTGCAAATGCACGTGCTGACTGTGTAGCATATATCGGTGCAAGATACGAAGATTGTGTAGGTCAGACTTCACCAAATGCTACTAAAGCATTGATTGGTTATCGTAAAGGTAACGGCATGGTTTCCGGTCGAGGTGTAGGCTCTACAGAATCATTATCTAATATGTTCTGTGCATTATTTGGTAATTATAAGTATCAGTATGATAGATATAATGATACATATCGGTGGGTTAACTTTGCCGGTGACGTTGCCGGTTTAAGAGCGCAGACCAATGCTGAATTAGACCCATGGTGGGCATCTGCAGGTTTGAATAGAGGTCAGTTAAAGAATGTAACTAAACTCGCATTCAACCCTAACCAGTCACAGAGAGATGATTTATACAAGAATAATGTTAATATCATTTGTTCTTTCCCATCTCAGGGTGTTGTATTGTGGGGTCAAAAGACCTTGCTTGATAAAGCAAGTTCATTTGATAGATTGAATATCAGGCATTTATTCAATCACATTGAACGTGCATTAGCTAAGATGTCGAAGTATCAGGTATTTGAATTTAATGATTCATTCACACGTAACAGAATTTTGAGCATTATCAATCCGTATCTGGCAAATGTTCAAGCCGGACGTGGTATTCAGGATTACTATACTGTTTGTGATGAAACTAATAACACACCATATGTTATCAGTCAGAATCAGATGATTGTTGATATCTATATCAAGCCTACATACGTAGCTGAATTTATCAAACTGTCATTTATCAATGCCGGAACTAACTCATTTACAACTGTGGTATCTGGTGGTTAAATATGATTATGCTCCCGCTTTTTGTGGGGGCTTTTATTGGGGGTAATTGTGAGCGAACAATATCTTGATAAACAAGGCACAAAACGGTTTACGGAAGACTTTCATAGAAAGTTTGCCGATTCACGTTATGTGTTGAATACAATTTCAGAAGAATGGCTTACCACATGTACGAAGTATGATATTTTGTGCATCGTTGCAGAAGAAACCTTGAACACGTACACGGTACGAATCACTATTGAACGTGATAAGAATATTGCCGCTAGTACAAATCTTCTCGGATTGCAGAATGTTAAATTTTTAAACCTCGAATATAAAGAATGTTCAAGTGCTGCAAATCCCTCAAATCTCATTGAAGAATGTATTTTTGAAAATTCCGATGGTGTTGAATTTCCATGTACAATTTCAATAAGTTCTAGGAATTCGGATAATTCTGAAGATGATAATGCACCGCATAATATGTTTGCCCCTTATGGCAAAAGAACATCTAAATATCAAAGATGTATAGGTGCTGATAATGTGGATACATTTGTTGCAACAATTCATTTCAATAATAATATTCTTTATGAGTATATTTCAGATATGAATTTTTTTGTTTATACAACGGGTGGAAATCTAACTGTGACTTATGAGATTATTAACAATCTCAATACCGTTGTTTATACAAGTATAACTGAAATCATAGATCAGAAAGGTCGAATAACCTTGAATACAAATGAGGAAAACAGTACAATTGAAGATGTAACATTTGACCCTCTGGAAGAATTTATAAATACTGTAGAAGTACTTGAACGAGGCAATATTTTTGCATCTTAGGATATAAAAATGGATATTTTTAGTAAAATTAAAAAATTTGAAGAAGCTGATTATTTTAATCAGAATCTTTCAAATGTTTTAATCGATGAAGACCGTGATAAATTTACAATCGGACATGAATTAATTGAAGAATCCGATTATTTTAATCAGAATCCTTCAAATGTATTGCTTGATACAAGCAGTGATATATTTGCTGACAGTTTTGTATTAAACGATGAGGAATCTGATTTTTTCAATCATAATCTTAGCAATGCTTTGATTGAGGATGTTGATTTAGATTCAATTGTTGATACATTATCGCTGGTTGAAACCGCTAAACAGCAGAGTGCAGTTAAATATTATAAAGTTGAAATAACTAAAACACCCAACAATTATACAAGTGCTACTTTGTCTAATGGTCGTTTTAACGGTTTAAGATTTAAAGAAACTACTTCTACATTTGAAACAAATGCAATATCTGAAAATGTAGTTTTCACAGATTCAAACAATCATGATATAAATGCAGTTGTTGAATATTTAAACGGTAGAACTGAATCAAATAACAATTCTTATAATCCGTCTGCATTTTTTGTTGAAGATGTTTCACAGTCATGGGGCGGTACACCTTGGAATACTATTGAGGGAGATTCCAATGAGGATTTAATTTACCGCATAACATTCCAGACTAAAATACAAAGAAGTGATATTGAAAGTTTAACCTTTAATGATATTAACGATGATAATGTTCCGGTTAAATTTAAATTATTTGTATCAAATGATTTAGAAACATGGAAATTATTAGACAGTACAACTTTATCATTTAATACCGATGATAACGAATACCATTATGATAGTACAAATGTACAACATGAGGGTAAGTACAAGATTGTATTAACCTCATATAATGACGTTAATAAAACATCTCAAGGTGTAATGGGTGATGGTAAATTTGAACATTTAACCTATGTAGAATGTTTAAGTCCTAGAAGTGCAGCGGCAACTTCTGAAAACATTGTATTCAGTGATGATGATGGAAATACATACAATTGTACTGTATCTATAAGTTCAAGATGGTGGTATGATAACGGTGTTGATGATTATGCACCGCATAATTTGTTTGCCTTAGAGCAGTCACAAAGAGTTTCACCGATGACAACTATATGTCCGTTAAATACCAGTGAGCCGTTAACTATTACAATTCAATTCACAGATGATATTAAACGTGAATTGTTACAAGGTTTAACAATCAGGTATGGTCAAACCTTCAGAACACCGTCAAATGCGAAGTATGCTAATTATGCATTATATGATGAAGATGATAATCTGTTATACCATGAAGAAAATGTTAATGAGAATTTAACAGATTTTAATGGCAGTGGGCAGTGTTATACATTAACCTATTATTTTGATACATACGCATCAAATCAAGATGATGTAAATCATAAATTTAAGATTGAGTTTACAAATCTTACAGAGGGGCAATATATCAACTTTAGAGCAACCTCAATATCGGGTCTTGACTTCTATGAGAATCGAGTAACAGATCGTAAGACCGATATTGTAAAGGTTTATAAAGATACCGAGGGTAATGAGTTCCCGGTTCATATCTATGTAGTACCTAGTGTAGATCACAACTACTACGATAGTAATGGGTTTGATGGTGTCTATTTTTACAAGGCAAATACAAGTTCTAGTGATAAGATTGTTATTGAATTTGATACACTTATCAATAATATCAATGCAATTGGAAAAACTATCCACTTTGAAGCACCGGGCGATCAGTCACATAATAATTTCACTCTTAATGTGTATTCAGATGATACATTGTTATACAGTGATACAAGGGTATTTGATATGGCGGTAGATGTGGAAATCAATACCGATAGTCAGAATTAAAATTTTAAAAAAAAAGGAACATACCATGACAGTTAAACAAAAAGTTACATATACAGTTGAATACGATAGTTCAATCGATACTTTAAGTGATAAATTAAATTTATTATTAGATAATATAATAAATTTAATCTTGCGTAATAATTCAGAATTGACTGAATTAACACGTATTGATTACGGTTCAGATGAAATGACAGGTGCGCCTTTATATGATACCGGTGCATCATACCATTATCAGAGTGATGTGGTTTTCTTAGGTACTGATAAAGACAATATTGTACTGTCATTATGTTTTTATAATGGCAGATTGACCATTGCAATGAACATAGATCCGTCCATTGAGCAGATGTATGTAGACCGTTGGGCTGAGTATAAAACCGGTCATTCAGCAAATAATGTTCCACCATATTGTACCACCCGTGCAGCAAAATGGTACGATGACGGAAGTAATGCTGCTAATGCATTTTATCAATGCTATAATGTAAATCTTCCGTATGTAATTGCAAATGGAATTATTAAACTTGATGTAGTTTACTGGAATGGTGACTATTCAAATGCTTATATGTTCTATAATTCAAACGGTGTAACAAATGGCGTTGATTTAGTATTCTATAAAACCGTTGAAAATTCATCAGGAACGCAAGGTTTAGGCTGTGCCTTATGGAGATATTCATCTGCAACTACATCAACTTGCCGTGCAATGCCAGCTACTATACTTGCTTGGTCATTTGATGAAAACCTTACAAACAATATGGCTGATAAGCTGTATTTTGATGGTAATGATGCAAATGCAACATTATGTTTATCTTATTCATCAAATCCATCAATTACAAACAGTGCATATGAAATCCGTCAATGGTTTAAAACAACTACAGATAAATATGGTTTCCAAGACGGTAATGGAATGGCATACATTCACACAATCGGCGGTTCTTTAGGTATCCGACAGACTAGTAACGATAATACAAATGTTTTACCGGAAATTGAAACAGTTACAACCACAATTCCGAATAATGATAGTTTCGTATCGCCATTATTAACAGCATATAATATTCCGTATGTTCAGAATGATGACTGTTATTTGCGTAAATTAAGAATTCCGGGATTTAATAAATATTGTAAAGGTGAACTGTATTTATTCTATTCACCAAATACTTCTAAATACACTTCTGGTGATATTATCAATGTTGATGATAAACAGTTTGGTATTATCACCGAGGGTATTGTATGTTATGCAGTTAGAATTAATTAAGGTGCATCTATGACGGTAAAACAAAAAGAAACATATTCAGTTTCTTATGATAGTTCAAATGATGTATTAAGTGAAAAATTAAATATATTATTAGATAATATAATAAATTTAATACGTTCACATAATCCATCATTGTTAGAACTTACAAGAATTGAATATAATTCCGAGGAAATGACCAATGCACCGTTATACAATGGCAATACAAATCTTACCGAAAGTAATAGAAGATTTGAAAGTGATGTAGTTTTTTTAGGTACATCAAAGAATAATCTTGTATTTTCGGTATGTTTTTATGGCGGCAGATTGGTTATTTCAATGAATGTAGACCCATCTATTGAGTCTACATATATGGATAACTGGAACAATATTAAAACATCTGATTCATTAAATGTTTTTGCCGTGGCAAAAGCATGTAGATATGTTACAAATACCGGTACTGCATATAACAGATATAATATCAATACAGCTTATAATGTTGCAAATAATACAATAAGCATTGATGTTGTTTACTGGTATGGATTAAATTCAAGCGGTTATAAATTCGGGACAAATATTTTAACATTTTTTAAAACCGTTGAAGATGATCAAAATACTCAAAGTCTTGGATGTGCAATTACTAAAGCAAATAACTGTTTACTTGCTTTCTCATTTAATGAGCAGATAAGTATAATTACAGATCAAAGGTTAAATGCAACTGCTTTAAGTTCGGTATTCTGTAATTCTAAAACAGATTTAAGAGAATGGTTTGGTTATTATACATCTAACGGATTTTATGTAAACCGTTTTGAATGTAAAGGCATGGCTTATCTTCATACTTTAGGCGGTATGAATGGATGTGATAATTCAAATGCATCAAATCAGATGGGTTCATTTGAAAGTATAAATACTAAAAACAATGTAGTTTCACCATTATTAACACCTTATAATCTACCATTTATCGGTGAAGAGCAGGGATATTTCCGAAAAGTTCATATTCCGGGTTTTAATAATAAATGCATTGGTGAAATTTATTTGATGTGGACACCATCGGAAACTACATTTGCAATAGGCGATATAGTATCGTGTGACAATAAAAATTTTGTAATTTTAGGAACTGGCATTGTTACATGGGCAGTAAGAATTTAGGAGTTTAAAATGACAGCAGTTAAACACAAAGTTAAATATTCAGTTGACTATGACAGTTCAACCGATACATTAAGTGAAAAACTTAATACATTATTAAATAACATTATTACATTGATACGTACAAACAATCCTGAAATTCTTGAACTGTCAAGAATCACTTACGGTTCTGATGAAATGACCGGTGCGCCATTGTATGATGGACAACATGCAAGGAATTTCAATGATGTATGGGTTCAAAATGGCGGAAGATATCAAAGCGATTTAGTATTTTTAGGTTTATCTAAAAATAATCTGGTTCTTTCAATCGGGTTTATTGATAATAAGCTTGTTCTTGCAATGAACATAGATCCGTCTATTGAATCTATATATGTGAACAACTGGGATAGTATAAAACCTAGCGATTACCATTTACTATTACCAATGTTTGCCGTAGGCATGGCATCAAGATATTCAAAACCAAGCGATGGAGAAAATCAGAATGAGTATAATTTGTTTTTCCCTTTTATTATATTAAATAATAAAATTGAAATAACTGTAGTGTATTGGACCGGAAATAACAGCAGTGGTTATATGTTCTATAATGTAGAGCGTCTTACCAATGAAGTTGATTTAGTATTTTATAAATCATTAGTAAATGGTAATAACAGTTTATGCTGTGCATTATACAGGTTTTCTAAAGATTATAATAATTATATGGCAGTTCAACCGCAATTATTAACATTCTCATTTGATGAAAATGTATCCGATAATTTGGTTTTAGACAAAACATTGCCGGTTGGTTGGTATGCTAGCGCCAGCTATGGTGATGCAGAAAAATACGAAATACATCAACCAAACAGTAATTTAGATGCAAATTCAAAATACAATTTGCGATATTGGTTTGCACAACCACTCGACTATGAAGACCATGAACACAAACACCGGGTGTTATTTGGAAAAAATTGCTGCTTATTTATGAGTAAACTTCACACATTAGGCAACCTTGTTGGAACGATGCCATCAAATAATTCAGTTTCAATGCCTAATTATGATAATGTTAAAACATTCCGTCATACAAATGCTACTGCAGATCAATTAGTATCTCCAATGTGCAGTGCATACAGTTTACCATATCTTGAAGATGAAAATGAGGTATATTTGCGTCAGGTACGTGTTCCGGGGTTCATTGATAGCTGCTATGGTGAATTATACATGATGTGGACACCTTCAATTTATTCGTATAAAAGCGGTGATATTGTTGAAATTGATAATGATAAATATGCAGTAATCAACGAGGGTGTTGTTTGCTGGGTTACAAAAGTTTAAGGAATATAGTATGATCAGTTTTAAACAATTTTTAATTGAAAATGAAATCTTAGAAGATGAACAGCAATCATCTGAGAATGGTGTTACTGTTTATTGCGGCGAAGATAAACGTACAAAAAGATATCGTATTTTTGCAGTTGAATATAAAGACGGTGATCTAGTAAATGTATTTGATAATTTAGGATTTAATAAAATGTTGCCGTTTGATTTAAGAACCGGTAAAATTTCCGATGATGCATTAGAGAATGCATCTGAAATGGCAAACCAGATTAAAGACCAATATAAAGTACATAAAAAGAAGTCAATGAGTGAAAAAGTTGAAATGTATTTGCAAAAAATCTTTTCAGCATATAAAGAAGTTGGAAAAGGTATTACTATTAAAGAATTGTGCAAATTCATTCAAGATATTTTAAATACTGCATCAGGTATATTAAAATCACTTTTTTCTTCAAAAGGCTATAAATATTATAATCGTGTTACAGAAAGTGAAGAACTTGATTTTGATGATGTAATTAAACAATTAAAAAAGCTTATTAAAAAGTATACCAAATAATTAAAAAGGTTTTGCAATCCCCACAAAACCCCACACCTTTACGGTGTGGGGAACAAGGCAATAAAAAATAAAAAAAAATGCTTGACATATAAATATATATAGTATATTATACAATAAAAGTATTTAAAAGAGGTTTTTAACTTGAATAGAGCAGAAGCATACGAAAAAGGTAGACTGACTAAAGAGATGAATAAAGAAAAGCATTCAAATATGCTTATCAAAACTTTTATTCTCAAACTTCAAGAAAATAAGCTGAATAATAAAGTTAAAAATGATTTTAAAATGCTTTATGTAGAAGCAAAATGGTATAAAAACTTTGTTTTGGATTTTTTAGAAAAAGGAAATAATTTAAAAGATTTTGATACTAAGATAAAAACAATAACCCACAAAGATAAAGATAAGAATGATGTAGAAGTTAAATTAAATCATTTAAGTTCTCAAATGCGCCGTGGTACTGTAGAATGGATTCAATACAGTTTAAATTCTTTACATGCTAAAAAATCAAACGGTCAAAAAGTAGGCAAATTAAAACACTGCAAATATGTTAAAGCAATCCCATTAAAACAGTATGGAAACACTTTTACTTTCAATGAAAACTACACTAGAATTCATATCCAAGGGATTAAAGGAACTTTAAGAATTAATGGCGGTGAGCAACTTAAAAATATCAAAGGTGATTTTGATATTCAATATGCTAAACTTGTTCATACTGCAGAGGGTTATTTTATTCATGTAACTGTCTATGTTGAAAAAGAAGAGTCAATACCTAGAACATCTGAGGAAATAGGTATTGATTATGGTATTAAAGATGCTTTTACTTTTTCTAACGGTAAGAAAATTAAATCAACAGTAGATCTTAAACTGATTGAAAAGATAAAACGTAAACAACGTGAACTTTCTAGGAAAGTCAAAGGTTCTAAAAACTGGTATAAAACAAAACACCAGCTTAATAAGCTGTATAACAAATTAGATAATATTAAAGAGGATAAAGCTAATAAACTTGTTCATGAACTTAAAAACCATAAGACTGTGTTAATGCAAGATGAACAATTAAAAAATTGGAAACGCAGATATGGTAAAAGGATGCAACATGAAATCTTAGGACGTGTTAAAAGCAAAACTAAAAAGCTAGATAACTGTCATGTATTAAATAAATGGCTTCCAACGACTCAGTTATGCCCTAAATGTTTCTCTAAGCATAAAATGCCGTTAAGTGAAAGAACTTATACATGTGAATGCGGTTATACGAATGATCGAGATGTTCATGCTGCTAATAATATGATTTTAATTTATCATTTAATAACTGATAAAGAAACACCTGAGGAACTCAGGGAAGTGCCTATGGATAGGTTGAATGACTTCAAATCCAAATGGGGTTTGAAACTCATTCAGCCTAGTTGAAGTAGGAAGCACAAGCCCTTTACGGGGTAGGAGTAGTTCACACAATGCTGATTACGTTAGATCCGTTTTACGATGTTGAATTTTACAATCGATGTAAAAATTCACTCGAAAATAATAAATGCGAATATCGTGAGTTTATTTGTGTAAGACCGCCTTTTAACTGGTATCTTGACATTAAAACAGAGCCGAATCTGCTTGATTATACCAAAGCGGAAAGAATTGATAAACAGCATATGGTTTCAGTTGCAAAGCCGATTAAAACGGCTGACTTCTGGAAACATTACCGCAGAGGTAATGACACACGGGATAACATTAGCAGATTTATTGTTAATGATGCTTTTGAGGAAGCAACGAAGTCAACTTATTCGGCTTTTGTGCATATACGTTCTAAAGAGCAGGCACTAAAACTGTCTGCTAATATGAAAGGGATTAAACTATGGTATTTTGGTAAATTTTATCGTAATAAATACAGAGTATATTTAATAAACTCCGAACTTGTTCCGAACTTTATTCCTAGAGAAGATATTCTTATTACTAAAGACAAAGATTTAGTAACATTTGAAAAAGACTTGAACTTCAAGATTTTCAAATTACAGGATTTACTTATAAAGAATTCGGAAACAGTGTATATGTTAAATGGCAGAATACAGCTACCATCTTATAAGAATAATTTGCCTAAGTTTTAGTTGGATTAAGCTGTTTTTCGGTTAATATGACAAATTTTAACCCTTTTGACTTTGCAAAGTTACTTGCAGAGTTCCATTTAGCTTTATTGACAATATATGTCATTACACTGTCTTTATAGTTTATTATCTGTTTAGAGGTCATTTTCTTAGGTTTTTTAGGCGGTATGGTTTGATCATACGGCTTAATCTCCACTATTACTTTATAACCATTCACAAACTCAATATACATATCTACAAAATATCTGTGTTCCTTATTGTCAATAGGCTTGATATATTGAATGCAGAAAGGTTCCTGTGACCATTTCAAGACCTTTGGATTCAAATCTGCATACTTAATAGCGTTCTTTTCAAGCGAACTTTTGTACTGAATGAAGATTTTACCGTCATAAAGCTTAGTACTTTTCATATATCCATCTGCCGGTTTGATGTATTTTTCAGGATTTGACAGAGGATACCAACCTTGATGATACTTTTTCACAAAAAATCTCCATTAAAAAATTATTTTTTATATATTTATATATATAATATATATTAATAATTAATATTTCATGTTAAATACCTGAATTTTTAGAAAAAGGATATCAGTATGGAAGAATTAGAAACTTTGACAAATTTGAAAACTAAAGATATTAAAACTATAAAGCAGATGTTATTAGAAAAGCAAGGATACAGATGTGCAATTTGCGGTAAAGAGTTAACATTAGAAAATTCAGTTTTAGATCATCAACACAAGCAGAGAAAATCTGATAAGAATGGGGTTAATGGAGATGGTCTTGTCAGAGGTGTATTATGCCAAGAGGACAATCTTTCTGAGGGAAAAATTTGGAATTCAACGAGCAGATTTCAAGGTGCTAGAACTCCACAGGACCGAATAAACTGGTTAAGAAAACTGATTGAATATTACGAGCAAGAACCATATCCATACATTCACCCATCCGAAGTTAAAAAAGAAAAAGATGTATCTAAAAAGAACTTTAATAAACTTAATAAAGAGTATAAAGTTAAATACCCTAATAAGAAACCGTTGGAATATCCTAAGTCCAAGAAGTTGACTAAAGGCTTGAAAGTACTCTTTGAGGAATTTAATATAAACCCATATAATTAGTGTGATATATATCACATTTTTAATGAAATATGTTTGACTTTTTAAATCATTTTGAGTAATATATAAAGCATAAAACGAAACAACGAAATGAAAGGAAGAAAAATTATGGAAAATTTAAACGCTACTGAATTAAACTCAATCATTGACACCTACTGTGACCTTGCTGCTAAAGCAAAGGAAATCGAAGACCAGATGAAGACCTTAAAATCTGTAATTGTTGAACAGATGGACAGCTTGAATGTAAAGAAACTTGAAACTGCAGAAAACAGTATTACTATGAAAAAGGCAATCTATAAGGATTACGATGGTGCAATCGATTATCTGAAGGAAAAAGCCCCATCAACCCTCGTATTAAAGGTAGATGCATCAAAGGTTAAAAGTGCAATTAACGTGGGTATGCTTAACGAGTCTGAACTCGCTCAGTACACTAAATTAAGTGAACGTATCAGTTTAACCCCGACTGCTAAAAAGAATTAAAATCCTCTCCACTTCTAACGAGAAAAATCAAAGAGCCATTAAATATGGCTCTTTTTATTTTTCTAAAAATTAATATATATTATATAAATATATATAGAAAACGAAAAATTGTAAAAAAGGCACATAATATGGAACACAAACCTCACAATGCCTTGACTGAACAAGAACTTATAATTAGAGCAAAACTGTTAAGGCTTGAAAATGAAGATCAAAAGGAAGATTCTCAGCGGTGGATGATTTGGTTTCTTCTCGGTGGAATGCTTTTATATCCTTTCTTAGTCATTATATGCTCTTATTTTAACTTGGAAAATGCAGCAAAATTACTTGAAGATATGAGTAACATCTATTTTATGAGTATCTCCGGCTTAGTCAGCGTGTATTTTGGTTCAAATGCATATGCAAAGTCAAGGACTGTTCATTCTATGGATATAAGACCGCCATCTGACGATGAACCACAGGACTAGAAAAAGTCACTCATCCTAGATGATTGATAATCATGATTTTTGTAGTTCTGATCGTTCGCATCATCAAATGAACCGATTACCATATAATCGGTTATACTACTATTTTTACTTACTGCATCTTCAGAATTTGAGGAATAGATTTGTTTAATCAATTCCCTGAAATCTTCAAAGTTATGAGAATTACAGAAAGGGGCAAAAGCAAGGGCTAAAGACATTATCATATCATCATGGCAACCGTCATCAGCTTGATATTTACCGTTTTTATTTATGAAAGTATAAAACTCTGTTATAGTATTCTTATCATTTATAATAAGCTGTTTATTATTCATAAATAGTTTTAAAGTATCTAAAATCAATTTTCTTGATTTAGTGGTAGTTCTAAAACCGGCTTCTTTTACTTTTTTACCGTTTGGATTGTTTTGATTTGTCTTTCTTTCAAAGAATAAATTATCATACTCAAATTCCGTTCTAAGCATCTCTGCTATGAAAGTTCCTGCACCCTCATTGTTTTCTATAATGATAAATGCATTATTATATGATATTCCCCATTCATTAACATATTCCGGCATTATCTGCCAGTTACATTTATATATTTGTGCAGAACACACTTGTTTAAAAGGGAATGTGGTAATATCTAATATATGTGAAGCAAAAGCATCAAGACCTGTTTTAGCCGGATCTACTGCTAAAATGTATTTGTGGTTCTTGATTGGTTCTTCAAACACATTCAAAAATCCATCTCTTTGATATAAAGGCTCGATTGATGAAAAATCTTTTAATACTTCTGGATCTATCAGTGTATGACTCGAACCGATAAAAGAACATTCATAATTCTGTGCAAAATGCACTTCACCGAATGAGTCAATAATCTTTTCCTTGAATACTTCCGGCGGAATGAGTTTACCATCACTATCATATCTAGGTACATCTCTCCAGTTCACAAAGTAATGATCGTAATCGTTTGACGGTTTATCTAAAGTCACATCATATAAACCATCATAGTTTTTAACTACATTTATAATCTCACTTTCTTTTAGCATTTTGAACCTTTCAAGTATTGATTGAAAAACTTTGAGCATAGATATCCCACTGGTGTCTTATTATTATTTATAACGGATTTTTAATATCTTTTTGATAGCAAAGTCAAAACATCAATTTTCTTTGGCTCGTATTGGTCTTTGAGAGTTCGGATAGATTCTTTGTTTGATGAACAATGACTTATAATGTCATCAACAAGTAGAATGTTTTTATTATTGATTAAATCTGCATAAGATACGTCATTCAACATCATAGTTTTATATTTTTATTATATATAATATAATAAAAACTTCAATGCATATCACAAAAATAAAACCCCCACAATAAGTGGGGGAAACATTTTAATTAGGGTTTCTTAAAAACTTTCTAATCGCATAAAGATGATTTATTCTGTCTTGTAAACCGTTTAAACCACCATTTATTGCTTTTGTAATATCTTCATTAGACATATTACCGCTTAGATTGTTTGATTTCCAGAACCAGATAGCACTCTTTGCAGCACCCTCGATGCTTTCAAGGTATTCAGGATTCTTGATACAGTCAATCTTTAAATGCCATGTACAACGTTGGTAATTGTTCTTGCCGGTAATCTGAAATATTCCACGTCCACGGTAACGATAACCGTCTTTTGACTGCTCATCACCGTTTCCCATGCGGTTAGCATAAACTAGGCTTCCTATTCTTTCAGGATTACGTGCATAATAATTGAGATCTTTATTCTTGAAATACTTTCCAAAAACACGTCTTAACCCATCGGCACTATAATTAAGGTTTTCAACAAAAGTGCTGAAACCGTTGCTTTCATGTGCTGCTTGAGCAAGAAAATTTTCCTTATCAATCAAGGTAAAATTTTCTTTGGTCATTTCAGTATCAAGAACTTCAAAAATCCCCGGTTTTGCTTTTGGATAGATTTTATATAATTTGGTTACAGATGTTAATTGTTTTTCTGCCATTTTGTCACCTCTTATAAGTTGCCCCTTAAAGGGGCAACCGTTAAAACATTTTAGTGATTAGATAAATCAGGAATTGGGTCTGTATATGCCTGTGCAGTTAATTTAACTGTATTTTCTTCCTCACCATCTTCCTGAGTAATCTTAATTGAAGGTGGGGTAACAGTGCGTTCGTATATTCTCTTAACCTCAATATCTGAAATATCAAAGCAAGGGGCATGTGAATTCCTGTTATATGAAGTTGCAAGTAATATCTCATTCTTGGTAGTACCAAGTCTTGAAGTTGATTTTGTAGTATCATCACTACCGATTGAATAACCGTTGATTCTTACAGTTTCCTTGAACTCAGACCATAAAACTTCAACTTCAAACCATGCACCGTTTAAGATTTCATCTGACAGTGGATAAACAATTTCAGTTTGAGCGTTCTTAGGTCCTGAATTTGTGGTTAAACCTACATTTTTAGTACTGTTAAAACACAATCTGTATCTACCGTCAATTATCTTTTTATCAATATTACAGATATTCATAAAATTATAGGTACTTTCATAACCAGTAATATTATTGTTTTGATAATTGTTAATTCTTGCTTTGAATTTGATTATGTACGGATAATCATATGGAATAGATTTGTTTCGATCAATAGCAATGCGTAAACCGGAACTATATAAAACTGCATTACTTTGTGGATTATCAATGAAATAATTCATATTGTTTCTAAAGTAAACTGTATTGCCTTCTTTGGCAATTATCGGATTTGATGCACCGATAGGCGCACTGCCAGTTGATAACCATGCAGATAACATTAAAACCGGGGTATCTGCAGTATTAGTTGCAGAATCTTTCCATGGATTGTTTGCAAGATTATTACCATTATGATTTTGAATGGATTTATTCACATCATCTGTGCTGAACCATTTACCTATTTGTTGCCACTCTAAGAAAACCATTTTTTAAACTCCTAATTAGACGTTTTGAAGTCCCTCTTTCAAGGGACAAAATTGCAATTGTTTTATATATATTTATATTTTTTAAAAAATGGTTGAAAAATTCTAATGGTTCATTCTCCATAAATGCAGACATGCTACCGAAAGCCGGTAGATTTGGTTATCAAAATCCTTGATTGTGGATGCAGTATTATACATCTCTTTAAGCTTTGAAAATTCCATATCAAGTATATCCATAATATTATGGTTTCTCCATTCAGCAGGCGGATTTCGATCAATCTTGCCGCATGAAATCATGTATTCTTTATCTGGATTGCTTTCAAAACTGTCTTTGTCTTTGATAATTGTGATTGTTTTCATTTTTTTAATTCTCCTATAAATATATATATTTAAAATTAAAAAATGCATTTGAATAGTTTAAAAATGTGATGTACTTAACAGAATTAAATTATGAAATGCTAGATAATTGAAACTGTCCGATAGGACAAAGGTTATCATCCTTTTAGATAATGAAATAAACTACATGTACTCCTTAGAAACTAAAGCCTACATAAGTAGGCTTTTTTCATTTTATCGTTTGATGTAAAAGTACTTTTTTAATAATACAATATCAAAATAGATTTGAGTTATCACCGGTCTGTATTCGAGATATTTATCATCTGAATAGATAAAATAGATTAGTTCTTCAGTTTTGCCTAAATCAAGTCTTTGATAAGAATCGGATAAAAAATTTTCAAAATCATCATCATCTTTAATATATAATATTTCATATATATTATCAAAGTTGTTTTTCTTATCTGTTTCTATGATAACCATTTTCAATTCCTCAAACATTAAAAAAGGCACATGCAAGTTTAAAACCCACATATGCCAAAAACTTTTAATTTTTTGTGTTATTCTTCTTCATCATCAAATAGCAGTTCGTTTTCTGCATCTTCTGCATTTTCTGCATCTTCTGCATCTTCTGCATCTTCAATATCATCCTCAACATCATCGGAATCAACGAATTTATCAGGATCGATGCTTCTTGTAAAACATACTTCTTCATCATCCGGCTCTGCAAAATCCTCAGGATCTACACACTGGCAATCAGCATATTCATTATCCAGTGGGATTCTTAAAAACTTGCAAGGCAGTTCATCTTCAAATGAAATTGTGATGCAGTCTTCATCAAGCTTTCCGGCACGTCTTGGGTTTCTTCTAAAACGTGAAACACGGCTTTCGCTTTCTTCAACCTTTTTCTTTGGGTCGAACTTATCAAAATTATAATCTACTTCTGCATCTTTGTCTACAAGATACCAGATTGCAAGAACATCTAATTTATCAATCATTCTTGAATTGATATCTAAAATCTTGAAACGAGGTACTTCACCTTTCTGTCCACGTAAAGGAATGTTACGCATTGTTACGTTTCTTTCATTTGATACTTGAATCAGTTGACTTCTAACAGCATCAATAATGTAGATATGTGCTGAACCATCGCCATCGGCTGCAACGGTTAACAGAGTACGTGATTTATAATCTTCCATAACATCAAGAAGTCTTAATGTTAAGGTCTTTGTAGAAACCTTGCTGCGTTCAATACGTTTGATGTTGCTTCTATTCATCCATGTTTCAGGAATTTTAAACATGCGAACACGATTGGCATCAATACCGAAATGCTGTAAGCTTACCATAAGATTACGGCGGATTACTTTTTCATCTACATCGCCTAAATAATTAGCAACCTTGCGATATAACTTTGTAAGATTATCAATTTCCTTTTCATTGATAAAATCAGATCTATCTGATCTGCATCTAATAAAATTTTTAAAATTCATTGTTCAAACCCTTAATAAAATTGCAATTTTAAAGTTATTGTATATACATATTTATATTTTTTTAATATTTTTTTTTAAAAAATAATTTTCCATGTAATACGCAGTGCAGTTGATGAATCTTTAACCTTGGTTGGGAATGCACGATAACAGAATAACTGATCGTCATTCACATATAAACATGCTTCATTAAAGAAAGTCATCTGGGTATCGTATTCGGAACTGCTGATTTGATTATTTGCATAGTTCTTTGGGATAACCCAAACGAATTGAACTGTACTCTTAAAATTGCTTATTACATTACCATCGTTATCTGTAGCATCGGTGGTATTGACAACGTTCACAAATGCTTCACACTGAGCCTTTGAACGGTCAACTTTCATTTTATAACCTAAGTCTGCAGAGTAGAATGTTTTATCAAAGATATCGAACGGTACTGTATACAGATATGGTTTATAATCCTTTTCAAAAACTTTGGTATTTGATAACAATGCATGATTGATAGTATAAGAATCCGCATTATCAGGATTTAAATATCTGTAATACTCATCGTTATATCTGTAAATCTTGTACGGTGTAAGTACATTTGCAGTCTGTGATGAATAGTTTGTAATATAATCATCTGCATATTGTTCAGTGAACAAATGCTGCAAATCTCTAGTATAAGTCTTATTTTCTACCCTTGGGGTAAATCTGTTTTTAGTAACACCGCAAGTTCCGAGTGCAAGCCTACATGCATGTGGCTTTTGAAATGCTTCAATTATATTTGAAAAAATACTTGCCATGCCACGTCTGGCATTTATACAGATAGTATTGTGATCTTCAAAGCTATCGATTACTTCAAAATCTTTTAAAACTTCAACTTTAAATCTACCCTCGATAGGCGATTTTACTGTATCAATCATTTTTTGAATTCCTTTCGTAATGATATAATTCTTTATTTTTATTTATATTTATTTTTAGTTTTTTAATTTTCATGCTCAAAGTGCTAATAAACCTTTGGGAAACTGAAATAGTTTATCGCCACTTTGAGCATGTTTTTAGGATTCTGTAACAGTTAAGAACCGTGTTCTATGTTCATACAGTTGGTTAAAAAGTGAACAAAACCTTTCAAAGTGCTAATAAACTATTTGGAAACTGAAATAGTTTATTGATAGTTTGAGCATGTTTTTAGAAGTCTGTAACAGTTCAGAGCATTGCTCTAGGTTCATACAGTTGGTTAAAAAGTAATCAAAACACTTCAAACTGCTAATAAACTATTGGCATTCTTAAATAGTTTATCGCTACTTTGAGCATGTTTTTGGATTCTGTAACAGTTAAGAACCGTGTTCTAAGTTCATACAGTTGTTTAAAAAGTAATCAAATGTGTTCAAACTGCTAATAAACTATTGGCATTCTTAAATAGTTTATCGCTACTTTGAGCATGTTTTTGGATTCTGTAACAGTTAAGAACCGTGTTCTAAGTTCATACAGTTGTTTAAAAAGTAATCAAATGTGTTCAAACTGCTAATAAACTATTGGCATTCTTAAATAGTTTATCGCCACTTTGAGCATGTTTTTAGAAGTCTGTAACAGTTCAGAGCCTTGCTCTAGGTTCATACAGTTGGTTAAAAAGTAATCAAAACACTTCAAACTGCTAATAAACTATTGGCATTCTTAAATAGTTTATCGCCACTTTGAGCATGTTTTTAGAAGTCTGTAACAGTTCAGAGCCTTGCTCTAGGTTCATTCAGTTGGTTAAAAAGTAATCAAAACACTTCAAACTGCTAATAAACTATTGCCAAACTCAAATAGTTTATTGCAACTTTGAGCAACTTTTGAATGAGTGCAGCTTGATTTAACTCACATTTTTCATAGATTTGCATTGACAATATGGGGTTTCTATATATAATAGATATCATTGATTTGTGAGAGGAATACATTATGATGAGTTTTGAAGAATGGGAAAATAAGAATAATGCTGCATTAAGACGTGAAAAAATTTTAATTGCTATGATCTATACAGTTATTTCAATTCTTGCAGTGGCAATTTTATCATGGATTATGTTTAATTCATTGAATACCCCGGAAGTTGAAGTATCTTGGAGTACAAAACAGTGCATCCGTGTTGTTTACATGGATGGAACAACCGATACATGCGATAATAAACCTGAGAAGTATGATATTGTTTGGGTTAAATAATGGAATATAAAAAGGTAAACGAATCTTATTATGCGATTCAAGGCTCAAAGGAAGAACATCTAAACATCTATAACTTTCTAAAAGCTGAAAGAAGTAATGCAAAGTATGATCGAATGGTACAACGTGGTTTCCGTTCACGTTACACATACTTTACAAAGAAAATCATAAACAACGGTCAGGAAACTTTGATTGTTTATTACGGTCATGTTCAACTTTTGCATAATGCAAAATTTAACATTCTGCCGGAAAACAATGCGACTGCTTATACAAAAGATGAGATTTTAGATTTCATTTCACAATATAAATCTATCTTACCTTTTGAGCCGTATGATTATCAAATAAACGGTATTGTCAACGGATTGACAAATTTCAAGTTAATTCAGCAGTTATGTACATCATCGGGAAAAAGTTTGATAATTAGTATGATCATTGAGTTTTTCCGAATTCATAATAAGAAAGGCTTATTGATAGTACCAAACATCAATCTTTTAACCCAGTTCAAGAATGATATCAAGTCTTATAATCTTATAGACTTATATAATGAAGTAGATATTTTAGGAAATGGAAAAAAGAGTGATTTCACCAAAGCATTAACAATATGCACATGGCAAAGTCTGCAGAAAATCCGAAAGGACTTAAAAGATATCAATCCTGATTACATTATATGTGATGAAGTACATAGAATGTCATCTGATGTTACCTCAGATATTCTATTACAGTCAATTAATACTAAAATCAAGCTAGGTTTCACCGGAACTTTGCCGGATGATGCATGTGCAAGAATGATTTTACTAGGTTTGTTTGGAATACCTAAAGTAATTATCACTTCTAAAGAATTAATTGAAAGGGGTCTGGGTACACCTATTTATGTAAACTCAATTATTTTCAAACACGATCAAAGTACATGTAATATGCTTACAAGTACATCTGACTATCATGCACTGCTACAGATTATTAAGGATTGTGAATCAAGAAGTAGAATGCTTTATAAGATAGTTACAAATGCATTTCATAAGAATAAAACCCAGCTTGTTTTATTTTCGCATACTGAGCATGGAAAGAAAATTTTTATTGATTTATATAGAGAATTATATAATATAAATATAGAAGAAAAAAATATTGTTTCAAAGGATTCTTTAGAATTTCAAAAACAGTATAAAATTTATTTTATGAATGGTGAAACATCGGCTAAAGATAGAGAATGTATTCGTAATTTGATGGAAGAGCAGGACGGTGCATTATTAGTTGCAAATTACAGTTTAATGTCAACCGGTGCAAATATAAAAAGACTTGAAGTACTTACATTTGCATCTCCATTGAAAGCATTTACAACTATTGCACAGTCGGTAGGACGTTTAATGCGTTTGCATAAAGATAAGGAAAAATCTATAATCTATGATATAGTAGATGATTACGGTGACAGAAAGCATTCAGGAATATTTTATAATCAGTATAAGAATCGTTTGAAAACATGTTATACTTTAGAAGGATTTGACATTAAAGAGATTGAAGTTAAATCTGATAATTTTTAAGGGGGATGCTATATGATAGTTGAAATTCGTGATATGCCGAATCAGAATATCAAAAGCGTAGATATACATATAGATTTTCAGAATTCAGAAAACAATCATACTTCTGTAAATTTTTCAAAAAAGAATGAAAAAAGTGTTGACGTTTCTGAAAAAATATTAGAAAATGGACATCAAGTTAAAATTGAAGATATTACTGAAGAAGATATAAAATCTACAGAGATACCGAAAGAGATGCTTGATGCATCGTTTTAAGTTTTGAGAGTTTAAAATGTTTGAATTACATATTACATCGACAAAAGATATTGATAAAATACAGATTGATTTCAGCGATGGAAAAAGTTGCGTTGCAAGCAAGCCGGATAAAACTGATAAACCGGATAAGCCTTGCAGAAAAGAAAAAACAGAAAAAACATTTAAAAACTCTAGGGACAGTATTGAAACGTATAACGATGACGAACAAAGTTCGGTGATAGTTGAAAAGCCTGAAATACCGGATGCACCGAACACACCGAATGTTGAAAAATATTTAAACGGACTGGAATTTTAAGGAAAATTAAATGCTTATACTTGGATTAGATATTGGATACGGGTCAACCAAATGTATTTTGATGGAAAATGACCAAATCCTTAAGAAGTTCAAAATTGAATCTGTTATAGGAATTACCCAAAAGAATTCATATATTAAAGATTCAAGAACTTTTGAATACAAAGATCATTCATATTACGTTGGTGAAGATGCTTTATCCTTGCCATCGGAAAATCTTATTGATATTACTGAATACAAAAACCTTGCATACTATGCACCATTGTTTATTGCAAAGGTTTTAAAGATTTTAGAAACTGACTTGCAGGGCAAGATGCCGGATATACTTGTTTCAGGTTTATCAAAGGCACAGATCCAGTTCAGCGGTCATTTCAGAGAAGCTATTTCATCATTCGATGTTAATGAGTGTCATTATGAGTTCCCGAAGATTTTTATCATTCCTCAAGGTGCTGGGTCTAAGCTGTGCATTGACAAATACGGCAGAGATTTCCCAAATCCACAAAGGGAATTCACCGGTAATTCATCATATATCGGTGTTGATATCGGGTTCAGTACCCTCGATATGTTCCGTGTTGTTGACGGAAAAACAAGTGCATCCGTGTTCGAGGGTATTGAGCATGAAGGCATTATGAAAATTGCATCTAAAATTTCACAGTTAATCAAAGAAAAACATAATCGTGAAATATCTTTGCATGAAGCTAAAGAGATTTTAGATACAGGAATATACAAATTAAGAAGTAATCAATATGATTATAAATCAGATATTGATAACATCAAAAAAGAGTATATAATAAACTTAATGAAACTGATTGAAACAAAGTACGGTAAAATCCTAGATAAGTGTGATTTCATATTCTTATCCGGTGGTGGTTCAGCTTTCTTCAATTCAGCTAAGTATGAAGATAATGAGATTAGAGTGCCGAAAAGCAATTATGAATACTACAATGCCTTAGGCATGGCTTTATTTGGTTTAGAGAGATCGAAGTTAAACAATTAGAGGTTATAATGTTTAGTACTGAATTAACTAATTTTTTAAAAAGTATAAGTAAAATATCAAATTCGATAATTTTACGTTCACCGGTAACTTATGGTAAATCCGAAGTTAATGATATTTCATTTTCATTCAATCTTACCTCAGTAAGCGAAGATGAAAATGATACATTCGATGGTGAAATCGGATTGTTCAACTTGAACGGCTTTTTAAATGTTCTTGGATTGTTCGGTGATAACTCGGATGATCGTGATGTGGTAATTGAAAACAACTGCATCAATATCTCAAATGAACATTCAAAAGCAAGATACCTGATGACTGCACCGCAGTTGTTATCAGCTTTTGAGTTCAAGCCTGAGCAGATGGATATTGTTGACAGCAAGCCTAGCGTTGCTGAATTTGTATTGACTCAGGATGATATTAAAAAGTTACGCAGTGCATCTGCTGCACTTGATGAACTTAAATTTATCGAGTTCAAGGGCGAGGATGGTGTTGAAATCTCATTATCATCAGTAGGTAAATTCAATGCATCTTCTAATACATATACATTAAAAAAGTCTTGCGATACACATAAAAACTTTGATATACTTATATCATTAGAAACATTTATGCGTATTCCATTACATGACTATACTGTATGTGTTAAATACAATGAAGCCCGTGATGAATTTAGAATTTTAATGAAATCTAATAATGTAAAAAGTTTTAGATTACAAGTGACCGTAAAACCAAAGCAGTAATATATAAGAGAGGAAAAAATGAGTATAGATTTGAATAATTTAGACTTAAATGCTTTTGATTTCAATCAGATTGAAAAACAGACCGGTGTAAATCCTTTTGAACAGGATAAGAAAAGCTATGTAGATGAAAGATTCTACACCTTAACAAAAGATAAGGATATGAAAGGTCAGGCAATTATTGCATTTTTGCCGGATATGAAGTTTCATACCTTGATTCAGATGTATAAAATCAATACAACCATTACTAAACAGACCATTGATGCAACAACTAAAGAGCCAAAAACTCAAAAACGTTATAAATCAATCTGGTCCCCTAAGAGTATTGGACTTGCAGATCCGTTCCATGAAACTTATGTTTCAATGTGGGAAAAGGATTCCGATATTGCAAGAAAATATAAACCTCAAAAGAGATTTATTGCAAATATAAAGATAATCAAAGATCCGGCAAACAAGGATAATGAGGGTAAAATTTTCCTTTATGAGTTTTCACAGTCAATGGCTAACAAACTTATGGAAGCCTTGAATCCGTCTGAAACCGATTTGCAGATGGGTGTTACACGTAAGGAAATCTTCAATCCATTGAAAGGCTGGGTATTTGTTTTGAAATGCCAGAAAGGTACAAACGGTATTGTTACCTATGATTCATCACAGTTCCAGTTCATGGGCGATGGAAAGTCAATTTACGGTGATTTAGCTAACTTTGATGATGTGAAAGCTAAATGCGCTGAAGATTTGAGAAAGACTTATGATTTGGATGAATTCAAAGATCCGGCAAACTTCAAGTCATATCAGGAACTTCAGAATGACTTATACTATGTAAGTTATGGTGAGTTCGGTGTTCCGGCTCAGGGTGAAACCCCGAATATTAACATTGAAAAACATGCTACCGTTGAGCCAAAAGCTGAAGTTAAAGATTCACAGGAAGTTCAAGTTGCACCGGTGCAGACAGTACAAGCTGTTTCACAGCCAGCACCGCAACCGCAAGCTACTGCAAAATCTGAATTTGATGACTTGCTTAACTCTCTAAGCTAATTTTTAATTCTTCACATGGATGTGAAATATTAAAAATATAAATATAAGCAAAAGCATTTAAAAGGATTTGAATGTCTTTTGCTTATTTAATTTAAAGGGTTAAAATTATGAAGTTTTCAGATTTAGTAGCAAAGCCGAACATTGAAAATTCTGATACTGAAATAGCAACAAAGCTGTTACAGATGCAGAAGTCAAATACCACGGCAGTAAAAACCCCGGTAGTAAAAGCTACAAAAAAGAATCTTAAACAGTATTCTATTATGGATATTTTAAGAGCATCTAATATTAAAATTAAGAACATTACACCTGATAATAATGCAGTATCAATTGAATTGTATTCAATACCTGATAATATTGATATAATTCTAAGAGATTTAAACTACACTATTGTTGGAAATTCTATTATAGTTGACATTGATTAAGGACTTTGACTATGAGTATTACATTAGACAATGAAGTTAAAAAATTAACATCTGAATATGCATTACGTTATCTTAATCTTGAACTTGAAATGAAGAAAATCAAGGAAGATATGAAAGCGTTAAAAAGTGAATACGAAGAGCAGGGTCTTGAAACAACGGTGGTTCTTAAAGCATTAAGAATGTACAAGACAGACAGGAAACTTGCACCGAAAATCGATGAACTGATTGCATATAAAGATTTACTTGCATTTGATGATAGTATCGTTGATAAAATTGCTGAATTAGAAACAAAAAATTAAAAAATTATAAATATATATAATAATATATTAATAATTTGGAAAATTTTTATGTTTGTAACATTAAAAGAATTTTTTGATAATTTCAGAATTCGCAACGGTGACAAACCGAATGAAACGGTTTTTAACCGACCGCTGTTTCGTTTGAAACGTGAAATTCGGGAATTGAAAAGCGTTCTTGATATTTTAACCGGTGTTCCGATTGAAACTTGGAGTACTGTTAAATTCTATGAACGTGATGAGTACGTTTCATACAATGGCAGGTTTTATCGTTCAGCAATTGACGGCAATGTAGGTAATCGACCTGATCAGTCTGATAAATGGGTTCATGAGCAGATATCAGTCAGTGGTTCTTCAATTCCTAAATTCCGTATTAAAAATGTTTCAAGCGGTTACAGTACTGTCAATGCAGATTTTGACGGTAGAACCTTGTTGCGTGTTAAAAGTTCAAATAATGCAAACATAACAGTAACCAAACCGGCAAGCGAGGATTTTGTCGGTTTGACTTTAACAATCCGAAAAGTAAGCGGTGATAGTTCATCTTTAACTATCAAAGCAGGAACAAATGTAACAATCAGCCCAAACGATTTAACCACATTAAGACGTATCGGAAGTGCAGTTACCTTGTTATACATCGGTAATGGTGTGTATGATGCATTTGGTGAATTGTCATAGGATTGCCATATGACTATACTGCAGACATTGATGAGGGTAACCTAGATTGCTGGAACTTCAACAAATGGACGTTTACATTCGATTTTACGGCACTTGCAAGCGAAAATAAGCCTATGTTTTACATTCTATATAGGGATGTAAAGGTCTTTGAATTTGGTGCGAAATATTGCAAATCTGGAGGGGTTCTGTGCAATTACAATTACACCGGTTCACATCATTGTGAATTATCTGCAAATATTCAAAACATGACATTAAATGTCACTATTGATAATACACTTGTTAAAACATTCAATAATGTTCAATTCTATCCGCAATTTATCAAATTTCAGAACATCTATAACGACTATGAGGGTATTTCATACAATTTTAAAGTTGATAATCTTAAAATATACCGAGAATGAGGATTGGTTTCTGTGTTTTAGATGCAAATTACGAAAAATATCTAAAAAATATTAATATTAATAATGATTATTATATATATTCTAATACAAAATTAATAAAAAATTCAAAAATAATACCCAAAATCGAGATTGATTTCAAATCCCATACTAATTATGACCGTTTTTTAGACTTATTATTAGCAAAAATTAAAATCTTTTCAGATTTATCCATGCAGCATGAGCAAGTTTTTAACTTTGACTTGGATTTAGAGTTTAAAAAGACATCACACCTATTCTTGAACGGTATTCTGAGCAGTATCTTTATGGCTGCTTAGAAGATTTGAATTATCATAGACTGTCTGATAAACGTAAAAAGGTTTTAGACTTCATAGGAATTGAGCCGTCACGATATATCAATGCCAGATTCATGATAATGAATTTTAAATATGAGTTTAATATAGAAGAACTTCAATGGTTTTTTAAAAGCTGTCCGTTTTCAAGCTGTCCAGAACAGGACTTTTTCAATTGGAAATTCAGAGATCGTATAAGAATAATGCCGAATGATGTATGCTGGAATCGGTTTCTGCCACCTTGCACAGATCCGTACATCATACATCATCTAGGGTTTCCTAAGAAACTGTGATATATATCACAGTTTTTATTTATTATTTATTATATAATAATAACATAATCGAATTATTGTGAGGTTTTGTATGAAAGCATGGGAAAAAAGAGAAAAAGACAAAGAACGTACACTTCTTGTATGCTTTGAATTGCTAGATGCAGTTATCAATAACATGGACTATACTCATTTAGTCAATGAATTGAAAACAATAGACTTGAATACATTCAGAATCGGCAGAGAAAACAAATTTAAAGCGTTGTTCCACTGGGTTTTTCCAACAAACTGGGATGAAGAAGGCATTAAAAATTATAATTCTAAGGCAGACTATTATTATATATATAATACTATTAAAAATATTTGTAAAAAAGTGGTGAAAATGAGATTTAATAATATCAGTTAAAACCCACCTACATTCAAAAGGTGGGTTTATTATAATTTTGTGATACAGATCACATTATCTAAATCTACGGCTTAATCTTCTCATTCTTCCGAACCTTGAAAATCTATAGCTTTCGTTAGTTTCTTTCTTATCATCTTTTTTAGCATTCTTTGCTTCATCATCCGACATTGCATTTATGGATTTATCAGTATTATACTGGTCATGAACTTTCTTAAGGAACTGTCCCTAAATTAAATCCAATTTTGGGACTTATTTGAACTATGATATACACCATGTAGTTCAACATAAAAGAACTCATCATGCTTACACATATTAAGTTGAAACCCTAACCTTATTCGAGTTTCTTTTTGTTTTAAGACTCTATAATAGTGAATCGCTATTTTAAAGTTAAATTGCTTTTTACGGCATTCTAACTTGATTCAAAAGCAATACTTCCTATGCAAACTCTCGAATCAAGCAATCGTCTTTTTATAGTGTCTTACGCTGTAAGAATGAATCTTAACTAGCGATTTATCGTTTTTAAATATATAGACTGTTTCATTATCATGACAGTCTTCAATAGAAACTCTATACTGTATTTTGTTTCTATGCATGAAGTCTTTTACATTGTTAAATGTTAATTTGTTAACTTCTTTAAGTTCTTTATCTTTATCACCGCATTCTTCCAACGATTTAGTGATAAAGAGTTTAATCTTATCTAACGAATGTAGATATTTATTTGTATCTACCCAGTCTTTATCGAAATTTCCATTTTGAAGTCCTTTTACTGCTCGATAACCAATTTCATACGCACTTCTACACATGTCAGGAATATTATGTCTGCAGACAATATTTCCTATGATACTTGTATAAGCCGGATTAACACGTAAAATAGTAACACCGTTTTCGACGGAATGCTTAAATAATGATTGAAAAATTAAATTCCTATTCCATTTAGAGTTCCTAAAACCCTTGCAATTAGAATCAAAATCCAAATCTTCTATTGCTATATATTTGCATTTATAAAATACTGATAAATCTGAAATAAATTTACCTACATTCTTAATTTCATGTTTTCTCTTATTAGTAAGATATTTATTACCTTCTGAGTTACTAGCTTGTTTTAATTCTTTTTGAATTTCAGTTATAGTACTCCAGTCAATAACATATGCTTTTAGAATGTTTCTGATATGGCTATCTTGATCGACATCAAAAATTGTAATACCAATATAGTCAGGATTCATATCAATTGACATGATTCTATTTGCTAACAGATTATGATTTTTAGGAACTGTAAGCAATTTTTGATTATAAGTTATAGTAATATAATCATCACCAATGGTATATGTAATCGGCATTTGTTTAGCATCTTGTTTTTTCTTGAGTTGATTTAAAATACCGCATCTTTTATCTGATACTCTAAAAACAAAAATCACTTTACCATTAACAACAAATTCGAGAGTGTGTTTATCTTTAATTCTAACACGTCTATTTGCAAAATCAGCTTTTTGACCTTCTAAAAATAAAGGTAAGATTCTTAGTTTTTTAAATTCCTTTTTTGATAATGTGTGTTTAGATGTTTTAATTAGGTTTTTTCGTTTACCGAAAACGAGTTTATGACCTAATGGTTCTTCACTGTCTACATTATAACGTTTATACATCGAATACGATCTTCTATAAGCGCATAAAACCATATAAGAATCCATTAAATCAAGGTTCTTATAACCTTTGATATGCTCGTTAGCTTCATGGCATGTCATCTTCGGATTATCAACAAATAAGTTATAAAAAATATGAACAAGAGATGTAGCTTGTTTTTCATATCTCTCTAAAAGTTCTTTGTCACCAAAAATTAACTTATATGCAAATTTAAGACTAATCATAAAATAATCTTTATGACTTTTCTTTTTGCGTCTTTTTTTAGTTTGCTTTATATTTTTTGTCTTGGCTTTTAACTTTTTCATAGTTCAATAACTTAACTACATGTCATTATATTAAAAAGAAGTATATAACACCTTTATTTATATGTCAATAAAATTGTTTTTAAAAATGTGATATGCTTCAAAGTTTTAATCATTATTTATACTATACTTAACAATGAAATTAAGGTTAAACAAGTTCCTAAAATTGGATTTAATTTAGGGACAGTTCCTAATACTATTAAAAATATTTGTAAAAAAGTGGTGAAAAAATGAGATTTAATAATATCAGTTAAAACCCACCTACATTTAAAAGGTGGGTTTCTTATAATTTTGTGATACAGATCACATTATTTAAATCTACGACTTAATCTTCTCATTCTTCCGAACCTTGAAAATCTATAGCTTTCGTTAGTTTCTTTCTGATCATCTTTTTTAGCATCCTCAGAATCATCTTGTTTCTTATCTGATGATGGATTTAATGCTTTTAACTTTTGGTCTGCAAGCATCTTTTTGGTTATTTCGGCAATGTACTCAATAGATTTAGGCCCATACTTCAACGAGATTAAACACATTGTTTTATAGAAGTTTGTTTTATCATTTTTCATGATTGCAACATCGGCAGCCGATACATCTTTAGTCCATGTAACCCCAAGTTTACGTTTTTCATCATCGGTCATAGATGGTTTTACTTTTTCAATATCAGCATTCCAGATTGATTTGATTTTATCGGTATCACATTCCTTGCCTTTTTCTTCTTTAAATTTACCCATAAGCAAATTAATCCATTTGCCGATTGTTGCAAAGATTTTAGTGATAGCACTTATCAATCCTTCATTTATAATTGTAACTGCACCATTTTGAATTTTTAATGATGTGTTTAACCCCTTTTTATCCTGTTCCTGACTCAGATTTTCAATCTTTGAGTATGTTTCTTTTAAATGGGTAATAATCTTTTGATCTTCCTCAGATGCATTTTTTAAATCATTCAAAATATATGTTTCTGTCTTGGAATCTTTAGTAAGTTTTTTATTTATTACATCTATCATGCTCGTTAATCTTTCTGGTCCAAGATATAAAAAACATGGTGAAACATACTCAATAATAGATTCTAGCTGTTTTCTAATAGCATCTGCATTATCCTGTTTATCGAGAGTATTATCTTGTTTCTTATCTGTAGTTTGTTTATCAGTATTATCTTTGGTTTCTGCATCGGTTTCTTCCGGTGCATCTTCCTCATACAGATATTTTTTATTGAAGTAATCTGTATTATAAAAAGCATTATGTTTTAATTCATAAATGCTTTCTCGAATAAACACTTTGCTTTCACGGTCTTTAACTCGGATAAATTCTTTAAATGACTGCATATGGAATCCTTTTATTTAAAATTTTTATATATTTATATATTATATATAATAAAAATAAAAAAGTTCCTTTTGCAAGGAACTTTGAAATTTATGAGATATTTTATAGAGATAATTAAAATCTTTTACGAATTTGTTTCAATTTATTAATGAAACGTGGATTAAGTTCAGCATAATCCAGCACTGCTTCTTCAAATTCATCAAAATGTCTTTCGAATATGCACCAAAAAGCCGGATTACCATCTTCATCTGCATAATCATCGAGATCATCTTTTGCAATCCGCTTTTCCATATAGCTTGCAATGGCTTCCCAGTTTGAATAAATATCAATATCAATTGCATCAAATGTGCTGTCGTAGCCGATTTCAAGATATTCTTCACTTTTATTATATCTCAGGAACAAACCGGTATCATCATCCTCATACCAACCATGTTCAGCTTTTTTAAGATTTAAACGTGAAATTGAATCTTTCCAATCATCTTCATAAACATCATTGATACGAAGACATTGACGTTCAAAATCTATATCAAAACCTAAATTTGTAAGCTTGCGTATCATATCATTGTTTAGCAATCTTATGAACCCGTTATTGTCATCCGGCATTGCAAGTTCGTCCGAACGCATGAAAAGTTCCTGTGTCAGATCACCGATATCTTCCAAACTAAGTTCAAACTCTGCAGACTCATACATTCTGCGTGAGGATTTTCTAAATTTGTGTATCATTTTGTTTTCCTTTTAAATTAAACCCCCCTCAAAGTGGAAAGAGGGTTATGGGTTAAAATAAATCTTCTGTATTTGCAAAAATCCAATCTGCAATATCATTTGAAACAATATTTTCATATTGTTCTTCAAATGCTTTTTCTTCTTCCTCAGGACTATCATATTCATCTTCATAAGATTTGAATGAATCCCAAGAATCGTTCATTAAGTCATAGTAGAAAAGTTCTTTATTGTAAACTTCTTCCCAGTCACCATCTTCGTATTTTTCAACTATGAGATTAACATAAAGATTTGTGGTTGCCATATTGGTATGTTTTCTGAACACCAAAGAATACATATAATCGCCTTCGTGGTATTCTAATGTTTCAGAGCCATTATAACGATTTCTGAGCAGTTTCTTAACGGCTTTTTCAATAGCATCGTATGAGAATAATTCTTTGTTAATTTCACTTTCGAATTTAGGTGCTGGGAACTCTGATTCGCATACAAATGATTCATTCAGTTTGCCTTTACTTAAACGAATAAAGTATGTCTTAAATGGTCTTTCATCGATATCCCAACCAGTGAAAACTTTTCTAATCTTTGGAATATAGTTTGCAGTTTTTTCATTACGCTGATATTTGTCTTTGCCGGTCTGTTTGCCTTTACCTGATTTATCACCTTGATAAATCTTAAAGATGATTTCAGATACATCGGCACGTTTTGCAACTTGTTTAATTTCAGTAAGAATATCAGTTAAATCATCATCAATAACATTTAATACGTTATTGCAGCAAATCATTTTCTTAGGATTGCTAGATGCAATAAACTTTTGTCTTTCATCTACATGAAATTTAGGGAATGGTTCATAGTTGAATACTTTAGTACCGGCAAAGCGTTCTTCTTTATTGTGTGCTTTGATATATTCTTTGCCTGTTCCAGTTCCGCAACCGTAATCGAGAATATCATAACCGGCAAAATTAAAATCTGCTTTTGGTTTATATGTGGCTGGAACCTGTCCCGGAACGATTGTTCCACCGCCTGAAATATTCTGCTTTTCGTTTAAATAACGTCCAAATCTTGATTCGGTGATACGAGATTTGCGTTCTTGATTTTTAGCATATCTTTTTATTTGCTGAATTGCTTGTTCATAGCTGCAAGTTAATAACTCGTATTCTTCTTCAGTCCAAATATCAGATTTACCATACCCACGGTGTTGTTCGATTTGATAAACATTACCGTCAGTATCGAGGATTACGTCATAACGATACTGTGCAGATGCACCATCAAACTCAAAACTTTGATGTTTAGCAGTTCTGCCAATATCATCATAAATATTAAAAAATTCTTTCTTTTTCATCATTTTTTCCTTTATTTTGAAAACTGCTTTTTACTATTATTTATATTTTTCAAAAAAATAATCAAGATTTTGAAATATGTATTTCAAGTGAATTGGGATTATAAAGAAAACAAGCAATTATCACAATCAATCTGTTTGAAAGTCTTGTAATTTGTCAACCAAGTGATTAGATTGCAATAATTGCTCATTCTAAATGCCTACAGATAATCTTCAATCTTTGCTTTGTCTAAGAACTTGATTAAAGAATCTTTATCTTCATCATCTGCAATATCATCAAACAGATTATCAGCAAGTTCTTCAACGGCAGAACCGTAATCATAGCTGTCATCGTTGAAAGCATCGATAAAGGTTTCTTTTAAAGCATCCTTATCAAATTCTTCCTCAAAATCATCATAATTACGGATTTCATCTTCTACTGCTGAAATACCTGCATCAAATCTTTCTTGAGCAAGGTCTGGAATAATCTTACCAATTAAACTTGCAACAAATTCCGGCTCAAACCAGAACAAGTCATTTACTGCTGTATCTGTCCAACCGCCCTCAGGTGCATATCCATCATTTTCAAGGATTTCACCAATTTGATCTAATTCCTCAGATGTGAACTCTGCAGCCCATGTTTTTGCACCGGACCAGAATTCAAAATCTGATAAATTGATATCCTGATAAATTTTCATTTTTTGTTTCCTCTTTTTTGAACTTATGCTTGTATTATATAATATTTAAAATGCAAAAACAGTGATATACTTCACGTTTTTGCATTTTTCTTTTAAATATTTTAATTATCGCCAGTACTCGTAAAAATCATCAACGTCTTTGCAGAATTTTTTGATTGCATCTAATGCTTTAGGAGTAAATGTTACTAATTCTGAAAGCATGAATAAGCAATTTCCCAAATCCCTAAGAACTACAGCGATAATTGCATTTTTAATAACATCAGGTGTTATATCATCGGCAGATTTAAGTCTATAGTTTTCTTCAATATAGTTTTGAATAACGTCTATACCTTGATCTTCTGCAATGTCTTCAAGCAACCTTGTTGCAAATTCTAAATTATCGATGCCGGATGCTTTCTGCCATACGTTTTTAATAGCTATATCTTCTAATTCAACAAATAAAGAATCATAGCCATAATCATAAACATTTACATCATAATAAGTACCTAAATCATTCTTTAGAACACTTTCGATGCTTTCACCGTCATAGTACTCATCGAATCTTTCATAATCAATCGGTGGAAGTTCCGTACCTATGATTGTGCTGTAACGCATATAAATTGCATCTAATTTAATACCGTTTTTCTTGAACAATGATTTGAAAGGTTCATAGATTTGATCTTCACCGGCAATAAAAGAATCTGCAATAGATGCAAGACTGCAGTTATTCAGATTTTCAACAACAATCATATTATAGATATCTGCAAGCTGTGCATCACTGCATTGTGCCAGAACATCTTTTAAAAACTCTAAATCATATGTTTCAGATTCTTTCAATGATTTACGTTTGCAGTTTTCTTTTAAATTGAGTTTAGCTTTTCTTGACTCATACCAATCATTAGCAAGAATAATTGCAAGGGCTTGGATATCAGCATTTTCACATCCATGATAACGATATGTTTTCCCGAATCTAGCCCAATTGTAGATTTTGTTTACAAATGCATCGATACCACCATTATATAAGTAACCAAAATTTTTAATATCACCATCAAGTGCTTTTTCTACCGAATATGCAACGTCATCTTTTTGAATATCATTATACATTTTTTTAGCAACATCTGATAATTTAATTTTATCTGCAATATTAGATGTTACAAATCCGTTTGAGTCAACATAATATGAACTGTCTTTTAGTTCATCTTCATGCAATGAACGTCTTGATTTTGAACGGTTAACGTATTCTGAAAATCTCATGTTTTTATTTCCTTTTAAAAATTACCCCCCATGGGGAGAGTATCAAAACTTTTTATTTGTATTTATATTTTATTTCAAATTCATTTAAAAATCATAGCTTTTCTAACTTTATTTGTGAAAACAATCACAAATTTATTTTAAAAATGTTTACATTAGATCTATAAATCAATTATATTCAAAAATAATATTCAAAAAGGAGTTAAAAATGAGTAAAGATTTAAAAAATTTTGCAAAGCAATGTATCTGGGTGTTCTTGTTCCTTTTCATCATTGGTTTAATATTTTGCTAGAGGTTTAAGATGCAAGGAGATTTTCTAATGGACGAATTTTTAGACGATGCTGACTTCTATGATTCAGATGATTTTGAAAACAGCGGTTGCATTGTCAATATTTCAAGATATAATAACAATGTTGATGATGATTTGGATGCCGGAGATGCACCCGAATTTGAAACTGAGGAAAAATAGAGATGTTGTCAAAGAAAGAAAAGATTTTGTACTGGCTTTTGTGTCTGTTTGCATCTGGTGCAATCCTTGCAGTAGGTCTTGAACACAAAAAGTACAGACCGGTGTTCAGAAACAACAACGTGACAATTCTGTGTGTTGAAAATACCACAGGTTCATGTGAAAACATCAGAGTGAAAGACAAAACAAAGGAAGTGAAAAGTGAAACTGGACAAGAGAATTAAAAGTATTGAAGATGTATATTCCGTTGGAAAAGTGTGTTATGAGATTCCGGCACTCAATAAATATATAGGTGAATATGCATATTGCAACAATAATATTGAATCATTTGAAAATCTTGCTAATTTAAGAACGTCAAATTATGGCACTTTTGGTGCTGTTTCCGACCAAGATGGACATGTGGATTACGTCATATACAAGAATAACGACAAAACAAGTCCTATATATAATCCGCAGTATATTGTCTTTGTACGTGATTTAGAACCGGTGTACCGACCTTTCACCTTGAAAGAATTTGAGGAACAATTTAAAATTGGTGATACTATCAGATATCAATATAGTAAAGATATTTCAATGTATCGGCATTTAAAAGGTAATCCATTAATCAAGATTGGTCAAATAACTGCATATGAGTATGACGCTACCGATATGGATGAATCTTTGAGAGTTTATATTTCCGGTCTTGAAACCCCTTTGAATACTACGGATTTGCTTAATTATGTTAAATATCTGCCGGAAAATGCACATCGTTGGATACCGTTTGGAATAGTTAGTGAGGTTGATTAAATGGATTCTAAAATATTTTCTAAAATTGTAAACATTTTGCCAAATTCTTTCAAAGCAAGATGCAGCCCATTATGTGTATCTGATAGTTCCTTAATGGTCAGCGATGGTATTATCATGGTTAAATACTGCACTGAGGAATTAAAAGGCATTCAACTATCATTATCATATGATGATTTTGTCTATATCAAGAAAAATATTCAAAATGATGTGAAAATCACTGATAAACTGTATCTTACAGATGAAATATGCTTTAATAATTCTAATGATTTATTATTATATAATACATTTTGTAATATATACAATAACATGAAAAATTTTAACATACTTCCTTATGCAGATAAAACAGTTAAAAACTGTAAATATGTGATTTTCAATAAGAACGGTGCTGTATTTGCGTCTGAAGAACACGAAATCCTAGATGGAATTTCAGTGAATATTAAATTTGATGATTTTCCTTATATAATATGTCAATACAAATATTATAAACAGATTATTGATTTGTATAGATATTTCGGATTAGTTCCAACTATGAAATTCAACTCACGCAAGATAATTGTTTTTGAAAATGAATTTTTAACGTGCATACTGGCAACGTATTTAACAGATGACCCGAAATGGAATGATGCAACATATGCCAGCATGACGGATTGGTAAGGAACTGTCCCTAAATTAAAACAAATTTAGGGACTTTTATAATCCCCCACAAAACCCCACACTTTACGGGGTTGGGCAAGTTCACAAGACATCATTTCACCTCCCACGTGGGGAGGCAGCGGATTCTAACCGCTTTATAGCAAACTCACCCAAAAACTTTTTATATTTAAAATATATCATATTTAATAATATTGTCAAGAATTATTAAAAAAAAAAAAAATTAATAACCCTCAGATTTCACAGACAAAACAGGATGTATCAATCCGCTGTTATTATCACCGTATGCAAGCGGCTCAATTTCACTGTAACTGAATGTTACCGGAAATTCTGTTAATTGATCTACCGATGAATCATCAAAATTCACACTTCCGATTGATGATAAAAATACATTGTTCAAACGTACACCAAACACCGGATTGCTTTGTACATCTAATTGATAGATATTCGCATATACCATGTAATCTAGGTTTCCTGCCATGTTACGTCTGATTGAATCAATGCGTTCAAACCAGTTTGTCATTGATTTTCTTAATGACATATTATTATCATCAATTACAGTACATTCCCATTCGCCGCTGTTTTCCTGCTCTGAACGTAATTGAACTTTACGACCTCTGCACCATACTTCCGCTAGGTTTATTCTTCTTTCCGGCAAAGTACTCGATTTTACAAGTATATTAAAAGTTCTACTGTCAAAACCGTTAATGTTATATCGCATTAACAGTTCAATTCTATAATTGTTCGGTTTTACCGATGATTGTAAAACATGTTTTAAATCATTGACAGTCGTTACTAACTGTCCATTTGCATTGTATCTCATATTTTATCACCAGTTAAATGGGTCTTTTTCTGAAATATCAACTACAGGTTTAATAACTCTGCGGTCTTTATTTTTAATCTTCTGTTTCATGGTTTTTGGATTTTCTATAGGTTTACCATGGTTTTCTTCAATAATCTCAGTTCCGGTTTCATCCTCTTTTGATTCTGCAAACGGTTCAAATTCAGCTTGATAATCTTGTTCTTCTTTTTCATTTAACAAGGTATCAAAGTAACCGTCTAAGGAATCAAAAATCTCTTTAACTGAATTGAGTTCGGCAACATCAACCGGTCCGTTGTCCTTAACTTCAACTGTGTTCAGTACCGATTCATTATCAATTTCATCCTGCGCACGTCTTTCGTAAGGTTTCAAGGTTAATCTGTAAACAGAAACTTGGTCTGAATAAGCCCATAAATTGTTAATCCCCGGAACTTTCTGCTCACAGTCTGAAATCTCCATAATCTGATTAGATGGAAACACCATTAGATTGCCTGTAAGATTTGTTATATTTAATCCTTCCGGCAAATCCGATGTACTTATATATCCCATGGTGGTATCATAGTTATTTAAACCGAACTCGTTAAATTCATACTGTGATTTATCAATATCCTCTGCATTTTCAGGTAACATATGAATCATAAATGTATCTGAATTGTTGGTTTTAATTGCACTGTAATCACCAAATACAGATTGATCGAAGTTCACTTTTTGTATTATTACAAATTTGCACGGTATACCATATAAGTGAATACACTCTCTAATCATAGAATGATTTAAGAGATATTCATTTTTATGTGAAAAATTAAAATTATTGAAGTTAATCATATATATAATTCCTCTATATAAATATTTATAATATTTTAAAAAAGAGGTTAAAAAATGAAAATATTTATAAGTTCGCCAATGAAAAATCTTACAGAAGAACAAATTCGCAAGAACCGTGAGGAAGCAATCGTTGAAATTAAAAAACGTTTTGGTAATGAAAAGTTTGAAATCATCGATTCTTACTTTAGAGAATACACATTAAAAGATGCTTCAGTAAATACTACTATTTATTGCCTAGGCAGAGCAATTCTTAAACTTTCCGATGCTGATTTGGTAGTATTTGCAAAAGGCTGGGAAACAGCACGGGGCTGCAAAGTGGAATATCTGATTGCATCAGAATATGGACTTGATATAATGATGTTATAATCATTTGTAAAGCTGTATAATTTTATATACAGCTTTTGCTGTAAAGGTGTATTGATATGCCAAAAGAACTCGATATTGACATCTATGATTTTGCAGCCTACATAGCCAAACTGTGTGCTATGAAAAATTACTTTGTGAATTTGACTAAACTTCAAAAATTGATGTACTGTGCGTATGGTGCAGTATTAGTATCTTCAGATACAAGGATTTGCAAGGAACATCCTAGAGCATATCCCCACGGTCCGGTTTTTCCAAAGCTTTATAATTACGCAAAGAACCATCATTTTGACTTCATTGATGCACTTTTAAATAGAAAAGAAAATGTAGAAAACAATCTCACAGATCCACAAATCAAAGTTATTGATGCTGTTATAAACTTTTTCGGAAAGTATAATGCCGGTGAACTTGTTGCTTGGTCACAACATCCTAACGGTGCATGGTTTAAAAGCAGTAAAATGGATCAAATCTCAGATGATTTGATTATTGAATACTTTAAAACATTGATTAAAAATTAGCTATGTTGTTTAACAGCATAGCTAAACATTTTTAGCTATTCACTGCATCGGCTTGAAATTGAAATAATGCTACCATAACTCACCATTCTCTTTTAATTCATTTGAAAAGTAATAATCCGGTATTTCAGAAACTTTGATATTTTTAGACTCTAAAATTTGCTTTTGATTTGAATCTAACAATATTGTTGATGATATATAAATCTCTTTAAGATTTGGGTTCTTGTTTATAATCGTGATAAGATCACTTAAATCTGCATCATTTAATATCATTTTATAATAGTCATCATCTATATTATGATGTGTTTCCAACTGTATTAACTCTTTGATATGATCCTGTAACTTATCGCATAAAGTAACTTCATTAACTCCAGAATTTGGACTTATTTGTTGATTAGTTTGTGTTTGATTTTGATTAGAGTTTTTGGGTATAAAATCGGTCTTGTAGTATTTAAGATTTGCTGGGATACCATTATATATTTTATAATCTTTTGTACTAGCTATAAGTTGAACTCTATTGTCACTCGTGATTTTGATTTTATAATTAGAATATTCTTGTTTTTGAATAATTTTATCTATATCTTGCTTAAAATCAGATGTTTTATCAAAATTATTTACAGATATTTTTTTATCATAAATTATTTTAGATTCTGGAATTTTTGAGGTATATCCTTCAATAATTTTTTTTAATCTAACATATGTAACATATTGACAAATGCCAAAAGATTCATATTTAATCCTATTATTATCTACAAGTCTTAAAAAACCTTCTTTACCATCTGTAAATAGTGAGTAAATCTTGTTTTCAATTGCATTATCTGTATTTTGTACATTAGGTTTATAATCTTCTAAATATCCAAGACTCTGCATAAATTTAAGTTTTAATTTAGCACTAACTTCATTATTTGTGCATAAAATAAAAACTCTTTGCTTTTTATCCTCATTATTTAGTTCCATTACCGCTTGGGCTGTTGTTCCTGAACCTGCAAAAAAATCTAAAATAATCGGAACATGATCAGAAAAGAAAGTGGCCCCTTTAATAATTTCTTTTAAAAGAGATACAGGTTTTGGATAATCAAAATATTCAGCAAGACCTAATGATTTTAATGTCGTTATTCCATCAGCATTTAAATGTTTCATTACTGAATAAAACTTTGAATAATCTTTATCAATTCTTCTTAATTTTCCTATAATATGTTTACCATTTGGCTTTGATAATAGTATATATTCATTATTTTTTATACCGTCATCTATTTTTTCTTTAAAATCTTTTCCTTTTTTATCCACAATATCTTCATAATACAAATTTCCATATTTACCAAAAGTTTCTCTTATTGCATCTTCTTGTATCCAATATTCAATGTTGTTTATAAAAATTCTATTTCCTCTAATATCTTTTTCTTTGGCTAATGGGTGAGCGCGTTGCAAATTTTTCGCATAAACAAATAGAAGATCATGACCTTTAACAACATATTTAGCCATTCCTCCACCTTCTGCCTTAACTACTGCAAATATACCCATTAAATTATTATCACCGAATATATCATCTAGCAATAATTTAAGTTGATATGCTTCATTATCATCAATACTCAACATTATGATTCCAGACTCATTTAGTAATTTTTTGGCTATTTGCAATCTTAAATTCATAAATGATAACCATTTACTATGTCTAAATGAATCATCTAAACCTACTCTTGAATCATCATATGTTAAACTATTGCATGTGTTATAGGGTGGATCTATATATATTACATCTATTCTTTCTTTGTGAGTTTTCTCAAGAAGTTTTAAAGAATGCAAGTTATCACCTTCTAAAAGGAAGTTATAAGGCAATGATGAGTCAGAAACTATCTCTCTGGTTTTATCCTCAGTAAAAACCGGAATATTATCAACAAGCATTTCATCAACTTTTTCTGAATGTTGTTCCCAAACCAAACCATATTTTTTATTTGTTATTTCCTGTTTAAGTTTGTTTAGGGTATTTAAAGATTCAAAATCATTAGCATCCAGTTTTGTTTTAAGTTTTTCAATTTCATTAAGAAGTTGTTCACATTTGATTTTAGAAAGATTCGCCATTACTGTACCTCTTTTAACTTTGATACAGTATTTATGCTGAATTGAAATATATGGAACTTTAGATTGATAAGGATAAGAAGTTAAAAAGAGTGAAAGGAAATTTGGTAAGGCTCTTACCCCCCGTTTGATTAAAAAGTAATCTGATTTCATTAATGACTTTCCTGTTATTTTTATTGATTTTTAATTAAAAAGTTTAAAAAAGTACTTGACAAATACAAAAATATTTGATAATATATAGGCATATTTCAAAAGGGGTTTAAATATGTTTAAGATTATCAGAATCTACAATCCAAAAGGTTATAACTATACCGGCAGAAGAACCGCAACAATTAAAGAATATGCATTCACTGACTATGTAATCACTGAAAGTGAAGATGCAGAAGTTCTTGAAAAATCAACCGAGGATTTCAGCAACGAACGTGTAAAATCATTGAAAAAGTTTACTGTGAAAGTCTGGGACAGTTTAAACAATAAATGGAAAATTGTTTCAACTAATTTAGTAAATAATTATGACAAAAAATCAGTATTGCCATTGATGCGTAAAATATACAAATATTCTGAAAATGTTAAGATTTCCTTTGCGGGGTAGATTATGGACAGAAACGATTTTTTAAAACAGAAAATTGCACATGCATGTGAGATTGCAATCAATTCAAACTCTGCAGATAATGATGAGAAAGTCTTTATCGATTCTATCAAACATGCAATTATTAATGATACAATTGATTGCAGCAACTTATTGCCGTTTTTGAATGATTTCAAGGAATCACCAGTCCTTGCAATTTTAAAAACAGATATTGCAGATGCAATTGAAGCAAGCTACAAAGTTTGCAAAGAAACGGATTATTAAAGAAAAATTTTAAAAAAGTACTTGACAAATAGATTTTAATTTGTTATTATATATACATCGAAATGAATGAGGGACTTGAAAAATGGAATTAGCTGAAAGAATTATCGGAAATTTAAGATACAGTGTGAAAACTAAAACTTCTCAGAGCATTTTAACACACATCATCAATGCATTAAACGGTGACAAAATTCACTTTTTCAGTGCATGGCATCGAAGAGGCGGATGGTCAAATCTGAATGTTGTTCCTCAGGCACATGATGCTTATGAGTTAATGCGTAAAGCCAAGATTAAAGTTTCAACAGGCAACGATGCCCCAAGGGGCGGTTCTACAGGCAACTACTGGGAAACAGAATGCAATCACGAACTTGCAAAGGAACTTGAAAAGTACATTGTATGATACAAATTAAAAACATCATTGATAGCTTTCCGTAAACTACCCCACCCCATGAAGGGGTGTGGCTTTCATTAAATAACAGTTTACCAGACTAAGTTTAGAGAAATCTAAACTACGATGTTAAGGTCATGCTACCTTTGGTTGACGCATCAGATCAATGCTCTAGCATCTTAAAAAACTGATAAGGTTGAAGTAATAAATGCCTTACGATAAGATATGACAAGCCTTAATGTCATTGTCGAGATGAAGTCGGATTTTAATTGTGGTAACAGCAATTAAATACGCATAACTAAGTCTTAGGACTTTGAATTATATTCTTAAGGAATAATTATGTATTTAGTATACGTAAAATCTAAAAATGGAAACCCCTTAATGCCTACTAAACGGTGTGGTAGGGTTAGAAAGCTGTTAAAAGAGGGAAAAGCAAAAGTGATATGTAAATGTCCTTTTACGATTAAACTTCTTTATGACAGTACTGAGTACACTCAAAAACTGTCTTTGGGTATTGATGTTGGTTCATCACATATCGGTTCTGCCGTTGTTAATGAAAAAGGCGATACTGTTTATATGGCTGAAACAACAATCAAAAATGACATAAAAGATAAAATGGAACAAAGACGGATGTATAGGAGACACAGACGTTCAAGAAAAACTCGTTATAGAAAAGCTAGATTCTTAAATAGAAAGAATAGTACTAAAAAAGGTAGATTACCACCTACTTTAATTAGTAAAATTCATTCTCATGTAAAAGAGATTGAATTTGTTAAATCTATTCTTCCGGTAACAGATGATGATCTAATTTTTGAAACAGCTAAATTCGATATGCATTTATTGAAAAATCCTAAATTGCATAATGAAAAATATAGACATTTTGGTTATCAAAAAGGTATACTTTATGGGTATGCTAATGCCCGTGAATACGTTTTAGAACGAGATAATCATGAATGTCAGATATGTTGTAAAAAAGAAGGTTATAAACGTAAAAATGGTATTCGATTAGAAACACATCATATTGTTTATAGAAGTCGGGGTGGAAGTGACGATCCAAGGAATTTAATTACTGTATGTCCAGTATGCCATCCAAAAATACATGATGGTAAAATAACAATAGACATTAAAGGAATGCCTTTTGGGGTTTTAAGACATGATACTCATATGAATATAATCTCAAAACGATTAGTTGACCGTTACCCAAATGCAATAGAAACATACGGTTATATAACTAAACAAAATCGTTTTGAAGCTAAATTGCCTAAACGACATTATATAGATGCATGTATAATAGCTAATGGTGGACCAGATGTTAATTTTAAATCTGATATAGTATATATTAAAAGAAGTGTTACTAAAGGTGATTATAGACAGACTAACGGAAAACGGTCTGAAAAGCGAATGAATAGAGGTAAAGTAAACGGTTTAAGACGTTATGATAAAGTTCAATATAAAGGTAATATATACTTTATAAAAGGTATTGATAGCAAAGGTTATGCGACTTTAATGGATATAAACAATAAAACAATTAAATTTCCAGATGCGCCTAAAAGAGATAAAACACCTAAATTATCTAAAATAAAAAGGATAACTGCAAGAAACACATGTCTAATAGATATAGAAAAGGTTCACATTGCATATACTCGTTAAAGGCACATATAATTTTAGTTACTAAATACCGTAAGAGAATATTATATGATAAAAATTCATGGAAAGTTTATCACGTTTGAAACTCGAATATTTGAAATTCCCGAACAAGGAATCGAATTGAAAGTATTTGCAAATAATGTTTTTATTATATATTATAATATATATAAAAATAAAAAATATGATTTCGATGTGATTAAAAACGAAACAGATGTAATTGAGTATATTGAAAACTGTTTAAAACAGAATGGTTTCACACTTTTGAACGGGTGGTAAAAATGGTTGATTATGGTGAAATTCTTATAAACGGTAGATGCAATCTAAACTGTTTTTACTGTTTAGGCTGTGAAATGGATAATGATGTTTATAAACCATATAACATGCATTTCAACGAGTGGAAAAACTTCAAGGAATGGATTGCATCCCTAGAGGGGACACCTAAAATCTATATTTCAAGTACCAACTCAGAGCCTTTATTATATCCTTATCTATCTGAACTTATTGAATATCTGCAGTATAATGGATTTAAAGTAGGTATAAGAACTAACGCATCATTACCTAAGATGGATATTGTAAGCAAATGTGATGAAGAGATTTCAGTTAGTCTGCAATCTTTAGAACCTTTTACATTCCAGAAAATCACCGGAAAATTATTAACTTTTGATATCCTTGATAATATTAATAAAATTGAATTAAAAGATGGTGCAAGTTTAAGAGTTTCAATAGTTGTTAATAGATATAATGAATTTGAAATATTTTCAATTTTGAATGAACTTAAATCTATTGAAAAGATTTCATATGTTCAATTAAGAAAAGTTTATAAATTCATAGCTACCGATGATTTCCATGATGATTTAAATGCTTATCTTAGAATTAGCAGTTACATTAAGAATGTTTATCAGAAAATCGGTAATTTTAAAGAATCTGAAATCTTCAATGTGCATGGATTGCATGTATCATTATGGAACGATGTTTTCAGCAGCCACAGTATTAAATCAAGCAACTACTGGACAGATGGTAGAATGACTTTAAATAACTTGCTTGTTCCGGGGTATTCAGATGCAAAAGGTAATTGATTTTTACAAAACTTATGATGAGTCTAAAAGACTGACTTCCGACAACCGTCATAGATTAGAACTATATCGGAAACAATATCTATACAAAAATCTATTACAAAATTCAAAACGAGTTTTGCAGATTTCCTGTGGTACAGGAATACATACAAAATTCATTCTTGATACCTTTCCAGATATTGAATTATTTGCATCAGACCTTGTACCGGAACATTGTCAAGAAACAGCAAAACTGAAATACAAGAATCTTAGAGTATTTCAATGGGATTGCACTCAGAAAAAGCCGGATTTCATACATAATATCGATACAATCCTTGTTGAAGGTGCATGGTATCACTTGAGCAGAGATCAACGGCAGTATTTGATTGCTAATCTTATGAGTTTAAATCCATCTTTAATAGTGATTGACTTCCTTTCCGAGTTGCATGAAGTACAACAAAGATTGCTGCAAGATAAAAAGTTTATAAACCCCGAAAACGGAATTAGAGAACCGTTCTTTTTTGACAATCGAGATGATGCAGAAAACCTCGCATTCAGAATATATGCAAACAATTATAATCTTTCAATCTGTCCGATTGATTTAGACCTAAGATTTGGTTACGCAGATTTAAACAATGTTCCAGAAGAAGAATTTTTAAAGTTTGTTGAATATCTTAATAATACTATAAGAGTATCAAAAGATTTTGAAACTGTGAATTATACTGAGCATGGATGTTATATAATTAGATAAAGCTATGTTGTAAAAGTGTATTGATGTATCAATCACACAATTATGAATTTTGATATACTAGAATATATTGAAACTGAGGTGACGTATGGCTGATAATACTAAAATTAGAAAATCAATTAAATCATTTATTGAAAAGTATAAAAGCATAGAAAAATCCGAGGGTAAAATATCAGAGGATTCATACCGTCTTAACTTCTGGCTTCAATTATTACAATCAGCTTTTAACTTTAATGGTATGGATTATCTTGATTCAGAGAAAAAAATTAAAGATCTAAACAATAATACTAAAAAGATAGATATATACATTCCAAAAACACGGGTACTCATAGAGCATAAATCATCTGATATTGATTTAAACAAGCATCAACCCAGTCATAACAATTTAACCCCGTTTGAACAAGCTAGGGAATATCAAACGTATCTGCCTACAAGTGAAAAAGCTAAATGGATTATTGTCTGCAATTTTAAAGAATTCCAGATCTATGATATGGACAGTAAACAACCTTTAGAATCCAAGATTATAATCAAATTAGATGAACTGCCGAAACGATATAATGAGTTAAAATTCATAGTTGATAATACAGTAGAAAGAATAATACAAGAAAAAGAGATTTCAATTACAGCCGGAAAAATAATAGGCGATATTTACAATCTTTTACTAGATGAATTCACTAAAAAGGGGATTACCCCATCTGAAAAAGATTTGAATGAAATCAATATAGTTTGTGTAAGGTTAGTTTTCTGTTTATACGCAGAAGATTCTGGCATGTTTAATGAACATCAGCAATTTGGAAAATTCCTAGTAAAATATAAAGACGATCCTAATATATTCAGGAAACAGCTAAAAGAATTGTTCACTGTATTAAATACAGAAACTAAAGACCGAGATCAATGGTTGGAAAAAGAACTCAATGATTTCCCATATATTAACGGCGGTCTATTTGCTCAAAAAGCTAACATTCCGAATATATCAAAAGAACTGATTGATTATCTAATCAATAAAGCAAGTTTTGAAACAGATTGGAGTATGATTAGTCCGACAATTTTTGGTTCAATATTTGAAAGTACATTAAATCTTGAAACAAGAAGAAAAGGTGGGATGCACTATACTTCTATTGAGAATATACATAAAGTTATAGATCCTTTATTTTTAGATGATTTAAAAATAGAACTTAATGAGATTTTAGAATATAAACAGGAAAACGTCAGGAATACAAAATTAAGAGAATTTCAAGATAAAATAGCAAGTTTAACATTCTTAGATCCAGCATGTGGTTCAGGAAATTTTTTAACTGAAACATATCTTTCATTAAGGGATTTAGAGGATAAAATCCTTATAAAATTATACGGTGCTAATGAACGAGATGAATTTCAAACAAAACTTGCAACTACTGAGGATGCTCAAGTTAAAGTTTCTATAAATCAATTCTATGGAATTGAGATAAACGATTTTGCCGTTGATGTAGCTAAAACTGCTTTATGGATTGCTGAATATCAGTGTTTACAGAAAACCTTAGAAAAAGATATTAACACCAATGTACAAACTTTGCCTTTAAAATCAAATAACAATATTATTGTTGCAAACGCATTAAAAATGGATTGGAATGATTTAATCCCTAGTAAAGAGTTAAATTATATAATGGGTAATCCGCCTTTTGTTGGGAAAAAGGAACAAAGCATAAAACAAAAAGAAGATATGTTATATGTATTTAGAGATCTAAAATCTAGTTCAATTTTGGATTATGTTTCAGCATGGTTCTCGAAAGCTGCTGACTATATTATTGATAGCCAATGTGCATTTGTTTCGACAAATTCTATTACGCAGGGACAGCAGGCACCTTTGCTATGGAATTATCTACTCAATAAAGGTATTACTATAAACTTTGCTTATCAAACATTTAATTGGCAAAATGAATCTAATAATAAAGCCCATATACATTGCGTTATAATTAGTATATCTAAAATTCCAAAAGATAATAAATTTTTAGTTGATTGTAATAATAAAAAAATTAATGTTTCAAACATCAATTGTTATCTTAAATGTACTTCATCAAATCATAATCATTATAATATTACTTCTAGGAATAAACCTATATCCAATTGCATTCCTATGATCTATGGCAGTATGCCAATAGATGATGGGAATCTAATAATAAAAGATGAAAATGAGTATGATTTAATATTAAATGAAAATCCAAACAATGCAAATTTTCTAAGAAGATATATAGGTGGGAAAGAATTTCTAAATGGGATAACGAATTGGTGTATTTGGTTAAAAAATATTGAGCCTTCAAAAGTAAGCAAATCAAAAACAATATTGCAAAGAATTACTAATACTTATAATTTTAGAAGTTCAAGTTCAAGACCAGAAACAAAAAAACTAGCTGATTTGCCTTATCTTTTTGGCGAAATTAGACAACCAGAAAGCGGCAATATACTTGTTTTCCCAAAAGTATCTTCACAAAAAAGATTATATTTGCCGTGCGGTTTTGTTTCAACTCAAGTAATTATTAGTGGAAGCGCACTAATGATCCCAAATGCAGATATGTTCCACTTTTCTATCTTAAGTTCGGTAGTTCATAATGCATGGATGAGATTTGTTTGTGGAAGAATGAAAAGCGATTATCAATATTCAATTAATATAATATACAACAATTTTGTATGGGTAAAACCTACCGAGCAGCAAAAAGAAAAGATCGAAAAAGCTGCACAGTCAATTTTAGATGCAAGGAATAAATACCCAGAGAGTACACTTGCAGATTTGTATGATTCATTAACTATGCCGCCGGAATTACGCAAAGCGCATGAAAATAATGATAAAGCAGTACTTGAATTATACGGTTTATCAAAAGACAGTACCGAAGAACAAATTGTTGAACTATTGTTTAAACTTTATGATGCTAAAATATCAGGAAATAATAATACAAAATTAGAACTGTTATAATATCAATACACCTTTACAACATAGCTATATAAACCCCCATAATCGGGGGTTTATATATTATATTCAAAAACCCCCTCTTTTTTAATCAAAAATCAAGTTGTCAAGATTTTTTTATAAAAATTTTTAAAAAAATATAAATAGAATTATAGTAATAAAGTTTCAGGTGATGTAAGAACTACCGAAATTGATTTTACATTACTGTTTTTTTAATATATTAAAATAAGAGGAGTCCTCAATGGATATTATCAATGAAGCTACCCGTAAGGTGCTTAGTGAAAATTATGCTGATAAAATTTTAACCAGCACAAAATCTATGTACAAACCATTAAACGAAGAAAACACTCGTTTAATGAATGTACTGTTAAAGAATACTCAGAATGCAGTTCGCAGAATGATTAGTGAAGGTACATATACCAATGACGTTGCACAGTTTACCCCTATTCTGCTGCCAATGGTAAGACGTATCTATCCTAACCTGATTGCTCATGAACTGCTTGGTATTCAGCCAATGACAATGCCTACCGGTTATCTGTTTGCTCTCGTAAACGAATATTTAGGTACTGGCTTACATAAGACTGCATCTGATACAAAACCACGCGGAGTTGTTTATCAGTTAGTTGATGCAAATGGAGATCCAGTTGATGTATTAAAAGACGGTGTTATCAACGTTGCCGGATATGCTACAAATGCTCAGAACCCAGCAAACGGTCTGAACGGTGCCAGCGTTGGTGCATCAAGCGGTGATGAACAGGTTACTACTACTGCTGGTACTTCAATCGGTGGCGGTTATGTAGTTTATTCTGAAGAAGATAAGATCCTTGTAACATGGGATGGTGTAACAGCTAAACTTGCAGCCGGTGACGCAGTTCCGGGTACAAACTACACTGTAAGAAACGTATGGTCTAATGAAGCTTGCTTCAATCAGATTTTGAAATACTACACCGGTGATTATCACTATGAAACAAGGACTGTAACCGATGCACAGGGTAATACTGTTACACAGCAGGTTCTTGTTAAAGGCGGTTTAGCAACCCCATTGGCAGAAAGACTTGGTGTTGACATGAAAGAGATTGGTTTCACCATTCAGAGAAAACAGGTTGAAGCTAAATCAAGAAACCTGAAAGGTCGTTATACCATTGAAATGTTCCAAGATTTACAGGCACAGCATGACATGGATGCTGAAACTGAAATGATGAACGTAATGGCTCAGGAAATTCAGGCTGAAATTGACCGTGAATGCGTTGAATTTGTACGCTCTGTTTCTCAGTGGTTGCCAGATACAACTTTCGGTGGTTTCCATACAACTACCCCAAATATTGCAAACGGCGGTGTTGCAACCCCTACATTTATGGTTGACGGTCGTTGGGAAATTGAACGTTATCGCGCTCAGGCAATTCGTATTGCTAAAGAAGCTACTCAGATCGGTATTGAATGTAAACGTGGACAGGGTAATGTTATCCTTGTTTCTCCAATGGTTGCTACAATGCTTGAACAGACTGCTAAATTCAATCTTGCCCCAGCAGGCGATATTAACCAGCCTGTAGCTGGCGGATTTGCCGGAATTTATGATAACCGTTATCGTGTAATTATCGATCAGTATGCTACCGATGATTATGTAACTGTTATGTATAAAGGTGCTGATAAACGTGACGCTTTAGGTTTCTTTGCACCATATGTACCATTAACATTTACAAAGACGACAAATTATGAGTCTGGACAGCCAGCAATAATTGCCCGCACAAGATATGCGCTCTCTACTATTCCGGGCATTGAGAATGCAGATAGCAACGACCGTGCAAAACAGTACGCTCACTCATTTGCAGTTGATATGACGAATTCTATCCTTAGACACTAAAATTTATTAAAAAATATATAGTAAAAATAAATAAACCCTGCATAATCGCAGGGTTTTTTTGTTATAAGAACATATTTTAAACACGAAACACGTCAATAATTTACATACTTTTAGGTGTGTGGGTTTTGTTTCAATATTAAAGTTAAAAGTGTGATATATACCACATTTATTAACAATAATATTGTTGACAATAAAGCCATAATTGTGTATTATGTTTGTTTAGGAATTGTTTCAAGAATTATAATTAATTTTGAGGCATTTCCTTAAGGAAATTTAACAATGAATATAAATGTAGATGAAGTGTTTGATCATACTGTAAGAAAACCAAATAGAATTGGCATGAAACTATTAGGATTTAAAAAAGTCCCTAGTTTTGTAGAGTATAAAGATAAACTTTTATCAGAATTATTAAAGAATGATACGTTAGAAAATATACTATTTGATTTTAGAAAAAGAATAAAGAAAACGGAGACATTTAATTTATTTTTAAAATATATAATAGATAAATATGATTTTTCTGATATATATAAAAAAATAAAAACAAATGATACAGTATTATTAAGTGCATACTTTAATGGAGAATTAAAATATTGTTTAAATTGTGGAAAACCAATAAAAAATAATAAATACTGCTCATTAAAATGTTCAAACAATTCTGAAATAGTAAAACAATTAAAAGAACAAACACTTTTCTCTAATTATGGCGTAACAACCGGTATGCATTCAACTGTTATTAGAGATAAAATAAAGAAAACATATCTTGAAAAATATGGTGTTGAGTATGGATTTCAATCACAAATTGTAAAAGATAAAACAAAGAAAACAAATCTTGAAAGATATGGTGTTGAACGCCCGGCAACTTTAGATTTTGTAAAGGATAAAGCAAAGAAAACAAATCTTGAAAGATATGGTGTTGAACATGCACTTCAATTAAAAGAATATCAAGACAAATTAAAGAAAACAAATCTTGAAAGATATGGTGTTGATATTGTATCAAAATCAAAAGAAGTCCGTAATAAACTTAAATTTTCATTATTTAACGCATTTAAACATACAAATCAGGAAAATTTTAATGAGAAATATATTCGTGAAAATTTTATTGAAAATGATAAATTTAAAGTTAAAGAGTTTTGCGAATATTTTAATATTAGAAATCGTTCAGGATTATGCAAAATAAAAAGAATTTTTGAAATAACAGAACCTAATGATGATGTTTCACCAAATACTGGTCATTCTAAAATGGAATTAGAATTATTTGAATGGATACCGATAGAAGATAAAATATCTGGTGATAGAACAATTATAAAACCTTTAGAATTAGATATATATTTACCTAATTATAAAATTGCAATCGAATATGATGGTACATACTATCATTCTAATTTAGATAAAGATTATCATTTAAATAAAACAAAACTGTGTGAGGCAAAAGGTATTCAATTATTGCATATATTTGATTTTGATAATATAGATATATGGAAGTCAATGATTCTAAACAAACTTGGGAAATCCGAGAAAATCTATGCTAGAAAATGTAATATAAAAGAATTAAAATATGAGCAAATTAAAGATTTTTTGATTGATAATCATTTGCAAGGTGAATGTAGATCTTCTATAAATATTGGATTATTTTATAATGATGAACTTGTACAAGTAATGACTTTTGGGAAACCAAGATTTAATAATAATTATGATTATGAAATTATAAGATTGTGTACTAAAAAATATTTTCACATAGTTGGAGGTGTATCAAAATTATTTAATTATTTTAAGAAAAAATATAAAGGTAGTATAATAACATATGCAAATAAAAGATTTTCGTATGGTGAAATATACAAAGTACTAGGATTTACAAAAATTGGTGAAACGCAACCAAATTATTTTTATGTTAAGAATACTGAGGTTTTAAGCAGATATCAATGCCAAAAACATAAATTATCAAATCTTTTAGAAAACTTTGATCCAAATCTATCTGAAAGCGATAATATGTTTAATAATGGATATTTAAAAATATATGATTGCGGAAATTATGTGTTTGCATATAATAATGAATAATGTGGCTATGTACACGAAAAGTGTTGAACTAGCAAAATAGACATGGAAAATCTTATCTGTTTGAAATAATGTGATACTTTATTGTTGTAAATATAGTTTTGCAGTTAATATAATAGGTCTTTAAAATTTATAATGATATTATATAGATAAAATTGTATTTAAGGATTTTTTGAATGAAAAATAAAGAATTTGATGTAATTAAAGCATATGTAGACAAAAACATAGACAGTCCTGATTTATTATCTAACTTAAAGAAAACAATTCAAGAAAAGATTTCAAAATATGCAGTAACAAAGATTTTAAACATTCTAAAAGCAAATGAAAAGTTCAAAGAACTGCTATCCCAAACAATTCATACAGATGATACCAAACTACAAGCATTATACTTTCAAGACCTTTTAAACTACTGCCCGATGTGTGGAAAACCCACGGCAAGTATTTATTGTTCCTCAAAATGCACAAACAGTGATGAACGTGTAAAAGATAAAATGAGAAACAGTTTAAAGAATACCTTGAAAGAAAGATACGGAGAGGGTATTCAATCCACATCACAATTAGAAGAAGTCAGAGCAAAAAAGAGAGCAAACTGGAAAAATAACCCCGAAAAGGCAAAACAGACATGTTTATTACGTTACGGAAATGCAACTTATAATAACAGTGAATTAAGAGCGCAAACAAACCTTAAAAAGTACGGTGGAGTTGCACCTCTTCAAAATAAAGAAGTACAACAAAAAAGCAAAGAAACATGCCTTAAAAAATACGGTTGCGAGCATCCTTTACAGAATGATAAGGTGATAGAAAAAGTTAAACAAACTTGCCTTGAAAAATACGGTACTGAATGCGTTTTGTCGAATGATGATATAAAAGAGCAAATTAAAAACACTAGAATTGAAAGATATGGTGATCCATACTATACAAACCGTGAAAAAGCTAAACAGACAATGTTTGAGCAATATCATGGTGATTATTCTGAAATAGTTGAAAAGATTAAAGAAACCTGCCTTAAGCGGTATGGTGTAACAAGCAGCAATCATTTGCATTTTAAAAATTATGATTTGCTGAATGAGCAATATGTACGTGAACACTTTATCAAAGATAAATTTTTCTATCATGAAGAATTTATAGAATTCTATAATATATCAAAATATGCAGTTCCGTTATTTAAAAATCGCTATAATATCACAGAGCCGAATTATAGAATAAATGGCAAATCACATGCGGAAATAGAGTTATACAGATGGGTTAAAGAATATGCACCGGATGCAATAAGCGGTTCGAGAATCATCAAGCCGTATGAGATTGATATTTTAATTCCTAGTATAAATCTAGGAATAGAATATAATGGTTCATACTGGCATTCACTTAAAGAACCGGATTATCATCAGTTTAAAACGGATTTATGCCGTGAATACGGAATACAATTATTTCAAGTTGCCGATTATGAAGATCTCGATATATGGAAATCAATGATTCTGCACAAACTTGGGAAATGTGCAAATTGCTTGACCAAAAATATTTGCATAGTTCTCGGAGAACAATTGAAGATTTTTACAGGGAGGCTACTAAAAATCAATGGATAAAAAATTAAGTGTAATTTGCGGTGATGCCATTGAGGAAATGAAAAAACTACCTGATGGAACAATACGTTTAATCGTAACCGATCCACCGTATAATTTGAATAAAAACTATGGCAATAATCAAGATAAGTTAGAATTTGATGCTTATATTGATTTTTCACGTCAATGGTTGACTGAAGCAAAGCGTGTATTGACCGATGATGGAACAATTTATATTTTCATGGGAATGCGCTATATTTCGTATATATTTAATATTTTAGAACAAGAGTTAAATATGACGTTTAATTCTTGGATAACTTGGTTTTATACACAAGGTATAGGGAAAACAAAAGGGTTTTCACCTCGGCATGACGATATATTGATGTTTACTAAAAGTTCAAAAAACTTTGTTTTTCATTTAGACAATATAAGAGTTCCGCAAAAATTTTATCGTTCTGTAAATAATATGCGTGGTGCTAACCCCGGAAATGTATGGGAATTTTCACATATGCACTATTGCAATAAAAACCGCAAAAAACACCCTACACAGAAACCGGAAGGGTTATATGAAAGAATGATTTTAGCATCGTCTGATCCCGGCGATGTTGTTCTTGACCCGTTTGTTGGAAGTGGCACTGCATTGCGTGTGTGTCAGCAGACTGATAGAAGTGGCATAGGTTTTGATATGAATCCAGAATATGTTGCAATGACAAAGGAACGTCTTGCCGAAAAATTCACTGGTTTTGATAGTATTGACGAACGAATGAAACGAGTACCAAATGATTTGAACGATGCAAATGTTCGTGAGGATTATATCCGAAATCATGTGGAATGGTTTTTGAAAAATCATCCAAATGCAATTAGCGATTTTATGTTGGAAGTAAACGAAAAGTATGGAACAAAAATGAAATGTTCCGAACAAATGAGCATGCTCGAAACATTTAGTGCATAGCTTGCAAAAGTATGAAATATAAAGCAAACCATTGGATGTTGTTCTATTATAAAAATTATAGACTATTCGACTGATTCATATATACAATTCATTTTAAAATACCCCCGAACGTTGAAAAACATTCGGGGGTTGTTTTATGTGGTTGTAAACTCATATCAATACACCTTTACAACATAGCTAATAAAATTTATATAAATTATATATAAATATATAAAAAATATTAATAAAAAGGTATTCATAATGGCTTATAATCATAATACTATAAGAGCATACACATTAGCACTCTTAAACTTTTTTAATGATTTATGTATTCAGTATAAGAATTCAAATGGGGATTTGATTACTGTTAATATCCCTATTCACTATAAAAACGTTGAAAAGAGTACGTTAATGAATATGACTGAGCAGCAAATCATATCCGGCAATATGAATGTACTGCCTAGGGCATATCTTGTTCTTAATTCTTTAAGCAAAGATCCAGACAGACAGACTTCAAAGCTTAATAAAGTTTCAAGATTCCGTAATGGGGAAACTCAGGAATATGCTTATCAATCCGTTGCATACCTTTTTGAATACAGTGTAGTAATTTTATGTCGTGGAATGAGTGAAACAGCACAAATTCTTGAAGAAGTATGCCCTAAATTCAATCCTAATATCAGTATTGATGTTTATGATCGAAAGAATCTTGATGAAGCATATCGTGCTGTAATACAGCTAAATTCTGCAAGTTTTGAAATTGAAGAATTTGAAGAACTTTCAATTAATCTTTCAAGGGTAACATTTGATTTAACCCTTGCCGGATTCTTACATGAACCTATTCAGGAATATTCACAGGTTCTTAAATACAACATCAATCTGCATACCCCGGATGTTAACGAAGTTGATAAGATGATTGTTGAAAATGATCTAGTACAGCCGGGATATGAATTTGAATCCGATGGTAATGCAGAAGATGGGGAAGTCCGAACCGGTGAAACTAATGAGAGTGATTATTTTACTGCTGCTTTATCAGATTTAAAGATTAACGCATTAACTAAAACTATAATAGATGATAATAACTTACAAATAAGTATTGATTACAGATGTTCAAGAACACCTAAAATTGATTTCCAGATTATCACATCATCGGATAAGGTTGAAATCTCGGTTGATGATGAAGATATCAATTCAGTATTCGTATTCGGTACTAAAAACACATCATTCACTGTGCAGGCTAAACTTACCGATGGTGAATGTATCAGATATATTCAACAGACTTTCCGTATATAGACTAAAAAGCCATTCAAATACTTGAATGGCTTTTTTATGCCGCATGTTAAAAATCCAAGATCACCTTTATCTTTCATAATAAAAATGATACTTCTTTGTGCATGGTGGTACTGAGCGTACGGCATTTTTACGTAACAATGTAAATGTAAACATAATATTATTCTCCATTATTTCAAAACTGTGATTTATATCACATATATACCTATTTATATTTTTTGCTTAAAAACTCGTAAAAAATTTGATGTATATCACATTTTTTAAAATATATGGTTATTTTTTAATCAATTTGATTACTTTTTAATCAATTTTAATGATTAAAAAAGTACTTGACATTTAGTTAAAAATGTAGTAATATACTCAAAAATAGGAGTTACGTATGATTGAAATAAATGGAAAGGAATATACCCCGACTAAAGCATTCAAAATTCTTGATATCAGAAAGCAAAGAGTATATTGGCTTATGAAGCATAAGGGTGTTTCCTGTGAAACTGCGATTGAAATGGTTTTAGAGCAAAGGTTAAATCCACCGGTGAAAGAGATGATTACGATTAACGGAAAAGAATACACAAAAACTGATGCATTAAAAATTTTGAACATACCGCCACAGACATTTTATTACTATGTGAAACATAAAAATGTTTCATGTGAAACCGCTATTGAGATGATTTTAGAAAGCCGTTCTAAAACTATCAGAAAAGAAAAAGACGGAATACACGTAACCATCAGGGGCAAAGAATTTAAAAGTAAAAAGGATGCTGCCAAATATTATAATTTAAGGGTTGTTGACATTCATCACATGATGAAACGTAATAATTCAACCTTTGAGAAAGTTGTTGAATATTATATCGAAAAACAAGCCCTTGATAACTGGGTGAAAGATAACCTTGATTCTGAGCCGTTAGTAATCCGTGGGGAAAAATACAGGGTTAAATACGAGATAATAAATAAATACAAAATCAATCAAGCTGCAATTCGAGAGCGTATGCAGTATTCAAATACGTCATATGAGAATGCAGTAGAATATATTCTCAGACACCGTGAACTTAAAGAAAAACTGTGATATATTCAACGATTTTAAAATTGAACTGTTTACAATTAAAAAAAAATTATATAAATATAAGTATAATAAATTAAAAAAAGGAATCAAAAATGGAAGTTGATGATATTAAAAATGTAACAACGGATTACAATTCATTCCGTAATTCTTTTTACCAAATACTTACTGATAAATTCAATCAGAATCCAACTTCAGTGGATTTTATGAACAAGATTGAAACAAATGAGCAGATCCATCAGAAGTTAAATGAAATCAAAGATTTAGAGGGTAATAAAAAATGTCAGTAGTATATGATAACACCAACGCAACCTATGACAACGGCTTTGCTGTAGGGTATAACAATATTTATAATATGTATTATGAACGTGGGGTAATACCTACCTTTAACTTCATTCAAGACTTGGAAATAACCTATAAGAAACAGTCTTGTATTGATGATTATAACCGTGGGTATTTAGACGGATGTGTAAAAGCATTTAACAATTGTAATAAGAGTTGATGATGAACCGTTTAAATTATGCACAAAGAAGTAACTTCATAGCCGGTACATCTGAAGTTTTTAAATATGAGTTCTATATACAGGAATTTAATCTGCCGTCATTGACAATAAATTCTATAGAATCATTTTCTCAAGGCATGAAACATATCTTGACTGGTGATTCGGTAACTCATAGTGAACTTGATTTAACGGTGATGATTGATGAAGATTTTCTAGTTTATCAGGCTTTCAAAGACTGGATGGAAAAATCGGTAGATCAAAAAAGTGGTTCATTTGCAAACCGAGAGTTTACATTCTACTGTGATGTGCATAACAGCAAAGGCAACTATTTATTTACAGTAATGTTTTACGGTTGCAAGATTCAAACTATGTCAGATGTTCAGTTAAGTACCACCGATGATACATTTACGAATACCATGACTATAAGTGTTGATTATGACTGGTTTGAGTTCAAACGTTCCGGCTTGCCGGATGAATGGAAAAAAGATTTTAAGATCATTACTATAAATGATGAAACAGAATCAGAATCAGAAGAATCTGAGGAAGAAGAAGACCCAGATCTGATAATTAAAGATTGTGAACTCAATGGGGAAAAAGTTCCGGTGACGGAATGCTGCTGTGCAGCATGTGAATGTGATTGTGAGGATGATGGTAAACTACCCCACCCCATGAAGGGGTGTGGCTTTCATTAAATAACAGTTTACCAGACTAAGTTTAGAGAAATCTAAACTACGATATTAGGGTCATGCTACCTTTGATTGACGCATCAGATCAATGCTCTAGCATCTTAAAAAACTGATAAGGTTGATGTAATAAATGCCTTACGATAAGATATGTCAAGCCTTAATGTCATTGTCGAGATGAAGTCGGATTTTAATTGTGGTAACAGCAATTAAATACGCACAACTAAGTCTTAGGACTTTGAATTATATTCTTAAGGAATAATTATGTATTTAGTATACGTAAAATCTAAAAATGGAAAACCCTTAATGCCTACTAAACGGTGTGGTAGGGTTAGAAAGCTGTTAAAAGAAGGGAAAGCAAAAGTGGTATGTAAATGCCCTTTTACGATTAAACTTCTTTATGACAGTACTGAGTACACTCAAAAACTGTCTTTGGGTATTGATGTTGGTTCATCACATATCGGCTCTGCCGTTGTTAATG
>Ga0256405_10001454_pt1 | contig 64136 bp, 51 predicted proteins | sample RumenRJG_02DNA_FD_189096 | JGI IMG/M metagenome (GOLD analysis project Ga0256405, IMG submission 189096) | Bovine rumen microbial communities from Lethbridge, Alberta, Canada - RJG_02 | ecosystem: Host-associated > Mammals > Digestive system > Stomach > Rumen | place: Canada: Alberta... | reverse complement strand
TAGCATGAATGGATGTTCCTTCTTTGAGCATTTGCATGTACTTCAGACATTCTGCATAACCATGCTTCTTCCTCTTTTGCATAATAAACCCCGAAAGTTTTTTGTCTAACTTTCGGGGTTCACTTCATAATCGCATTCTCCTCTTTTTATATTTATGAATTTATTCGTCCTCGTCGGGAATGTCATCAATATTGTCGATGTCTTCGATTTGGATATTGTTCTCGTCGGGTTCTTCGTCTTCGTCCATGTCTTCTTCGTCATCGCCGTCAAGTTTTTTCAGTTCTTCGTCATTCATGTCTTCCTCTTCTACATCCTCCTCTTCCATCATGTCTTCTTCATTGTCTTCGTAGTCGTCATCCTCTTCGTCTCTGTGTTTGCGGCGGCGACGGCGACCATCCTCTTCATCGTCAATGCTATAGTCGATGTGTACCTTTTCCACTTTTGGCTTCGGCTTCATGAAGATGCCTTCAATCCATGTGCCACGTTCAATTTCCAAAACTTCGTAGCCGTCGTCCTTTCGGCGATCGATGATTCCACCTTCTTTTCGCATGGTCATTTCAGGCATGATGGTACAATCAACAAAGAATGCAGACTCGATAATGTCTTGAATGGCGAGTGGAAGCCCCTTCCAGCCTGTGCCCATGTTGTGTGCAATGAGTTCAAGAACTTCCCATGCTTCCAGATGCTGGATGTTTTCCAATGTCAAGTCTGTCACTTTCTTGATAGGGTGTTTACGGATGGCAACTGCGTTGTTGCCGTCAGCATCGGGGGTGGAATAGACTTCATACCCCATTTTTTCCAGTTGATTCACCTTGTCAACATCATCTCTCTTGAGATATTGAAGGTCAAACACCGTTTTAACGATGTTCATGTAATGTCTTTCGTTTTCCGAGAAATCCTCTTTCTTTTTCCTAGCGTTGATAATCATTTGACTCAGCTCACTCGGAGTCACAGTCCAAATGTTACTTTTGTCCAAGTCATCAAGCGATAGTTTCGTCTTTTGCTTCATTGTGTTAATTTGATAATGTGTAAATTTGTTGAGGGGAAAATTTGTCTGCAAAGGTAGTGAAAAAAAACAGGATTGGGGATTTAGAAGTTGGGAATTATTACTTTTTCGATAAAAAAATATTTTTATTAGCAAAAAAACACATGTTCTTCCTTCCTAATTCCCAACTTTTTTCTACCTTTGCCATAATTTAGAATCAAGAAATAGGATACACAAAATTGTATATGTCTCAAAAAGTGATTTTTTTTAAGGTTTTTGTCTGCCATTCCATTTTTAGTCGAGTGATGGCTGTTTCTTTATTGTGCTGTTATTCATTAATGCTTGTGGCTCAGGATGCAGATGAAGTATCGTTGGCTGATGCTCAAACAAAGGGCATCATTTCATATGTGCAGCATGTGATGGGATTCAATAGAGCAGTCCCGCAAGAAAAAGTCTATATGCATTTTGACAACACTGGCTACTTCGAAGGTGAAACGATATGGTTTAAAGCCTATGTAACTCGTGCTGATAATGGGCGACCGACTGATTTGAGCAAGGTTCTATATGTGGAATTGCTGAATCCGAGTGGTGACTTGATAAAGACCCAGAAATATTATATTGACGAGCAAGGGCAAACTCATGGCGATATAAAAGTAGATTCACTTTTCGGGACTGGTTTTTATGAAGTGAGGGCCTACACGCGTTACATGACAAACTGGGGTGTAAATGCTGTGTTCTCGAGGGTGTTTCCCGTGTTCAAAAAACCAGTGGAAGAGGGCAACTATGAAGATTTGACAATTGATACACGCTTATATCAGGAACGTAATCCGAACAACCGTGACCAACAGGATTCGCTTTACATGAAAGCAGTGAAGGAGGGCATTTATTCGAACAATACGGCAAAGACTGTCAGTGTGCAGTTCTACCCGGAAGGTGGAGACATGGTGCAGGGAAAAAAATGTCATGTGGCAATGTTAGCGGTGACGGATGATGGCAGACCTTATCAGGGGCAAGCCTTTGTGGTTAATCAACAAGGGGAAGTTTTGGCGTCTGTACAGACCGACACATTGGGTCGTGGAGAGTTCACGGTCGTCCCTGATGCTTCTGGATTGGTCATGAAGATGATGAATGCGCGTGGCAAGGAACAGCAGTTTAATCTTCCCACAGCCCGCCGTGAAGGATGCACTGTTACCCTGGATGTGATTAGCGACGAGATGCTTGCCACTTTGCAGTGTACAGATGGCGTGTGTGGCGAACTGATTGGCTATGTACTAATGAATAATGGTAATATCTATTTTTGTGATACCCTGGTGGCTTCACCGCTCATGGAATTAGAACTGAATCGTGGAGGAATGAAAGAGGGTGTAAATCAGATGACTGTTTTTAATAGTGATGGTCAAATATTGGCAGACCGTCTATTCTTTATCTGCCCCCAATCTTCAGATGCAGATACTATTGTGTTTCAAGCGGAGTCGCCATGGCTGAAACCATGTGGTAAGGTGACGCTGAATGCTAAAACTTTGCCGAATGCGACATTCTCTTTCTCTGCTATGGATGCAGGGACGATGACCAACGAAAAGCAGGGTAATTTGAAAACCTGGATGTTGCTGAGTTCAGAAGTGAGAGGATACATCGATCATGTGGATTATTACTTTGAGTCGGACGACCAAGAGCATCGCAGGGCTGCTGATATGCTGATGCTTACGCAGGGATGGCGGCGCTACAATTGGAATGAAATGGCAGGCATCACTCCGAGGGATAAAATGCAGCCCGTGGAAGACAAATTCTATGTGTTTGGTCAGTTGAGCGAGTATCGCAAGCGCAATCCTGTAAATGATGTGAATATGCAGGTGATTCTCTATAACAAGCAAGGACAAAGTTTGATTGGAAATACCAAGACTGACAAAGATGGCAACTATGTGTTTGGACTTCCGTTCTTAAATGGTGAATGGAAAATGTTTTTCTATACAACAGTCAAGGACAAAAAAAAGACCTATCGTGTGGGAGTTGATAGGCAGATTTCACCAACGCCACGCTACATCACTCCTGCGGAGGCTAGTTTGAAGTTGCCCACAGGAGCAAACATGTTTGTGCATCGCGGAGAAGAGTCTGTGCCTGATGAGGAAGAGTTTATTCCCATCACTCGGAAAAACATCTTGTTGCAAAACGTTACGGTCAAAGCAAAACGTTACTTTACGAACGATGATTTTAAGTTTAAGAATGAGGATTATGCTCGCAGATGGGCTTCCATTTATTATGACATAGATCGTGAACTCGATAACATTCGCGACAGAGGAGAAGCGGAGCCCACCATCTTTGAGTTTTTGGCAAAGAAGAATGCGATGTTTAACAATCCCGAATGTGTTGATTTGCCGAGTGTGACAGGTGACACGACTTCTACGTGGACAGAATGGGATGGGCACATGTCATATGGGTCTCAGCCGATAGAATGGATTGTAGATAATGGTGACACGATGAATCAAGGTGCTATTACGTCAGATAAGGGTGCTTCGGGCGATACGTTCTTCCCGATTTGGTTGGATGAAATTAAAAGTGTCTATATTGCTCCATACGACCCCGACCAGGATAGTCGTGATGCGGCTAATGGAATGGAAGATAGAAGCAACTACGTGAAGATTTATCTCTATTTGCATCATCGGTTTTCAACCGAAAGTAATAAAGGCCTTCGTCGCACGTATTTCCAAGGCTTCAATGAGGTTTCGACCTTCCAAATGGAGGACTACAATGTCATCCCTCCAATGGCAGATTTTCGACGCACCATCTATTGGGCGCCAGATATAAAAGCCGATGCAGAGGGTAGGGCAAAGATAGAATTTTTCAATAACTCCACCTGTGAAGAGATGTATATTAGTGCAGAAGGTATGACACCAACAGGTCAGTTTGTTGTGAAAGATTAGGCTCAAGAGGGGTGGACCTTGCTCTTTTTTTGAAGAAAAAGTTCACCCTTTTCATTCTTAATTGCTAATAAAGTATAAAAAGCATTCTGAATTTTCATTTATTACAGATTTTTTGTGTAACTTTGTAAAAACTTTTGGAGTTAGTCCAGTGGCGTTCTCATAAATTTTTATTGATTCAAGTTTTAATTTTAATACTAACTATATACGTGAGATTGAAAATGCTTTCCCTCAAGTTTCGAATTCTTTATTTGAGTATGTCTGTTTGTGCAGGGATGCTATTGTCGTGTGGAGATCATTCTGGTCATGCAGATAAAGAATGCATGGTTCGGAATCAACAATGGGACTCTCTTGTGCAGAGCCGGTTGAATGTGAGTCCAGAGGTTGCTCTTGCAAGCATTGATAGTTTGGACAGCATCGGGCAGATGCCCCCATCTCTTGTCTGTTACTATCGTGGTAATGTGTACAATCAGATGGAACAGAAAGCCACGGCTGAATTGTATTTCAAAAAGGCATTGGAGGGGGATGCATTACAAAAGGAGAGCATGTTGCTTTTCTATAAGGCGAGCGACTATCTCTCATCCATCCTTGCTAATCGTGGCGATCATGCAGAAGCATTGAATGTAGCCACAAGGTGTTATGAAATTTCACGACAGGATATAACTCCAGAAGGTCAGCGTTGGACGGCTGTTATCTTGCATGCAATGGGCTATTTCCAGACTCAACTGGGTATGAACGAAGAGGCTGAAAAGAATTTCAGCATGGCGTATATGGCTCTTTCGCAGATGGTGGCAGCGGACAGTTGCTATGACAATTTGCTCACCTATGCTCGTGTCTCATACAATATTCTTGATGCATACACAACGACGTCACAGTATGGCAAGGCTTTGGAGTGGGTGCCGTCAGCAGAAAAGGCTGTAGAACGTCTTGTGAAGAATCCCCAATGCTCAGAGCAGAACAAGGTGATGTATCTGGGAGGTGTAGCCATTCATAAGGCGTTAGTGATGCTGAAGCAGGGTGCGGATTCATCGGCAGAGGAATCCTATCGGAAAGCACGGGATTTAGGACATTTCAACAATGCATATGGAATCATGGATCAGTCCTACTTCCTCCGACAAGCAGGACGATGGGACGAATTGGCAGATTTGATGCCGAAGGTGGATTCATTGGCAAAAGTATGGAATGTTCCATTATGCCTTCTCTATGTGCGGGAATATATGGCGCCCCAGTTCAATGCTTACATGAAATCGGGCAGGAAGGAACAAGCGCAGGAGGTGGCCGAACGGATGGCTGCATCCATCGATTCAGTGATGTCTTATGAGGTCAATCATAAGATGAAGGAGATAGCTGTCATCACAGAACGAAAAGATGCGAATCTGGCATTGGTGAAACAGGAACTCATGGAAACTTATCGGTGGGTAAAGATTTTAGGTATAATGCTCTCACTGCTGATATTGGCGATTCTTGCCTATTCTGTCTATTGCTTTGTTCAAAAGAAAAAGGAAAAGTCAAACACAATATAATTATTATGAAAGAATTAGCATTAAAGTATGGCTGCAATCCCAATCAGAAGCCATCACGCGTCTATATGGAGGAGGGCGAACTCCCTATCGAAGTGCTCAACGGTCGCCCTGGTTACATCAATTTGCTTGATGCCTTCAATAGTTGGCAACTTGTCAAAGAACTGAAAGCCGCCACAGGTATGCCATCGGCTGCATCGTTCAAACACGTGAGTCCTGCGGGTGCCGCAGTGGGTGCTCCACTCAGTGACACGTTGAGGAAAGTTTATTTTGTCGATGATGTGAAGATTCCACTCACTCCCATAGCAACAGCATATGCTCGTGCTCGTGGTGCTGACCGCATGTCTTCCTTTGGTGACTTCATTGCATTGTCCGACACTTGCGATGAGGCTGTAGCTACCCTTATCAAGCGCGAAGTGAGCGATGGCATCATTGCTCCCGACTATACCCCTGAGGCATTGGCTATTCTCAAGGCAAAGCGCAACGGCACCTATTGTGTCATCAAAATGGATCCAAACTACACACCGGCACCCATTGAGCGCAAGCAGGTGTTTGGCATCACCTTTGAACAAGGACGCAACGAGATTGACCTTACGGGTGACGACCTCTTCGCCAACATCCCGACTGATAACAAGAACATTCCAGCTGATGCTAAGCGCGACCTCAAAATTGCGCTCATCACCCTCAAATACACACAGTCAAACTCTGTATGTTATGTGAAGGACGGTCAAGCCATCGGTATTGGTGCAGGTCAGCAGAGCCGTATTCATTGTACGCGTTTGGCCGGAAACAAGGCCGACATCTGGTGGCTCCGTCAGTGCCCCAAAGTGTTGTCACTTCCTTTCAAGAACGACATCCGTCGTGCCGACCGTGACAACACTATCGATGTGTATATAGGTGATGAATATGAAGATGTGCTTCGTGAAGGCACATGGCAAAATTTCTTTACAGAGAAGCCTGAGCCACTTACAGCTGAAGAAAAGAAGGCTTGGCTCTCACAGAACACCAACGTCTGCCTTGGCTCAGATGCGTTCTTCCCCTTTGGCGACAACATCGAGCGTGCTCACAAGAGTGGTGTTCAGTACATTGCTCAGGCTGGTGGCTCCGTGCGTGACGACAATGTCATAGAGACCTGCAACAAATATGGCATTGCAATGGCGTTCACAGGTATTCGCCTTTTCCACCATTAATTATATAGACCATTTAGCCAATTACAATTTGCCATTTAGTTACGCGAACAGGATGGCGATGCATAAGGGCTGAATGATTAAATTGTAAATGTGAGATGGCTTCAGACAACGAAATTCAATATGCCATCATGAATGGCATCAACTTCGGCAAAGCCAAGAGCGAGAAAAAAGAAGACCCTAACAAGGTGAAGACCAAGGCTCGCAAAAAAGGCTATCAGACGGGAGCGCACAAGTCTGGCGCAGCCAAGCATAAGGCAGAAATTCGCCAACGTGTGAAAAGCCGCCCCACTCAACGCAAAGGATAGATGAAAGAGCGTTGGTGCATTCTTATTGTGTTACTGCTCAGCTTCACTGCTTGCAACTCGGATAAAGCACGCAACGAAGATGGGCAGTCTCCGTATGCACACAAGGTCTCCCAAGGTAATCCACACTTTGACTTACCTGACATTCAGCAGAACGGTGAACTTATCGTTCTCACTCTTTATGGTCCGGAAAGTTATTTCGAGTTTCGGGGGGAAGACTTCGGACTTCAGTTCATGATAGCCCGTCAATATGCCAAGAGCATCGGTACCAGTATTCGGGTGGATGTGTCTCGCAATATGAAAGATTTGGTGACGAAATTGCAGAATGGGGAGGGCGACTTTGTAGCATTCCAAATTGATAAGGTCGATTCATTGTCTTCCCTGTTAGATTATGTCGGAGAAAAGGAATTGTTCACATTCATGGACAGTCTTTCCCGACAGCGTAAGGATGACTCGCTTCGCCCACGGCCGCGGGCTGCGTGGGCGGTTCGAAAAGACTCGCCGCTCCTATCCGCCTCTCTTTCACAGTGGATGACAACTCACCAGAAAGAATTCTTCGACTATACCACCATTCGTGTCAAGTCGGGTCGAGGACGCACCTACACACCACGTCGGAATGTCGCTTCGCCTATCCTCAATGCTTCGCGGGGTGAGATTTCTCCCTACGACCCTATCTTCAAGCAGCAAGCCATAAAGTGTGGTTGGGATTGGCGTTTGCTTGCGGCACAATCCTATCAGGAGTCATCTTTCGACCCACAAGCCATTTCTTATATGGGTGCTATGGGCTTAATGCAACTCATGCCTGGTACCGCACGAGAAGTGGGCGTGTCACAAGCTAACGTGTTCGACCCGCAGAGCAACGTGGCTGGTGGTGTTCGCTACATCAATCGTCTCAACACTCACTATTCCTTCATTGCTGATGCCGATGAACGCATCAACTTCATCCTTGCTGCCTATAATGCTGGAGCAGGTCATGTGGATGATGCCCGAGCTTTAGCGAAGAAATACGGTAAGAACCCCAATGTTTGGTTAGGCAATGTTGATGCTTTCGTGCTGAAGATGAGCGAAGCCGTCTACTATAACCAGCCCGAAGTTAAACATGGTTATTTCCGTGGTAGCGAGACCTACGATTACGTCAACAGCATTCGTACTCGTTGGAACGAGTACAAGACGAAAATTAAACGCTGATTGTCCTCTCTAACTCATCTTTAATAGGCGTAGCCCTCGGGTACGGTATGCCGTACCCGAGGGCTACGTAATTTTGTACCCGAGGGGTACATTTCAGATTGAACCGTGTTTTCTGTCACTCGTCCATCAACTTTCTGTAGCGGATGCGCTTGGGTTCTTCCAGCCCCAGGCGTTTGGCCTTGTTGGCCTCGTAGTCGGTGTAGGAACCCTCGAAGTAGAACACCTCGCCGTTGCCCTCGAAGGCGAGGATGTGGGTGCAGATGCGGTCGAGGAACCAGCGGTCGTGGCTGATGACGACGGCACAGCCGGCAAAAGCCTCAAGACCCTCCTCCAAGGCACGGAGCGTGTTCACATCGATGTCGTTGGTCGGCTCGTCGAGCAACAGCACATTACCCTCTTGCTTCAGGGCGAGAGCCAGTTGCAGACGGTTTCTTTCGCCGCCAGAGAGCACACCGCACTTCTTCTCTTGGTCGGCACCACTGAAGTTGAACTTGCTCAGATAGGCCCTGACGTTCACGTCCTTGCCTCCCATGCGGATTGTCTCGTTGCCGCCGCTCACAGCCTGATAGACCGTTTTGTCGGGGTCGATGTCCTTGTGCTGCTGGTCCACGTAGGCAAGTTTCACCGTTTCGCCCACCTCAAACGTGCCGGCATCGGCCGTGTCGAGACCCATGATGAGGCGGAAGAGCGTGGTTTTGCCCACACCATTGGGGCCAATAACCCCCACGATGCCGTTGGGCGGCAAGTTGAAGTTAAGGTCAGTGTAAAGCACCTTTTCGCCGAAAGACTTCGCCACATGCTGAGCCTCAATGACTTTATTGCCCAGACGTGGGCCGTTGGGAATGAAGATTTCCAGTTTCTCCTCCTTCTCCTTCTGCTCCTCGTTCAGCATGCGGTCGTAAGAGTTCAGACGCGCCTTTCCCTTCGCCTGTCGTGCCTTCGGAGCCATGCGCACCCATTCCAACTCGCGTTCCAGCGCCTTGCGCCGTTTCGAGGCAGTCTTCTCCTCCTGCTCCATGCGTTTGCTCTTCTGTTCCAGCCACGAAGAGTAGTTGCCCTTCCAGGGGATGCCCTCGCCACGGTCGAGTTCGAGAATCCACTCCGACACATCGTCAAGGAAATAGCGGTCGTGGGTGACTGCAATGACCGTGCCCTCATACTGCTGCAAGTGCTGCTCCAGCCAGTCGATGCTCTCCGCATCGAGGTGGTTGGTCGGCTCGTCGAGCAGCAGCACATCAGGTTTCTGCAGCAAGAGTCGGCACAAGGCCACACGGCGACGCTCGCCGCCCGAAAGGTTCTTGACAGACCAGTCGGCCGGGGGACAGCGCAAGGCATCCATGGCGCGCTCCAGTTTCGAGTCCATGTTCCAGGCATCGGTAGCATCGATAATGTCTTGCAGTTCAGCCTGACGAGTCATGAGTTTCTCCATCTTGTCAGGGTCTTCGTAGTATTCGGGCTGCCCGAATTTCTCGTTAATCTGGTCATACTCGGCCAGCGCGTCATACACCTGCTGCACACCCTCCATCACATTCTCCTTCACCGTCTTCTCCTCGTCCAGGGGCGGGTCCTGCGGCAGGTAGCCCACCGAGTAGCCCGGAGCCCACACCACTTGACCCTGATACTGCTGGTCGATGCCCGCAATAATCTTCATCAGCGTCGATTTGCCCGCACCGTTCAGACCCACGATTCCAATTTTGGCACCGTAGAAGAAGGAGAGGTAGATGTTCTTGAGCACTTGCTTCTGATTCTGCTGAATGGTCTTGCTCACTCCGACCATCGAGAAAATCACTTTCTTGTCGTCAACTGTAGGCATAAAGTCTGTTCATTGTTTAGTTTTTGCAAAGGTACGAAATAAAAGTGATACAGTTACAAAAATACGTTGGGATTTTAAGAATGAAAAAAGGCAAAGTGAAATTCTCGGTTGTCCCTAATACGAAGTTTAGTGAATCTTTCAATGTAATGATGCACATGCTTTTCCGCTTTCTCATACTTTATTGTTTTAAGTGTAGCATATTTTTCAAATGGTAAAGGCAACGCAGTTGTGTCAAGTGTCTTCAATCGCACTTCAACATCTGTTGTTTTACCGATTTTTATCCAATCCTCTCTAAAACTGGGATTCGTAAAGATATAAACATATCCGTATTCATTCTTCTTTGCCATATTATTGTTTCTTTTCTCGATTTTCGCAAAGTCTTTGTCTTTAGGTTTTGTGTTGTAAAGTTACGATTAAGCGAGTAAGAAAGCAAATCTTATTAGAGTTTTTTGAGTATGAGTCAATGGATTGGGTATAAAAAAGGGGGCAGATCAAAATTCCCACTTCAACTACCTCTTAATCGACATCGTCGATGTCAATCTGTCGATGTCGACGATGTCGGCAAACCGATGTCGTCGATGTCGATTTAGGGGTAACGAAGAAGACTCTTTTGCCCCCCTTTATTCCAGGTCGCAGAGCCAGTCGGCGCTGCTGGCATCGGTGGGCATGCGCCAGTCGCCACGGGGTGAGAGGCTGACTGAGCCGACCTTGGGACCGTCGGGCAGACAACTCCGCTTGAACTGCTGGGTGAAGAAGCGGCGGCAGAAGGTGCGGAGCCACTTCTGGATGGTCTCTTCGGTGTAGGTGCCAACTTCCATGCCGAGTTCGGTACTTTCGTTGTAGGTCTGCCTGATGAAGGCTTGCTCGGCCAGATAGAGAATCTTGGCAGGACGGAAGCCGAGGCGCAGGAAGTGATAGAGAAAGAAGTCGTGGAGTTCGTAGGGACCTACGAGGTCTTCGGTCTTTTGTGTGATGTTGCCGTTTTCATCGGCAGGGATGAGCTCGGGCGAAATCGGGGTTTCGATGATGTCGAGCAGGGTTGTTTTCGATGCCTCATCCACATTGGTGAGGGCAACCCACTTGACGAGGTGCTTGACCAGTGTCTTGGGAATGGAGCAGTTGACGCCATAATTGGACATGTGGTCGGCATTGTAGGTGCACCATCCGAGGGCCAGTTCGGAGAGGTCGCCTGTGCCGACGACGAAGCCGTTGCATTGGTTGGCTACATCCATGAGAATCTGGGTACGCTCTCGGGCTTGACTGTTCTCATAAGTCACATCGTGGTTGTCGGGGTCGTGGCCGATGTCTTTGAAATGTTGGATGCAAGCATCTTTGATGCTGATTTCCTTGATGGTGATATCAAGCGATTGCATCAGAGAGATGGCATTTGTGTAGGTACGGTCTGTCGTACCGAAACCAGGCATTGTGATACCGATGACCTCTTTGCGTGGGCGTCGGAGCAAGTCCATCGTCTTGACACATACGAGCAAGGCGAGAGTTGAATCGAGTCCACCGCTGATGCCCACTACGATGCTGCGAGCATTCGTGTGTACAATGCGTTTGGCAAGTGCAGAGGTCTGTATGGAGAAGATTTCTTCACAACGCTCATTAAGTGCCGCGCCACTGGGCACGAAGGGGTGTGGATTGACCCAACGGGTCAGTTCGAAATCGTAAGCGGGATTAACCGTTTGGCATTGGATGTCGGTTCGGTCATTTTTATCGGTCTGTCGGATGTTCTCGCTAAAGGTGGTGTTATGACGGCGTTCATTGAGAAGTCGTTCTGTGTCAATCTCGCTGATGACCATTTGTTCTTCAAGGCAGAAACGTTTGCTACGGGCAATGAGGGCACCGTTTTCGTAGATGAGGGCATTGCCGGCAAATACAACATCTTGGGTGGATTCGCCAAAGCCGCAGGAACTATAGACATAACCAACAATGCAACGTGCGCTCTGTTGGCTGATGAGGGAAAGCAGGTACTGGTTCTTGCCGATAAGTTCATTGGAAGCACTTAGGTTGAAGATGATTTCTGCCCCCTTTAGTGCCAGTTCGCTGCTGGGTGGAACGGGTGCCCACAGGTCTTCACAGATTTCGATGCCGAAACATGTCTTCTGCGTGTGGAAAAGCAGATTGCGTCCGAAGGGAACCATTTGCGCACAGAGGTGAACCTGTGTGTCGTTGGTGGCTGCCGATGGAGCAAACCAACGCTGTTCATAGAACTCTTTATAGTTTGGTAAGTAGGTCTTGGGCACGACACCCAAAATCTTGCCCCCTTGTACCACAATGGCGCAGTTCATGAGTTGAGAACCAACCATGACAGGCATGCCGACAATGGAGATAATCTGCAAGGAGCGGGTGAAGTCAAGTAATTTGTAAAGGCTTTCTTCACACTTCTCGAGCAGAAGTTGTTGCCCGAAAAGGTCTTGACAAGTGTATCCGCTAATGCACAATTCTGGGAATGTGATGATTTCAACACCCTTGCCTTCAGCCTGTATGATGAGGCTTTCGATTTGCTGGATGTTGTACGAACAGTCAGCAACCTTCAATGAAGGGATGGCTGATGCGACTTTTACATAACCGTAATTCATCTTTTTATCTGTAATTTTACAATTTACAATTTACTATTTACTATTGACTATGATGGTGGCAGGCTTCAAACCTTTGCTTGTCACATTAACAGTGGCAGCACCTCGTTTCCCGTTGTTTTGGATGCCGATGACGAGTTGTCCGTGGAACGCTTTCATCGTGGGCTTCGTGAAGACCTCTGTGCTGGTGGCATCTCCATTGCAGATTCCCTTGAAGTGTGCAGTACCAGTGACACTCACATTGATCGGATTACAAGCGTCGGGCACAAGATTGCCAGCCTTGTCGAGAATGTTGACAGTGATGAAAGTCATGTCCTCGCCATCTGCTTTGAGAGGTTTGATGTCTGCACCGAGGTCACCGGTCAACTGGATTCGGGAGGCTGCCCCTGCAGTTCTGACTGTTTCGGCACCGACTTCTTTGCCATTCTCGTCATACACCACCACTTTGATTTCGCCTGGTTCATATTTCACATTGTTCCAGCGTAGACGGTAGCGGTCAATGGCAGGATCGTTGACATCCGAGATTTTGTCTTCCTTGCCCGAACCTTTCTTCACTTCCGTCTTCTTGGATATCTTGCCCTGTGACTTTCCGTTAACGAAAAGTTCGGCAGTGGGGTAATTTGTGTAACAATAGACGGGCGTCACTTCTCCTTCACGACCGGGAAATGTCCAATGGGGCAGAAGATGAATGGTCTTTTCATCTTTGTTCCAACGGGAACGATAGAGGTAATACCTGTCTTTGGGAAGACCTGCAAGGTCGAAGATGCCGAAGTAGGAAGAACGGCTGGGCCAATATTCGTCGTATGGTGTGGGCTCGCCCAAATAGTCGAAGCCCGTCCACACAAATTCACCAATCACCCAGGGGAATTCATCTTGAAGAAGCCAGTCTTCTTCAGGGATGTTTGACCACCAGCAGGCTTCCATATCGTAACTGGAGCATTGACCATCATCGTATGCCTTGTTTTCGGTGTGCTGAACAGGGAACTTATATACTCCGCGTGAGGAAATGGTTGATGCTGTTTCGCTGCCCAATATGAATCCGTGACGCAATTTTTCGTATGCCGCATGGTATCTTTGGGTACGGTAGTTGATGCCCGGAATGTCAAGCACTTGCGCAAAGCCGGAGGAGATGGCATTGTCGATGCGGTCCATGCCTGATGTGACGGGACGGGTCTTGTCAAGGCTATGAACGAGGTCCTGCATCTCACGTGTCATGCGGTTACCCTCCTTGGCTCCCTGTTCTGAAATCTCATTGCCGATGGACCACATCACGATGGAAGGGTGGAGGCGATGGGCAAGGACAAGGTTCTGGAGATCGCGTCGCCACCAATCTTTGTAAAAGCGACTATAGCCGTTCTTGCATTTAGGCCACTGCCACATGTCGAAACTCTCAGCCATCACCATCATGCCGAGTGAGTCATAGACTTCCATCTGCATCTGTGAGGGTATGTTGTGAGAGGTACGGATGGCGTCACATCCCATACTCTTCAGCAGTTCCACCTGACGAATGAGGGCGGCCTTGTTGACGGCTGAACCGATCATGCCGAGGTCATGATGCAGGCAGACTCCCTTGATTTTACGAGTTTCTCCATTCAGCATGAAACCACCATCTGCATTCACCTCGATAGTTCTGATACCGTACTTCACGGTCTTTGTGTCGAGCACCTTTCCCTTGCCGCCATCTGCAATGATGCTAACCGTAAGGTCATAAAGCTGTGGGTGTTCTGGTGACCAGCATTTCACATCTTTCAATGTCAGTTCTGCTGTGGCATTGGCACATGCTGGTGCATCGACGTCCACGATGTTCATCTTTATGGCCTTGCCATGTGAATACAAGCGAGTGTACTTAGGGAAAATGGGTTTCACATCAATTGTCTGGCCATGTGTGGAGAAACGTACCACGCAATTTGCGTTGTAGTCACTCTCGATGTCTGCAGAAAGAATGATGGTGGCAGCATTCTCTGCCCATCTCCATTCTTTGGTTTCTACATTCATGCCCCAATCCCGGAAGTGAGACGTTCCCGTCTGAATGAGCGTGACAGGACGGTAGAGACCAGCTCCGGGATACCAGCGGCTGCTTTCTTCCACGTTCTTGAGGTGCACCGCTAATGTGTTGGACAAACCATCCTTGTTCACAAAAGGCGTAACATCAATATTGAATGGTGTGTATCCATATCTCCATTCACCAGCTTTCTTTCCATTCACATACACGACAGGTTCTGCCATCGCTCCGTCGAAGTTGAGAACAACATGCTGACTTTCCTTGTCTACATTGAAGGTGGTTCGGTACCAACCTTCTCCAATCCAAGGAAGGGAACCTGTGCGTCCTGTCTTCTCTGTAGCTTGCTTCTCGCCATTCTGTTCGATAGCAACAGTCTGTTTGTCTATCTCTTTGTCGAAGGGTCCGCTGATAGCCCAGTCATGAGGGACTTGTACGGTTTGCCAGTTTCTGTCATTGAAACCGACCAATGATGGTGCTATCGTGTTCATAGTGGCATATTTCTCGCCACGCGAGAACTTCCAGCCATCACGCAGCACCGTTTCTGTCCGTTGTGCTGAAACGGTAAGAGCTGTGGCAGTCATTCCTAACCACAGTAGGCTTTTGAGTTTGTTACGATAAATAGTCATATTAGCATAAAATAGGTGTTAGTATTTCTGGTAGATTGTATAGTCTGTAAGTTTTACCCACGAGGGATTATCACTGTAGGTCGTCTGATAGGCGCCCACCTTTAAGGCCTGAGCTTTTACCGTGAGGGGAGAACCTGGCATATTGCTCCATGTCTTGCCGTCTTTGCTGGTTCTGGCGAAGAGTTTGTCACCACGACGTTCAAACTGGATGTGGGTGTCATAGTCATATCCCTTATAGTTGGGGTACTGCGGGCGTCCGCGTTCACTCAGTACAGTAAGCATATTGCCACAATTATAGAGTGGAAATGCTCCTAATTGGTAATAGGTGTTGCCGTCTGCAATGAGAATGCCGCCTTCGTTGTAGCCTTTTACGTTATGGGCAGAAAGTCCTTCCATGTCGGTCACCGTCGTCATTACCACAAAGTCGCCAGCCACCTCTTTATACACATGGCCTCCATTCTCCAGCGGAGCATCGTTAAAGTTTCCCGATTGTGTGGAGAGTGTGAACGCTGCATTCTTTTCAAAGACAGGCTTCATCTCTGGCGAGAGGGCGAACTTGCTGTCGGGGTCAATCTCCTCAAAGTCGTCATCACCAAGGGATGGCGTGTCAAAGCGGTTCCCCAATTGATAGGTATGTTCTATCTCTTCTGCAGGCATTGCTGAAGGCAAGATGGCCAGAGCATTGAGATAGCCCATGAAGTTGTTGGTTCCGGCACCATCTGCACCAATGACGATATGTCCTTCGGGGCGAATCATCAAAAAATTATTCTTTTCCTTCAGAAGCTTCCCGTTCAGATAGACACGTTCCATCCATCCGTCGAAAGTGACGACCCAGAACTGCCATTTGCCTTCACCCTCCTTGATTTCCCTGGGTGCTCCGCTGCTTTCGAAAGAGCCATTGTGGTTGATAAGGCCCGTTGAGGGGTCGGTGCCGAGTCGAAACTCTGTTGTGGCGAGGTCTGCACGAGAAGAGGAGAGTGATGCTACCGTTGATACAGGACCTACCTTTGTGCTGAGCACCCATGCTGCAATCGTATAAGGGGAATTATAGCGGTAGGCTGCAGGAAGCGTCCTCTCGCTGACTAACTGTTGGGTACCATTGAAGAAGAGTCCCCATTTGCCCTCTTTCACACGGGCGTGGATAGGCTTGTTGGCCTTGAAGGTCATGGAGGTGCGGTTGAAGTCTCCTGTGCCAAATTGTACTTCTGTCACGTCGAAGGGTGTTGTTTTCCCTTGGGCCAAGACATCCACATTGAAATTCATAAGAGCAGCGATGTCAGTCCGCTCACTCGGTTCCACATCCTTCTTGTGCATACCCGGATAGCCGTCATTGCTTTCAGCCTTCGTTTCGGGCAAGACAGGAGCTTTTGCCCAAACTTTCACGTTCCAGATGGCAGGCATATGCCCGTTCTTCTGGGTGTCAGTGATGCGGATGCGGATGTATCGTGCCTTCATGGCTCCCCGGTCTATCATCGGAGAGCCTTGTATGGTATTGTCTGTACGGTCTGCATAGCATGTCCAGCTCTGCCCGTCTATCGACGTTTCAATCTTGTACTGATAGAAGAATGTAGCATATTCAAACTGAGTCCACACTTCGTTGAACTTCATCGGTTTCCCAAGGTCAATCTGAATCCATTCGTCATGCTTCTTGCTGTCCCAATTGCAGCGTCTTGCTTTCCACAGGGTAGCGTTGTTGTCATCTACCGCATATTCAGGCTTGAACCAGTCGTCATAATAGGAAGAGGCTGTTACCTTCGTCTTATAGGCAAGGTTTCTGTACTTCGATGTGGTCTTGAATAGATAGACGTTCTGTGCGTTATGTGTTGGGATAACGGGAAGAATGTTTCCCTGTGCATCAAACTTCAGTTCATCAATACACACCTGCCGGTTGAAGCCATGAATGGACTTCGGGTTATTGTGGCGGTGATAGACGATATAATATTTGCCTTCTATCTCAATGATGGAGTGATGACCTGGGCCATGCACCGTTTCATCTTGATTAGTCGTTAGCAGCTCACCTTTGTATTCAAACGGTCCCATGGGGCCAACGTTAGATGTGGCGTACTGTACGCGGTAGGTGTCCGTGTGGCAAGAGCCGGATGAATAGGTGAAGTAATAGATGCCGTCCCTCTTAAACACAAAGGGAGCTTCGAACACATCTTTCAGCTCTGTGTTAGGAATGAGCCGTTTTTCTGTGAAGAATTCATCTGCGGCGATGGGGAAGGGACGGTTCTCGTTCCAACGGCGGGCATCCTTCGCAAGATTGTCAGAGAGAGCGCTCAAGTCGAAATCGCCATCCTTGAGCTTGGCGGCACCGCATCCGAACCCATTGTAGATGCCCCATGTGGTGAAGTAGAGGTATTGGCTCTTGTCATCATCCACAAAGAGTTGTGGGTCGAGGGTGATGACATTGTGGATGTATCGGTCGGGCACCATCACCGCATCTTCTTTTCCGAGAATGTTGTGCCACGGGCCAATTGGAGAATCACTCTCTCCTATGTTGATGTTGCATGGTTCACAATAGTAATAGCGAAACTTCCCATTCGGTTGCTGTACCACATCGGGAGCCCATACCACTTCGGTGGTAGGCCAGTTCATCACGATGTTTTTCCAGTTGACAAAGTCCTTGCTCACCCACACTTGGGCGGGGCCGTATCCGTTGCCTGTTCCGTCGGTGGTGGCATATAAGTAGTAGATGTCGCCAAACTTCCTGATGGTAGGGTCGGCGAAATAACCTGGAATGAAAGGATTGGCATTTCCTGGTTCATTCCAAGCAGTGCCTGCTACGGGCGATGGTGTGTACTCTCTCTGTCGCTGCTGGGCTGACGCGATGGTCGCAGCCATCAGCAGTAGCGGTAAAACTAGTCTTTTCATCAATTTTTCCATATATGCTAATCTGAATAAAAACTCTCAACCCCAAACTCTCAACTCTCAACTCTCAACCCTTAACTCTTACCCCTCACCCCTCACCCTCAACCCTCAACCCTCACCCCTTCGTCTTATCGGCGTATGCCCCTCTCGTTCAGTGCCTTCGTGTAGCGGGCAGCGTTACGCAGATGCTCTCCATAGGAGACGGCATAGTTGTGAGTGCCCGAAAAGTCTTCTTTTGCACACATATAGATGTAGTCGTTCTTGTCGTGGTTCAGTACCGCATCAATGCCTGCAATGCTGGGCACACGAATAGGCCCTGGAGGTAAACCTAAGTTGCGGTAGGTGTTGTAAGGAGACTCAACTTTCAAATGTTCGTGCAACACTCTTCGGATGGAAAAGTCACCTACAGCAAAAATGACAGTCGGATCGCTTTGCAATGCCATTGGTTTACGCATACGGTTCATGTAGAGTGCTGCAATGGTGGGCTTTTCGCCGTCGTCAGCGGTTTCGCTATCCACGATGGAAGCCAGTGTGATGACCTTCTCCTTCGTCATCTCCTCGCCGGCATATAGGCTCACTTCTTGTAGCTTGTTCATACGTTCCTCATTCCAGAATGCAGCGTTCTCCTTTTGCATACGTTCCATCAGTTTGGGAATACTTACGTCCCAGTACACTTCGTATGTGTTGGGGATGAACAGACCTGGCAATGTCTCCTTCGTGTAGCCCAAAGCCTTGATGTTTCCCTCATCCTTTAAATATTGCTCAATGCTGGCAGAGTCAAGCATCAGTTGGTTCGCCAATTTCCCTGCCATCGCATCCATTGTTCGGGTGGAGGGGACAACCAACATGATTGGCTTTTCATGGTGATTGCGTATGTCGCGGATGAGGTTGAGCATTGTGTGCTGCGGGCTCACCTCGTAGCGTCCTGTACGGATGCGGTCTTTCAGGTTTAGCAGCCCTGCGAACAGATGAAATACTCTCATGCTTTCTGGGGCTGTCTGACTTTCAATCTTTTGGCTGATGGAATCGACGTTGTCGTCTGCGTCAACATACAAGTAGGTGGTATTCTGGAGTTTGAAACCGCTGTTGTACACCCGCCATGCAACTACCATTATCGCTACTGCAAGACTGCATAATGCGCCCCAAATCCATTTGGGCATCCCTTTCTTAGTCATATTTTCTCGTTCTGTTTGTTTACTTAGTTAAATCGTTTGTTTTTTCACCTGTTTGTGGTAAAAATGTCAATCTAAATGCCTTCTTTTAGGCTCCATGTTCCTATTTATTCTTAAATATCTTTGCAAAGATAAGAAATATCTCCCGAAAATTCTTCTCGAATGAGGAAAGTTTTATAACTTTACACAAATTTTCAATCATAAAAAGACGAAAACAATGGAAAATTTCAAGGATTTGGTGCAGAAGCGCCGTAGCATCCGTAAATTTACGGATGAGGAAATCAAGGCCGAGGATTTACAGACGATTCTTCGTGCTGCTTTGATGTCCCCCACCAGCAAGGGCACCCGTGCTTGGCACTTTGTGGTGGTGGATGACAAGAGTTTGCTCGAGAAGATTTCGTTGTGCCGATCGATGGGCAGTCAGTTCATCGCAGGTGCGAAAGTGGCTATCGTTGTGCTAGGTGACCGTGAGGTGACCGACGCATGGTGTGAAGATGCTTCCCTCGCTGCTGTCACCATGCAGTATCAGGCTGCCGATTTGGGACTTGGTTCCTGCTGGTGTCAGGTGCGTAACCGCTTTATGGAGAATGGCGAGCCTTCCGACAACGTGCTCCGTTTCTTGCTCCGATACCCCGAGAACCTAACGGCTGAGTGCATCATTGGCATTGGTTATCCAGCCATCGAACGAAAACCCCAGGACGAGGACAGCTTAAAGTGGGAAAATGTGCATGTGGGACCTTTCCCCGAAGAAAATTGAGGTATTGGAATATTAAAAATTCTTATATGAGAATCGTACTGATAGGAGCAGGTAATCTTGCCACTAATCTGGGAAAAGCATTGTTTCATGCCGGACACGAAATCGTGCAGGTATATAGCCGCACGGAAGCATCTGCTAAAATCTTGGCATCGGTGTTAAAATGCACCTATACAGATACTTTAGAAGATGTTACTTGTAATGCTGATATTTATATTGTTGCAGTAAAAGATTCAGCCCTTTCTGACGTGGCGGAATCGTTGCAAAAAAGGCTTGTCGATAAATTGGTGGTTCACACGGCTGGCAGTATTCCGATGGACGTGTTGCCTTTCAGCCGCAAAGGTGTTTTCTACCCGATGCAGACTTTTTCGAAGGGGAAGGAAGTTGATTTCAGTGTTATACCTTGTTTCGTGGAGGCTGCGACAGAAGGAGATGTCCAATTGTTGAAAAAAGTCGGCTTAACCATTTCCGACACAGTCTATGAATTAAACAGCGAGAGCCGTGAGTATCTACATTTGGCAGCAGTTTTTTGTGGCAATTTTGCCAATCATTGTTTCAGTCTGGGTGCCCAGTTGCTGAAGCAACATGGCAACATCCCTTTCAGCGTGATGCTCCCTTTGATAGATGAAACGGCAGCCAAACTCTACACAATGTCACCTTGCGAGGCACAGACGGGGCCTGCTATGCGATGGGACACAAATGTGATGGATAAGCACCTCCAACTCTTGGCTTCAACTCCCGATTGGCAGAAAATCTATAATCTGATGAGTCAGAGCATTCATTGCCTTTCTAACCCATCTTGTTCGCCTAACTCTTCATTCCCTTTAACTTCGTCCAACTCTTGATTAACTATGATTAATTATGATTTAACCCAAATACGAGCCGTTTTCTTTGATGTTGATGGAGTCCTGTCATGCGAGACGATTCCGCAACATCCCAACGGCGATCCCATGCGTACGGTAAACATCAAAGATGGCTATGCCATGCAACATGCTGTAAAGTGTGGTCTTATCCTCGCCATTATTACAGGCGGCAGAACAGAGGCTATACGCATCCGTTACGAGAGTCTTGGATTGAAAGACATCATTCTCGGAGCTGCGGTTAAAATCTCCACTTATCACGAACTGAAGGAGAAATACAACCTCAAGGACGAGGAGATTGCCTATGTGGGCGACGATATCCCAGACTACGAGGTGCTATTGCAGTGTGGATTACCTTGCTGTCCAGCAGATGCAGCCCCTGAAATCAAGACGGTGTGTACTTATATCTCCCATAAGAATGGAGGGCAAGGGTGTGCTCGTGACATTTTGGAACAAATCTTAAAAGCACAAAACAAATGGATGCACAACAGCACAGCCTTCGGTTGGTAGAAGGCTACAGGGTCGTTCTTGCCAGCAATTCTCCTCGCCGCAAGGAACTCTTGGGTGGGTTGGGTATCGACTTCGAAGTCAGAACTCTGCAAGACATTGACGAGAGTTTTCCCGACACTTTGGAGGGAAAGGAAATCCCTTTGTATATCTCGGGAAAGAAGGCTGAGGCATACAAACAGACGATGGCAGACGATGAGATGATAATCACGGCAGACACCATCGTGTATGACAACGGGAAAGTGTTGGGTAAGCCCCAAAATAGGGAAGAGGCGGTGCTGATGTTGCATGAACTCTCTGGCCATGCTCATGAGGTGATAACGGGGGTATCGATTGTCACCAAGAAAAAGACTGTACAGTTTGCCTCTACCTCTCATGTGCATTTTGTGGCTTTGACCGATGCTGAGATAGCCTATTATGTAGATGAATACAAGCCGTTTGACAAAGCTGGAGCCTATGGCATTCAAGAGTGGATTGGCTTTGTGGCTGTTACCCGCATCGAAGGCTCCTATTTCAATGTGATGGGGCTGCCTATCCAACGACTCTATACAGAACTGAAGAAATTTAATAAATCTCCCAATGGAAACCTACATTCATGAACTGGATACAATAGATATTCAGATTCTCCGCATTCTACAAGACAATAGCCGACTGACCACAAAAGAGTTAGCCCAGAAGATTCACTTGTCGGTGACTCCCACTTATGAGCGCCAGCGTCGTTTGGAGCGTATGGGCTACATCAAGGGCTATGTGGCTGTGCTCGATGCTAACAAGATGGAACGAGGATTCATGGTCTTCTGTAATGTGTCCATGAAGCAAATAAACAAGCAGATAGCCAATAATTTCTGCGTGACGGTCGGCACATGGAATGAAGTGACTGAGTGCTACAACATCTCGGGCGATGGCGACTATCTGTTGAAAGTGTGTGTGAGCAGCATGCAGAAATACCAGCAGTTTATCCTCGACAAACTGGGTGATTTCCCATACATCTCACAAGTGCGTTCCTTTTTTGTGATGGACACGCTCAAACTCACTTACGGTTTTCCCATGTAGTGCTGATGATGTCTTTCACATCGTCATAACTCAGGCAGATGGTGTTGGCACCAGAAGCATAAGGTGCAATGTCATACTCGTTGTAGTAAAATTCAATGCTGTCATCGCGTAGGGCAAAGTTGTTGCTGATGAACATGTTACTCATCTCCAAAATGCCCTTCTTGTGCAATTCCTCCATTGAGTGTGCATTCTGATCCTTCATCAGTTTAACAAGAAGTCTCTCCTGCAAAAGGGATTGGTTGAGGGTGGGGAACACTTGGTCGAGCGTGATGAACTCGCCCGTTTGGGCGTTAAACCGTAAGATGGTTGTCTGTTGGCTGGGATGCGCTCCCCCAGTGAAGACCTCCTCCAGCAATCGGTAGTTGATGACATTCTCCATCCCATATTCGGCACGCCCCGTCAGATGTTCATGATAGGCATTGCCGATTTCATCGCTGCGAAAGTCTGCCTTCACATCCTCTATATATTGTTCTACAGCCTCATCGATGCCCAATTGGCTCGATTGCTTCAGTAGCAACTCTATTAAGTGTTCGTTGATAAGGTTGCACACCTTTTCGTTGGCGACATTTTCCGTCTTTAAGAACTGCATGTCCACCTTCACGTCCAGTTCGCGGTTTCCAGCCTCATGCAGTAAACCGAAGTCCACCGAATCTTCTTCCGTTTCCGATTCGATTGGCTTTTCTGTCAGTTGCTCCATTTTCTCGACATTATAGAACTCAATATTGTTCCAATTTGTGTTTGGATTGCATCCTATGGCAAGGGAGGTGAAAACTGTTCCTAAAAACAAGTAGATGCAATATGTGATATGCCTTTTCATTATCCTTTATTAAAATTCAAGGTGCAAAGGTAACATTTTTCTCTTTCTTTTGAGTGTTATTCCGACAATAATCTCTAATTTTGCCAAGAAAATAACAAAAATAGGTTTATTCATTACATTTCTTCACTTCAATGCAACGCAGAAATTCCTATGCCGACATGGGGTTAGTTGTAGCGACCAGTGTCTTCATCTGCATCCTAGTCAAGTGTTTTCTCTTTGGCATCACTTGGGTCAGCATCTTTTGGATGACGCTTGCCTGTGTCTATTTCTACGTTTCGTGGCGTTATCCGTCGGACAGTAAACTCGTCAAGCATTCCACCACAATTTTCTTCGTTTTGTCCGCCATCGCCATTGCGGGTGTCGCCATGTTCGACAAAAATGCTCGTCCCGTCATGCATGCCTTCGAAGGTACGGGCGACACCATAAAGGATGTTTCGGTGGTGGAGGAAGCACCAATTCCACCTATCTATGAAGTGGAGTCGAGCGATACCCTCATCGAAGACACAACTCAGTGGGAAGAATTGACACTCGACTCCCTGCTTCAAGGTAGCGGCGAGCAGCCTGGTGATGAAGTCAGCGATACTGTCAATAATCTGATATGAAATAACATTATACACATAAATATGTCACTCATCAAATGTCCTGAATGCGGCCATGAAATCAGCGATTTAGCCGCATCATGTCCACAATGTGGATGTCCCGTCGGTCATCAAGTCGGCAACCATTTTGACACACCGCTGTCAGCTGGCGAACCTACATTAGGTCAACCTGCCAAAAACAAGGCAGTGGGCACAATCGTCGTCATTTCACTCCTTATCGTCGCTCTTGCAGGTGTAGCAGCCTGGTACCTTTTCTTCCGAGGCGGCACAGACGAAGACGAACGAACAGTTTATGATCGCATCATGTGCTACGAGAACGAACATCAACTCGACTCTCTCGGAGAAGCCCTCAATGATTACTTCGACACCTACAATTCCGATGCCTTCCACTATTCGCAACTCAAAGAACTCAACGACCGTTTTTTTGCAGAACGTGCCGATTGGCAGGCAGCCGACGGACTCAAATCGCTAGATGCTGTACGTCATTTCCTAGATGTGCATCCTGACGGATTCTACCTCAACGAAGCCAACCTGCAACTCGACTCTCTCTCATACATCGAAGCCCAAGAGGTTAACACCCGAGAAGCCTACGAACACTACATCGAACAATTCTCCCAAGGCAAATATGTCACAGAAGCACGCCGGCAAATTGCAGGACTTGATAATGTGGAACTTTCTATTGATGAGAAAGCCGCTGTGCGCGAAGCACTCTCAGTACACTTCGATGCTCTCGGCAACAATGACAAAGGAGCCATATCCATGACACTTGCCAGCGATATTAGTTCCTATATTGGCAAGGCTGATCCAGAACTTGAAGACATCTATGCCTACATGTCAAACATGCATTCATCTGGACGTACTATCATTTTCAATGTCAAAGGCGCTGAAATCACAAAAATTGACATGAACGGCAGAAACATGTATAGTGTTCAGTTCATGCTTGAAGAAGAAATCCTTTCTCGCAACCCGCACGAGACACTCGACACCGAGAGTGGCACACCCGCCGAAGCCGAGAAACCAGCTGGCGAAATCAAGAAATTCAAAGGGGTGGCAGTCCTTAACGAAGGGATGAAAATCACCTCCCTTGTTTTGCGCACAGCATCAACAGAGTAGGGGAGTTCCTCGCAAAAACAAAGAGAGGGGATGTATACCAAAATGTGCATCCCCTCTCTTTGTTGTACTATTTCAATCTCATGTGCTTCAAATTCATGGTGTCCTGTCGTGTTTCAAGCTGTTTGTTTCATTCTTCTACACGGCATCTTCACTAGGGTCGATGTTGAGTCCAGGGTGAAGAGGCTCGGTTTCGAGGTTTTCGGCTTTTTTGACCGTGAAGGAACCGTCGGTTGCTACTTTTAGTTCAAGTGGATATGCCATGTTGTCAGAGGTCTCATCAGGGTCTCCTACAGTAATGATGAAGTAGAAGGCTGAATGGTCGGTGTCACGCTTCATGAAGTTATAATTGACACCTACAAGGGTCGATGTCTTCAAGAATTCGTCAGGCACGTGGTCGCAGAAGTTGCTCTTGTAGAAGGTCTTGCTGAACACTTTGTTGTCATCGCGCCAGATCTTGATGCCGACGCGGCTTTCATGGTATTCAAGTCCTTGTGGATTCATAAGCACGGGCATTGAGTCAACAGGCTCGAAGGTGCAAGAGTAGTTGTAAAGTTTGCCACCTACGGTGATGGTGTCACTTAAGGTGTATTTGCGCAAGGAAATGATACCTGTCTTGGGGTCAACATCTTCTACGATGCGTTCTGACACGGGGGCTTGCTTTTCGCCCGTACATGCCATCGCTACGAAAGCGAGCAGGATGGTTGCTGTCTTCAATGTTTTCATCTATTACTTTTTTGTTCATTCTGACTGCAAAATTCGTAAAAGAAAGTGATTTGGACAAATGAAATCAGAAAATATTTGAAGAATGTGGTGATTTTGGTACGGTGTGTGCGAAAAAGGTTGTAACTTTGCAGTACGAAATGGATATTGAATGATGACATGGGACTGATAAAGAAGCAACCGAGAAATTGGCACGTGAGGAGCGGACAGCCGCTGACGGAGATGGACAAGAGGATTTTGTATTTCCAAAACAAGGGACATCTGGTGCCGAAACGCGAATTAATTAAGACTCTAGAACAGATAGAGGGCATTCGCAAGGCGGGAGTGCTCAATACGGGGGTGCTTGACCTTGTGGCAGAGAAGATTCATGAGGGCATGACGACCCTTGAGATTGACCAGTTGGTGTATGACTTTACGACAAAGCATGGGGGCATCCCTGCTCCGCTCAACTATGAGGGGTTCCCGAAGAGTTGCTGCACCAGCATCAATGAGGTGGTGTGTCACGGCATTCCTTCTGAAGAGGATGTGCTGGAGGAGGGCGACATCATCAATGTGGATTGCACTACGATTCTGGATGGCTATTTTGCTGATGCCAGTCGTATGTTCATCATTGGCAAGACCTCTCCTGAGCGTGAACGCTTGGTGCAGGTGGCTAAAGAGTGCATGGAGATTGGTGCTGATGCCTGCAAGCCATACACGTTTGTAGGTGACCAGGCGGCTGCCATCACTAAGCATGCTCACAAGAACGGCTATACGGTGGTGCGTGACCTGTGTGGTCATGGCGTGGGCAACAAGTTTCACGAAGACCCCGACATGGAACATTGGGGCAAGAAAGGCACGGGTATGCTGTTGGTGCCAGGAATGGTGTTCACCATTGAACCGATGATTAACGCGGGTGACTGGAAGGTGTTTGTGGATAGCGATGATGACTGGACGGTGGTGACCGATGACTACAGCGACTCTGCACAGTGGGAACATACCTACCTGATGACGGAGGAAGGACTGGAAATACTGACGTATTAATTCCTCATCCTAACTCATCATCCCTAATTCCTTATTTAGAATTATGTATATACTTGCAATAGAAAGTTCGTGCGACGACACAAGTGCGGCTGTGTTGCGTGATGGCATCTTGCTGAGCAATGTGACCGCTTCGCAAGCCGTACACGAAGAATATGGCGGTGTGGTGCCAGAATTGGCATCGAGAGCCCACCAGCAGAACATAGTGCCAGTGGTGGATGCAGCCATAAAACGGGCCGGTATCACTAAGGAAGATCTCAATGCCATCGCCTTTACACGGGGTCCAGGGTTGATGGGAAGCCTTCTGGTGGGTGTCAGCTTTGCCAAGGGCTTTGCTCGGAGTCTGGGCATTCCAATGATTGACGTGAACCACTTGCAGGGGCATGTTTTGGCGCACTTCATTCGTGAGAGCGAAGAAGACCATAATCAGCCGACATTTCCCTATTTGTGCCTTTTGGTCAGTGGCGGAAACAGTCAGATTGTGAAGGTAAACTCGTATAAGGATATGGAGATTTTGGGGCAAACCATCGACGATGCGGCTGGCGAGGCGATTGACAAGTGTTCGAAGGTGATGGGCTTGGGTTACCCTGGCGGTCCTATCATCGACAAACTTGCACGTCAAGGCAATCCCGAAGCGTTCGAATTTGCAAAACCAGACATTGCTGGTTACGACTACAGCTTCTCGGGTCTGAAAACCTCGTTCCTCTACCATCTGCGTGATTGGGTGAAGGAAGACCCTGACTTCGTTGAGCATCACAAGGAGGATTTGGCGGCATCATTGGAGAAGACCATTGTGGATATTCTGATGAAGAAACTGCGTAAGGCTGTGAAGGACACGGGCATCAAGCAGGTGGCTGTGGCAGGTGGCGTGAGTGCTAACAACGGGTTGCGCAATGCTTTCCGCGATCATGCTAAGCGTTATCATTGGAAAATCTTCATTCCTAAATTTTCTTATACGACAGACAATGCGGCAATGATAGGTATCACGGGTTACTTCAAATACCTTGACAAGGACTTTGCCTCCATCGACCTGCCGGCTTATGCAAGAGTTGGAAAATGAAAGAGGTTCGTTATTTCTATGTACCCGATGCCGGTAGCATGTCAGAACTTCCAGACGAAGAGGCTCAGCACGCCGTTCGTGTCTTGCGCATGCAGATGGGTGATGAGATGATGCTGATGGACGGCATGGGCACCTTCTTTCGCGCTGTTGTGACCGAAGCAACCAAAAAGCGTTGCCTTTACCGCATAGAAGAGATATTACCTCAAGAACGTCAGTGGTTGCCTCATTTGCATTTGGCCATGGCTCCTACAAAGAATATGGACCGGACGGAATGGCTGGCAGAGAAGGCTACGGAAATAGGTTTTGATGAATTGACCTTCTTGAAGTGTCAGTGGTCTGAACGTGTGGTCATCAAGACAGAGCGAGTGGAGAAGATTCTTGTGTCGGCCATGAAACAGAGCCACAAGGCTTGGATGCCTGTGCTGAACGAGATGATGAACTTCCAGACTTTTTTGCTTAAGATGGAGGAACGGGAAAAAGCAAATGGAACACGGATGCAGAAGTTCATTTGTCATTGTCATGAGGAAGAAGGTTTGGGAGAGAAGGTGATGCTTAAAGATGCCATCAGACGAGGAGAGAATGTGTTGGTGTTGGTCGGTCCTGAAGGCGATTTCTCTATTGACGAGGTGAAACTGGCTGAGGCAAAGGGTTTTCAGAGTGTGACACTTGGAATGAGCCGGTTGCGCACTGAAACAGCAGCTCTGGTGGCTGTACATATTATGAACTTAATCAATCAATAAAGACACAAGATGAAAAAGTTTCAATTCATTTCAGCACTGGTGATGGTTGTGCTGGCATTGTGCTCGTGTACGAACACTGATTATCAGAATGTGATACCTGCCAACGCTTCATTGGTGGTGAAAGTGGACATGAAGTCCATCGCAGAGAAGTCCGACTTTAAGAACTCGAAGTGGATGAAGGAACTGGATGGTTCTCTGGGTGCTGTAGTGAGTGGTAAGGACATGAAGAGCGTGAAAGAATATGTAGCCGACCCGATGAAGATAGGCATAGACTTTAGCATGCCACTCTACTTCTTCATGATGGCCGACGAGACGATGGGTATGACCATGAAGGTGAGTGACGAAGACCATGTGAAGGATTTCCTCTTGTTGCTTAACAAGCAGGGCTTGGCATCTAAACCCCAAGAAAAGGATCATTGGATGTGTGGAACATTAATTGACGACATCTATTATTCCTATGACGGAACCACCTTCCTGATGTTGGCTTCGATGAAGGGGAAAAACACTACCATCAGCCGTATGGCTCGCGAACTGACGGCCTTGAAAGAAAGCGACAGTTTCGTTAGCACAGAGGCTTTCGGCCGTCTGAACGAAGAGGAGAAGGATGTGGTAATGTATGTCATGTCAGCCCAAATGATCGAAAGCCTGAAGATGGCAGGAGGGGTGCTTCCTTCTTCTGTATATAAAGATGTGGAGGCTTTGGCGAGTCTCGATTTTGCTCAAGGCGAGGCAAGAATCATGGGTAAGTTGTTTGCCAAGACAAAGGATGCGCAGCATCTGATAGATGAGGCTAATGCCAACCTGAAGAAGATGAATGGCCGTTATCTTGACAAAGTCTCAGATGATGCTGCTATATGGATAGGGGCAGGTGTGAAAGGAGAGTGGTTGCTTGAAAAAATCAAAGAGAACAAAGAACTGAAGACCATGTTGTTTGCCACGGAACGTGCTGTGGATGTGGAGCAGATGCTGAAGGCGATGGATGGAGATGTTTCGTTGGAATTGCCCTTGCTCGATACGGAGAAGGTGGATTACGTGCTCCAGGCTGAGTTAAACAACACCGATTTCCTGGCCGATGTGAATGACTGGAAGCTGAGTCAGAAAGATTATGGCATCGAGATGAAAGAACTGGAGCCGCAGCAATATCAACTCATGCTCGACGGGCAGACTTACCGTTGGGGTGTGCGTGACAAAGATCTTTATTGGGCAACTCCTCGAGCCGTAGAACATGCGGAGAACTCGGCAGATGCCAAGCTCAAGGCCTACAGGGAACAAATTGAAGACAGCCGCCTGTTTTTGTTTGTTGACTGGGCCAAACTCGCCAAGGGCTTGAGTCAGTCGTCAAATGTAGCACTTGTCATGCAGATGTGGGACGGCTTCTTCAAAATCGATGCACTCTATTGGAAACTCTCGTCGGTAGAAGAGGGCGTGGTTGTAATAGAATCGAAAAACAAGAATGAAAATTTCTTGAAACAAATACTTCAATGAATAAGATACAACTGATTGATACCCTTCCGAATGTGTTTTTGAGTCGTTCTGATATCATGAGCGACATCTGGCAACAGAAGGTGACGTTCGAGAAGGGCGGACTCTATTTGGTTGAGGCCAATTCGGGCACAGGCAAGTCGTCGTTGTGCAGCTACATCTTTGGCTATCGTCATGACTATCAGGGGCAGATCCTTTTCGATGGCGAAGACATCAGCCAATATGCTGTGGGCAAGTGGACTGAAATCCGCAAACGCCACATTGCCCTCTTGTGGCAAGAACTGCGTCTGTTTCCCGAACTGACGGCATGGGAGAATGTACAAATAAAGAATAAGCTGACGGGCTTCCAGAAGAAAAAGCAAATCGAGGAGTGGTTTGAGATGTTGGGCATTACCGACAAGCAGGATGCTAAAGTGGGGCGGATGTCCTTTGGACAGCAGCAGCGAGTGGCTCTCATTCGTGCCCTATGCCAACCTTTCGATTTCCTTTTCGTCGATGAACCCATCAGTCACCTCGACGACACCAACTCCGAAATCATGGGACGTATCATGACCGCAGAAGCCAAGCGGCAGGGAGCGGGCATCATCGCCACGAGCATAGGTAAACACATGGAACTGCCCTACGAGCAAGTGTTTAAATTATAAATGATTGGGTAGAAGATGAATTTAGTTTGGAAACTTTTAAGGCAGCACATCAGCATCCCGCAATTCGTTGGCTTTTTCTTTGCCAACTTGGTAGGGGTAGCCATCATCCTGTTAGGTGTGCAGTTTTACAACGACTATAAGGCACTCGACAGCGAGGACAGTTTTATGAAGGCTGACTATCTGATTGTCAACAAGAAGATTGGTGCATTTTCAGGCTTAACAGGTGCCCAAAGCACCTTCAGTCAAACCGACATTGACAACTTTGCGGCCGAAGATTTTGTGGAACGCATGGGAGCTTTTACGCCCAGTTCTTTCAATGTGCGTGCCAGATTCAATGTTGAGGGCTTCGTCAGTTTCTCCACCGAGATGTTCTTCGAGAGCGTCCCCGACGACTTTGTTGATGTGGAGAGCGATGCGTGGCACTATAAGGAGGGCAGCAGTGACATCCCCATCATCCTGCCCAAGAACTACCTCGACCTCTACAATTTCGGTTATGCGCAGGGCAAGGGCTTGCCGAAACTTAGTGAAGGCATTTTGGGTGCGATGAAGTTGCAGATACAAATTGAAGGTAACGGAGGGCATGGCGATTTCGATGGCCGCATTGTCGGTTTCTCATCGCGCCTCAACACCATCCTTGTGCCAGAGCAGTTCATGCAGTGGGCCAATCAGCAATATGCCAACGGCGACGAAGCCAAAGAACCCACACGCCTCATTGTTGAGGTGAATAACCCCACCGATGAGCGCATTACAAGCTATCTGCAAGCGCACGACTATGAAACCGACGAGGACAAGCTCGATGCCTCGAAGACCACCTACATTCTGCGCATCATTGTCAGCATTGTCATGGCGGTAGGCATTGTCATCAGCATCCTTTCCATCTACATCCTGATGCTCAGCGTCTTCCTCTTAGTGCAGAAGAACAGCACCAAACTTGAAAACCTTCTCCTCATCGGCTATTCACCAACCAAGGTGTCTTTCCCCTATCAGGCATTGACCGTGGGACTGAACGCGCTTGTACTCCTTCTTGCTGTGGCAGTCATGTTGGTGGTCAGAAGCATCTATCTGGAGATGTTCCAAAACTTCTTCCCCGACCTCGAAGTGCCAGGCATCTTGCCAACCCTCTGTGTAGGTGTGTTGCTGTTAGTGATGGTGAGCATTTTCAACATCATCGCTGTCTATGGTAAGGTGATGAGCATTTGGAAAAGAAAAGACTAATCTATGCAAGTGATATCCGATTTATATCAACAGTTGACAGGACATGAGCCTCAATGCATTCTTCCTCTGGCAGGTGCAGGCAGCAATCGCCGGTATTTCCGTGTGCAGGACGATGACAAGACGCTCATAGCAGTCATCGGCACCAATCAGGAAGAAAACGAAGCGTTCATTGATTTGTCACAGCGATTCACACAGGGCAACCTGCCTGTTCCTGCAGTGTTGGCAGTGTCAGATGACCACATGGTGTATCTGCAAGAAGACTGTGGCGACCTCTCTCTCTATGCACAGATGGCGCGCCATCGTCAGGAAAGTGGCATCTTCGACAAAGTTGCTCTCGATGCCTTGAAAGCAACCATCCGCGAGTTGCCCCGTTTCCAGTTCTTGCCTATTGTCAGCCACACGGCACAAGAGTTCTTCACCCGTTGCTATCCACAGCAGGAAATGGACAGGACGAGTGTCATGTTCGACCTCAACTACTTCAAGTATTGTTTCCTCAAACTTCGTGGCATCGAGTTCAATGAGTTCAAACTGCAGCAAGACTTCGAACGCTTGGCAGATGACCTCTTGGCAGACCACGAAGACACCTTCCTCTATCGCGATTTCCAATCACGCAACGTCATGCTGAAAGACGGAACACCCTATTTCATCGACTTTCAGGGAGGTCGCCGAGGTCCCATCTATTACGATGTGGCTTCCTTCCTTTGGCAGTCCTCAGCCAAGTTCTCCGACGAGGTTCGTGACTTGCTGATTGATGACTATTTGTCAGCATTGCAACCATACAAATCAGTGTCAAAGCAAGCCTTCATGCAGCGTTTGCATCTCTTCGTCCTTTTCCGCATCCTGCAAGTGCTTGGAGCCTACGGCTACCGAGGGTTGTGGGAAAAGAAGGGATACTTCATCAACAGCATCCCACTCGCCATCCGCAATTTGCAGCAAGAACTTGCCTTGGGCACCAGCAACGCTTATCCCTATCTGGAGGAAGTCGCTCAAACCCTCATCGTTCAAAACGAGCAGGAAGAAAAGAGTAGGGCAGCCGAAGCCGCCAAGAAAGAAAAGGTGGCGACTTATTTGGGTAAAGACTCGACTTATCTTTCCGAAAAGAAAGCCCCTCTCATCGTCCGTGTCTTCTCCTTCTCTTTCAAAAAGGGCATTCCAGCCGACGAATCGGGCAACGGAGGAGGTTACGTCTTCGACTGCCGCAGCACCCACAATCCAGGTCGCTACGACGAATACAAACCCCTCACAGGGCTTGACCAACCCGTCATCGACTTTCTCGAAACCGATGGCGAAATCCTCACCTTTCTCGACAGCGTTTACAAAATCGTCGATTTCCATGTGGCACGTTTCATTGAGCGTGGCTTCACCAATCTGCAAATCTCCTTTGGTTGCACAGGCGGTCGTCACCGTTCCGTCTATTCAGCCCAACACGTGGCAGAACACATCCATCAGAAGTTCGGCGTAGAAGTCCACATCTGCCATCGCGAACAAAACACCACTCAACTCCTAACCCTCAACTCTCAACCCTAAACCCTCAACTCCATGAACGCACTCATCTTTGCAGCCGGTCTCGGCACTCGTCTCAAACCCCTTACCGACACCATGCCTAAAGCAATGGTGCCCATCCACGGCAAGCCTCTCGTGCAAATCCTCATCGAGAAATTGAAAACCATCGGTGTTGACCATATCGTCATCAACGTGCATCATTTTGCCCAGCAAATCATCGACTTCGTCGAAGCCAGCAACCATTTCGGCATCGACATCCAGTTTAGCGACGAAACCGACATGCTCCTCGAAACGGGTGGGGGACTGAAGAAAGCCGCATGCCTCTTTCCCAATGCTGACCCCATTCTCGTTCACAACGTCGATATTCTTTCCAATGCCGACCTTCTCTCCCTCTATAACACCGCCACTGCAACCACCCTCCTCGTGTCTGACCGTAAGACACAGCGCTATCTGCTATTCGACACCGATGAATGCCTGGTTGGGTGGGTCAACATGGCCACAGGACAAGTGAAGTCCCCTCATCCTGAATTGTTGGAGCATGATGGCGACAGCACCTATTTTCAGCAGCATTCAGCACTAAAGAAGCATGCTTTTGCAGGTATTCAAGTCTTCTTTCCTTCCCTTCTACCATTCATGAACACTTGGCAAGGTAAGTTCTCCATCATCGACTTCTACCTCTCCATCTGTGACAAAGTTCCCATCCATTGTCATTTCGACCCACAACTCCAACTGCTCGATGTGGGCAAACTCGACACGATTGCGAAAGCGGAAGAGTGGTTCCAATAAGAAAAGGAGGCTAAGCATAAAAACTTAGCCTCCCTTTTTTCATACTTCTCTCTTCGTATTCTTTATTTGAATTCAAACAAGTTGATGAAGCCCGTCATCGTGAACACCTGGCGCAACTCGTTGTTGAGTCCCTGGATATACACGTGCTTGCCGCTTGCCTTGGCACTTTTCAGGATGCTGAGGAAGATGCGCAAGCCGCTGGAGGAAATGTATTCCAGTTTGTTGCAGTCGAGGATGATGTCACTCTTCACATTGTCCATGACGGGTTGCACATCCACTTGTACTTGTGAGGAAGCCGACGTGTCAAGACGGCCCTCGAAATAGACAACTTGGTTGTTGTTCTCTTCTTTAATTGTCGTTTTCATAATTACTTCTTTTGTTTAATGATTATTATTGATAAAACTAAATTTTTTTAACCTTAACCCTAACGTTCATTTGTCATTTAGCGCAGCGCCTTCCTCATTCTCAGAGAGAATAAATGAGGTTGACCACGAGCAGGTTGACCGCAAGGATGATGAAGTTCATCCAGATGCCAATCTTCAGGAAGTCAGAGAAACGGTAGCCACCAGGACCATAGACAAGCATATGAGTAGGTGAGCCGATAGGAGTGGCAAAACTGCTCGATACCGCAATCATCAACGAGATGATGAAGGGGAGAGGATTGACACCCATTGACACCGCTGCTTGATAGACAATCGGGTAGAAGATGGCACCAGCGGCAGTGTTGGAGATAAATTCGGTGAGGAATGTGCTGGCAACACACATCATGGTCATCACCAAGAGGGGGTTGTCCCCACAGGCAGACATCATGCCATTTGCCATGGCTTCAGCAATACCCGTCTTCTGAATGGCTGTACCAATGACCACGCTACCTGCAAAAATCATCAGAATGTTCCAGTCGATGGCTTTCATTGCCTGCGTAGGTGTGCAGCAACGGAACACCAACATGGCAAAGGCTGCCAGCATGGCACTTTGCAGAAGTGGCATGATTTCAAGGCTTGACAGTACGATCATTGCCAGCATGATAAGGCTTGAAACCAATGTTTTGCTTCCTATGTTGGGAATTAACGAAGAGGATTCGAAAAATTGCAGTCCTCGTATTATTACAGTATTTTTCGCTCCTCGTGTACTTTCAATCAACAGCGAGTCACCTGCGCGCAACTCGATGTCGCGTGGACTCTTTCTGATTCGTTCCCCCTGTCTTGCCACAGCCACCAATGTGAATTGGTAATCATGCTCCAGCGTTGTTTCCGACAAACGCTTTCCAGCCAATTCACATCCCTGCATGATATAAGCCGTGCGTAATAGGCGTTTCTTGTCAAGTTCGTCCACCGTGAACACAGGGTGATCTGCATTTACCAAACCGTGGCTTTTACGCAAGTTGAGAATTTCTTCCACACGTCCGGCAAATACCAGGCGGTCACCACCCATTAGGTATTCATCGGCAGGTACAGGTGAAATGACTTCGCGGTCGAAGCGTATAATCTCAATCAATTGTCCACCTTCCACTGTATTCAGTTTTGCTTCCTCCACCGTTTCTCCGATATGGCGGCAGTCGGCTGGTATCAGAAGTTCCACAGTGTAATCTTCCGTATGCTCAAATGATTCGTCTGCACTGCGACGTTCTGGCAGTAACTTATGCATTGCCAGCACCGACAACACGCCCACAAACAGACAAGCCAAACCTGGTATCGTTGTTGCAAAGATATTCAAATGCTCTCCTGTGTCTGTAGCGTAAAGTCCCGATATAATCAGGTTAGGAGGAGTTCCGATGAGGGTACACACACCACCAAGACCAGAAGCGTAACTCAATGGTATCAACAGTTTAGAAGGTGCCGTGTGCAGTTTCTTTGCCCATACCTTCACGATGCCTACAAAGAGTGCCACCACCGTTGTGTTGCTCAATATAGAACTGAGTGCAGCAACAGGCAACATCAGTCTGACCACTGCTGCCGAATAGTTCTTCGGTGTTCCCAGCAAGTAGCGGACAATCCATTGCAACACGCCCGTATGCACCAGTCCAGCCAACACAGCAAAAAGCACACCGATGACCACCACCGAGCTCGATGAGAAGCCGCTCAGAGCCTCCTTCGTGTCCAGCACGCCAGTCAGTAGCAGAATGGCGATAACGCCCAAAAATGCAATATCCTCACGCAACTTCGTGAGAAGAAGAGTCGCAAACATACTCAGTACAGTGACGATAGTCACCCAAGCACCAAGATTTAATCCACAAAAAATAATATCTTCCATTTTTATTCTAAACTCTAACCCCTTAACTCTCAACTCTCAACTTTTTCCGCAGTGTCAGGACATTCATGTCGTCCTTGCGCTCATAGTTGATACTGTCCATGAGTTGTGTGACGAGGTGGATGCCAAGACCGCCGATAGGTCGTTCCTCCGCAGTGAGTGTCGTGTCCACCTCCTTGCGAATGGTTGGGTCAAACGGAATGCCGCTATCACTGATGATGAATTTGAGCACCTTGTCGTTTGCGGCAGCCACAATGTGGATGTCTCCAGTCGTACCTTCAGTATAGGCATAGTTCATTACGTTCACTACAGCCTCCTCCATCGCAAGATTCATCTGCATGGTGGTGGCAGCATCGAAGTTCACCTTTTCGCATACCAGATCCACAAAGTCCGTGAGTTGCGGCACTTGGCTGACATCGTTGGTCAGTGTGATTTCTTGCTTAAAGCGCAAGTTCTGGTCGGGCCTGATGTAGCGGACGGTCAGCATGGTCAGGTCATCGCTTTGTTCCGCTTCACCAATGAAGTCCTGCACAGCCTCAACCACACGTTCCGTGATGTCCTGCGAATTAGAAGTGAACGGCACCGCATCAATCATCCGTTCCTCTCCAAACAACTCATGCTCAATGTTTTCAGCCTCAGTGAGTCCATCGGTGTAGAGGAAAATCGTGGTGCCAGGAGTGATGTTCGTCTCTTGCAGCGTGAACTTCCATCCGCCCATGATGCCGATGGGGAGGTTGCTGTCACAAGGGAGGAACGTCTTCTCCTTCACATTCTCCGCCTCGTTGAGCAAGAGCGGAGCGTTATGTCCGGCATTGCAGTAGCGCAACCGTCCTGTAGGTAGGTCGAGCACACCGATGAAGAGAGTGACGAACATATTCAGTTCATTATCCTCAGCCATGCGGTCATTCATCTGCGAAATGATGCGGTTAGGGTGTGGTTCGTGCATCGAGAGGGTGCGGAAGAGCGAACGCGCCACCGCCATGACCAGTGATGCAGGAATACCCTTGCCCGACACGTCGCCGATGCAGAAGAACAGTTTCTCGTCGCGGATGTAGAAGTCGAAGAGGTCACCTCCCACCGCCTTGGCAGGAGTCTGTTGCCCGTATATGTCGATGTCGTCGCGGTCAGGGTAGGGAGGGAATATCTTCGGCAGCATAGCCCGCTGGATGTTGCTGGCAATTCTCAGTTCACTCTCAATGCGCCCTTTCTGCTCGTTCACCTGCTTGAGTTCCTCCATTTGCTGCTCCAGCGAGCGTTGCATGGTGACAAACGAGTTGCGCAGTCTCAGCATTTCGTCTTTCGAACGCACAGGAGGCAGTTTGGCTTGCAAGTTGCCATTTGCCACCTCGTTCACCGCTTGGGTGAATTGGGTGAGGGGTAGGGTGAGGCGGCGAACACCAATCTTCAGAATGAAGGCAAGAATCACCAGCATGACCAGAATGAGTGTTGCCACAAAAAATCCCGCATCGGTGGCACTGCTGAAGAATTCTTTCGCACTGCATACAATCGCCATTGACCAGCCCGTTCGGACAATGGGTTTGTAGAAGATAAACGAATGTCCCAGATGAGGAGAACTGAAACGCTTCATATCCATCTTTCCACCCGTCATCTCCTTTCCTATCTGTGCCAAATCGTCATTCTTTAGTTTTTTCGATGCGTCGAAAACGGTCTCGTTCAGTACTGTTTCCTTGATGGGATGAGCGAGGTAAGTACCATCTCTGGAAAGGATGAAGCAGTAGGACTGCTCATAATATTTCAGTGAATCCATCATGTCTGACAGCCAGTCGAGTGACACGTCGGCAGTCACGATCGCATAGACATTCCCCTCGTTGTCAGTCAGAGGATAACTGTAAGTGGTCATCGTCATCTCACCACCCCCCGTGTCGCAATAAGGCTCACTCCAATGCCCCTTCTTCAGTTTCTTGGGCATCTGATACCACTCCATCGTGTGGTAGTCGTATGTGTCGGTGCCCAATTGCTTGGAGAGTATTTCACCTTTCTCATCCCGATAACTGTAGGGCGAGAAGTACTTGCCTTCGTCGGGGAAGTAATTAGGTTCAAAAGCGATGGCAGACCCCACAATCATCGGGTTTATCTCCAGCATCTCACGGGTGATGCGGTACATCTCCTCGTGGGGCGCATTCACATTCTTCTTGATTTCGTTGGTGTGGTTCTTCACTGCTGTCTCCACGGCAATGAACACCTTATTGATGTGCTCTTCAGCATTTTCCAGCGCACTCGTTGCCCTCAACTGCTCCTCACGCAAGATGCCGTCACGCACGAAAAAATTAACGACAAGGGCTGTGGTCAACAAAATAATCGCCGCAGTCAGGATGACCCATATACTGAGACGTGTGGCAAAAGATCTAATACGCCAAAATTTGTGTTTCATCTTCGATTAGAGTCTGTATATTTCTTTGCAAAAGTAGAATTTTTTTTTGAGAAACAAAAGAAAAAAGAGGAATATCTGTAAGTAAATGGGCTTATTTTCCCTGGCGATGCAAAAAGTTTCGCTTTTTTTGCCTAACTTTGCACATCCGTACTCAACTATGGCTTCGTAGGGTTGAGGGTTTCAATTCCTCATTTCTCTCTGCCCTACATAAAATTTGCTATACTTATATTATTTATATATGCAGAAGATCATCATTTTGGATTTTGGTTCGCAGACCACCCAACTCATCGGTCGCCGTGTGCGCGAGTTGAACACGTTTTGCGAAATCATGCCTTACAACAAGTTTCCGCAGAATGACCCCGATGTGATAGGTGTCATCCTGTCGGGTTCGCCCTACAGCGTCTATGAGGAGCGGGCTTTCAAACTCGATTTTGCGCAGATTCGTGGCAAGTATCCCATCCTCGGCATCTGCTATGGTGCCCAACTCATGGCACATACCTTTGGCGGTAAGGTGGAACCCGAAGGTACTCGTGAGTACGGACGTGCCAACCTCGAGTTCATGGAAGAGGGTAATCCGCTCCTAAAAGGATTCGCTCCCAACAGCCAAGTGTGGATGTCGCATGGCGACACCATCACCAAGTTACCCGAAGGCTTTCGCTGCATCGCCTCCACAGCAACTGTCAAGTATGCTGCCTATGCTGCCAACGACGAGAAGATTTGGGGTGTGCAGTATCACCCCGAGGTGTTCCACTCCATCGATGGCACATTGCTCCTGAAGAACTTCGTGGTTGACATCTGTGGTGGCAAGCAAGACTGGTCACCCGCATCGTTCGTTGACCAGACGGTGGCAGAACTCCGTCAGCAAGTGGGTGACGACAAGGTGATTCTCGGACTTTCAGGCGGTGTCGATTCCTCCGTGGCAGCCGTATTGCTCAACCGTGCCATCGGCAAGAACCTCACCTGCATCTTCGTCAACAACGGACTCCTCCGCAAGAATGAGTTCACTGACGTGCTCCGCGATTACGAGTGCCTTGGTCTCAACGTGGTGGGTGTTGATGCCTCCGAAAAGTTCTACCGCGAACTGGCAGGTGTCAGCGAACCTGAACGCAAGCGTAAAATCATCGGTGCAGGCTTTATCGATGTGTTCGAAGCCGAAGCCAAGAAGATCGAGGGAGCCAAATGGCTGGCACAGGGTACCATCTACCCCGACCGCATTGAGTCGCTCAACATCACGGGCAAGGTCATCAAGTCCCACCACAACGTGGGCGGTCTGCCCGAGAAGATGGGCTTGAAACTCTGCGAACCCCTCAAGTGGCTCTTTAAGGACGAAGTGCGCCGTGTGGGTCGTCAACTCCAGATGCCCGAACACCTCATCACCCGCCATCCCTTCCCAGGTCCTGGCTTGGCAGTTCGCATCTTGGGCGACATCACTCCCGAGAAAGTGCGTGTGCTGCAAGATGCCGACGACATCTTCATTCGTGGTTTGCGCAATTGGAAGGTCAAACTCTCAGGCGAGGAAGCCCGTAAGGTGCTTGCGGCAGGTGTGCCTGCCGACATGAAGGACGGAGAGATAGAAGTGTCCCTCTACGACCAGATTTGGCAGGCAGGAGCCATCCTCCTCTCCGACGTGAAGAGCGTCGGTGTGATGGGTGATGAACGCACCTACGAGAACCCTGTGGCACTCCGTGCTGTCACTTCCTCTGACGCCATGACAGCCGACTGGGCAAAACTCCCCTACGAGTTCCTTGCCGAAGTCAGCAACCAGATCATCCGCAATGTGCGTGGCATCAACCGCGTCTGCTACGATGTGTCCTCCAAACCGCCAGCAACCATCGAGTGGGAGTGAAAAAATCTCAATCCATACATACGAAGCACCTCCAGCCCATAGGTTTGGAGGTGCTTTTTTGTGTACTAATGGCACGCATCCACCTCCCACCTCCTAACCTCTAAACTCTTAACTCTAAATGGAGTTTGTGTTAAAGGTGTGTGAATTATTTAAGATTTATTCTTAATCGGTGTTAACACTCTGAGGGGATTTGTTAAACTAATTCAAAGAATGGAAAAAATAGGTGGATTTTGTTTTGTCATGATAAGAATTTGTCGTTATTTTGCGCTTGGTTTTGAAAGTGACTTGAGTTTGGATTCACCGAACGATACGGTTATTTCCATGGCTTCTTTTACTTCAATAAGAGTATTATCCGAAAATGCATAACTAAACTGATATAATAAAGACGAACTATGAAACAAACAACTAAAAGATTTTATGGCGCACTGGTTGGTGTCGCCTTCCTTTCAGGATTGACAGGGGCTTTTGCTTATTCGCTTTCGCAGAAGTCAGTGGACAAGGTTTTGCCTTCTTTCTCTTTCACAGAGCCGAAGAAGGCGCAGGAACCGGCAAGTGGCATGATGCACCTTTCGACTGCATCGGCTCCAGCTGCTCAGCCTGTGGACTTGACGGAGGCTGCTGAGAAGGCTTGCAACGCTGTGGTGTATATCAAGGTGGTGCAGAAGGGGCGTCAGCAGACGATTGAATATCGTGACCCGTTTGAGGATTTCTTTGGAGACTTCTTCGGTCGTGGCGGTGGTGGCACGCAGCGTCGCCAGGTGGAGACTCCGAAGCGTGAGGCGGCTGGTTCGGGTGTGATTATCTCGGATGATGGCTATATCGTGACGAATAACCACGTGGTGGAGAATGCGGATGACATCACCATCACGCTGAATGACAACCGTGAGTTTACGGCTAAGGTGATTGGTACTGATGCTGACACGGACTTGGCACTGCTGAAGATTGATGCGACGGGGCTGCCTGCCATCGTGATTGGCGACTCGGAACAGTTGAAAGTGGGTGAGTGGGTGCTGGCTGTTGGCAACCCCTTCAACCTGACTTCGACGGTGACGGCGGGCATCGTGTCTGCCAAGGCGCGTGGCATCGGTGCGCACAAGAACGGCATTGAGTCGTTCATCCAGACGGATGCTGCCATCAATGCGGGTAACTCGGGCGGTGCACTGGTGAATACGCGTGGCGAACTGGTGGGCATCAATGCAATGCTGTATTCGCAGACGGGTTCTTTCACGGGGTATGGTTTTGCTATCCCGACGACCATCATGAAGAAGGTGGTGACTGACTTGCAGGCTTACGGTACGGTGCAGCGTGCGATGATAGGCATCAGCGGTATGACTCTGCATGACTATATCGATCAGAAGAAGCATGATGACGAGAAGTTTGAGGCTGACTTTGGCACGGTGGATGGTGTGTATGTGGCTGAGGTGGTTGATGACGGTGCGGCAGCGGAGGCTGGTTTGAAGAGCGGCGACGTGATTGTTTCGGTGGACGGAAAAAAGGTGACGAAGATGTCGGAACTGCAGGAAGCCACTACAAAATATCGTCCGGGCGACAAGGCACAGATTGGTTATATCCGTGACAAGAAGGAGAAGACTGCCACCATCACCTTCCGCAATGCGAAGGGCAGTACCAATGTGGTGAAGGCTCAGAAGGTGGATGCGCTGGGTGCTGAGTTTAAGACACTGACCGAGAATCAGCAGAAGACGCTGCACCTCTCTTATGGTGTGCAGGTGACGAACCTGAAGAGTGGTTACTTGAAGGATGCTGGTGTGCCGGAAGGCTTCATCATCTTGAAGGCGAACAACCAGAACATCAAGTCGGCTGCTGATATGGAATCTGCGTTCAAATCAGCGCAGGTAAGCGATGAACAGACGCTTTGGATCTGGGGTAAGACTCCTGCCGGAAGGTCTATGTCATTTGCGGTGTACCTTGGCGAATAAAATGCCGAAATGTTAAAAAATGGGGGATTTGAGGATTTTTTTCTTCAAATCCCTTGTTTTTATATTTAGAATGTATTACCTTTGCCTGTAGAAAATCGTAAGCGAACTATTGAAAAGCACATTGGACTGCTTTTTCCAGCGCGCGAACGATGAAGGGAAAACAACGGAAGCCGTCTGATTTGGTGAGAGAACTGAACGATATGGACAGCGGACGTTTACATACAGCCGGGGTACAGGATCGATCGGGATACTCATCAAATTATACTTTGAAACCGAGATGATTTTACCGTTCCAATGGCGGGCCACAACCCAGAAGTCGCCATGTCATCGAGCATGGGGGTTCGGCATCTGGAAACCATAGAGTCGGTGGATTACAAAGGGCGGTAAATACTCAAATCTTATCACGTCGGAGTTTCATCACATCTCCTCCCGGCTTTTTATAAAGGGTGGACTTATTGATATAAGCCCACCCTTTACAAGGAAAGTTGCCGGAGTGGTCGATCGGGCCGCACTCGAAATGCGGTGAACGGGTAACTGTTCCGGGGGTTCGAATCCCTCACTTTCCGCAAAAGAGGAACGTCGAAAGGCGTTCCTTTTTTTGTCGGAAAGTGAGGGATTTGAACCCTAGGGTTCGTCATCGCGCAGCGCTTTCGTAGAAAGAATCCCTCACTTTCCGCGAAGAAGGAACGTCGAAAGGTGTTCCTTTTTTGTCGGCTATAAGGTGATTTTCATTCCGTCTTCTGCCAGAAGGGTGTCGGGAAATATTTGCTGTGCCTCTGCCAGAAGGGGGGCTTCTGACTTGTAGCGTGAGGAGAAATGTCCGAGGATGAGACGCTGTACTTGGGCATCACGGGCTATTTGTGCGGCTTGTGCAGCCGTGCTGTGGAATGTCTTCTGTGCAAGAAGGGCATGCTCTTGCGCGAAGGTGGCTTCGTGGTACAGGCAGGTGATGCCGTGGATGAGTTCAGTGAGTCGGGGGCGGTATGTGGTGTCTGTGCAGTATGCGTAGGAACGGACCGGGTCGGATGGGGTGGTCAGGCGTTCGTTGGGAATGATGGTGCCGTCTTCTGTTGTCCAATCCATGCCTGCCTTGATGTTGTTGATTTGAGAAATGGGTATGTGGTAGAAGTCTATCATGTCGCGGCGGATGTGGCGCGGTGTGGGCTTCTCGCGGAAAAGGTAGCCGCAGCAAGGTACACGATGTGAAAGAGGTAATGTCGAAATGCAGACGGAACGGTCTTCATAGAGGGTTTGGGGGGTGTTGGGGTCGATTTCGTGAAGGATGATGTGGTAGGGGGAATCGGCACAGAAGTAGTCGATTTGTGGTTGGAAAATGCGTTGCAGGTCCTTGGGACCATAGATGTGGAGGTCTTGAATGCGCCCGAGAAGTCCGAAGGTGGAGAGCATGCCGATGAGTCCAAAAGTGTGATCGCCATGAAGGTGTGTGAGGAAGATGGCTTGGAGATGGGAGAAGGGGAGACGGGAACGTCGGAGTGCCATCTGGGTGCCCTCTGCACAATCGAGCATGAAGAGTTTCTCACGAATGTTGACGATTTGTGAGGAACTGAGGCGGCGGGGGGTGGGAAGGGCTGCTCCGCAACCTAATATGTTGATTTCGAATTTTTCCATTCAATATGTCTTTTGGGGATGACGAAGACAAAAGGTGAGAAAGTCGCAGTGAGCGCAATTTTGTGTGTCGGCACATTGTTTGAATGTGCCGAGGTCGGGGTCGGCTTCATATGGTGTGAAGATTTCATCAATCTTTTGTGTGAGGAGGTTGGTGAAGTCTTTGTCGTACTGTGACTTGTAGTCGTCGATGGGAGCCTTCTTAGGGTTGTCTGGTGGGGTCAGTTTGATGATGCCAGAGTAGTTGCTGCCATAGTTCTTGGCACAATACATGAGGGCTGGCAGGATGGGGGTGCCGTTATATGGGGAGGTGGGGTCGGCGAGCACCTTGCAATAGTAGAGGGCTTGCATCATGTGGTAGTTGTGGGTGCATTTATCGGGGTCGAAAAGGTCGGCAAGGGTGTTGGCTGAGTGTGGTATGCTGCTGGTCTTGTAATCGACAATGCGGATGCGGTCGCCCAATGGTGAGGAGAGCAGGTCAAGGCGGTCGATGATACCACCCAGTTTGAGGGTTGAGGGTCGGGAGGTTTTGACAGAGAGTTTGTGGATGATGGCATAGGGTTCTTCTTGGCTGATGATTTGCCAGTAACCACCTTGGTGTTCAAGGTCGGCAGCCATTTGGGCGTCAGCATTGAGTTGGTTGATGATGAATTGTTTGATGACGTGCCGATTGATGAGACCTGTTCCGTTGAGGGGCAATGGTCGGTCGGTCCCGTAGTTAATAGGGATGCCATTGGAATCGTTAGGTGGATAATGGAAGAAGTTGACGGCAAATGCGTTGTTGAGATGTTGGCTGATGAGGTCTTCGTTTTGGGCAAGGGCACGTACCTGGTCGCTACGGAAGGGCTTCTTTTCGTAGGGTTGGTAAAGACGGTGCATGGCATCGTGGAAGAGGGTGCCGAACATGGCGTTGTCCACATCGTCAGCCACCTCATTGGTGGGGCGCAATCCTGCTACATAGTTGAGGTAGAACTTGAGGGGACACTTCATGTAAGTGTTGATGGCGGAGGGGGAGAGGATGTGCTCGTCATTGAATCTGTCATGGAGTTGTTGCATCACAGTTGCATCTTTGGGGATGCTGATGGGTTGCGCTGATAGTGTCTCGCTGGGAGTTGTGAAGGTCCTAAGGTCTATTTTTTGTCCAGGGGTGAAGAGGTCGTCTTTTTCGATGAGGGTTTGCAGCATGAAGCGTGACATCTCGCCTTTATTGCCACCTTCGTTGCTGGAGTTGTAGAGTAGGGTGATGCTTTCTGCACGTTGGAAAAGTCGGTAATAGTAGTATGCGTAGAGACTCACTTCTCGTTCGATGGTGGTCATGCCATAGGCCGCACGCAAGGTGTAGGGGATGAGGGACGTGCGCTTATCGCCTTTGGGCATCTGCCCTTCATTGACGGAGAGCATGACGATGTGGCGGAAGTCGAGGTTGCGGGTTTCGAGCAGTCCCATCACTTGAAGTCCGATGGCGGGTTCACCGTGGAACGGCACCGTGGCTTGCCCAATCAACTGCAGGATGAGTCGGGATAGTGTTTCATCGCTGAGCGTCAGTGCCGCATATTTCTCCTGTAGGATGTGGATGCGGTTGACGATGGTGTATGCCACGAAAATGCATTCCTTATAGATTTGCAATGTGTTTTCTTCATTGCCTGATGTCTCTTGATAGCAGTGCCCTACCATCGAGAGAATTTCGGAAAGATAGGTGGTGAGTTCCTTGCCTCTTACGGAGGTGAAGATTTGGCGCATGGTGCTGTTGTCCGCAAAGCGTTCTTTGTTGGGAAATACCACATTTTGAGTGGTGAGTTCGTGCATTTTCTCCTTGCCTGCTTTGCCTAAGAGTTTTTGGATGAATGGATGCTTCAGCACGGCTGCCACATATTTGTATCTCCATGAATCGGATGCGGTGCTGCCATGTACTTGCAACTCAATGAGTGCTTGCATTAATGAATAGATAGGGGTTTCGGTCATCGGATACCCCATTGTCACGTTGATGGCATCCACTTTGCCGATGCTGTGCAGTACGGGTTGCAGAAGGTTTTCATTGCAGAGAATCACTGCAGACTCTCTTAAAAGTTCTGCTGTCTGTTGTTTGTTGGCGTGACTGTTCAGCCATGTATCGATGTATCGTGTCTGGGCATTGTCGGTGGGTGATTGGATGAAGGTGATTTCCTTGGGCTGACGCATGTTGTTGAAGAGGTCTCTCCCCTCAAACTCGTTGCCCAACAGTTTGATGTTCTCCAGAATGAATTGCCCGGCTTCGTACTTGCTGAGCACCGTGGAATGGGAGGAATTCAAAAGGGTGGTTGAGTGATGTGGGCAGGTGTATGCCATGTCATAATCCCAATAAAACTTGGCTTCACGATGTTGCTTAAGATACCGGAACAGTTCCCGTTCGGTCTTGTTGAGTACATTGAAGCCGACCATTACATAGGTTTTTGCCGCGAGTCTTTCGTCCATGCGTCGTCTCGCCTCTTCATCTTTGCTGGTCAATGCTTCAATCACTCTGCGTTTCATCATTCCCTCATACACCATTGGCTCCTCATCGGCTGTGGTGGTCAGCAATGCTTTCTGATAGGTCTCGTAGATATCTGTCAGCCGATTCCACAAAGCCATGAACTTGCTTTTCAGGGGAGTGTCTGTTGTTCGTTGTCCGTTGTCTGTATTGAAAAACATCCCGAAGAACTGCTCTATCGCTTTCCGTTGCTCCTCTTCGAGGAAAGAGAAGTCGGTCTTCTCCTTGAGGTCTGCCATGTTCAGAAACAGACGGGATGGATCCACCATGTTGTTGTCGATGTCTTGAAAGTCGCTGAGCATCATTTCCATCAGTGAATACAACTGGTCGAACGTGTGGGGTGGTTGTATTTTCGACTGATAGACTTCCCAGAGCCGCACCACAAGATAGATGGGGTCACCTATGGTGTATTCTGACAAGGATGTGAAGAGTTCGCTGATGGTTGTGTATTCAGGAGTCCACATCGTCTGCCCCTCAGCGTTCTCCCACAGGTACTGATTGAAGAACAATGAGGCACGCTTGTTGGGGAAGATGATGCAGGTGTCCTGAAAGTTTCCTCCCAGTTTCTGATACAGGTCGTCTGCTACAAGTTGAAGGAATGGTATCATGTCCGTGAGAAAACAGGGGTGTTTACATGTTGGGGAACTGAAAGAAGGGGAATCCTCCTCCATTTTGTGGCTTGATTTCCACAGGCTTTTGAATGTGTGGCTCAAAGTCCTTGTCAAAACGGTCTATGTTCTGGTCGAGGAAACTGAGGCGGTCTGCAAGCCATTGCTTGAGTGTCTTGATTTCTTCTTCGTAGGTGCTGACACGATAGGCTGCAAACCATGAAATGGCATCGCCACCTCCCATGCCACCAAAACCGCCTGGCATCATGGGAAATCCTCCTTCAGGCATTTGGAATCCTCCTTCAGGCATTTGGAATCCAGGCATCATGGGGAACCCTCCAAACCCATTAGGCATTCCTGCATTTTGTTGCTCCTTGTTGTTTTTTTGACTTTCATCCACCAGCAGTTCCGGATACTCCTTGAAGTGTCGTTTTTTTGCGGCAGCCACTAATTTCGCATGGTTGTCAATATAGGTATTGATGGCTTTGTCGCTGAGGACAGTTTTGCGTAGCGATTGGTAGCGTGTCTTGACCGCCTTCCGGAAGGCAGGGTCTTGCAGCAACCGTTGCCAAAGGGCAGGAGTGGGTTGCGTGTTGCCACCTTCAAAGCACCATGCGTCTATTTTATTGGCGTTGCAGAAATTGCAATTGCCATATGCAAGGTTGTAGTCCCACACAGGTCCTGCAAAGAGTTTTCCACCTGTTCCGTCGGCATTCTGCCGTTCTTTGTAGAAATAGGCACTGCGCTTGAAACCGTCGGCATTAAGACTCAATTCGGTGTGGATGAAGTAATCGACAAACGAAGGCACGTCAATATATTTGGCATAGCCTCGCTGTGGGTCGGCAAAGTCATCGGATTGAATGGCTTGCTCTGTTTCGTCAATATATTGCTGGATATAGGCCAATTGCTCTGGTTGCAGATTCTTCTTCTTGGGATAGATGCACGACCACGTGATTTGGCTGGTCATGATGCCCTCACCAATGCCCGGCACTTTCGAGGGGAAAGTGGCGTCGTCCTCATTGTAGGTGTCGATGCGGAGGATGTAGCCTCCCGTCAGTTCCGTTCCCTCTGTGTCTGTCTTTCGGAGTTTGGGAATTTCCACGCGCCCTTCACCCCGTTTGATAGCCTCTGAGAAGATATAGATGCCAAGATATTCTCCATCCATTAGCACCTCAACCATCTGGGTGCGTGGTCCCCAATGTCCCATTTCTCTCCAGAGGTTGAAAGCCAAAGGGTCGCGCACCATAGACACGTCGTTGTAAGGGCACAGCAACACCCAGTCGCTCCCTGCTGGCATGCCCAGCAGGCCCACTTTCAGTTCTTTCCCGTCAGCATCCCGCGTTTCCACAGTGTATTTCTTTTGGTTAAATGCCAGCGAACTGTTTCCACGCAGTTTGATGCCGATAGCACCATCGTAGCCTTCCATTTTCATATGGGCTGTCACTTTTTCCTGTGCATTCAGCGGCGAATCTGTGGTAATGGTGATGACGGGCAGATTGGATTGCAGGTTGTTCATCTTTGTGTGTTCCACCTTAGGAAACATGCTTTCCATATTGAAGTTTCCAAAGTTGAAGCCTCCGAACTGTGCAGTCGCATTTGTTGGCATCAGGAGGGATGCAAAGGTCAATGCAGAAACCACCTTGATGTCTGTTTTGTTTTTTAATTTCATAATGATTCTTTTCATGAATTGATGATTGGTTGTTGAAATAAGATTATACAGGAATGATGATGTCGTCAAGAATGTACCACAGATATGCTTCTACATCGGTATAACCAATTTCAAATAAGAGTCGTTTGTACTCCTCGATTTGTTGTTTGTTTTCAGCCGGTGCTGAGAAGGTGCCGTTTTCCTGTTGTTTCACTGCACCTTGTGCTGTCTTGTAGTCAATGATGACGGCTTTTTTATTTTTGACTACAACTCGGTCGGGACGTTTAGTCGTCATCATCTTTTTTTCGAGAAAAAGGATGGCACGTTCATTGAGTGTTTTCCATTCTGGGGAGAACCATTCCGGATGGGGAATGGTGATTTTTTCAATCATTTGGGTCACAGCCTCTTGTGCTTCTTTTGCATTCAAAATGCTGCCGAAACATCCTTTTGATTCTAAAAGATGGATGGCGTGAGGCACATCGTCAATGGTGTGAATATGCTCAAAAATGCTGTGATACAGATTGCCAAGGCTAATGAGTCGGATACGTTCGGTGTGTTGCTGAGTTTGCAGATTTTCAGAATCTGCCGTGATAAACATGTCAGACTCGTAACTCTGGCGGTATTGTGCTACGGATGGGTAAGATGCGAATGCTACGGGTAATGGTGTGTGTTCGCAGTCGATAACATTCTGTTCTTTTGTGTTATCAGGCATGTCCTTCTTCTGGCTTGGCACAATTGTACCATATTGATAACGCGTGATAATTTCCTCAATTTCTGTCTTTTCCATCTTTGCAGGCATGGCATTGATGAGGAATGATTGTGCATTTTCAATCGTCGCAATCGTGTCCTCTAATTCGGCATTCTCTTTGCCCCTCCCTCGTTTTTCTTGCAACTTGTTGCCTGTCAGTATAATGAGATTATGCTTGGCACGTGTGAAAGCCACATATAGCACATTTATGTTGTCAACAAGTGTGCGCAGTTCTTCCTCACGGCGGTCATCTGCAAAGATGCTGTCATCTTTGGCTTGGTTCACACTGATGGGCAGGAGAGGCATGAGGTTGTAAGGCTCTCTGTCGGGCACACACCACATCACCTCTGTGTCTTTCGGCTTGATAGCCCATGAGCACGACGGGATGATGACGCTATGGAACTCCAGCCCCTTCGACTTGTGCATGGTCATGATGCGTACACCATCGGCAGCATCCCCAGGAATGGTCTTTTCGCCAAGAGACTCGTCCCAAGCCTTCAAGAAAGAGTCAAGATCAGTTAGATTCTCCTGACAGAACTGCTCCACGATGTCGTTAAAGAAAAAGAGATAGGCATCTTGATTGGGAATTTGGTCAAGCCGAAAGATTCGGTAAATGTATTCAATTTGTTCCGTGATGGGGGAGAAACGTATGTCAGCCCGTTCTTTTTCATTGAATGCATCGGGTATGGATGTGGCATGGTGCGTAAGTGTGGCAAGGTGGAGTTTACTGTCTGGTTCAGCCAATACTCTGAGGGCGCAGATGATGATATTGATAGCAGGTGATGCGTCAAGACGGAATGCATCATCCGAGACGACCTTCACCGTCAATATGTCTTGATGTTCGTTAAAGTATTCGCAGATTTGTGGAACTTCTCGGTTTGTTCTTGTTAATATTGTTATATCACTGGGATTCACTTTGTTATCAATTAACTCTTTAATCGATGATTGAATGCGTTGCAAGGTGGCTTCATCATAGTCGGCTGAAATACTTTTGTCCCACACTTCGGGTAGATGATCGGGGTCGATATCGTGATAATCAATATTCTCGATTTTGACAAATCCTGTTTCATCTTCTTTTCTTGCAATTTGTGCGACATCACCGTATGCCATTGATAGGGCAGGGCAATTTTGCTTTAATAAGTTGACGGCATTCTGAAATATCTCATTGTTAAACTCTACCACATGCTTTGCCGAACGAAAGTTGTAGGTGGCAGGAATCTTTCTCATGTGGCTTTTCAGGTCTGAGTCATTTTCAATGTTGTTCAGAATCTGCCAGTCAGAATTTCTGAATCGGTAGATGCTCTGCTTCACATCGCCCACAATAAGACAGGAACCACCCATGGAAAGACTGTTTTGAATGAGTGGCTTGAAATTTTCCCATTGTAGTGTTGAGGTGTCCTGAAACTCATCTATCATAATGTGCTTGATGACCGCTCCTGTTTTCTCGTAGATGAAAGGAATGTCTTGGTTATTAATCACATTGCGCAGAAAATTGGCTGTTTCAGACAAAAGGAAACGGTTTCCTTTTTCGTTCAGCAATTTCACCATCTGGCTGATTTCATTCAGCAGCATCAAAGAGTAGAGATGCTGTCCGATGGCATTGACCGTATGTAGATGACCGACATATTCTTGGTGCTTCTCAAAAGCCTCTGTCAACATCGGCATGAGTACAGTCTCCACTTGTGGCAACAATGTGTCCCGGTTCTTTGAGCTTTTTTTGAACCATTTCCCAGCATCTTCAGTGTATGTTTCGATGGAATCGGAGAAGGTGCCCCTGCTTTTATTGGTGGGTTCTGTGATGTTGTAATCACGCACCTTTTCCATGAACGTGACGATGTTCTTGCTGCCGTCCTCTTCGGTGATGCCTATGTTTTCGTAGGCTTCCAGCATCTTGTAGCCTAACATAATCACTGTCTGCCTCTTTTGTTCCAGATATTGATGAATGAGGGCGCGATACTTATATATCTCGCTGAAATTTGTGATTTTCCTCCTTACTTCCTCACCATGAATGAGGTATTTCTCCTTAAAGATATTGCGTCCGAATTCTTTTACCGTTTCTTCCACCTGCCATGAGTGATTCTCCTGGATTTTCTCTTCGATGAAATCAATGATGGTACGGAACTCGCTTGATCCTTCTTTCAGATTTTCGATGATTTGGGTAATGGCATCAGACAGCACCTCTGTTTCATCCAGTTCCACCTTCATCTTTGTCGATAGTTCCAATTCGTTCGCTATTTCGTGTACGATTCCTTGGAAAAAAGAGTCGATTGTCTCGATGTGGAAACGGCTGTAATCATGAATGATATTTGACAGTGCCTCTTTTGCTCTCTTGCGTAACATGTCCCGATTCATGTTTTGCAGCACCGAAAGGTATGGTTCTTCCTGATATTGTGGCATTTTCTTTCGTTCTGCCAAATTGGTCAGGATGTTTTCAACATAACCTTCCCCCTCTTGAAGTCCATGCGCAATAGCATACAGCGTGCTCAGAATACGTTGCTTCATCTCTGCTGTCGCCTTGTTGGTGAAGGTGACGGCAAGGATGTTTTGGTACTCCATCGGATTGATTGCCAGTAGCGCAATATATTCCACTGCCAATGTAAAGGTTTTGCCCGAACCTGCCGATGCTTTGTAGATGCTGAGGTTTTTCATCTTTTACATGTGATAATTTCTGTCATTTGAATATCATGTGATTCAGTGGGAATGGTTGGAACGAGTTGAAAGGGGAAGGCAATGCCAATGAGTGGGCAGGTTAGTTGTGGAAGGAGCCGGTCGTAATAGCCTTTTCCGCGTCCAAGTCGGTCGCCTTGTTGTGTGAATGCCATGCCTGGAATGATGGCAAGGTCAATATGGGAATACTCGGTGAAGAGTTTACCAAGCGACTCTTGGATGCCGTAGGCTAAACCGATGTTCATGGTGTCTTCACCCTCATATACATGGAGGGTGAGGTTGCATCCCACGACAGTCGGGAGCAGGATGGTATAGCCTTGCGCATACAATATGCGAATAAGGTCGTGGGTGTTAACCTCATCTGGAAGAGAGTGATACAGAAGGATGGTCTGGCAATTCTCTTCTTTTGTAATGCGTTCAAGCAATGCACCCTTGATGCTTTGGCTGTATGATTGGAGTTGCTCGGTGGTATGCTGCCTTTTTCTTTCCCGAATTAGTTCTCGAATTTCCTTTTTGGTCATGAAGGGTTGGTTTTGTCTGTCCTGCTTTGAAGAGTTGTATGGCTTTTTCAAGAGTGATGTCGTTGCGGTTGAGGTATTGTATATAGTCGTTCATCTCTAGGATGTTGTAGATGATGCTGCCATAGATAGCTTGCTCAAACAGATGCTGCGACTTGAGTATCATGTTGTTGCGTCGCTGAATGCCTTTGCTGTCAGCATAGCGGATGAAGCGATCCACCAATCCCTGGCGTCGCAGATATTTCTCCAACTCGGCAGCATTGTCGAACGTGGAAAGTTTTTCGCGGTTGTCGTCAGTGTATTCGAAACAATACTGGGCGATGGTGCCTTGGGTGACACATTCTGTATAATAAGGTGTCAGTGCCGTTGTGTCTTCCGCTACAAAATAGTCGGGCATAATGCCGCCACCTCCATAGACAATACGTCCAATGCTGGTCTTGTACTCTTCTCCCGTCTGGTGGATGCTGTCCTGGCTGAAGAATTCTCCACGTTCGTAGCGTGTGATGAGATCCATTTCATATTCTTTAGGTTGTCCTTTCACGTATGGTTTTTGGATGCATCTGCCAGATGGGGTGTAATAGCGTGCGATGGTGAGGTGGATGAGAGAGCCATCTGCAAATTCAACGGGTTGCTGCACCAGTCCCTTTCCGAAGGAACGTCGCCCCACAATGATGCCACGGTCGTTGTCTTGAATGGCCCCGGAGAAGATTTCAGAAGCCGACGCTGTTGTTTCGTCAATGAGTACGATGAGCGGCAGGTCTTGATAGGAGCCTCTTCCATCACTTCTATACTCCTCACGGCGTGAACGTCTTCCTTGTGTGTAAACAATGAGTCGATTTTTAGGCAAGAATTCGTTCACCATCTGGATGGCTGCCGAGAGATAGCCTCCTCCGTTGCCTCGCAAATCAATGACGAGTCCTTTGAATCCTTCCACTTCCAATTCTGCCAACGATGTGAGGAGTTCGGCATAAGTGGTTTCTCCGAAGTTCTTGATTTTGATGTAGCCAAGTTCTTTGTTAATCATGTAGGTGGCATCAACACTCTTGAGAGGGATGTCTCCACGCACTACCGTAAATGAAAGAGGCTTTTTTTGTCCGTGTCGCAACACGCCAATTTTAACCTTGGTTCCCTTTTCCCCTTTCAGGCGGTGGAGAGTCTCTTCGTTTGTAACCACATCCCCTACATAAGTTTCTCCATCTACACTGACAATCTTGTCTCCCGCAAGGATTCCGACCTTTTCAGAAGGTCCTCCTTTGATGATTCCTGTAACCCGTACCGTATCATCTCGAATGACAAACTGTATGCCTACACCGCTGAAAGACCCTTTCAGGTCATCGTTGGCAGTTTGTGCATCCTTTGCTGAGATATAAGTAGAGTGTGGGTCAAGTTCCTCCATGATTTTAGGCATGGCTTGTTCCACAATGGCGGCAATGTCCACTGTGTCCACATATTGGTCATCAATAATATGCAGCAGGTCATTCAGTTTGTTGGATGAGGTGTTGATGATGTTCAGCCGATTGCCCGCAAAACGATTGGCAAAGAATGTGCCAATGATAATGCCGACCACGACACTGACGGCAATGATGATGGGCATCCATCGGTTATTTCTGTTGATATTGTTATTATTATTATTGCTATTATTGCTCATTGTTTTCGTCAGGATTAAGATACTCTACTTTGATGTTTGCGCGTTGTAAAAGTTTAATGCCATCTTCCAAACGGTAGTGTTCTGAATAGACGACCCGCTTGATGCCAGCTTGAATGATGAGTTTGGCACATTCAATGCATGGGGAGGCTGTGACATACAGGGTTGCCCCGTCGCTTGAATTGTGGCTTCGTGCTAATTTGGTGATGGCATTGGCTTCTGCATGAAGCACGTAAGGTTTTGTCACGTTGTTTTCATCCTCACATATATTTTCAAAACCTGAAGGTGTACCATTGTAACCGTCAGAGATGATGGCTTTGTTCTTCACCACCAATGCACCCACTTGGCGGCGTTTGCAGTAGGAATTCTCTGCCCATATTCGTGCCATGCGTACATATCTACAATCGAGGTTGTATTGTTTTTTTTCTTGTTCAGTCATCGGATGTTATGTGTTATAAAAGTTGATAGTTGCCGGGTTTCGGGTTGAATTATCTGAAATCTCCCAGCCGTAGGGTGTTATGGTTCTTGTCGTTCAGATGGAGAAAACTTGCACCGCTACTGTAGGATGTTACATTGGAAAGGATATTGTAAATCTGTTTGTCTATGACGAGGGAAGAGGATGCTTTCTGTTGGAGGTGGAGCGCGATGGTCTGATGTTTGCCGTCAGCCTCCCATGTCCCCGAGAATGTCACGCCCGAGGAGAGTTGCCCGTTGAAGGTGCTGGATGCGAACGTGATGTAGTATGCACCTTGCCCTTCTTCAGTGTAGAATTTCTTGGTTTCCTCGGAAGAGGTGATTCCGTTGATGACAAGCCCGTTCATGTACCATGTCTTGCCTGTGAATATTTCTTCCACGTCGTCTTCATTTTTGCAGGAAGCGACGGCAAGCAGTGTGAGGGTCAGATAGAGGATGAACTTGATTCTTTTCATGTTTGTATGTGTATGATTTCATTGAATACCGTTTCGTCGGAGCAGGGCGTGGATGGTGGGTGCTTGTCCTCGGAAACGTTTGTAAAGTGTCATGGGGTGTTCTGTGCCGCCGCGTGAGAGGATGTTGTTGCGGAAACTTTGAGCAGTTTCGGGGTCGAAAATGCCACGTTCTTGGAAGAGTGAGAAAGCATCGGCATCGAGCACTTCTGCCCATTTGTAACTGTAGTAGCCAGCAGAGTACCCGCCAGCCATGATGTGTGAGAACTGGGTGGTCATGCATGTGCCTTCCACTGAGGGCAGCAACTTGACACGGCTCCATGCCTGTTGTTCGAAGGGGATAAGGTCTGCTGTGAACGCGTCTTTCATGGTGTAATATGCCATGTCGAGCAGTCCGAAACTGACTTGTCGCATACAGGCGTATGCCACGTTGAAGTTGCGGCTGGCAGTGATGCGGTCGATGAGTTCCTGGGGAAGGGGCTCGCCTGTCTTGTAGTGGGTGGCGAAGGTGTTGAGAAATTCTTTCTCCGTGCTGAAGTTTTCCATGAACTGCGAGGGCAGTTCCACGAAATCCCAATAGACATTTGTACCAGAAAGGGAACGGTAGGTGGTGTTGGCGAAGATGCCGTGAAGGGCATGCCCAAACTCATGCAGGAAGGTTTCCACCTCGCCCAGTGTGAGCAGGGCTGGTTGCTCGTCTGTCGCTTTTGAAAGGTTCATGACGATGGCGACCTGTGGACGTGAGTTTTTCCCGTTCTTCTCTTTCCATTGTTCTTTATAGGAGGTCATCCATGCTCCCGACTTCTTCGAGGTTCTCGGATGGAAATCGGCGTATAGCAGGGCCAACGGACTGTCGTCCTTGTCCATCACGTCGTACACTTCCACGTCGGGGTGATATACTGGCACTTCATGGTTTCTTCTGAAGGTGATGCCATAGAGTCTGTGTGCCAAGCCGAACACTCCTTCCTTTACTTTCGCTAACTGAAAGTAGGGGCGGAGCATTTCGCTGTTGAGGTTGTAACGGCTTTCTTTCAGTTTGTTGGCGTAGTAGGGGAAATCCCAGGGCATGAAGGGTTGAAGGTTGAGGGTCTGATGGCACAGGTCCTCCACAGCTTTGACTTCAGCTTGTGCTGTAGGCATGTATGCGTCGATGAGTTGGTTGAGCAGGTCGTACACGGCTTGGGGCTTTTCTGCCATGCGGTGTGCGAGGGCATAGTCAGCGTAGGTGTCGTAACCCAGCATTTGTGCCATCTCACGGCGTAGGTTCACGATTTTTCGGACGATGTCGGTGTTGTTGTTGTCGTTGGGATGGGTGCAGAGTGTATGGTATGCCAGATACATTTTCTCTCTAAGTTCTCTTTTGGCGGAGTAGGTGAGGAAGGGCATGTATGATGGCGCTTGGAGGGTGAACGCATATCCTTCCATGTTTCGTTCCTTGGCGGTTTGCCTGGCGAGGTTGATGGCGCTCTCTGGCAGCCCTTCCAAATCTTCTTCGTTAGTGATGTGCAGCAGAAAGTCGTTGGTGTCTTTCAGTTTGTTTTGTGAGAATTGGAGTGTGAGCACGCTCAGTTCTGCCGACAGTGCCCGCAAGCGTTTCTGCTGCTCGTCGGGCAGGTTGGCTCCTTTGCGGACGAATCCTTCATAGGTCGTGGTGAGCAGCATCTTTTGTTCTGCATCCAGGTCTTTGAAATCTTTGGCGGCATGGTTTTCATACACGGCTTTCACTCGTCTGAAGAGTCTTTTGTTGAGGGTGATGTTGTTAGAATGTTCGGTGAGGATGGGCGACATCCGTTGTGACAGTTCGTCCAGATAGTCAGAGGTTTCTGCGCTGAGTTGGTTGTAGAACACGGAGGTCACTTTGCCCAGCAGTTCACCGGTGCGGTCCAGTGCCTCGATGGTGTTCTCGAAAGTGGGGGCTTCTGGCTGATTGACAATTTGGTCTATCTCTTTGTCTTCTTCTTCTATGCCTTTCAAGATGGCAGGCTCATAGTCTGTTTCCTTGATGGTGTCGAAGGGTGTGTATTCGTAGGGTGTGTAGAATGGATTCATCGTTGTGGGTTTGTTTGCTGAAGTTTTTTGAAGTTATTTATGAGGAGTGAAGGGTGTGAATAAATCGGTTGTTTGTTGTATGTTCTTGATGACAAAGCCGCCTCTTTGCAGGGTGAGGAATCCCAGCTCCTGTAGTTGGTTGAGGGCTATTGATACGTTCAGGCGGGTTTCGTGAATGATGTGGGCGAGTGCTGTCATTTTGATTTGTACCTCTTTTGTCCCCTTCCGGCTGATGGAGTGGGCGAGGATGAATTTGAGGATTTTTTGTTGCACCGTATCGTCGGGAAACAGGCACAAGAGTCGCTGGGTTTGCTGGTACTTGTTACAGGTAATGTTCATCATGTTGATTTTGATGATGTCGTTTGCCATCAGGTAACGTAGCACCATTGCCTTGTCGATGGACAATGTGCGACCAGAAGATGCAAAAGAGTAGGAGCGGGAGTATGTTTGATACATCCCGAAAAGGTTGTAGGGTTCTATCACCTTGAGGTGGGGCAGATGCTCCGTGAGGCAGAAGCGGTTGTCTGTGTCGCGGAATTCAGCCACCACTTCTCCTTGAATGATGTAGATGAGTCCCTGGCACCGCTCTCCCTGCATCACGATTTCATCACCGCTATGGTAGTTGACAAAGTCCAGTCTGACATGCGCCATCACTTCCGCTATCTCCCGGGTTGTCAGCCCCTGAAACAGCGGTAGTTGGAGTAGCCGTTCAAACATTGTCAGTTCCATCAATTCTCAATAATCATCTTTTCCATTCCTTCTGTCATCCATTCCTTCATTTCTCCGTCCTTGTCCGAATAGATGAAGAATGCCATCAGTTCGGGGTGCCGGGCGAGCACTTTCTTTGCCTCATCCATGCCCAACACCATGAAGGCTGTAGCATAGGCATCGGCTGTGGCACAATCTTGAGCCAGCACTGTTGAAGAAAGGATGCTGTGTTGTACAGGATGTCCCGTGTGGGGGTCAATCGTGTGGGCATATTTCTTTCCGTCCTTTTCGTAGTAGTTGCGGTAGTTGCCCGATGTGGCCATGGCAAGTTGGGTGATTTGGATGACTTGTTCAATGTCGGTGCTGGTGCTGGCTGGGTCATCGTTGGGTTTGCTGATGCCCACATGCCACAGTTCACCCCGTGGGTTCGTGCCTCTCACGCGCACTTCTCCGCCTATCTCCACCATGTAGTTGCCGATGCCTTGGCCTTCCAAGTATTTGCCAACGGCATCCACGCCATAGCCTTTGGCGATGGCACTGCAATCCAGCATTGTCTCAGGGTGTTCCTTCTGAATCTTTCCCTCCACGAGTTTCACCTTCTCGTAGCCGACAAATGGTAGCAGACTATCCACTTTCTCCTGACTCACGTTGTCCATGTTCTTGAATCCAAAGCCCCACAGATTCACCAACGGTGCCACAGTAATGTCGAAAGCCCCGTTTGTTTCTCCCGACACCTTTTGTGCCAAGTTGAAAACCTCCACGAACATCGCATTCGTGTCCATGCTCGTGTTGTTGTTGATGGCGCTGATCACAGATTCCTTGTTGAACGGTGACAAAGAAACGTCCACCTCTTGCAAGGCTTTGTCGATGCCCTCCTGCAGAGGGGTGGAATATTGATATGTGATGTGGTAAAATGTACCGAACACACTTCCTTCACTGCGTTGTATTTCTGTATTCGCCCATGCCTTACCCATTGTCACTGCTGGTTGTTTGTTTTCCTTTCCATGCGTCATTACAATATAGATGGTGCCAGCAATGAGCAATGCAAGCAGTGGCCATCCCCACCATTTGATTTTATGTGGAGCATAGGGGTCAAATGTTTTATTCTTCTTGTCTTTCTTCTGTTCCATTTTCTTGAATAGTTGTTGGTTGCGAATTCTCCGGTGTGGGAGCAGAATCCGTTGTTTGTTGTCTGTTGTCCGTAGTCTGTAGTCCGTTTTCTATGGTTCGAATGTCCACGTTCACCCCTCGTTTATGGCTCTTCTTCAAGCCCCAGTTCAGGTCGAAGATGAGGCTGTAGGTGCCGCCCCAACATGAGGAGTCTGTCGTGTAGCCATAGCCTGGTATGCAATTGGGCTTGGCGTAGTCGCTCTTTGTTGAGGCGATTTCACGTTTGTAGCGTATAGCCCATCCCATGTGGAAATTCCTGAAAATTTTCACTTCTACGCCAAACACCAGTTCTGCCCAGTGGCTGGTGCAGTCAAGACCCTTCACGCTGAAAGGTTGGCTGCCTCCCCAAATGGGGTCAGTCTGTGCTGGGCCGGCAACGTCATACTTGAACATTGAGATGCCGTAGCGTGCGCCAAGGTAGAGGCGATTGCTCTGGAACTTGTCTTTCAGCATGTTGATGTCAATGCCGACACGTGCGAAAGGGGCGCTTGCCTTATAAGACACCTTCGTGTTGAAATCCTCCTTGTCGCATTTGCCCACACCCGCCTCAATGATGGGAAAGAAAGTGTTCTTCAAGTTCAGTCGGAGCGCACCTTCCAATGTGCCATAGTCTGACACCATCATTGCAACGGGACCGTAGCAGTCCACCGACAATGTAAAGCCTTGGAAGAACACCAGATGCTCTTTCTGTTCCTCCACCGCCACATATTTTGTAGGCTTCGGTCTTTCGCCAGGCATCACAGGCTCTGTCTGCTGCTCTTGTGCCCTCATGGCCATGACCGATGCCCCTGCCATCATGACTGCACTGACGATATGTCTAAACTGAATGCTCAAATTCAACAATTTATTATTTATATTTAAGTTTCGGATGTTTTAGTTTATTGGAGTTAAAGGAGTTATAGGAGTTATCGCTCCGCTCAGGAGTTAAAAGCCGATAGTCTAAAAATGAAAGAATGAAGGAATGAAAAGTTGCCCTCAACTCTCAACTGTCAACTGTCAACTCTCAACTGTCAACTCTCAACTGTCAACTCTCAACTGTCAACTCCTTTAACTCCAAAGAAGTTGAGCACTTGCGAAACTTCAATCATTTATCATTTGTCATTTCAATCCTCAATCACTCCGTTAAAGTAGATTTTCACGTTCGTGTTCCCCTCGTAGTTCACCTTCGGCTCACTGATTTCGATGTGATCGATAGCAGCCTCTGTGGTTGTTACATTCATGAGCGTGTGGAAACGATAAGTTCCACACTCAGGCAGTTCTACGTTCGGGTGGCTTTTGTGCTCGACCTTGATGGTATCTTTCAGCGTAATCATGTTGTAGGAGAGAATCAGCGTGTCCCGATCGTGGAAGAAACTCATTGGCACTTTCATGCTTGAAGCGTTGCACAGTTTGTTCAGCAGCACTGTGTCCCTCCGCTGTTGGGTCACGCTCTCCGTGTACCCCTGATTTACCAGTGCTGTGTCAGGGGCATCTTTCGTTATGGTTGCGTTGCCCAACTTCCGATAGGTGTACACCGTCTTGTAGCCTGGCATCAGGGTCGTTACCGTGATTGTGTCGCCGTAGGTGATGGGTGTGCCCTCTGAGTCATAGAAACCATAGTTGCACGTCACCATATTCTCCACAGGACAGTTGTTCGAGTAACACCCTGCCACCAGCATTGCCATGACCGATGTCCCCATCATCATGGCTGCACAAATCTTATGTCTCAACCGAATATCCAATGCTATGTTCAAAGTTTTAAATCTCCTTCTCCACTTGATACTTGTTTCTCTCCTGGCTGTTCCTGCTGATGAGGTCACCGAGGAATCCGCCTACAAACAATTGCGTGCCCAGAATCATCATTGTCAGTGAGATATAGAAGTAAGGGCTGTCTGTAACCAGGGCATGCGGCACATGCTGGCACAAAGCCACCACCTTGATGGTGCCAACAATGACGATGGCGATGAAGCCGATGATGAACATGAGGGTGCCGATGAAACCGAAGATGTGCATGGGCTTCATGCCGAAGGTGCTGATAAACCACAGGCTCATCAAGTCCAGATAGCCATTCACGAAACGGTTCAATCCCATGAACTTACTCTTTCCGTGCTGTCGTGCTTGATGATGCACAGGCTTCTCGCCGATTTTGCTGAAGCCCGCATTCTTAGCGAGGTAGGGGATGAAGCGGTGCATTTCACCGTACACCTCAATGTGTTTCACCACATCCTTTCTGTAAGCCTTCAGTCCGCAGTTGAAGTCATGCAGGTTGTGGATTCCGCTCACCATACGGGTTGTTGCGTTAAACAACTTCGTCGGAATCGTCTTCGACAACGGATCCCCCTTCCTGCGATTCATCTTGAATCCGCTCACGAGGTCATAGCCCTCTTCCTTCACCATTCTGTACAGTTCGGGAATTTCGTCGGGGCTGTCTTGCAAATCCGCATCCATCGTGATGACCACATCGCCCTCAGCCCGTTCAAAACCGTGGAATAGGGCAGGGCTCTTTCCGTAGTTTCTGCGGAATTTGATACCATGCACTTCCGGGAACTTCTGGCTCAACTTCTCAATCACTTCCCATGAGCGGTCGGTCGAACCGTCATTCACAAAAATCACCTCATAAGAGAAGCCGTTTGCATCCATCACACGTTTAATCCACTCGTGCAATTCCGCAATCGATTCATCCTCATTATATAGAGGCACTACAACTGAAATGTCCATGATGTTTTTATAGAATTTGTAGTTTGTTCAATTGGAATTTCGCCCAACGTGCGGTCTGCTCCATGATGCAACCCATGCCACAACCAACGAAAGGACGAGGCTAAATACAAAGTTATTGTTAAAAATCACCAGCGTTTTCTCCCATGCCGACAGGCCATCCACCTCTGCCAGAATCTCCAGCATCTGAGCATGCTGTACCTCCATGCCCATCTGTTCATATGTCTTTGCCATTTCCGGCTGTGTCAGCAGGGCGTTCAGTTGCTCCATCAGCAGCCCGTCATCCAGAAATTGGAAATAGGAAAACACAATCAGCCCGTCCAGCAGACAGGCATACATGAACATTGAAAAAGCGAAGAATAGTCCTTGGAAATAATTCAGCCTTTCCCCTGCCAGCGCCATCTTCCTGTTCAGACGCCATCCCAATACAAACGGCAGTGCCAGCGACACACCACACAACATAAAGCACAGCAGCATCAGCAGCCCGTTGTTGTAACTGATTCCCTCTACATAAGAGAGGAACACACCTCCCCATACCAGTCCCACGAAAGTGCCATACTCCATCGAATATGACCTGTATGTAATATCCTTTGTTGCCATCTGAATCGATACAAATGATGTCCTTACAATAAATGTCGTAAATCAAATGCAAATTTAGTGGTTTTAGTTGACAAAATCGCAATTATCGCAGAAAAAAAGACCTCTCGGCCTCTCAGTTTTTTATTTCTTAACGCTTCGGGTAGCAACGCGAACCATATCAACGTGAATTCGACGAATCGGCATGAGTTGCTTCGATTCATGTTAATGAACAGAATAATTCTTGCTATTCGTATTGGCTTCTGTCATATCCTCCAATCCGTTTCACCGTTTCGTGTTTGAGTGAAAAACAATGCATTTTTCACCTATGTAGTCTGTTGAATCCTTTGACATGATGTAATTGGTGCTTGACGAGGAAGAGCCAGTGCCCTGAGGAATTGCCGTGATGTGACGTGCCTTCAATTTGACGCCGTCTGCAAAGGTACTAAAACAGAACTGTACTGCATTCGCCTAAAATGAGGAAAAATTGATGAATTATGCATAAAATACGATTCCCAAGTAAAATCGGTTATTAAATATTATATCTTGAACTATATTGGCTCGCCTGAGAATTGAGAAATGAAAAATCTGCGTTATATTCGTTCAATTCGTGTTCATCTGTGTTCGAAAACGAAGATTTATCATTTCATTCTCTGTAAACTGTTACGGTTTTCTTAAGTTGTGTACGATGTTGCGGAATATTATGGCACAATATGGATTCGGCTTGGGGAACCAACACAAAATGTTCTTCCAATAAAGAAATTGCGATAGGACGCATTCCCTTTGCCATTTTTACATTTATTTATTATATCGGAGTATTCCTCTTCAAATTCAAGTTCATTTTTCTCGGATCGTACAAGCATCCAATCGTGGTAAGGTCGATAATCTATAGAAAAGTCCACATCCTCTCCTGATATGATAATTTTTTTTGAACCCCAAAAGCGAATCTTATACCTTTTATCTTCCAGTTTTTCTAATTCAAATATGATGGTGGCAATGTCTTCAGGCAAAGATTCTTCTTGCCCAATAATTGAGTCAAACCAAACATGAGTGGCAACTTCTACTATATCCACCTTCCCGATTGATTCTAACGTCTGTGGCAACAACACTGGTGTCTGAGAAAAAATGACAGCCTCTTTTGTAAGCATCAAAAGTGCCAATTCATGATGAATGAATTCACATGCAGAGGTCTCCGAACTGCATTTTCTCAACATTTGCTTATTCCCACGTTCATCAAAATAGAAAACTTCCCATTTACCATAATTTTCGTACAATACTATTCTGTCTGGTAATAGTTCTCCATACAATGAATACCAACAAGAAGGAATTCCTTCTTGTTCCAAAATTTTTATTAATTCTTTTCTATGCATAAATGTACTACACTTGTCAGTTTAATAAATTCGTAAAATTATTTATACTTAAATTATTGAGATTACTTCAAACACTACCAGTCATTGAACCATGCAATTAGATACTATCGCCATCACCTGACACAAATTCATTGCAAAGTTAGAAATTATACATGAGATTATTCACACGCCAAAATGTTTTGATTAAATATTTATGGACTCATACTGATTCTGTTG
>Ga0256405_10001453_pt1 | contig 64238 bp, 52 predicted proteins | sample RumenRJG_02DNA_FD_189096 | JGI IMG/M metagenome (GOLD analysis project Ga0256405, IMG submission 189096) | Bovine rumen microbial communities from Lethbridge, Alberta, Canada - RJG_02 | ecosystem: Host-associated > Mammals > Digestive system > Stomach > Rumen | place: Canada: Alberta... | reverse complement strand
TCCAATGGCTATCCCTCTGCTAAGGGCAGGTTGCCTACGCGTTACTCACCCGTCCGCCGCTTTCCTCTGATTCTCTTTGACGAATCTCCGATCATCAGATTCTCGCTCGACTTGCATGTATTAGGCACGCCGCCAGCGTTCATCCTGAGCCAGGATCAAACTCTTAATAAAATGTTTATTACTCACACATTTCTGTGATCGTATTCCGTAACTCGGATGACGCGCATTTGCGTCATTATTGTGCTTTGAATTTTCGAGGACTAACAAGTTTTGCTTGTTTGTCTTTTTGCTTCAAAGTCTTTCTATTTAAGGGCCGTAGCCCTTTAATTTCAAGACCTGTTCTGCACTATGAAGTTTTCAAGGTTCCGCTGCGCTTCTCAGCGACAGCTTGTTTAGTATACGCAACTCAGCGATCTCTGTCAAGAACTTTTTCAGAATTTTTTAAATTCTTTTTTGCTCTTTTTCAGTGCTGTATGCAGCGCACACTGCCTGATGGCTTAAAAAATCAGGGCCGTTTTTCATGCCCTGTTCTTAAGCACTCGCTTATAATACTCCTTTAAAAAATTAAGTCAAGCACTATTTTGAGATTTTTTCGGAAAAAACTAAAATTGTTTTAGCTTATAAAAATGCCCCCTTCAGCTTGTGCCCGGAGCACTAAAAATCGCCGCATTTCTACGGCGATGATGATCATGCATTATGTGCAGCTTTTATTCTTCCGCTTCGCGCTCGGCTTCCCTCTCCTGTCTGGTAATAGCCGCGCTCATCATGACGTCCTGTTCGGCTGCAATATCTTCCTTTATCCTGGCAATGCGCCTCTGCGCGTTCTTCTGCTCACGTATGCCTTCCTTGGCCTTGGCGAGCGCGCGCTTTTCGTCTTCCTGGGCTTCCTTCAGCTTTTCTTCATTGCCGGTAACGAAGCTCGGCCTTGAATACTCGATGCTGAACGACTGAATGAATCTTCTGAGTCCCAGGATGATCATGCATATACCAATAAGAAGAGTTCCGCTCAGCCTCAGGGTCGCGTTGTTGAAGAACATATATACTCCTGCTATGAACATAAGGGCGCAAAGCACGATGCCGATGACATGACCTCTGTCAGTCTCCATTATGTCGAGCCACTCATATCTGAATGAGAGGACTCCTTCGACGAGCATCCAGAGCGCAAACATCATCTGTGCGGACATGTCGTCGCTCACCTGTCCGGTAAGAATGACCAGTCCGAAGATGAGCATAAGAAGCCCGTCCTTTGCGATGCTGACGCCCACATCGGAAACATCGAAGTCAGCGCGTCTTCCTATAAGCATCTCGAGCGCGCCGAGGAGCATAAAGACGAGTCCGATCACGAATGCGACCGAAAGAAATGCGGCGCTGGCATTTGCCACGCAGATTATTCCCGTTCCTGTCATCGCGATGCTCGCGATCATCATCAGTGTTCTCATTGCTGTTTCCTCCAAAGTCCGTATCATCTTACCACTAAAATACCCGCCCTAGCAAGGGCGGGTACCTTCTTATGATATTGCGTTTACAGTTCGTAGCCTGCGTGGAAAGCCTTCTTGTTGAGTTCAACGAATTTAGGCTTTACGTTGGCCTCGATCTCTGCATCCCAGTCGATCTCGTCGAGTCCGCCCATGTTCTTTACAAGAGCGCCGAGGAGAACGATGTTCATTGCCTTAGGATTGCCGAGCTCTGTCGCGATCTCAGCTGCCTTGAACGCGTGAACGTCGCAGATCTTGCTGAGGTTCTCGATGATGCCTTCAGGATACTCTGCGTTGCCCAGGTTGACCGGTACCGGCTGGATCTGGTGGTCATTGATGACCATTGTTCCGCCGATCTTCAGGTGGTCGAGCCATCTGAGAGCTTCCATCTCTTCGAATGCTACGATAACGTCAGCAGATCCCTTTCCTACGATAGGTGAATATACCTTATCGCCGTATCTTACCTGTGTGGATACGGAGCCGCCTCTCTGAGACATTCCGTGGATCTCGCTCATCTTTACGTCGTAGCCCGCCTTCATAAGGCCGCTTGTCAGGATCTTCGATGCGAGGATGGTTCCCTGTCCGCCTACTCCTACCAGGAGGATATTCTTTACTTCACTCATTACCTTGTCACCTCCTCAATAGCCTTGAATGGGCAAACCTGCTTGCAGACTGTGCAGCCGTTGCAGCTTGTGTAGTCTACTACTACCTTCTCCTTTGTGGAGATCAGTGCAGGGCAGCCTGTCTTTACGCACATCTTGCAGTTTTTGCACTTGTCCTGATCGATCACGCACTGTGTCTTGTGCAGTGTCGGGAACTCGTCGAGGTCCTGCTTGCTGAACTTCTTGAGTACGCACGGCCATCTTGTGATGAGTACGCACGGCTCGTCCTTCGGCAGCAGCTTGTCGAGTGCGTCGTTGACCTCGTCGAGGTGGTTAGGGTTGACGGTGATGATGTTCTCGTCCTTTACGCCGATAGCCTTGCAGAGTGCAGGGATGTCTACCTCAGGAGCTTCCTTGCCCATCAGAGTGTAGCCTGTTCCCGGGTTCTGCTGGTGGCCTGTCATACCTGTGATACGGTTGTCGAGGATGACTGTCAGGTTGTGGCCGCTGTTATATACCTCGTCCATCAGCGAGTTGACGCCTGTGTGGAAGAATGTGGAGTCGCCGATCACGGAAACTACCTTTGTATCCTTGCCTGCGTCCTTCAGGGCGATGCTTGCGCCGTGGCCCTGTGAGATCGATGCGCCCATGCAGATAGTTGTATGCATAGCGCCGAGAGGTGCGGATGAACCGAGTGTGTAGCATCCGATATCTCCGGTGATCATGAGGTTCTTTCTCTTCGACAGAGCGTAGAAGAATCCTCTGTGAGGGCAGCCTGCGCAGAGTGCCGGAGGTCTTACTACAGTCTGGAGATCAGACTTGTAAGTCTCAGGCTCGACGCCCAGGAATGCCTTGCGGACTATATCTGTGTTGAGCTCGTCGTATCTTGGGATGACGTCCTTGCCTGTGCACTCGATGCCGAGCATCTTTACGTGCTCCTCGATGTACGGATCCATCTCTTCTACGATGTAGACCTTGTCTACCTTGGAGCAGAAGTCCTTGATGAGGTCATCAGGCAGAGGGAATGTGAGACCCAGCTTCAGATAGGAAGCGTCCTCGCCGAATGTCTCTCTTGCATACTGATACGAAACTCCGGATGTGATGACACCGATCTTTGTGCTGTGCATCTCGACTCTGTTGAACTCGCAGTTGTTGGAGAACTCTCTTGCGGCTGCGACTCTGTCTTCGAGTGTAGCTCTCAGCACCTTGGCGTTTGCCGGAGCAGTAACGTACTTTCTGATCTTAGGCTCGTAATCAGGAACGTCTGCCTCTTCCCTTTCGCCCAGCTCTACGATGCCCTTGGAGTGGCATGTTCTTGTTGTTACGTGGAAGAGCACCGGCATGTCGAATCTCTCGGAGAGTGCGAAAGCCTTCTTCATGAAGTCCTTCGACTCCTGGGAATCGGACGGCTCGAGCATGAGAAGCCTTGCCGACTTAGCCGTGTTTCTGTTGTCCTGCTCGTTCTGCGAGCTGTGCTGACCCGGATCGTCTGCAACTACCATTACGAATCCGCCGGTAACTCCGGTGTAAGCGAATGTGTAGATAGGGTCTGCAGCAACGTTCATTCCAACGTGCTTCATTGCACAGAAGGACCTTACTCCTGCGATGGATGCTCCGATCGCTGCCTCTGTGGCTACCTTTTCATTAGGTGCCCACTCGGAGTATACGGACTCGCCGTACTGAGGCATGTTTTCAAGGATCTCTGTGCTTGGTGTTCCCGGGTATGCCGATGCGAATCTTGCGCCGCCTTCATACGCGCCGCGGGCAGTCGCTTCGTTACCGGACATGATAACTTTCATAAAGCATTTCCTCCCTTTTACATAATGCAGGCGCGCCCCGTGCGCACCCGCAGTTTTATCTTTAAATGCCCTTACGCCATCATTAGCTTCTATATATCATGGTTATGATATATAGAAGAAACAGTTATCTCCTGCCTTAGAATTATACGCTTTGTCAGTTTCTTAATCAACAAACAAGGGCAGCGCACACGCGCCGCCCTTATGTATTTGTTTTGTTTTACTTTGACTGGTAATCGACGCACTGCTGCCTGTCGAGGAAAAAGTGTATTCCCGGCGAGCTGTCCTTCCAGCGGTCTGTCTGGAAGCCGTTGGCAGGCTCGATCCACTTGCCGACTTCGTAATAGAAGTCAGGGTCTACGGTCGACTGTGCCCAGCTGTAATTCTCGGTCTCGTCTATGCTGGTGATCTTGAGGACCTTTACCTTCGAGACCCTGCCCGTCTCCATGGTTGCCATGCAGCGGTGAGCGTCTTTAGGCACAAGCATCATCACGACACGGAGGTCGGTGCAGCACTTCCATGCGATGAAGGCCTCGCCCTCCTCCGGGCAGCGCATCTTATACCACTGCGTGTCGTCGTCGGTTATCACCTTGTCCTGGTTGAGCGCGTCCTCGAGGACCGACGAGTATATGTTTGCCCCTCTGAGGTCGATGCCCGTCATATCCTGGAAGCGGAAGCTGCAGCCGCGCGCCTTGCACCCGCAGAGCTTCATGTCCGTAAGGTCATTATTATAGAAAGCAACGTTGTCCATATTCGAGCCGCTGAAGTCCGCCGCGTGCAGGCTGCAGCCGTCAAATGTCGCGCGCGAAAAATCTATCCCTTTAAGGTCGCGGCCGGCGAGGTCTATTCCTTTTATAATGCAGTGGCGCATGTCGGGCATGGCGCCGGCCGCCGCAGCCGCGCGCGCCTCCTCAAGCGCCGCGTCAAACTCAGCCGCCGACTCAATGCGGCGCTTATCGCTTTCCGGTATCGGTCTGTAGGCCTCGTTGTCCTTCACGAAGTCCATCTCGCTGCTTGTAAAGTTCATCCCCCTTGTCCTTTTCTTTTATATGCTGGAACCATTATACACCCGCTCCGCAAAGAAAACACGGCTCCGCCATATTGCGAAAGCCGCGTTTTGTATAGATATCACTATTATTATCTTTTTATAACGCTGAGGAACGTCTCAGCTGCCGGCCTGCCCTTACTCGGCGGCTGCCTGGTTGGCGTTTGCCTCAGCAGGCACTCTGTATGTGCCCTGACGTCCTCTCATGAAGATGAGGACTGCGAAGAGCAGAACCAGTCCGACGATCATCGGGATGACCCATCCGCCTGTGAATCCTGCGATCACGTAGCAGACAGCGGATACTGCTGCAACCGTTGTAGCGTAAGGCAGCTGTGTAGTAACGTGCGACAGGTGGTTGCAGGCTGCTCCTGCAGATGCCATGATCGTTGTATCGGAGATCGGCGAGCAGTGGTCGCCGTAAACTCCGCCGGCCATGCAGGCTGCGAGGATAGGCATTGTCAGCTGCGGCTGGGACTGTGTGATGGCGAGTCCGATAGGGATCATCATTCCGAATGTTCCCCATGATGTTCCGCTTGCGAATGCCAGCAGGCATGCGATGATGAAGAGCGCCGCAGGGATGAGTCCCATTACAGCTCCGCTCATGTTCTCTAACAGTCCGGCAACGAAGTCTGCCAGGCCGAGGCTGCTTGTCATCGAGTTGAGTGACCATGCGAGTGTGAGCACCAGGATAGGCGATACCATCTGCTTGAAGCCTTCAGGCACGCAGCTCATGCACTCTGTGAATGTGATGGTCCTTCTGCATACGAAGTAGATAACGATAATTACCAGTGCTACGAATGCTCCGAGAGGGAGTCCGTATGTAGCGTCTGAGTTAGCGAACGAGTTTACGAAACTCTCGCCCTCGAAGATACCGCCTGTGTAAACCATTCCGAATACGCAGCAGATAACGAGAACGACTACAGGGAGAACGAGGTCGAGCACGATGCCCTTGTCGCTTCCTTCATCAGCAGCGCTTGCTGCTCCTGCATTGATGTCTTCTACTGTAAAGAGGTCGCCGTTTTCTACAGCGTTCTTCTCAAACTCAGCCATGTTGAAGAAGTCGAATCTCATGAAGATGATAGCGAACATCATGACGATGGTGAAGATAGCGTAGAAGTTGTAAGGGATGCAGTTGATGAATACCTTGATGCCGTTCTGGCCTTCAACGAATCCGGATACTGCTGCTGCCCAGGATGAGATCGGTGCGATGATGCAGACCGGTGCAGCTGTAGCGTCGATGAGGTAAGCCAGCTTAGCTCTCGATACCTTGAACTCATCTGTGACAGGCTTCATTACCGAACCTACTGTCAGGCAGTTGAAATAGTCGTCTACGAAGATGATGATTCCGAGGAGCACTGTTGCTGCCTGGGCGGCTGCACGGGATCTTACCCTTCTGAGTGCCCACTTTCCGAAGGCCTTGGAGCCGCCGGAGAGGTTCATCATTGCTACGATGATTCCGAGGATGACGAGGAATACGAGGATTCCGACATCGCCCGCGTCAGTGAGGGATCCGATGATACCATCCTGAAGTGCGTGATTTACGATGCCGCCGAAGTCAGCTCCTGCGTAGAGAACGGCTCCTGTGAGGATACCGATAAACAGCGAGCTGTATACTTCCTTTGTGATAAGAGCCAGCACGATAGCTACGAGTGGTGGCAATATTGCCCATGCAGTTGCGTACAGAGCAGGTGTGTCCATATAAAGTTACCTCCTAAAATAAAATGATCCATGAATAACGCTTGAAACGAAACTGCCATGGATCAGGTAACTCTCATATATTTACCGCCTACCATGATAGCGCTCCACTTGCGTGACAGTCCGGCACATCTTATTGTACCGTCCCAGCAGACCGGTTCAGGGATTCCGGTAAGCTTCGGCGGATCATCCTTTCACGGCCGCGCTCCCCTGCGCTTTTTGAAGACCGTTACTCATAATCTCCGCAACCTCTATCGGGTCAGGTGTTATTCACTTGTGTACCCAACTATAATAAGGGTGCAGCTAAAAGATGTCAACTGTATTTTGTGAAAATAAACAAAAGAGCCCGGCTTTAGCCGGGTCTCTTTTGCGCTTAGTGCTATTTAGGTTGGAATGTAATTATGAATTAGATCGTTTCTGCTGTTTCTTCAGACTCTGCTTTCTCCTTCTTTGCCAGGATAGCTGTTACTGCCTGGATGAGGAGGATCACTGCCATCAGGATCGTCCATCTGTCTGTGATAGCCATCATATTTGTCATGTCCTCTGTGAGGATGAATGCTATGATCGCTCCTGCTGCCGGGATAAGGCTTGCGAGTCTTACGAGGCCCTTGCGCTTTGTCTCTGCGTCTTCGTTATCGTCCTCTTCATCTTCCTTCTTTCCGAAGTATCCTGCGAGGAGTACTGCGGAGATGATGCCTGTGATAACTGTCATGATCAGGTTGAGGAGTGCCCAAGTGTTGTTTGCTGCGAGAGGTGCATCGCTGTCTGCGATGAATGCCTCAGGTGCTGCCATCGGGACTTCGATCTCTGCGACTTCTGCAGTCTGAGCTTCTGCCGGAGCTGCAGGTGCTGCCGGGATCATCTCTGTTGCTGCTGCGGCTGCTGCCGGGATAACTGCTTCAGGTACATCGAACAGTGTCATGTAGCTGAGGAGTGCGATGTATTCTCCCTTTTCAGGGCCTTCGAGCTTCTCGAGGATGTTTGCTGCCTCGATGTCTTCGAGAATTGCCTTGATGTTTTCTTTCTTTTCGAACACCTTGTATTCTGCTGTGTAGAGATCAGGAACTTCTGTCAGATCCATCTTCTAGAGGCTTTCCGGTGCCGTAGGTGCTGTAGGATCTACCGGTGTGTCATAAGTCTTGTATGTTCTGAGAGCATTCCACATGTAGTCGTAGATGATGTCTATGTCTGTATTGTCGTTAGGGTGTCTCTTTCCGTCTTTGTAAGAGATCTCATGGACTGTGCCACAATCCCATCCCCAGTTTTTATAGTTTGCTGTATCCATCATCATGTCGCCTACCGACATCCAGTAGCCTTTTGTGTGAGCATCATCTGTGTTGTAGTAGAAATTTGCCCATCCCGGCTGTGTTGCGTTTCCGGCTGATCCAACCGACTTGGAGATAAGCACGTCGTTTTCGTCGATCTCGAAGTCTTCTGAAAGTGTCATCCCGATATCCAGGAAGTTGTGCTCGATATGTACCTTTACTTTTCTGCCGGACTTTTCAGCTGCTTCTTCTACTGTGTAGAGATCGCTTACGCTTACCGCCTTTGCGTTTCTGTTCCTTTCTACAGATATTTCTGCCGGCTTGTTGTAGTTATTGATTATCATCTGGTTATACGCATCTACCGAAGCGTAACCGAGACCAAGTATCTGCTGTTCATATGACAGGTCCTTCCTGTACTTGGCGAGGTCCTTTTCATACTGATCAAGGTCTGCCAGGTACTGATCTACTTCTGCATTGTGTGCTGCAGCTGCTTCGTTTGCTGCCAGAGCTTCATTTCTTGCGTTTTCGGAAGCCAGGACCTTTTCGTCCTCAAGAGCATTGTGTTCATTTACCAGCCTCTCGTTCTCAAGATTTTCAGCGTCGATAGCTGCGTTGGCTTCGTCAGCTGCTTTCTGAGCTTCAGCGTTTCTCTCTTCAGCTTCTCTGACGCGTCTGAGTTCTGCCTCATTATGCTGATCTATCTCTGCGTTCTTTCTGTTTGTCTCATCAACGGCTGCTGCATATTCCTTATCAACCGTTTCGTTGTGGCTCTTTGCCGCCTCGTTGTATTCGTCTACTTTTCTGTTGTAATCTTCGATCTTATCGTTGTCTTTGTAGCTTTCTGCAACCGGTCTGTCAGGCTGCTCCGGAGTGATACCTTCTGATGCGAATACTGTTCCGCCGATCGGTGCTGCTGTCATCATTGCAGCGAGGAGCATCGATACTGCTCTGTGTCTGAATTTGTTCTTCATGTCCAACCTCCGTCTCTCTTCCTTTTTGCTTTGCGGTTTGTGTTTTTCTTTTGTGTATTTCTTTTGTGTTTTCCTTTTGTGTATTTCTTTTGTGTTTTCCTTTTGTAGCTATATATTAGCAACAAAAGCGTCACAATTATCGTCATCGCATAGATTATTATGACATTTAATTCAATAAAAAATGACGTTCCCGTTCCCGGGATCGTCATTTTATCTCTTTGTTTGCTTATAGCCTTTTCAGCAGCTTAATCTGAGGTCTCTCCCAGCGTCCTTATGACGCGGGCCGCTATAGGAGCAGCGACTTCTGATCCGAAGCCTCCGCCCTTCACCCATACCACGAAGGCGTACGGAGCGTTCTCATCATCAGTAAAGCCAACGAACCACGCATCAGGTCTGGTCCCGCCTGCCTCGGCAGTTCCGGACTTGGCGTACATGTCCATGCCCTCAAATTTGCTCTCGCCGTAGTTCTCCACGACGTTGTTCTTCATCATGCTCTTCAGCTCTGCCGCAGTGTCCTCATCAAGATAGCGTCCGAGGCGCCTGCCGCCGCTTATTTCCTTTATGAAGGTAGCGCTCTTTATGAGGCTTGGCTGTACCGCCTCGCCTCCGTTGGCGATGGCTCCCATGTAGACCATCATGGCGCAAGGGTTGACGAGGTCGTCGGCCTGGCCTATGCCTGCCCAGCTGAGCTTGACATCGTTGTCGTCCGGGAAGTCGAACGATCCCGCTGCTGTCTCTATGCCGTTTACATCAACAGGCTTGGTAAGGCCTGTCTTCTCGGCGTATTCTTCCATGGTCTCTGCCCCGACCTGACGCGTGAGTGCTCCGAAGGCTCCGTTGCAGGACTGTGCCAGCGCCTCCCTGAAGTCCACCTCACCGTGAGCGTGAATGTCCGTCAGCTTTGTGTCGTCGCGCTCTCCGAGCTGGTTGACTCCGTCGCAGTCGAAGGTGAAGGAGTCCCTGTCCGGCATATTGTCTATGACAGCAGCCGATGTGATGAGCTTGAATGTGGAGCCCGGTGTGAGAAGTCCGCTCAGGAAGTTGTTGAAGAAGATAGAACTTTCCTCTCCGTCTTCGGCCTCTGTATCAGGCTCATCTGCCGGGTCAAAGGCAGGTGTGCTCACCATGCAGACTATCTCGCCCGTCTTCCAGTTGTAGACTCCCACCGCACCGGTGCGCCCTGCCAGGGCCTCGTACGCAGTGCGGTTAGCGTTCGCATCTATGGTGAGAGCGATCTTCTTGCCGTTGGCAGTGGTGTCATATGTTCCGTTTACTATGTCATAGCCTATGAGCTGGCTCCTGAATGTCGTTATAGCGCCTGTCGATACATTGCCCTTAGGGTCTCCTACGGCGTGCACGGTGGACACTCTCGTCTCGTAGTCGTCGCTGTAGTCGAAGCCGTCAGGCGTGCATGTGAGGAGCTCCTCTCCGTAGCGGTCGGTGACCGTGCCTCGGTTGATGGCTCCGTCGGTATATATCTGGCTGTTTCCGTAGAAGGTCGCCCATTCTCCGCCCTTCGTCACAAATCGGTAGCCGAAAAGCCCGACTCCGGCCACAAGGACAAAGGCCAGCAGGAGGCATATCCACGCTCTTCTTTCCTGTTTCCGCATGGCTAATCCTCCCTTCCGAGCGAGAGACCCGCGTTACGCCGCATGTCTGCCGCCTTGAAGTACGCAAGCATCGCCCATGATGTCATAAGGCTGGTACCTCCTGTCGATACGAACGGGAATGTGACGCCCGTCAGAGGGAAGAGATCGATGGCTCCGAAAACGTTGAGCATCGTCTGCACCAGGAACATCGTAGCCGCGCTGCACGCGAGTATGGTATAGAAGGTGGATCTTCCGGCGACTATGTGCATCACAGCGAAGATCGATAGTGTTGCTATGCAGAGCACCAGAAGCACGGCTATTATGAAGCCCCACTCTTCCATCACGAATCCGAAAACGAGGTCGGTGTTCGACGCGCCGACGTATTTGAGCGAGCCGTTGCCCGCGCCGAGGCCGAGGAGACCTCCGCCTGCTCCGAACGACATGGTCCTCGTCTGCTGGTAGCCGAGGTCGTCCATAAACTGCGGTTCCCACACGTGGCCCCAGGCATCGAATCTTGACGCGATGTACGGCTTGAACTTAAGTACGATGAGTCCCATCGCTCCTGCAGCAACGCCCGTAAGCACGAACCTCGAGAAGTCGCCGCTCCTGAGGAACGATACCACCAGGTAAGTTGCAAAGAATATGAGCGCCGTACCGAAGTCGCTCATCATTGCCAGGCATCCCAGGCAGAAGAACGAGAACACGGCGTATATGAGTGTGTTCTTTTTGTCGTAGAGTTCTTCGAGCGCTCCGGCTCCTATGAGTATGAAGGCCAGCTTTACGATCTCCGACGGCTGCAGCGACATGCCGCCGACCTTGATCCAGTTTGTGGCTCCGTACTTGGCTGTTCCGAAAATGAGGTTTATGAGGAGCAGTATCACGGAGAGGACGATGAGCGTGTTCTTGATCTTTTTGGTCCTGCCGAGGTCTCTCATGTAGAAGACCATGGAGATAAGAAGCGCCAGTCCTATCATCAGGGCGATGAATTCCTTCATGCACGATCCCGGGTCCGACGACGCCGTTACCGCCAGGTTGATGGTGGACAGGAAGAACGCGATCATCTCCATCTCAAAGCCGCGGCTTCCCATCGCGTGGAAGAACATTACGTATGCCCACATAACGGCGCAGAGCAGCACTATAGAAAGAAGTGCCTGAGCCGTCATCTCCGAACCCATGCTGAGCACGAGCTGTACTATAGTCATCATCTGGAACACCGTGATCGCCAGAAGGATCTTCCACGGCGCCACCGGCTCCTTGTCGAGCCGCCTCATGTATCTGTTGTTGCGGGTCTCCTCGAGGCTAGGCGGAGTTATGGTCGCCTTTATCCCTCCGGTCTCGATCACGTCTCCCGGCGATATGAGGTAGCGCTTCTCCGGGTCGAGCTTGTAGCCGTTGACGAGCGTACCGTTCTTTGAGCCGAGATCCCTTATCATCCATTTGTCTTCATCACGCCTTATGAGCAGCGCGTGGTTATGCGACATCGGAGCGAGCGGGACATTTATGTCTGCCGAGCGGGACCGCCCTATCACGTTCTCCCAGTGGGTGATCGGATAGTTGCCGCCGCCGTCGATAAGATAGTAGCCCCAGATCTCCGGGGTCGCCCTCGTGGACAGAAGCGATACTATCGCGACCAGCAGGATATATGCCGCGAGCGCGACAAAGATCCACCTGAAAACGGTGGTGATGTTCACCGCCAGATCCGGATGTTCCGCTGAAAAATTAAGTATCTGTTCTAATATCTTTTCTATGACTTTTGCCTCTTTTCGATAATCGTCCCAATCATAGTGATTATACGCAGAAAAGGTGCACATTTCTCGAATCTTAAGAAATGTACACCTTTATCAGTTATGTGTTTATTAACGGAAGCATTATTTCCAGGAGCTCTTGAGTCCGACGATGCTGTTGAAGACCTTCTCGTCGTCTGTTGTGAGCTCGGAGTCTGCGATGTAGTAGCCCTTGCGGAAGAACTGGAATCTCTCGCCCGGCTTTACGTCTGCAGCAGACGGCTCAGCGTAGCCCCATGTCTCGACGAGTGAATCAGGATCGAATTCCTGCTCGCCTGTCTCTTCGTTCTCCTTCATCAGATAGCCGTACTCTCTGATCTTGATCTTTACGGCTGTGGAAGCCTCTACGAAGTGGATGGTTCCCTTTACCTTGCGGCCTTCGAATCCGGATCCGCTGTGTGTCTCAGGGTCATATGTGCAGTGCAGGCATACGATGTTGCCGTCAGCGTCCTTCTCTACCTCGTTGCAGGTGATGAAGTACGCGCCCTTGAATCTTACCTCGTTGCCCGGGAAGAGTCTGAAGTACTTCTTTACAGGTACTTCCATGAAGTCGTCTCCGTCTACCCAGAGCTCTTTTCCGAACGGGATCTCACGTGTTCCCATCTCAGGGACCTTCGCGTTGTTCTCGACCGTGCACATCTCGATCTTGTCCTCAGGATAGTTGTCGATGACGACCTTGATCGGGTTCTTTACGACGTTGATCGCAGGGACCTTCAGCTGGAGGTCTTCCCTGACGCACTGCTCGAGCTGAGCGATGTCGATCATTGTGTCGGCCTTTGTTACTCCGATGTCGTTGCAGAACTTGCGGATCGCCTCAGGAGTGTAACCTCTGCGGCGGATTCCTGCGAGCGTGCAGAGACGAGGGTCGTCCCAGCCGTCTACGTTGCCGGCCTCGACGAGCTTTCTGATGAAGCGCTTGCTCATGATCATCGTTGTGATGTTGAGAGGCGCAAACTCGATCTGTCTCGGAGGGTTAGGCCACCAGCCTACCTCGCGGACTACCCAGTCGTAGAGAGGTCTGTGATCCTCGAACTCGAGTGTGCAGATGGAGTGAGTGATGCCCTCGATGGCGTCCTCGATAGGATGTGCGAAGTCATACATAGGGTAGATGCACCACTTGTCGCCTGTGTTGTGGTGGGAAGCGTGCACTACTCTGTAGATGACAGGGTCTCTCATGTTGATGTTAGGGCTTGCCATGTCGATCTTGGCCCTGAGGCAGACCTCTCCGTCAGCGAACTCGCCCGCTCTCATCTTCTCGAAGAGCTCGAGGTTTTCCTCTACAGGTCTGTTGCGGTATGGGCTCTCGATGCCAGGCTTTGTGAGTGTGCCCCTGTATTCTTTGATCTGGTCCGGAGTGAGTTCGCAGACGAACGCCTTGCCCTGCTTGATGAGCTCGACAGCTGCTTCGTACATAGTGTCGAAGTAGTCGGAAGCCCAGAGCTTCTCATCCCACTGGAAGCCGAGCCAGTTTACGTCAGCCTCGATGGACTTTACGAACTCGATGTCTTCTTTTGTAGGGTTGGTGTCGTCATATCTGAGATTGCAGCGGCCGCCGTACTTGAGCGCTGTACCGAAGTTGAGGCACAGTGACTTGGCGTGTCCGATGTGCAGGTAGCCGTTTGGCTCCGGCGGGAATCTCGTTACGATTTCCTTGTGTTTGCCGCTGGCGAGGTCTTCGTTGATGATATCGTGTATGAAGTTGCCCGCCATATCCTTATATTCTTCTGGTGTTGCAAATGCCATTTATATATACCTCCGGATCGTTGTCCCAAAAATTCTGATTAAGTATATCATACTCGCACTTATAATGCAGAATAAAAAAGTGCCCGGAGGCACTTTTTGAAATACGCAAAGCCTAGCAGATACGCGGGAGGAGTTCGCCGCCGGGCTGAGGCAGGAGGGTCTCCGCCCCTATCTCGGTCGTCATGACGACCTTTCCCGGATTCTCGGCGGTGACCTCGCCGATGACGGCGGCACCCTTTGTATACTTGCCCTGCCTGAGGGCCGCGAGCACCGCGTCCTTATCTTCCTGCGGGACGATTATAACGAGCCGGCCCTCGCAGGCAAGATAGAGAGGCTCGAGTCCGAGCATGCCGCATACCCCTTTGACGGCGGGGTCGACCGGCACGGCCGGCGCATCGATGCGGATGCCCACCGTGCTCTGTTCTGCTATTTCGTAGAGCACGGTGCCGACCCCGCCGCGCGTCGCGTCGCGAATGACGTGCACGTCGGATGCGGCCGCGAGGACCGAGTCTACCGCTCCCCAGAGAGGCGCGCAGTCGCTGTCTACGTCAGCGACTATGCCGTACTCGTTGCGGGCGAGCAGTATAGTGCAGCCGTGGCGTCCGACGTCGCCCGTAACGATGACGGCATCGCCCGGCCGGGCGAGCGCGCCGCCCGTCTTTACGCCTTCGCGTATCCTGCCTATGCCTGTCGTCGTTATGAAGACTCCGTCCACCTGGCCCTTGCCCGCCACCTTTGTATCGCCGGCAACTATCCTTACGCCGGCCTCGGCGGCCGTCTTCTCCATGGCCGCCGCTATCTCCTCAAGTTTATCCATCGGAAAGCCCTCTTCGATAACGAAGGCGCATGTCAGATACAGAGGCTGCGCCCCCATGCACGCGAGGTCATTTACCGTGCCGCAAATGGACAGCTTGCCCACATTGCCGCCCGGGAATTCATAAGGCGATACGATGAATCCGTCTGTCGACATCGCCAGCTTGCCCGGCTCTATGTCCAGAACAGCCGCGTCATCCGCGGTAAAAAGCGGATTCTTGAAGTGCGCCTCAAAGACCTCATGTATAAGTTCCGATGTCTGTTTGCCTCCCGCTCCGTGCGCGAGCGTAACCGTCTTAGCCATTTTCTATCCTTTCATATATCCATAACACCATGCACATATAGCAGGTGATCATTCTATAACATCCCTCTTATACGCGTACCATGCCGCGCAGGTCCCCTCATCGGACACCATGCAGGCTCCGATCGGGTGAAGCGGCGTGCAGCCCCTGCCGAAGACCTTGCAGTCCGCCGGAGTGCACTTGCCCTGGAGCACGTCGCCGCAGCGGCATGCCGGGTTTGAGCGTCCCTTCATCTCAGGGATGCCGAACTTTTTACGGGCGTCATATGCCGCGTACTCGTCGCGCAGCCTGAGTCCCGACTGAGGTATGACTCCGAGTCCGCGCCACTCTGTGTCGCAAGGCTCCATCACTTCTTCTATCATGCGCTTGCCGGCTGTGCTGCCCTCGTCCGTGACAACTCTCGGATAGCAGTTCATGAAGAACGGCTTTCCCTCCTGCAGCTTGGTTATGGTGACCGCGAGCGCCGTCAGTATCTCCTTTGCGGTAAAGCCGCAGACGACTCCGTATATGCCTTCGTCCACCAGAGCCGCGCATGAGTCCGCGCCCGTGATCGCGTTCACGTGGCCCGGATAAAGGAAGGCGTCTGCGCTCCCCTTAAGAGTCCTGTAGGCATTGGTCATAGTCTTGTTGGCGGTAAGTATCGAGAAGTTCTTCAAGCCCTTCTCCTTCGCCTGCTTCACTGCCATGCACGATGCCGGCGTTGTCGTCTCAAAGCCGACCGCCAGGAAGACCACCTCTTCATCCGGATGCTCCTCCGCATATGCGACAGCATCTGTCGGCGTATACACCGGGTTCACCTTAGCTCCGCCGGCTCTCGCACCGGCCAGGCTCTTCTCGCTTCCCGGCACCCTTATGAGGTCGCCGAAGGTGGTGATCACACAGCCCTTCTCCTCCGCCAGCCAGATGGCCTCATCGATGAAGCCGACCGGCGTGACGCAGACCGGGCAGCCAGGCCCGGATATGAGTTCTATATTATCAGGAAGTATGTTCCTGACTCCGAGGCGGAAGATCTCGTGGGTGTGGGTGCCGCAGACCTCCATGATGCGGAGCTTCGGCCCGTCATACCCTTCGATGATCTCTCGCGCTGTTTTTCTTTTCTGTTCCATTCCAAGTCCTCTCACTCAAAAGCTGACAGCATAGACTGCCCCGCTCTCTTGCATCAGTCGATGACGGCATCCAGAAGCGCGTCTGTCTCCTCTTCGTCGTCAGCAGTGATCTTCGCGATCGCGACGCCGGCGTGTACCATGACGTAATCGCCCGGATCAAGCTCCTCGATGAGCTCTGCCGAGACTTCCCTCTGAGCGCCGGACGCGTCGACCAGCGCGACTCCGTCCTTTACATTAACTACTCTTGCCGGTAATCCTACACACATTTCATTCCCTCCTGTAAATGCAGGCCGTCTACCTGCTCAACTGTCCTTTCTATTACAGGTCCGCTGCCTTTCATGGCCGGATCTTTCTCTTTCATCCTTTTGAGTTCACGTGCCGCGACTGCCGCCTGGCCGAGCGCTATGCCTCCGTCGTTCGGCGGGACCATGCTGTGGATGAGGACCTCGAAGCCCTCCGCCTTCAGCCCGTCCTCGCACATCCGAAGGAGCAGCCTGTTCTGGAATACTCCGCCGCTCAGGGCCGCAGTCCCGAGGCCAGTGCGTTCTCTTATCTCAAGGCACATCCGTACTATGCCGTCCGCAAGACCCTGGTGGAATTCCCACGCCAGTCTCTCGCGCGTACGCATAAGCTGTTCTTCATCTATGCCGTTTCCGGCCGCTTCTGCCATGCTGTCCGCTATCCTCTCGAAGAGCTTTACGGTCGCAAGTTCGGGAGCGCCGTCCTCGCCTTCACTAATCCATTCACCGGCTTCCACGAGACTGCCCTTTCCGGGATCTTCGCTCCAGCGCTCCGCGTAAAACTGCAGTGTCGTCGAAGCCTCGCCCTCGAATGTCGAGGCCCTCCTTATACCGAGCACCGCGCTTACGGCGTCGAACAGTCTGCCCGCGCTCGTGGACTTCACCGAGTTTATATTCCTATCTGCCATCAGGAACTGGAATGCGAGTTCCTCCTTAGCACAGAGGCCCAGAGCCTCCGCTGCCGCCGCTGTCTTTTCTCTTGCCTCAGCCGCGGTATATCCCTTGTCCTGAAGCAGTCCGTACAGCATCGCGACCGCTATCCTCCAGCCCTCCTTCGCGGACACATCGCCGCCGAGCTGTCTGAACGGGCTTATATGTCCCGCTCTTTCGTAGCCATCGAGGTCTGCCGTCATGAACTCGCCGCCCCAGACGGTCCCGTCATCTCCGTAGCCTGTCCCGTCGAATGACACGCCTATGACCTTATCCGCCCTGTCGTTCTCTGCAAGGCATGACGCGATGTGCGCATAGTGGTGCTGGATCTCAATGAGCGGAAGGCCGAGCTCCTCTGCAAGCTCACGGGCGACCGCAGACGAGTTGTAACGCGGATGCCTGTCGCAGGCTATCACCTCAGGCGGAGCCTCGAGGAGGTCGCACATCCTCTTCATCGATTCCCTCAGGGCCTTCACGGTCCTCATATCCTCGGTATCGCCTACGTACGGCGACGGATAGAAGAGCTGGTTCCTCGCGACGCAGAATGTGTTTTTCAGTTCGCCTCCCACGGCCAGGACATTGCCCTCCGCCGGCATGCTCATCATGAAAGGAAGCGGAGCATATCCGCGCGAGCGCCTTATCATGTAAGGCCTGCCCCTGTGAAAATCCATCACCGAATCGTCGGCTCTGAGGCGTATCAGCCTGTTGTGGCTGAGTATCACATCGCACATACGCGAGAGCTCGCGCACGGCGTCTTCATCATCTCTGCAGATCGCGGCTCCCGACACATTACCGCTCGTCATCACGAGGCAGTCCGGCATGCTTATGCCGTCCGGGTAGTCGAAGAGCAGCATCTGGACCGGCGCGTACGGGAGCATCACTCCAACGGCCGGGTTGTCAGGCGCGATCCCCGGGGCCAGCCTCGCGTCATCCCTGCCGCTCTTTCTGAGCAGCATTATCGGCTTCTGGTGGCCGTCGATTATCTCTTCCTGGTATTCCTCAATGACGCACTCCCTGCGGACCGCGTCAAGGTCTCTCATCATCACGGCAAATGGTTTTGCCGGACGCGGCTTGAGGTCCCTCAGCCTCTGCACCGCAGCCTGATTAGTTGCATCGCAGCAGAGGTGGAATCCTCCGATGCCCTTTATAGCGGCTATGCCTCCGCCGCTCACGACGCGCCTTACCTCCGTGATGGCCGCTCTGCCCTTTCTGTCCTCCGGCAGCTTCTTCACGTCGACCGGGAGCTCATCAGCCGCACCCGGCGTAAGAAGATAGACCTCAGGTCCGCAGTCGTTGCAGCAGACCGGCTGGGCGTCGTAGCGCCTCGTCTCGGAGTGGGTGTATTCGTACTCGCACTCAGGGCACATCGGAAAGTCCGCCATGCTGGTCCGCACCCTGTCGTACGGCATACCGTCGAGTATGGTCGCTCTCGGACCGCACGAGGTGCAGTTTATGAACGGATGCAGGTAGCGCCTGTTGGTCGGGTCGAAGAGCTCCTCGCGGCACTTTTTGCAGGTCGCGATGTCGGGCGACACGAAGATCTCGCCCAATACCTTCTCGCTCTCGATGATCCTGAAGTCATCGTCCTTGCCGGTGTTCGCGGGAGCATCCTCCCTGTCGAGCTTGAGTATTATCGCTCTTTCCGGCGGGTTATGCAGAAGATCGTCAAAGAAGGCGTCGATGTCGTCTGCCTCGCCCTGCGCGTCGATCTCGACATATGGGCCCTTGTTGCTCACGCTGCCCTTTATGCCGTGACTGTGCGCGAGCCTGTCAACAGACGGCCTGAAGCCGACGCCCTGCACTATTCCGTATACTCTTGCGATCTCTGCTTTCTGCATCTGCTTATCATCTCCTGTTTCGCGTGCCTCCGGTCACAGCAGTGTCCCGGATACAGCGAAGTGCGGCAGGTCTATGAAGGTGCCTTTGAAGCCCTTCGCTGCCTTTCTGAATGACGGGTCGGCCATGATGATATCGTAGCCGCCGTTTTCTATGATGTCGAAGAAGTCGGATTCTTCCTTTATGCGGAAGTCGCCCTCTTCCTTTATCTCATCGTCGAGCATAAACCATGTCGCGGCGTCGATGCGTGTCTCCGCAGCGGCCTCCGCGAGTTCTTCCCTGATGATGCCGCGCAGGCTGTTGGCTCGTATCTGCTGATGTATTATCAGCGTACGCTTTCCCGCAAATGATGCTGCGGAAAGCTCCGGGTCATCCTTTTTCAGCTGATCCCACACGTCACGCGCCAGGATGTCCCTGCACTCATAAGGAGTCCCGTACTTTTCTTTGAGCATGCGCGCTGCTTTAAGTCCGGAAGTTGCCACGACTATGTTTTTTTCTGCGCTGCCCGCCCTGCCGAGATCGCTCAGCCCGTTTGCTGTACAGTGGCAGAAAACATCTGTCATGCCTTCGCCCTTTAGTATCTCTTCGATCCTCGCCGCGGCATCAAGCCGGCCGCAGTCAAGCGGAGTCACTCCGAGCACTCCCGCAGTCCCGCGCATTACCGGCTGGGTATATGCGTCATTGGTGAACTTGCCTATAACGGCTTCGTACGCTTTTTCTATGCCCTCATCGTACCAGCCGGCTCCGCTTGTATTCATCGTTATCACCGGCAGGCCTGTGCGCCTTTCGCACATGCGGCGGAGGGCCTTGTAGTCGGTCCCGATCGTCGCAGGCACCGGCGTTCCTATGAGAGCCACAAAGCGCGCGTCTATCTTCTTCGCCGCCTTGGCGATCTTGTCTATCATAAGGTCGTCGCGGCCCATTATCGCGTCCATGTCGCGGAGTCCCGCCGAGAAGATGGCGCTCTTTGTGTCCAGCCACCTCGGCTCGTCGAATCCGCAGATATTGCCCGCGCAGCCTCCGGCATCGACGACTATTATCATGCCGCCCATCTCGTAAAGGACGGCTGCCGCTCCGGACTGGTCCGGCGCGAAAGGATATATTATTTTATGAAGTCCCTTTACGCTCATAAGGCCGCCTCCATTTCTGCGAACAGCTTTCTTACGGCTTCATAGCCGAAAGGCTGTTTCTCACCGTTCCACGGAACATTCGGGCAGTCCGGGCTGTAGAATGCCGCGTCCGCCCCTATCGTGAGGTCTGCTCCGGCGCTTCCGCAGTCGTAGTTGAGCATAGTAGGCGAAAGGTTGGTAAAGACGCGCGTCTCCGGCGTCAGTTCTGCCAGCCGCCTTATGTAAACGAAGTCCTCCTTTGAGATGCTGCTGTAGATCTCAGGGACCTCAAGTCCGTATCTTGTAAGAGCGAGAGCAAGTTCGAACGCGTTGGCATTCGACATCTCTCCCACGGCCACGCGAAGGCCTTCATGCTTTTCAGTGAACCCGCGGACAGCCGCCTCCGCATCCTCGCGGTACTCCCTGTCATCGAACTCCGCGCCTATGCCCTCAGCGAACGCGCGGTACTGGTTCGCGATCTTGTCAGTCTGGTAGAGCCTTGTGAGCTCAACATACGGCATGCCGAGCCTGGACGACATATCTGCCGCAGCCGTGCGCGCCTCGTGATTGAGCACTATATTGAAATTTGCCTTCGACATCCCCAGATAGCTTTCATAATCTTCGCATCTGGAAATCTCATTTATGCGGCGGACGCCCGCCTGCTTCAGGAGCGTGTAAAGCTCACAGTCATCGTCGAGCGGAGCAAAGTATCCCAGCAGGTTGACCGTGCGCGGGTCCCTTTTCGCAGGCTCAAGCAGCGAGTAGATCGCTTTTCTGACGAGCACCATCGGAGGCTTTCTGCCTTCCCTTGTGAGCGCGTACATGTAGCACGGACGCACCGGAACCCCTGACGCTTCCTCGGCCTTGCGGCACACGAGGTCCCAGTCAGTTCCGAGCAGCGCATCAACACAGGTCCCGCATACCATCACCACGGACGGCTTCTCGTCCAGGTACTCGACGACCTCCTTCACCGCCTCCGGCACACGGCCCACGTGATCGCCGTTCACTATGTCGGATTCGTCCATAAGAAGGAAGAAAAACCTGTCCTCATAGCCCGGGATCTCGGACACGAGCTTGGTGTTGCGGCCGCAGCATCCCGGCGCGACGAGCAGCATTACCGATCCGGGCACAGCAAGACCGGCCCGCTTCACGCCAAAGCCCGTCGCGCCCGGCGAATTGAATGCCAGAGTCGCCGGCGAGCTGTAGATGAGCTGCGATGCAGGCACCAGCTCGGACGGGATGCGGCCGCTCCCGCGTTCATTTAGTTCTTTTACCGTTATGTTGTATGGCTTTTCTGCCATCACATTCTCCTTATTCCATCTTTCGCACATACACGGTATGTGCGCGCTATATGCAACGCCACGCTTTTCTGCCTTCCCACACATACACAGTATGTGCGCACCGTGTGCCTTGCCGGGCTTTAGCGCCATTTCATACATACTGAGTATGTGCGCACCGTGTGCCTTATCGGGCTTTAGCGCCCTTTCATACATACTGAGTATGTGCGCACCGTGCGCCTTGCCGGGCTTTAGCGCCCTTTCATACATACTGAGTATGTGCGCACCGTGCGCCTTGCCGGCCTTTATTGCCCTTTCATACATACTGAGTATGTGCGCACCGTGTGCCTTACCGGGCTTTATTGCCCTTTCATACATACTGCTCCGGCCGGCCGGCTTGCGTCGTTTTTACCGCCCCTGCGGAAGCTCCAGCAGGCGCTCTGCCATATCACGGAAGCGCTTGCTTATCTCAAGATCCGGGTCGCCTTCGTTGACCGTCATCCCGAGTTCTTCGAAGCGGTTTATGTCATCGCTTCTAGGGATGTCGCCTATTATCTCAAGGCCCTTCTCCTCTGCGAAGCGCCTTACCTTTTCCTCTTCATCAGGCACGTCCCTGCGGTTCAGGATGATCCCGGCGACGTCAGCGTAGCCTCTGTCAGCGAAGTTCTCTACCGCGCTGCAGATGTTGTTCGCCGCGTAGAGGGCCATCTTTTCGCCCGATGTCACGATCACCACGTGCTCGGCGTAACCCTCGCGTATAGGGGCCGCAAATCCCCCGCACACTACATCGCCCAGCACGTCATAAAGGACGACATCGGGCTTCACCTTTTCGAAAAGCTCGAGGTCTTCGAGAAGATCGAAGGTAGCTATTATGCCGCGTCCCGCGCAGCCGAGTCCCGGAGTAGGTCCTCCCGCCTCTACGCATATGACTCCGCCATAGCCCACCTCGGATATCTCCTCAAAGGTCTCCGGTCCGTCCGGGTCATCCCTGAGGTATTCCATCACCGGCTGCGGTGTCCTGCCGCCGAGCAGGTTTATGGTCGAATCCGCCTTTGGATCGCAGCCTATCTGTATCACCTTCTTGCCCATGCACGCAAAGGCCGCCGCGAGATTCGCGGTCATTGTGGACTTTCCTATTCCGCCCTTGCCGTATACAGCGAGTTTAAGCATTTATCTCTCCCGAATAAAAAAGGCTTTTCACCGGATCATCCCAATGAAAAAGCCTGCTTACTGCATAATAAACGAATGTGTTCTATATGTCGCAAACTTCCCGCTCGGAGCACCTCGCGGTCAGGATGTATCACGTATATTATACCGAGATTTCTCGCTCAATCAACCGATTTGGTCTTCGATAATGTTATAATCAGATGAATAACAGCCGACTCACATGGTATAAGCAAAACTGCCATTCAGAAATTGACGCAACGCAGAACCTATCCGCGTGTTTTGCGTCAACAGACGGTGTCTGAGATCGCAGTTCCGGCCTGATTATTGACGCAAAGCAGCCTTGGGCACCAGGATCTGCGTCAATTGCTGGCATCAGAATGCGTCGAAGCAGAGTGGGAATTGACGCAATTCACGCGTCATCCGGGCAGTTTGCGTCAACTTTTGAGGCCACATATCATTCGAGTCGTGCGCGCATTGACGCAAAGCAAACCGATATCCTACGATCTGCGTCAATGCATCCGGTCATGCCGGCCGCGCCGCAGTATATGCCGCCCTAAATGAATGGCAGGCATCAAGCCCGCGGCTGTAGATATCGTCAGGAGGGACTTCACATTGGAAAGAAAACCGATATACACCGAAATAGCCAATTGCCGCGACTGCTACCGCTGCGTAAGGCACTGTCCGGTCAAGGCGATCCAGATAAAGGACGCACATGCGGTCATCCTTTATGACAGATGCACGTTCTGCGGCACCTGCGTAAATGAGTGCCCTAACTCCGTAAAGGCGATCAGGGACGACACCGACAGGGTCAGAATGGCTTTCCTTTCAAAGCGCAAGGTCATAGTTTCGCTGGCGCCGTCATACGTTTCGGAGTTTCACGGCTATGAAGATAATTTCGTAAGAGCCCTTTACAGGCTGGGATTCCACGCAGTATCCGAGACTGCCATCGGCGCGGCTCTCGTTACGGAAGCCCTCGACATCTACATGGACGAGCACGGAGAAGCTCCGTTCATCTCGACTGCCTGCCCGTCGGTAGTGCAGCTGGTAAAGAAGTACTTCCCTGAAAGCATAGACGCCCTTGCTCCGGTGCCGAGCCCTCTCCAGACGCACAGTGCCTACCTCAGAAGGCTGTATGGAAATGACATAACCATAGTCTTCATAGGACCGTGCATCGCAAAGAAGATAGAGGCCGACGAGCACCCTGGCTACCCGGACATCGCCCTCACGTTCAGGGAAGTCCGCCAGTGGCTCGAAGAAGAGAACATCGACCTCGAGCACATGGATACCGGAGTCGAGGTAGACTTCGTACCTGCAAAAGCGGGCAAGTCATCCATATATCCAATAGAAAACGGCCAGATTGAATCATCAAGGATATGGCAGAACCACTTCATCGAGCAGACCGCCCTTTCGGTCTCCGGTGTTCCGCGTGTAATGTCATCGCTTGCCGGCACACATACAAGGGACTTCCTCGAAGCGCTCAACTGCGACGGCGGATGCATCAGCGGTCCGGGAACATCGCACGACGACTCTGCGGTAGTCCGCAAGAAGTCTGTCGCTTCGTACGTCCTGAGCCGCCTGAGCGAGCCTGACATCTTCACCGGCGATCCTGAATTCGCCAGGGAAGTCTACGAGAAGGGCTATGGCATACTCGGGGCTGCACAGCCCGAACCTGCAAGTGTCGAGCGCGGCGGACACACAGAAGAAGAGATACGCGATGCACTGGCGCTCCTGGGCAAGACATCCAAGAACGACGAGCTCAACTGCGGCGGCTGCGGATACCCTTCATGCCGCGACATGGCATGCGCCCTTCTTGACGGTCTGGCCGAAGTCGAGATGTGCGTTACCAAGATGAGAAAAGACGCCGAGAGCAAGGTAGACATACTGCTGTCGACCATCCCGCACGGCGTAGTCATTGTAGACAAGAATCTGAATATCGCTGAGTGCAACAAGATATTCATCAAGATATTCGAGGACTTCCCGGATGAGTTCCTTGACGCCGACGGACTGCGTTCTTTCCGCGGTACCCCGGTGTCGGCCTTCGTTCCGTTTGCCGAGAAGTTCAGAGAGCAGTTCTTCATGAACAGACCGCAGCAATACCGCTTCAAGCACAACGGTAAGATCATGAGGATCACATTCTTCCTGGTCGAGAACAAGGAGATGCTCGGTGCGATGTTCGAAGATATCACCACCCCTACCGTAAAGAGAGAGGCGGTCGTGGAGAAGGCCGAGAATGTCATCACACAGTCGCTCAAGACAGTACAGCAGATAGCTTCCCTTCTCGGCGAGAACGCGGCAGAGACAGAGCTGGTGCTCAACTCGATCATCGAAGAGTTCAATATCGGAGCGGACGACGGCAGCGAAAGCGGTCTGGTTGAAGAAGAAGGCGGTGCCAAGTAATGAATGACGTCTGTATCGATATCGATTATTCACAGCTTTTCAAGAACGGCCAGAAGATAGGCGGAGACGTGTTCCTGCTGGACAGGAACCCGGGTTCCAACATCATAACGGCTACGCTCTCCGACGGACTCGGAAGCGGCGTAAAGGCCAACGTGCTCGCATCGCTTACGTCCCATATGGCAAACAAGCTGTCCTTCTCCCCTATGGATCTTTCGCACTCGGCCGAGATCATAATGGATACGCTGCCGGTCGACAGGGATAAAGGCATCAGCTATTCGACGTTCACGATCGCCAGGATAGCCTTTGCAGACGACAAGTCGTTCATCAGCACCGACCTCGTCGAATACGACAATCCGGCCAGCCTGAGGTTCTCCTATTCAGAACCGGTCGAATGGGAGAAGCACGCCACTAAGCTCCGCAGAAAGGCAGCCATAAAAGAAGAGATAGTATACGCGTCGTCCTTCGACATGAAGCTGGGCGACAGGCTCATATTCTTCAGTGACGGAGTCGCGCAGGCCGGAGCTCCGCTCGGATCTTTCAGAGATGAGGGCGTGAGCACTCGCACCATGCTGCCGGGAGCCCCTCACAAGGTGAACCAGCTGCAGCCTGCAGAGCGCCTCAAGGAATGGGGCGTCGAAAACGTGCAGGAATTCATACGCGGACTGCTCGCCAAGAAGCCTGCGGTCAACTCAAGAGACCTGGCAAGAGCGATAGTCACCGAGGCTTACAAGCGCGACAACTACCACCCTAACGACGATATAACCTGCGCGGTGATCGCCATAAGGAAGCCGTCCCGCGTGCTGATAATCACCGGCGCGCCGAGAAACCGTGAGTCAGACAAGCGCCTCGGCGAGATTATCAGGAATTTCGAGGGCTACATCATAGTCTGCGGCGGCACGACCGCGAAGATCGTCGCCAGAGAGCTCAATAAGGAGGTAAAGGCAGACAAATCGCCTTCGGGCAACCTGCCTCCTGCCAGCATAATAGACGGCATCGACCTCGTGACGGAAGGAATGCTCACTCTGGCCGAAGTCGGAAACAGGCTCGAAGACAAGGTCCTTCTGAAGCACATGCCTGAGGATCCGGCAAAGCGCATCATAAAAATACTGAGGGAGATCGACCAGGCGCAGATAGTAGTCGGGACCAAGATCAACGACGATACCGACGACCCTGCAGCCGCCGCCAAGATAGGCGTAAGATTCCCGGTAATAGAAAAGATAGTCCGCTCCCTCGAGCGCAACTATCTGAAAGAAGTCGAAGTAAGATATCTGTAACAGAGATCTGCAAAAGAAAAAAGCCTGCCGCAATGGCAGGCTTTTGAAGTGCTTAAATGTCTGTTCTGGCGAGTATCTGAGCCGGTGTCTTGCGGAGTGTCACATAGACCGGTATCAGTCCCGCGATCAGGTTGAAGAGCAGTATCACGCCGAAGGTGATCACGGCTACCACAGGCGATACGATGTACAGGCCTTCGAGATAGTACGTTATCTTGACCACCTGGGTCAGGCCGAAGTACATGAGCAATATGCCCGGTATGGCCGTTATGAAGGTGATCACCAGGATCTCTCCGGTGAACATCCTGTAGATGTCCTTCTTCTTGAGGCCGATCGCTCTGAGTGTTCCTACCTCCTTTATTCTTGAGAGGAACGACGATCTCAGCATCAGGAACATCTCGATGAGCGAGATGAGCATGATTATGCCTGCAACCACCAGAGCCGATGTCAGCTGATCCTTGCGGGCATTTATGTATGCCTTTCTGTCACGGCTGTCGTTCACCTTTGCCGACAGGCCCTCTTTATCGAGCATGGCCTTGAGAAGCGCTGTATTCTCTGCGTATGCGGAGAAGTTCTTCTGCTTCATGATGTAGTCCTCTTTGATGGTATCGGCATGGACGTAATAGGTGTCGTCGTCAGCGCTGTCACTCGTATAGTATCCGACTACAGTCAGCTTGCGGCCGGCGACCTTAAGGGATACCGTCTTGCCGATCGGGACTTCTTCCTCATGATCGATATTGATAATGGTCTCGTATACCTCTTTCGGAGCTTCGCCCTTCTTGATCTTGATATTGTTTGTAGCAAGATCAAGGTCTCTGACCTTACCGTTCTTTATATAGTCCTCTTCGCCCTCATCGCCGCTGAAGTACGAGAAGTCATCCTCTACATCGTTTCCGTTCGTGAGGATGTACATCGCCTGGCTCTCATCAACGAAGAGCGACGGCGACTCCGTATCGGCGATACCGACTATCGTGTAGTCCGGGAGATTCGGGACCTTGAGTTTGCGTCCGATGAACTCCTCCATCGTATCAAGTCCGACAGCACGTCCGAGGCCGTCCCGCAGGAAGTCGTCGATGACCTTCTTGTCGATCACGACGTCGTGAGGATCTGCCGGCATTGAACCTGCAACCAGCTGCTCAGGCTTGAGCACGCTCGTGAGTACGATCGAAAGAGTGAGATCTTCCTGAGCGTAATTGGTCTGCAGATAGTCATTCATCGGCAGAGTGATGCTCTTTTTGGTGTCGCCCGGAAGCACGAATGATACGTTCTCCAAACTGCCTACCAGCTCTATAAGGTCATCGGTCTTTGCCGTGTTGGATATGGTCACATACTGGCCGTTTGTTGTTCTGTAGTCGACCGGCTTGACGTCGATAAGACCGAGCACGTTACTGACCGCCAGGAAGGCGAACATAGCCGCGAAAACGAATCCCAGCAGCAGGACCTTCTTTATGCGCTTAAAGCCCTTGACCGTCTTCCATCCGCTGCTGATCATATTGCTCAGCCTGTATACGGATGTGTACTTGACCTTGTACTTTTTCGGCAGGCAAGCGGTGTAATCAAAGTCGTTGTCCTCGAAGAAGGTCTCGTCCATGGCCTCATAATGCTCGTTGACCATCTCGATATTGGATGTCTCGTCAACTACATTGAGCATTCTGCCGGTATTGACGTACAGGTTATTTCCCCTGATGACCAGCTTTATGTTGGCCTGGCGCTCTTCGTCACTGTAGACGTCGACCTTTACATCATCCTGATGGAAGGACTTATGTACGGCCATGTCCTTGAGATATATCTTGTTCTCAAGCTGATAGTCCAGGAATCTCGAGGAATCGTTGTTGTACGCCTTTACTATGCGGCCGTCCTTCATCTCGGCTACGTGATCCGAGTAGAATTCGGCGATGTTTCTCTCGTGCGTGACGAGGATGACCAGCCTCTCCCTTGAGATCGTCTTGATGATGTTCATGATCTCGAGGGTGTTGGCGCTGTCGAGGTTTCCGGTAGGCTCGTCGGCGATAATGATGCTAGGGTTCTTTACGATCGCCCTCGCTATCGCGACTCTCTGTCTCTGTCCGCCGGACAGAGAACCTGCCATCTTGTTTCTGTACTGGTCGATGCCGACCTTCTCGAGGCAGTATCTTACTCGCGCGTTTACGGTCGTCGTATCCCTGATACCGATCATGCGGAGCGCGATAGCTACGTTCTCGAATACAGTCCTGTCATCGAGCAGGTTGAAGTTCTGGAATATGTATCCAATGCGCGCATTACGGATGCTGTCGATCTTGCTCGAGCTGAATCTCGTGATGCGCTGGCCGTCGATCGTGATGGTTCCGCTGTCTACCTTGTCGAGTCCGCCGATAGCGTTCAGCAGAGTCGTCTTGCCGCAGCCGGAAGGGCCGAGCAGACACACGATGCCCTTGTCAGGCAGTGTCATGGACGTATTGTCGATGACGTGTATCTGGTTTGACTTGCCCTTGTTGAAGTATTTGTTTACCTTCTCAAGTTTTATCATCTGCTACGCCCCCTCTCTGAATGCCTTCATGGCACTCTTTGTAAAGATGTGCCTTGAATATCTGTTGGCGATAAGGAGCGACATGAACAGAAGCACCGCGCCGAGCACAGCGTAGTCCACCGGAGTGAGGTAGTAGAGAAGCTTCGTTATCTGAGGAAGCTCTCTGTTCAGCAGCTTCTGCAGGATGCCCTTGTTGACCAGTACGACGAAGGCTATGTCAACGCCGTAGGCAATGAGCATCATAAGTATGAGTTCTACCCTGAGGATATTGTCGGTATTGCCCTTTGTGGCACCGAGAATTCTCAGAGTCGAGTAGTACGAATTACGGGACCTCATGATGAGCCTTATGACTGCGTATGCTATGAAGAAGAGTATGATGAACTCAAGCAGCAGCCTGCCGTAAGTCATGAGGTTCAGGAGCACGTTGAAGCCTCCCGTGGTGTCGTTCAGGGAGTCCTTCAGCGCGAGCGTAGTGAAGCCCTTGCCGCGGAGTGCCTCCTGGGTAGCATCCGAATCCTGCTCGTTCTCCATGTATGCGCTTATCTGGAAGAATCCCCTGTCGAAGAGTTTTTCGAAGTCGTTGGTACTGATGAATACGCAGTTGTAGTACATATCGTATTCATCCTTCGGTATCCCGAGAAGATCGTCGCAGTTTTTGCCGGTAACGACCTTCGAGACTTCGTAATCGCCTTCCGACTCGAAGAACCTGTTCTTTACCTTGAGCTTGAAGTCCTTGCCGACAGCTTCCTGATCCTTGTAGTAGTATGTCTGGTCCTCAAATATATAGACCTTGCCGTCAGGCACCTTGCCGGACGAGAATACTGCTCTGTCATACTCACAGTCGACCTTGGTGCCGCCGAAGTTGAGCACCGAACTCGAAGTGGCCGCCATCATGGATACCAGGAGCTCGTTTCCGACTGTCTCGCTCGTGTATATCGTCGAATATCCGTAAAGCGAGAAGTCCGAATCCTCATCCAGACTGTCATCCACTATGATCCCGGCTATCTTTATGTCCTGATCAAAATAGTAATCCTGCATCTGGGACATATCCTGCAGCTGCACCGTGGTGCCTATAAACTGCTCTGCCCCGTCTCCCGAACTTATGAGGGCATCGCTGCTGGAATCCAGCTTGACGACTATCTCATATTCGTTTTCAGGCATATGTCCGTATTTGATATCCTTGGCGTCGACCTGGGTCACCGGCATGACCGGACCTTCGATATAGAAATCGCCCATGCTGAAGCTGACACCGCTGTCGATCGCGAGGTCGTTCTTTACTATCTCCTTGACGTTAGGCGTTGACGCTACGGAATTGAAATCCTCTTCAGTAAAGTTGCTCTCGTCAGCCTTCTTTACGATTATTCTGTCCGAGCTCGTATTGACGAAGTACGGATTGCTTCCGAGAAGGTCACTCTCGTGCATGCTGTTCTTTGTTGTCGCGTACTGTGTCAGCACGGCCGTTGACACAAAGAAATACACTATGAACAGAAGGACGAACTTGGCCGGCAGGTTGAAGGTGTTCCTTACGCCCAGCCTGAGCTCCGATCCCTTTCGCATCTTTCTCGGCTTCAGGACCTCTCCGTGAGCTGAGACCTTGCCTGCGTCGGCGGCTCTTTCAGCCTTGGCGGCACGTGCCACACGTCCCTCACGCGGCTGCAGATCGCTGCCCTCCGCTTTATCATCCGCAGCTATGCCTTCCGGACGGTATTCCTCGGCTGAGCTGAGGCGCGGCGGTGCGATAGTCTTGTCTTCGATGATCTTGCCGTCATGCATGGTGAGCTTTCGTGTAACGTATGGCTCAGCCTGCTCATAGTTATGAGTTACGATGACGACCAGCTTGTCTATCGATACTTTCGCCAGAGTCTCCATTACGCTCTGGGCAGACTTGCTGTCCAGGTTTCCGGTAGGCTCGTCCGCGACGATGATAGGAGCGTTCTTTGCCAGAGCACGCGCTATGGCTACTCTCTGCTTCTGTCCTCCGGAAAGCCTTGATACCTTTGTGCGTCTGTATTTTGAAAGCCCTACAAGGTCAATGAGTTCAAGGATGCGGTCCCTGCACTCTTTTTTCTTCTTTCCCGAAAGCAGCATAACGGCTTCGATGTTCTGATATACCGTGTAGCTGTTTATGAGGTTGAAGTCCTGGAAAATATTTCCGATGTAGGTCTTACGGTAGACCTCGTAATCTTCCGTTCCGTATGCGGTGGTATCTTCACCGCACACAAACATCTCACCCTCTTCATAGGTGTCGAGTCCGCTTATAACATTGAGGAGCGTTGACTTACCGCTTCCGCTCTCTCCGGTTATGGCAACGAATTCACCGATGTCGAGGTTGAGATCGATACGCGAAAAACCCATGCTGACGGAATCTTCGCCGGCATAGTATTTCGATACCTTTCTTAGTTCTATGGTATGAGACAATTCACTGTCCTCCTTGTCCAGCCTGCTCCGCAGGCCATGTCCCACGCTATTATAGCATCTTGTGCCTTCTGAGTAAGGATTATTAAGGAATATACATATTGTGTCAGCTGCAAAACAGGCACACAAAAAGGCGGTGCGGATGATGCATCCGCGCCGCCCCCTGACCCTTTTTCAGGATTCTTAGATCTGGTTGTCCGAACCGAGAACGTTTACGATCTTATGAGCTACCATGTCCTTGACGGCCTGTCTTGCCGGCTTCAGGTACTGGCGCGGATCGAAGTGCGATGGGTTCTCAGCAAGATACTTACGGATGTTTCCTGTCATTGCGAGACGGATGTCCGAATCGATGTTGATCTTGCAGACTGCGGATCTTGCTGCCTGACGGAGCTGCTCCTCAGGGATGCCGATAGCATCAGGCATGTTTCCGCCGTATTCGTTGATCATCTTTACGAATTCCTGCGGTACGGATGAAGATCCGTGAAGAACGATAGGGAATCCAGGCAGTCTCTTTGTTACTTCTTCAAGTACGTCGAAACGCAGTGGCGGCGGTACGAGAATACCCTTCTCGTTTCTTGTGCACTGCTCAGGACGGAACTTGTAAGCACCGTGGGATGTACCGATGGCGATAGCGAGCGAGTCGCAGCCTGTTCTTGTAACGAATTCCTCTACTTCTTCAGGTCTTGTGTAGGAAGCCTGTCCTGCCTCGACGACTACTTCGTCCTCAACTCCCTCGAGAGTTCCGAGTTCAGCTTCTACTACGACGCCGTGAGCATGTGCATACTCCACGACCTGACGTGTGATTGCGATATTTTCTTCAAAAGGCTTCGATGACATATCGATCATGACCGAAGTGAATCCGCCGTCGATGCAGCTCTTGCAGAGCTCGAACGAATCACCGTGGTCGAGGTGAAGAGCGATAGGGATCTCAGGATTCTCTGCAACGGCAGCCTCAACGAGCTTTACCAAGTAAGTGTGGTTGGCATAAGCGCGGGCTCCCTTGGATACCTGCAGGATCACCGGGCTTCTGAGCTCTCCGGCAGCCTCTGTGATGCCCTGAACGATCTCCATGTTGTTGACGTTGAATGCGCCTACTGCGTATCCGCCGTCATAAGCCTTCTTGAACATTTCAGTTGTTGTAACGAGTGGCATTTCTAGTACCTCCTTTTCCTTCTCATACACGATGTATTCTACCTGCCGGGCAGTCAAATTTCAACTAAAGCACCAAAATAACACATCTTTGTACAAGTGATCGGGATCGGAAGCATCAAAAGAGCCGGTCCGAAGACCGGCTCTTTAAGCCTTGTTACCAAAAGTTGACAGTTAGAACCGTCCCCTTTGTCAATTACTCTGCAGGTGCGTAGAAGTCTACGAACTTGACGAGCTTGTCGTAACGTGCCATTGCAGCTGCCTCGTTCTCCGCGAAGAGCTTCTCTGCTCTTTCCGGATTCTCTCTGGTCAGTCTGTTGTATCTTGCTTCGTTCTTCAGGAACTCCTGATATCCGCCTGCAGGTACCTTGCTGTCCAGTGTGAACGGGTTCTTGCCTTCTGCCTTGTTGGCAGGGTTGAATCTGAAGAGGTTCCAGTATCCGCACTCTACAGCCTTCTTCATCTCCATCTGGCAGTTCATCATGCCGCCCTTGATGGAGTGCATCTCGCATGGCGAGTATCCGATGATGAGGGAAGGTCCGTTGTAAGCGATAGCTTCGTTCATTGCCTTCAGAGTCTGAGCCGGGTCAGCACCCATAGCAACCTGTGCTACGTATACATAACCGTAAGCCATAGCGATCTGGGACAGTGACTTCTTCTCGATGGACTTACCTGCAGCAGCGAACTGTGCAACCTGTCCGATGTTGGAAGCCTTCGAAGCCTGGCCGCCTGTGTTGGAGTAAACCTCTGTATCGAATACCATAACGTTTACGTTCTCACCGCTTGCGAGTACGTGGTCGAGTCCGCCGTAACCGATATCGTAAGCCCAGCCGTCTCCGCCGAAGATCCAGACTGTCTTCTCGCCGAGGAGGTCCTTACGCTCAACGATCTCAGCTCCGATGCCGGCCTTCTCGAGTGCAGCTACGAGAGCGTCGCCTGTCTTCTTCGACTCTTCTACGTCGTTGAATGCAGCGAACCATGCCTCTGCAGCAGCCTTTACCTCGTCAGGAACGCCTGCAGCTACCAGCTCTTCAACGTCAGCCTTGATCTTGGCTCTTCTTGTCTTGACAGCCATTCTCATACCGAGGCCGTGCTCAGCGTTGTCCTCGAACAGGGAGTTGCACCATGCAGGTCCGTGTCCCTCAGCGTTTGTTGTATAAGGAGCTGTTGCGCCAGGGCCGCCCCAGATGGAGGAGCATCCTGTAGCGTTGGAGATGTATGTGTGATCTCCGCAAAGCTGTGTGATAAGTCTTGCATACGATGTTTCAGCACATCCAGCGCAGGAGCCCGAGAACTCGAGGAGAGGAGTCTTGAACTGCGACTTGACAACGTTTGTGTTGTCTGCGAAGTCCTTCTTGACGGAGATCTTCTTTACTGCGTAGTTGAAGTTCTCCTGCTCAGGGAGCTGCTCCTCAAGCGGCTTCATTGTCAGCGAATTTGTCGGGCATACTGTTACGCAGACTCCGCATCCCATACAATCGAGCGGGGATACAGCGAGGCCGTACTTATATGCGCCCTTGCTCAGCTTGTGATCAACAGCCTTGAATCCTTCCGGAGCAGCTGCCATCTCAGCTTCGTCGAGCAGATAAGGTCTGATAGTAGCGTGCGGGCAAACGAATGCGCATCTGTTGCACTGTGCGCACTTTGTGCCGTCCCACTCAGGAACCATAACAGCAACGCCCCTCTTCTCGTAAGCGGAAGCTCCGAGTTCCCACTCACCGTCAACGTGAGGCAGGAATGCGGATACAGGCAGGCTGTCTCCATCCATGTTGTCGATAGGCAGCAGGATGTTCTTGACCTGAGTAACCAGAGCCTCAGGTCCCTCGAGAGCAGCCTTTGCAGGGTCTGCTTCAGGGTTAGCCCACTCAGCAGGAACGTCGATCTTGACGAGAGCGTCAGCGCCGGCATCGATAGCCTTGTGGTTCATGTCTACTACATCCTGACCCTTCTTGAGGTAGGACTTTGTAGCAGCGTCCTTCATGTACTTGATGGCGTCTGCCTTTGGCAGTACCTCAGCGAGTGAGAAGAATGCGGACTGGAGAGTTGTATTTGTTCTCTTGCCCATTCCGATCTTAGCGCAGAGGTCGATAGCGTCGATGATGTACAGCTGGATGTTGTTCTCAGCGATGTACTTCTTTGCTGCTGCGTCGAGGTGCTGGCCTACTTCTTCAGGCTTCCACTGGCAGTTGATCAGGAAGATCCCGCCCGGCTTAACGTCCTGAACGATCTTGAATCCCTTGTCGATGTACGAAGGGTTGTGGCATGCTACGAAGTCAGCCTTGTTGATGTAGTACGAAGACTTGATCGGGGAATCACCGAATCTCAGGTGAGAAATAGTAACGCCGCCTGTCTTCTTGGAGTCATACTGGAAGTAAGCCTGAACGTACTTGTCAGTGTGGTCTCCGATGATCTTGATGGAGTTCTTGTTGGCTCCGACTGTTCCGTCGCCGCCGAGGCCCCAGAACTTGCACTCGATAGTTCCTGCAGGTGCTGTGATAGGAGCAGGCTTCTCTTCGAGCGAGAGATGTGTAACGTCATCTACGATGCCGATAGTGAATCTCTTCTTAGGCTCAGCCTTTGCAAGCTCGTCATAAACAGCGAATACGGATGCCGGAGGAGTATCCTTCGAACCGAGTCCGTAACGTCCGCCGATCACCTTAACGTCGTTCATTCCAGCCTCAGCGAATGCTGTCATTACGTCGAGGTAGAGAGGCTCACCGAGTGAACCAGGCTCTTTTGTTCTGTCAAGAACAGCAACCTTCTTAGCTGTCTTAGGCAGTGCAGCGATCAGCTTGTCTGCTCTGAACGGTCTGTACAGTCTTACCTTGATGAGACCGACCTTCTCGCCCTTAGCGTTGAGGTAGTCGATAACTTCCTCAGCAACGTCGCAGATGGAGCCCATAGCGATGATGACTCTGTCAGCATCAGGAGCGCCGTAGTAATTGAACAGCTGATAGTTTGTTCCCAGCTTGTCGTTGATCTTGCCCATGTACTTCTCAACTACCTCAGGGATAGCATCATAGTACTTGTTGCAAGCTTCTCTGTGCTGGAAGAATACGTCGCCGTTCTCGTGAGAACCTCTCAGATGAGGATGCTCAGGGTTGAGGCATGCATCACGGAATGCCTTGACAGCGTCCATGTTGCACATTTCCTTAAGGTCTTCGTAATCCCATACTGCGACCTTCTGGATCTCGTGGGATGTTCTGAATCCGTCGAAGAAGTTGAGGAAAGGAACTCTTCCTTCGATAGCTGCAAGGTGAGCTACAGGAGCGAGGTCCATAACTTCCTGAACACTGCCCTCAGCCAGCATTGCGAAACCTGTCTGACGGCAAGCATATACGTCGGAGTGGTCACCAAAGATGTTCAGTGCATGTGTCGAAACTGTACGAGCCGAAACATGGAATACTGCAGGAAGGAGTTCGCCTGCGATCTTGTACATGTTCGGGATCATCAGGAGGAGGCCCTGAGAAGCTGTGTAAGTAGTTGTCAGAGCTCCGGCTCCGAGGGAACCGTGTACTGCTCCGGCTGCTCCAGCCTCAGACTCCATCTCGACTACCTGTACTGTCGATCCGAAGATGTTCTTGCGGCCGGCGGCTGCCCACTGGTCTACATAGTCTGCCATCGGCGAGGACGGAGTGATCGGGTAAATGCCCGAAACCTCTGTGAACGCGTAGGAGACATGAGCGGCAGCGTTATTGCCGTCCATTGTTTTGAATTGTCTCTTCATTCTTTCATCTCCCTTTAAAAAAGATTTTGAAATTGAGTGATAAGTAATAAGTACTTATTAATGAAATAATATATGGTGAAATAATTATTTCCGTAAGTTGGTTATAAGGGAATTACATTGCTTCTACGAGAGCCTTTGTATCCCTTGCGATCATGAGCTCTTCCTGTGTAGGAATGATGAATACTCTGACCTTGGAGCCTTCGCCTGTGATCTCGACTTCCTTGCCTCTGCAGTCGTTCTTCTCTTTGTCGATGCAGACGTCCATGAATCCGAGGTAATCGCAGACCTTTTCTCTGAGCTCGATGTCGTTCTCGCCGATGCCTGCTGTGAAGACGATGGCGTCAACGTGTCCGAGTTCTGCAGCGTAAGCGCCGATGAATCTCTTGACGGATCTGAGAAGCATCTCTCTGGCGATGTGGGCCTTCTTGTTGCCCTTTGCCTCTGCCTCAGTGATGTCTCTGCAGTCTCCGGAGATCTCGGAGATCGCGAGGAGTCCGGACTTCTTTGTCATCATGTCTGTGATCTCTTTTACAGGCATGCCGGTCTGCTCATAGATGAAGCTTACGACTGTAGGGTCGATCGATCCGCAGCGTGTTCCCATTACGAGTCCCTCGAGCGGCGTGAGGCCCATCGATGTGTCGTAGCACTTTCCGCCCTTTACAGCGGAGACGGACGATCCGTTTCCGAGGTGGCATGTGATGATATTGAGCTCTGCAGGGTCCTTGCCCATCAGCTCAGCGCATCTTTCGGATACGTATCTGTGCGATGTGCCGTGAGCTCCGTATCTCTGAACGTGATACTTCTCTGCGTATTCCCATGGAATAGCATAATACTTGCACTCATCTGCCATTGTGCGGTGGAATGTAGTATCGAATACCACGACTCCCGGTGTGTTCGGCAGAACCTTCTTGCAGGCTCTGATTCCCACAAGTGCAGGCGGGTTGTGGAGAGGTCCGAGTGTGCAGAGCTCTTCGATGCCTGCCTCTACCTCGTCAGTGATGATCTCCGACTTCTCGAAGATGTATCCGCCCTGTACGATCCTGTGGCCTACAGCGCCGATCTCATCCATGCTGGAGATAACACCGTGTTCCTTGTCTGTCAGAGCGTCGATTACGAGCTGCATGGCAACACCGTGATCCGGCAGCGGGATGTCTTTATCAAAGACTGTGCCGGCTTCTGTCTTGTAGTTCATGTGACCGTCTTCGCCGATTCTCTCGCAGAGACCCTTTGCGAGGACCTCTTCGTTGTCCATGTTGATCAGCTGATACTTCAGAGATGAACTTCCTGTGTTTACAACAAGAACTATCATGTTTTGGTTTCCTTTCATTTTTTATTTCCGCGGCTGATCGTTAACCGGAAAAGCAAAGATACAGCCGCTAAAAAGCCGCATATATTCTATCACAATACTGCGGCTTTTTCTCCCCCATTTTGGGTCTAATTGTTCTTATTTTTGACCTTGTCCGGAGCGGCATATTCATTGCCCGCCTCCGCGCTCTTCTTCCTCTGCTTTTTCGGCCTGGATACGCGCCAGTTCCTTCCTTATCACGTTGACACTGTAACGCTTTGTATCGAACTTTCCTTCGCCTCCCGGGCCCCACGCGAGGTTTGCGGTATCCGCTCCTGCGAGCGGTATGTAGATCCTGAATTCCGTGCCTTCGCCCGGCTCTGAATCCACGTATATCTTGCCTCCGTGTGTCTCGACTATCTGTGCCACGATGGCAAGTCCGAGGCCTGTGCCCTTGCCGGATTCCTTGGTGGTATAGAAAGGATCGAATATCCTCGACAGGGTCTCGGTATCCATGCCGCAGCCACTGTCCTTGAACCTCAGCACGGCCTCCTCACCGGATATCCTCGTGGACACCAGCAGCGTGCCACCGTCCTTCATCGCATCGTAGGCGTTGAGGACTATGTTCATTACCATCTGGGATATCTGGGTGCGGTCAGCCTTTATGTACTGGCCCTCAGCATTGAAGTTTGCCTTTACCTCGACCTCCTTCGGCTTGGCCGGCAGAGTCACCTTGAGGGCGCTCTGTATCACCTCGTCCACTTCGAGCTCGGTGAAGTTTTCTTCCTTGCCCTTCTTTGTGAGGTCCGCAAGGCGCGTCACGATATCCTTAGCCTTGACCGAGGCATCGTATATCTCCATCAGGTTTTCCTGAAGATCGGTCGCGTCGGCCGGGAGCATCTCCATCGTCATGATGCTGTAGCCCATGATAGGCGTCAGGAGGTTATTGAAATCATGGGCGATGCTCGCTGTCATAGTACCTATGGTCTCGAGCCTCTGGTGATGGGCCAGCGCCTGCATCTTCTGGTTGATCTCCTCCATCGCCTCGTTCTTCTTCTTGAGGACGTTGAGTTCGGCAGAGCCTCTGGCGTTCTCGCGTCTCATAAAGATGAGCAGGAGCATGAGTCCCGCGACTCCCAGCATCGCCAGTCCGCCGTACAGGAGTATCTCCTCCGCGGCAGCCCTCGACGGTGCGATCGCGTCCTCATAATTTGCGATTATTCCCATGGCGAACTCGCCGTTCACCGTGCTTCCGCTCGGCAGCGCGACCATCCTAGCGGTATACGGGTTTCCGTCGCTGTCGGTAAGTTCCACGGAGATACCATCTGCGATGCCTTCGTTCTGGCAGCTTACCAGATAATCCCTGAAATTCGATGTCTTCTCATCGGCTTCGTTGTCCACCGGGCCAACGAACACGCCCTCTTCATCCGATGTCAGCATGATAGTGGAAGTAGCGTCAACGAGCATGGTCTCGTTTTCGTTGTTGCTTCCTACAGATGTGCTGTACAGTTTCTCAAGATCTATGAGTGCATCATAACTTATGCCGCCCTCGGCCTCCTGGCGGTATGCCAGATAATATTTGCCGCCGTCATCGGCGCAGAGATGCAGCCCGTCGGAATCGCTTCCGGTGATTATGCTGTAGTTTTTGCTGCCCGATGCCGTACAGAGTATCTTGTCCTTGTGATACATTATCAGGTCGGCATAGACAGGGTTGGCGTTGAGAGTGTTGGTGCTCAGGTATTCCTGAAGGCTCTTTGTGCTGCCGCCGTCTCTCCAGTGTTCTATCTCCCGTCTGAGCACGGCACGGCTCAGGAAGGTCTCCGTCTCACGCTCAAACGCGTTTATGGAGTTTTCCAGATTTATGTCATCAGAGCGCATCAGACTGTAGAACTGGGTGTCCTTTTCAGAGAGGATGCTGTTGTCGAAGCGCTCAAAAGATCTCCACACATTATAAACGCCTGCAACTATGCAAGCGACTGCCACTGCAAGCGCGATCATGAATGCTGTTTTACCCGCAGTTCTTTTTTCCAAGCGTCTGACCTCCCGTCTTATTCGTTAACCATTTTACCACGACAAAGGACAAAATCGTACAGATTGAGGCTTAAGTATGGTAATATTAAGAATGGTTAAGGACCGGAGAAGAAGACAGAGATTTTAGGAGGCTCAAATGGCAGACAAAGTACTGGTAGTGGATGACGATAAGGCGATCCTGACGATGCTCCACAAGGCACTCAAGAGCAACGGGATCGAAAACGACCTTGCCATAAGCGGCGAGGCTGCTCTCGAGCTGCTCGAGGTCAATCAGTACGATCTTATCCTGCTCGATATAAACATGAGAGGCATCAATGGCTTCGAAGTCATACAGCGCATCAGATCCAAAGGTCTGACGACACCGGTCATGGTAGTCAGCGGCCGCAAGGAAGACCAGGATGCTCTCTACGGACTCGAGATCGGAGCCGATGATTACATCATCAAGCCTTTCAACCCGGTGACACTGGTAGCGAAGGCCAAGGCTCTCATCAGAAGGAGCCGCGAGCGCTCACCTCAGAGCACGAGCAACATAATCGAGGCCGGACCTTTCACCTACAACACCACGACGCTGAGGTTCTACAAGAATGACGTCGAGATCCCGCTGTCCGCAAAAGAGAACTCCATGATCAAGCTTTTCATCGACAACGTGGACCACATCTTCTCCAAGGACATGATCTACAGCGTCATCTGGGGCGAGACCATCATCGATGAGAACGCCATCATGGTCTATGTGAACAGACTCAGACAGAAGATCGAGGACGACCCTTCGAATCCTCGTTACCTCATAACCGTACGCGGACTCGGATACCGTTTCACAGTACGCTAGAAAAACGGTAAGCAAAAGCAAAACAAAATGCATGCAGGCGACCCTGCATGCATTTTTCATTGACTTTGTTTTAAGGCCTATTCGCCGTCGGTTTCTGCGGCTTCTTCCGCTTCACCCGCAGCAGCATCGGCAGCATCATCCGCTGCATCCTCCGCGTCGTCTGCGGCATCGCCGGCATCATCCGCTGCTTCCTCAGACTCTTCCTGCGCTTCTTTTATGATCTTCTTGGCCTCTCTGTACGAGAGTTTTACATAGTTGATCGTCTTGTCGCCCTGCTTGACACCGACCTTGACTTCTCCGCTGAAGCCGCGTGTGAGAGGCTTCACGGAAGTAAGGAACGAAGCGCCCATGTTCTCGAGCATCTCCTTGCCGTCATCGCCCTGATACTGCGCGAGCGCTTCCTCAGGAGCGTCCTCGGCGACCTTGAATACCATCTTAATGGTGTTGCCCTCGGCGCGCATCGTCATGGTAGTGTACTCATCTACCGCAACGTTTGTATACATCTCGTTATAGCCGTTATCTTCCAGATACTTCTCGATGGATGCAGGCTTGCTGAAGTAATTGTAGAGACCGACGAACGCGAACATCACGATCAGCACTCCGAAGATGAGCAGCGCGAGGAGGCCGTTGTTAGGTCTGCGTTTCTTCTCTTCGACCTTGTTTGCTTCCTTGCGTGCAGCCTTGGCCTCACGTCTCTCCACCTTTTTCTTTCTCTTGGCCTCAGTGGAGCTCAGCATTTCCCTTACGTCATCCGCCTTTTCTGCTGCTTCTTCCTTTGCTTCCTGGATCTCTTCCCTGACATCATCTGCAGCTTCCCCGACCTCTTCTTTGACCTCTTCTGCTGCGTCCTTTATTACGTCTTTTACTATCTTTTCTTCTGCCATTTTTCTACTCTTTCCCGTTATATTTCATCGGCTCTGCCGTTTTTTGCCAACGCGCATATTATAACCTTATCTTCTTTTGAGGGCAATAGTCCGCTAAAGCTCTGCCCCGCAGTCCAGGCAGTACTCGGAGCCCTTCGGATTCAGCATGCCGCACTCAGGGCATACCAGCATCTCCGATTCATCGACCGCATCAGCGATCTTCACCTGCACCCCGGCATCGAGCTTTTCCGCTATGGACCACGCATAGCTGTTGATCTTGGTGTCCTGCCTTGACGGTTTTATGCCTGACGCTTTTGAGATCGCCTCGACTCCTGCCTCAAAGGCTTCGTCATCCGTCCAGAAAATGTCTTCGACCGTGCGCTCGCCCTGCCTGTCGATCACGAGCACAGCAAGCCTGAACTCGCTGCACACCAGAACGGTATATATGGAGCTGTCCATTATGAGGACGCCGTAGTCCAGCGGCTTTCCGCTCCCGTCCGTAAATACCGCAGCCCTTCCGGCGCACTTCATGGCGCTGAACGTCTGCGGCTTTTTGTTGATTATGAGATAATTGCTTTTTACCATTTAAACCTTTAAATCAGAAAGTTATTCCGAGAATGTCGATCAGTATGCCCCAGGCTATGCCAAGACCGAGCAGAGTTCCTATCACCTGCGCATTCTCTTTTTTCTTGTTGTTTGTACGCACGAGCACCAGCAGGCCGACCCCGGCTCCTACCAGCAGCCCTGACAGCAGCTGTCCCGACGTGAGCAGTCCTTCAAGATACATCTGTGTGATCAGGACCGACGCCGCGCAGTTTGGTATGAGACCGATGATACCGGTTATTATAGTGCCGGCTACAGGAGCTCCGGTGAGAAGCGACGCGAGAACGTCTCCTCCGACCGTCCCCATGAGAAGGCTCAGCACCAGCGAAACAACAAAGATGAATCCCGTTATCTTCAGCGTATGTATGAGGGCGGAATGCAGTATGCCGCCTTCTTCCTCCTCGCAGCCGCAGTGTTCGCGCTCGCAGAGATCGTGTATGTGCTTTTCTTCGGATCTGTGCCTTACCATTCTGGCTATCACGTCCACGGCGATGCCGCTTATAAGCGCTATGATGAACTTTGCCGCAAGCAGCCTTCCAATAGTGCCTGCGCCTACCGATGACGAGATGAATATAGGAAGCATCTCATCGGATGTGGACAGGAAAACAGACAGCAGCGTACCGGCTGTGATGACTCCGCCCGAATACAGACTTGCTGCCGCAGCAGAGAATCCGCACTGCGGGATAAGGCCTATCGCCGCGCCGGCGACATGGCCGAATTTTCCTATACGCGAAAGAAGAGCGACTGACTGGTCCTCGGTCCTGCGCTCGAGCCACTCCATCGCCAGATAGGTGATGAAAAGAAACGGGACCATCATCGCCGTATCTTTTACCGTATCCATTATTGCTTCCATTATGGCGCTCATGCGCACATTATAATATAAACGGCGGGCTTTTGGGGATTTATTTTGTATTGACAGGCCTCATTGCATTTGATATATAAATGATATCAAATTGATATCACATTAACTTTTGAAATATATCTTTGACAGGAGGTAAACCAACATGGCAGATAACAATAAGAATGTTGAATTCGATACCATTCCGGAAACTGCTGCCGAAGCAGCAAGCGGAGGGCTCACCACTGAAGTGACACAGAAGATCATAAATCCGCCGAGCGGACTGCTCGTGCTGTGCATACTGATCTTCCTTTGCCTTATGGTCCCGGTCCTCTTCATCAGCGGGATCACATCATGGCACGGCGGCGGAATACGCATACTGCTTGCGGTCCTGCTCTGCATCGTGCTCCCTTTCCTCTTCGGAGGCTTAAGGAGCGTAAGGCCTAACGAAGCCCTGGTACTCACACTCTTCGGAAAGTACTACGGCACCATCGTAAAGCCGGGATTCTTCTTCGTGAACCCATTCGCGAGATACAACAATCCGGCATATGATTCGCAGGCATCGGCAGAAACAACTACCGAGCAGACAGTGCCGGTCAAGGGTCTTACCTTCAGGACGACCAAGACAGGTTCGGCCAACTTCAGAAAGACGGTATCCCTCAAGCGCGCCACTCTCGACAACGGTACCCAGAAGGTCAACGATGCGCTCGGCAACCCTATCATCATCGGTGCTGTAGTCCTGTGGCACGTTGAAGACCCTACAAAGGCAGTATTCAATGTAGAGAACTACACTGAGTTCCTTTCTATCCAGACCGACTCGACAATAAGAAACATGGCAAGACTCTACCCTTACGATGTATTCGACGACGGTCTTGACGACGAGGACGACGGCAAGGCAGAGCAGACACTGCGCGGAAGCTCGCAGGAGATCGCCGAGAAGATGAAGGTCGAGCTCGCCGAAAAAGTAGCATTCGCCGGACTCGTTATCGAGGAGGTCCGCATCACCCACATCGCATACGCCGAGGAGATCGCAGCGGCGATGCTCCAGAGGCAGCAGGCATCGGCCATAATCGCAGCGCGTGCAAAGATAGTCGACGGTGCGGTCAGCATGGTCAAGATGGCTATCGACAAGCTGAATGACGAAGATATAGTGAACCTCGATGAGGAGCGCAAGGCTCAGATGGTGTCCAACCTGCTCGTGGTACTCTGCGGCAACAAGGACGCGCAGCCGATAGTCAACAGCGGCTCGATCTACTAATGACAGCAAGAGGACAGCATGCCAAAGAATCCAGATGATAAAAACTTAAGCACTGCCGGACTGGACAGGCGCGAAGAAGAGCTGCTCCGCCGCAAGGAGAAACTCGATGCGCTCGAAGCCGGTATCAGGGCGAGGGAGCGGGAGCTCGCTTCGAAGGAATCGAAGCGCAAGCAGATAATACTCCGCCTGCCTGAATCACTGTGGGCAGACATCGCCGGATGGGCCGAAGATGACTTCAGGTCCATCAACGGGCAGATCGAGTATCTGCTGACAAAATGCGTAAGGGAGCACAGGAAATGAGCGAAGGTAAACACGATATACGGACACATGCAAAAAAGGAGCCTGATGTAAAGGCGAAGGCAGAGGCCAAGCCTGCCGGCAGTCCTGAGGAAAGCGCAGGAAAGCAGAAGAAGAAAAAGAGCAAGGGCCGCAAGGTCCTCAGAGCCCTTCTTATCCTCATCCTCGTTCTGGCTGCCGCCGTAGCCGGGCTGGTCTACCGCTATTACAAACAGGCGGAAGCATCTCTTGATCTTAAGTTTGCGGAGGATCCTGCCACGGTCGAATTCGGAGAAGAATGCCAGGCCATGGACCGCGTGAGCGAATGGACCTGGGAGATAGAGCCCGAACAGAGATTCCTCGACACAGGCTCTCTCGGAGCTAAAAGCATCAAGTATAAAGTGTACAGGCCTTTGTTCGGCGGTCTGCTGACCCCTTCGAAGGAATATCAGCTTGAATACCTGGTCGTGGACACCGAAGCCCCTGTCACTCTCTGGAACGGTGACGGAGCCGTGCTGGAGCGCGGAACGGAATTCGATATAAAGAACGTGATCGCTTACGGTGACAATGCCGATCCTGCCCCTGAAGTAAAGGTGGACGGAGATGTGGACATGAGCACGGCGGGCAGCTACCCTCTTCATGTAACAGTCAGCGATGCCTCCGGCAACTCCACGGACTGGGATCTTACCGTAGAGGTCGCAGATGAGCTCCCGTCATATGAAGACGACAGCGAGCGCACGGCCTTTAAGGACTTTGTCTCCGAATACGGCGGCAAGGGAAAGACGGTCGGCATAGATGTATCCGCATGGCAGGATGAAGTCGACTTTGACGCCGTAAAGGCTGCAGGCTGCGAATTCGTGATCATAAGGATAGGCTACTCCGAAGACGGCAAGATGACCGTGGACAAGCGCTTTGATGAGAACATAAAGAAGGCCAGGGCGGCCGGACTCAAGACAGGCGTATACCTCTATACGACAGACAATACGGAAGAAGAGATACGCGCCTCCGCAGACCAGCTGATCGAAAAGCTGGGCGGCGAAACTCTTGATCTTCCTGTCGCATTCGACTGGGAGGACTTCGGAAGCTTCCAGTCCTATGAGATGAGTTTCCACGATCTGAACGGTCTATATGACGCGTTCTCCGATCAGCTCTCACAGAGCGGCTATGAATGCATGCTCTACGGCAGCAAGAACTACCTTGAGAAGGTATGGGACAACACAGACATCAGACCGGTATGGCTGGCGCATTATACAGACAAGACCGATTACGAAGGTCCTTACTACATGTGGCAGGCGAGCTGCACCGGACGCATAGACGGCATAGACGGCGATGTCGACATGGACGTAATGTACAACTAGAAGCAACACAAAAGCGGTCCGCGCATGCGGGCCGCTTCTTTCTTTTCAGGCATATTCTTTTAAGCCAGAGCGTCTATGATCCGGTCTGCCGCATCGACACGCTTCTCAAGTTTTTCACCCTTAAGACCTGCCGTCAGGATACCTCTGTCATGCATGACCGCAGCAATGATGGTCCCCTTGTCGCCTACAGCCTCTTCCATAAGTTCTTTCTGCTGTTCATCGACCTTGTTGAGCACAATGTATACAGGCTTATCGAAGGTCTTTCCCATTTCGGTGATCTTTCCTGCAAGCTGAACGGACTCATAGGACGGATCTGCTATCATCAGTATCACATCTGCAAAGCGGTCCACACCGCGTCCGAAGTGCTCTACACCGGCTTCGGTATCTATGATAGCCACCTCGTCATCCCGGAGCAGAAGATGTTCAAGAAAGGCCTTAGCAAGCGCTCCCATAGCGCAGGCGCAGCCTTCTCCGGCATCGGCGATCTTTCCGATAGCCATAAGACGCACCGCTCCGTCAGACGAGCAATAGTCTTCAGGGATGTCTTCGAGATGCCAGCCGCCGGCAAACACGTCCTGCGCGCCGTCCTCATAGATGCCTTTCTTGTGGCCGAAGTAATGCGTAAAATCTTCAGGCAAAGGCAGGCCAAGCTGTCTGTGCAGTCCGAAATTCGATTCGTCAGAGTCGACTACCAGCACCTTGTATCCTCTTGCTTCATATGCACGGGCAAGAAGCGCAGAGACCGTGCTCTTGCCGCTGCCGCCCTTTCCGCAAAGAATCAGTTTCATGTATCGCTCCTTATCAGATGCTGTGGCTCTCTTTCTGCTGTTTCTTGAAGCCGTATCCGCCGTATTCGATAAGCCCCTGATCGAGCAGATCTGTGATTATCTCCTGTGCGAGCATCTGAACATTATATGAATGCGAGTAGTTCTCCGACCTCTTGTATATAAAGACATTTATCCTTTCTATGTCATCAACGCTGAATCTGTAAAGGTTCAGGCCCTTATATCCGAGTGACCCCATTCCGTTCGGCGGATAGTCATACTGCAAGGTAAGCACCTGTCCCAGCGCCTTGATCAGTTCATCACGGTTTTCGTACATTTTTCCGCCTCCTTCGCTACTTCTTTTCTCTGTAACGGACGACTTCTTCTCCATCCTTGATGATCATCTCCATATTCTCTACACAGATGTCATGGATGTCCTTGAGCGGATCACCGTCGATCACCAGCATATCGGCGTTCTTGCCCCTGGTGATGGATCCTGTGATGTGATAACAGCCGAGAGCTCTGGCTCCGTTGGCAGTACCTGCTATGATAGCGTCCATCTCGCTCATGCCGCAGCAGTCAACGAATCTATGTATCTCTCCGATGGTCGTAACGCCGTACGGAGTCGAGTCAAGGTTGAAGCTGTCCGAACCCGTCGTGATGATGATTCCCATCTTGTAAGCCTTGTTGACGTTGTCGTAAAGCCTTGCGAGTTCTTTTTCGACAAGTGTCCTTCCCTCGTACTTGTCATGTACGCCTGGGATGTATGTCGGCGGATATGTCGAAAGCCACGCCGGCAGGAAGTTGATCGTAGGACAGAAATAGATACCCTTCTCGTACATCTTTTCCATGCTCCACTCGTCGATCTCAAATCCGTGGATTATGAAATCTACTCCGGCTTCTACCGAAGGTGCGGTCGCCCCGTATGTATGAGACCATACCGGGATCCCTCTCATTGCGGACTCCTCGACTACAGCCTTTATCTCCTCGAGGGTGTAATGGTGGTCACGCGATGTGTCCCATCTGTATATTCCGCCGCCTGTCGCCCAGATCTTTATGGCGTCAGGGCATTCTCTCAGTCTGCGCCTTACGGCCTTTCTGAGCTCCCAAGGTCCGTCGACAGCCTCAGCCCACGGATGGCCTTCCATTACCTCTTCGATAGAGCAGTTGTGTGAGTCTCCGTGCGAAGCAGTCGCGCAGAAGCCTCTTCCGGTCGCGATGACTCTCGGCCCCTGCATCTGGTTTGTATTTATCATGTCCCTGATAGGAATACCGAATCTGGAGATCTCTCCTACGGTCGTAAGTCCGTTTTCCAGGCAGTCATGAGCCTGCTGCACGGCAACGACAGTCTTCTGGAGAAGCGGTTCTCTTACCCAGTCTGAATCGTTGTCGTTCAGATTGCCGCTGAAGTGAAGATGTGAATCGATGATGCCCGGCATAAGAGTCTTGCCTGTGACATCTATGACTTCATAGCCCTCAAGGCTCGGCGCCATGTCATAATTGCGCTCACCGGCATATACGAATCCGCCCTTGTCTATCATTACAAGAGAGTCCTGTATGGCTGCTTTATGCCTTCCGGTGATCAGCTGGCCTCCGACAAAGGCCGTTTTCATGTAATGTCTTTTTCTCATGTTACCGCCTTTCAGATTGTTCGTAAGTTCTCCGTCTCTAACAAATCAATTATATCAAACTGCAACATGTTCGTCACATATTATTCAGGCGCGGTCGAGCATGACTGACGCCTTGAACATATCTCCGTCAATGCTGATCTCAAACACTCCGCCCATAAGTGTCGTAAGATCCTTTGCGATGGCAAGACCAAGGCCCGAGCCTTCAGTATTACGCGAGCTGTCACCGCGGGTGAACCTCTCCATGAGCTCATCCGGTGATATGTTGAGCTCTGCCTTGGAGATGTTTTTGAATTCCACCAGGAGCTTATCTGATGATCCAGGCGCTTCGCTGACATCTATGTAGACACGGCTCCTGTCCAGAGCATATTTGCTTATATTGCTCAGCAGGTTCTCGAAAACGCGGTACATGAGCTTTCCGTCTGCACGCGCCAGTGTATTGTCCGTCCTGATATTCTTCTTGATTTTCAGCTTCTTTTTTGCCAGGCGGTCGCCCATCTCCGCAAGAGACTGGTCTATCAGCGCCGAGATATCTATATCCTCTATCTCGCAAGGTATGTTGCCGCTCGACGCCTTGGCTGCCTCGAAGAGCTCTTCAGTCAGGGTCTTGAGCCGCTCAGTCTTTTCCTTTACGATCGCAAGGTGGGCCGGAGCATCCGGGCTGTCGAGGCCCTCCTTCTCAAGGATATCCAGGTAGCTGACCATCGATGTCAGCGGAGTCCTGAGATCGTGCGAGACATTGCTTATAAGGTCTGTTTTGAGACGCTGATTCTTGATTTCGTTCTGTACAGCCGCATTGGTCGCCTCAGAAATGTGATTGATATCCGAAGCAAGCTGATCGAGATCAGTCTTAGGCCCTTTTTCATCTTCTTTGACGCTTATCTTATGAGAAAGGTTTCCCGACTTGACTTCTATGACACCCGCTCTGATCTCAGCCAGTTTGCCTACCTTGCGTACTATCAGCACTGTCGCGGTCACCATGGAAACGATCGTAATTAACAGCATCCATTCGTATTCAGCTGTCATGATCATGAAAAATACAGGAAGCGCGATCAGCATTACTGCGATCAGTGAGTATCTGATCATGAGCTTAAGGGCTGCGCGGCGGTCTCCGTCGTCAGGAATGGTGAAACTCCTGACTGCACCTTTATTTCTCTCCGCAAGGCCCTGCCCCGCCTTTGCCAGACCTTTGCCTGCCTTTGCGACTCCGCGGCCTGCAAAAGCCGCGCCGATGCCGAGCATACCGAGTATCTTGCCTGTGAGCGAGCCATGGATCAGCTCATGGGCTTTCAGCTTTTTGACAAGGGTGACGAAGCAGATGACTGCGATCGTAAGACATGCTGCGATGCCTGTCGCACAGTACCAGAACACGGTATTATTTGAAATGCCAAACATATAAGCGTCTGCTTCGACAGGGCTGAACACCTTTGACATATCGAACGGACCTAACTTATTGCTGCATAAGACCATTCTTGCGATCGGCATCGCAGCAGCAACGGCTCCTGAGGCCGAGGCGCAGCCTATCACCAGATGCAGTTCGCTCCACAGCCTGTCGAACCAGTTAAGATCTATTTTTCCCTCTTCATCCCTGCTGAACCTGCCGGTCAGCACACACAGGCCAACGACTGCAGCCAGAGCCACCAGTCCGCAGACGACTGTGAAAGTCATGCATTTGCTTGTGAAATCCGCCTGAGCGTGTCCGCTTGCGAACTCAGCGATCCAGTTGCCCGGTGCCATGCCTTCAAGGTCCTCTGCAGACCACTGCGATACATCCCTCAGATTTGCGACTCCAAATGTGATCGCGCACAGCAATGCCGTAAGCGTTCCCGCCGACACTGCAAGCACCTCGAGCAGTGCATACAGGCCGCGATTCGCAGATTTGTTTTCCATAACGATGTTTTCCATATCCGACCTCTATTGCTTTTCTACTTTGTATCCTACGCCCCAGACTACCTTGAGGTAGCGCGGATCTTTCGGGTCGATCTCGATCTTCTCGCGGATCCTGCGGATATGGACAGCAACAGTATTATCAGCACTGTAAGCTTCCTCCTTCCATACCTTTTCGTAGATCTCATCGATGCTGAAGACCCTGCCGGCATTCGACGCCAGCAGTTTCAGTATGCCGTACTCGAGCGGAGTCAGGGATACCTGTTCTCCGTCAACGGTCACTGTCTTTGCCTCATCATCTATTTCGAGTCCGCCGCATCGGATCACCTTAGATGGTGCTATTCCTGCTGCACTGCCGAGCTGGTTGTAACGTCTCAGCTGAGATCTGACCCTTGCAGTAAGTTCCAGAGGATTGAAAGGCTTTGTCATGTAATCATCTGCGCCTACATTGAGACCGGTGATCTTGTCGTAGTCTTCAGACTTCGCGGAAAGCATGATTATAGGAATATTGTGTTCTTCCCTAATGCGCAGCGTAGTCTGTATGCCATCAAGTCCCGGCATCATGACATCCATAATGATCAGGCTCACAGTGGTGCTGCGTATAAGATTGAGCGCTTCTATGCCGTCAAGCGCGATCAAAGGCTCATAGCCTTCATTACGCAGATAAAACGCTATCGCCTGAGCTATCTCCCTGTCATCATCAACGATCAGTATGTTAGTTTTCATGACGCACTCCTTTCGTACCTCAATTATAGCTTAATGTAGGCATATTAAGAAAAAGCTGTCATAATTCTTACGTTTTTCTTAAGACATGAAAAAGGCTTACGTCTCGGGCTCGTTCCTGTGATCTGCTCCACGCTAAGAGCCCCCTTTCGGGGGCTCAGCGTGGAGCAGGTGTACATAATCGTTTTTGTAGACTTCAGTGTTTTCAATGGTTTACGGGATCGCTGTTTTGAAAAAACCACAAAAAACTCTCAAAATCTCCATTCCGCTCATGTAATGATTTTTCTCATCCCCCAAAATTTAAATAGGATCCTGACTAAGTGTCAGAATCCCGATTTGGAAAACTAATTATTGAACACTTTATGATGCAAACTCATCAATAAATGAATCCCATAGCTTGAATCATAATGTGCTGTTTTCTGGCAATATCCTGTGCGCTTGATTCAACAACAATGCAATTATCTATTATTGAAACACCTATTCCCTCTGCAATCTGAGTCATAAGCTGTTTTCTTTTCTTAGATTTGATATCACATCCACTAGTAAAGATGCACCTCTACTCATTGTATAACTTATTAGATGCTGCATGATGCGTCCTATCTGCTGCTGCAATTACGTATTACCTGTGCAGCATATACGCATTATCTGTTACTGCAATTACGTATTACCTGTGGCGCAGGTCTCTAACTGATGTTACGAGGCAGATGCCGGATGCGATAGCCAGTGCAAACAGCAGCGTTTCACGTCCATAGACACCTGCCTGCTGCATGTTGCCACGTACAGCCTCGCTCATAGCATAGTACAGAGGGCCTCCCGGTACAAGCGGCACCACCGAAGGCATGATGAACATTGTTGCCGGCGTTTTATATATCCTCGCCAGCACCTCTGAATATATGATTGCGAACGAAGAAGCCGCAAGGCATGCAAGAAAACTGCTGCTGAGCCATGCGTTCATCGCCATGTATATAGCCCACGTGACCATGCCGCCGAGAGAAGACGCCATAAGATATCTTTTGCGCATGCCGAACATGAGGGCAAACCCCAGAGACCCTACAAAAGCCGTCACCAGCTGAGTTATTACATCTGTTACATCCATTTTAACTTAATCTCCCACTATTAATAACACACACACGATCCGGGATATACAGCAGATACCTCGGAATGATCTATATGGTCCGGGAAATACTGCAGATGCCCCGGGATGACCCATATAATCCTGATATCTCTAATTCAGACAGCTGATCATTGCCAGTGCGACCATGGCGCAGGCTAATGTACGTAGCTGATCATTGCCAGTGCGACCATGATGCCGCCGGCGATGGACACGGCCCACATCAGGCTCTCTGCAAGCCTGACAATTCCGGATATCGTATCTCCGACCAGCATGTTCCTTATAGAATTGGTCATTGCAATTCCCGGAATCAGCAGCATTATGTCACCTATCAGGATCTTATCCATGTGCAGCGATGGTATCGATATAGTCAGAATCCCTGCCGCAAGTCCCAGAAGCAACGAGATTATAAGATTAGCTTCTATTGTCTTGACTCTGGTGCCGCTTAGGTACTTCTGCGCTGCCGCGATTACTGAGGCAAACAGAGCCGCTGCAGCTCCGTCCGCAATGCTGCCCCCGAAGAACACAGCAAAGCCTGCTGCCGCGAGAATGCTCCCAGCCAGAATCGCCGCATATTCCTTATGCCCTTCAGCTACCTGATCGACCCTCTTTCTCAGCTTGTCCACCGGCAGCGGATCCATGCAGCACGCCCGGCTGAGAGCATTCACGCTCTCGATGCGCCTGAAGTCCGTCCCGACTTCGTTGGCAACTCTGCGGGTCTCAGTGGCAATGTATCCGTCGCCGAACACAAGTGTAATGCTTATTATCGATGTAATTACGAAAACATCGGTCCTCTCAGCACCATAGGCGTTGCCCATTCGGGTTATAGTATCCTCAACACGGCTGATCTCAGCTCCGGATTCAAGAAGCATCTCCCCCATGTCCAGGAGGCATCTCAGCAAAGTGTATTTATCTTCGGTACTCATGAGATCGTGCATAATGTGTCTGTTTTCTGTATTCATCGCAATATGCGTCTTGTGTTCGTTTTCTGTATTCATTGCATTATGCGTCTTGTGTTCGTTTTCTGTATTCATTGCATTATGTGTCTTGAATTTGTGCTTTGTATTCATAATTCTGTATATCGTACTTTTGTCTTCTGCACCTATTGTTTTGTTGCGCTGTTTATCGTTCATAGCTCTGCTAGGTGTGTGTTTCAGTTTTTCAGCAATAAATGCACCCCACCTCAATTTTTGAAGTGGGGCACTAATTGCAGATTATAACGCTTTGGGATTCAATTGTACAGGAGTACCGCAATTTTGAGAGATTCAAATTGAGAGCACTCTATTCTCTCAACGAGAACTCATCCATCAAGATCTGAAGCAGAAAGGAGAATACAATGATCAAATATTGCCCATTTGACGAACGCTATCGCTGCTATATATGGATCGACAATGAGGTCCTCAGATATGCTCAGCAGGAAAGTGAAGAGCTTTTCCATTCAAACTGGAATGAGATCGTAAGGATTTCTAAATACATAGCAGCGCAGAATTGCAGTTCTGAGCTGCTATTTTATTGCATTTGTAAAGCTGCCATTTTTTAATACAAAACAGTTCATATCAACACCAATGAACTAGGCTCTGAGGCCTGTAAAAATTAATACAAAAGTTATTTTTAAGCGCCCTTTTTCGCTCTTTTTTACAAAAGATATCAAGCTATAACTTGAGTTACCAAGCGAAGCCTAAAAATGGCAGAAACGTTGAAATTTCAACGAAAAAAGGCCTCTGTGGAGCAGGTGTACATAATCGTTTTTGTAGACTTCAGTGTTTTCAATGGTTTACGGGATCGCTGTTTTGAAAAAACCACAAAAAACTCTCAAAATCTCCATTCCGCTCATGTAATGATTTTTCTCATCCCCCAAAATTTAAATAGGATCCTGACTAAGTGTCAGAATCCCGATTTGGAAAACTAATTATTGAACACTTTATGATGCAAACTCATCAATAAATGAATCCCATAGCTTGAATCATAATGTGCTGTTTTCTAGAAATAACCTGTGCGCTTGATTCAACAACAATGCAATTATCTATTATTATCGTAATATTACGTCAAAGACTGGAAAAGCCTATTCTGCTTTCCAAAGCGAGTGCAGATTGCAGTAAGCATAAACTGCTTCCACTTCATCACCATCGCAAATACGGAAGCATGCCTTAGGTGGCTCTCCCGGTTCAAGAGACTTTCTCTGATTACCCTGCTCGGTCTGTACTGCGATCCACTCAATATAATGTTCTTCGAGCATTGGATGCTCAACTGAACCTACAGTTACCTCTACAACATCACCCTTGACTTCAAAACTAGGAACGTGTTTTTCAGCAGCTGCATCAGTTGTACCCGGAATAAGCTCCTTCATCGGTTCTCCACAGCAAATAACAGGAACTCCTGTCTTCTTTACGATTGCAACTATCTGTCCACAGTGTGCGCATCTATAAAACTTCATTTCCATTGTAATTTCCTCTTTTCTTCGTTTAATAGTTCTCTGCGTTCAGCTCGAAATAGCTCTGCGGATGCGCGCATACCGGGCATACATCAGGGGCATTTGTGCCAACAATGATATGTCCGCAGTTTCTGCATTCCCATACTTTCACAGAGCTCTTGGAGAATACTTCCTGTGCTTCCACATTGTGAAGCAGTGCACGATAACGTTCTTCATGATGTTTTTCTATTTCCCCAACCATGCGGAACTTAGACGCCAATTCAGGAAATCCTTCTTCTTCAGCAGTCTTTGCAAAGCCCTCGTACATATCTGTCCATTCGTAGTTTTCTCCATCGGCTGCTGCCGCAAGGTTTTCGGCAGTATTCCCTATGCCATTCAGCTCCTTGAACCAAAGCTTAGCATGTTCCTTTTCGTTATCCGCTGTCTTTAAAAACAGTGCAGCAATCTGCTCAAATCCTTCTTTTTTTGCTTTGGATGCGTAATAGGTATACTTATTGCGAGCCTGTGATTCTCCTGCAAAAGCAGCCTCAAGATTTTTTTCAGTCTGTGTTCCCGCATATGGATTTTTTGGTTCAGGAACAGGTTCCATCACATCTTTCTGTTTGCACATTGGGCACACTTCAGGTGCGCTATCGCCTTCATAAACATAACCGCATATTTTGCATACATATTTCATGTCAGTCCCTCCTATCATCATTCTTCTTGTTTACATTATTCCTGCATTTGGGACAAATATACTCGATCTTGAGGTCGTAAGATAATATTTCTTCTGGAATCTGTAGTTGCAGATGCGATGTCAGATCAGATAGATATATGTCTGAAAGGCTCCCGCATTTCCGGCATACCATATGATCATGCTTTACTGCTTTGTCATAACGATCCGGATGTCCTTCAACAGAAACTTTACGGATCAAATTTTGCTCATATAACTGGTTCAAATTATTGTATACAGTTGCCAGAACGACCTTCGGTGAAGTTTCTTTAAGCAGTAAATATATCTGCTCAGCGGTAAGATGCTCAGAAGAAGAGTCAACTATATTCAAGATTTGTTGTGCATATTTTGTCATACTCATCTCCAAATTTAGGATTATTCTAATTCTAAATATTGCCGTTATGAATGTCAACATTGACTTATTTTCTCGCTCGATGTCTAACAGAATATCGCTGACTTGCCTGTATCAACAATTGTATTAATCTATATATAGTTCGATTCCCTTGTAGGATAAAGGGAAGTCACACAATAAATCCCGCCAGTTTTTGCACCGATAGCTGATTTATTTCGAAATCGTAAAGATCCTGTGAGTTCGATTCCCGTCTAGCATATGGGAATCAAAGTGGTAAACTTCGATTCCCTTAGGGGGGTTAAGGGACATCCCCAGAAAAAACTCCAATTCTTTAGGTTTGTATGCGTTTTTGTGAGTTTATATGCGTCGTTTTCGTAGGATGCAAATGGCGTATTATCAACGATTGCGGGCAAAATAAAGGACTCCGGAGATGGCCTCTGGAGTCCGATCTATGGAGCAGGTGAAGGGAATCGAACCCTCGACGTAAGCTTGGGAAGCTCAAGTTTTGCCATTAAACTACACCTGCATTATTGCGGCACTTTGATGTGCCGCCTGTAAGTATACAGCAGAAAACGCTATTTGTCATTTATTACTTTGCAGGTACGAATTCATTATATATCGCACGCACTGCCTTTTCGAAATCTGCAGCCTCGACTCCGACTATGACATTGATCTCGCCCGTTCCCTGATTGAGCATGCGGATGTTGATGCCCTCATCTGCCAGTGCCGCGCATATCCTTGCCGAAACACCGACAGCCCTGTTCATCCTGCGGCCTACTACAGCGATAAGGGCGATGCCTTCCTCAACGGTGATGTCATCAGGCTTTAACTGAACTCTGAACGCCTCGAGTATGTCATCAAGCTTATCCTCGAGCTCACTTCCCGCGATGACCATCGAAAGCGAATCAATGCCTGTAGGTATGTGATCGAAGCTGACGCCGGCGTCCTCGACTATCGCGAGAGCTCTGCGCACAAAGCCCACCTCGTTGTTCATCATGTTCTTATAGATCGAGATGACCGTGAAGTCAGGCTTTCCTGCTATGCCGCTTATAACGCTGCCGTCATCAAAGTCCTCGCTGTTTGATATTATGGTCCCCGCGTCTTCAGGCTGGTTAGTGTTGCGGATGTTGATCGGTATATCCGACTGCCTTGCCGGGAACACAGCATCTTCATGCATAACGCTGGCTCCCATGTATGAAAGCTCTCTGAGTTCGATGTATGAGATGTTCTTTATAGGCAGCGGATCATCGACGATGCGCGGGTCTGCCATGAGCATGCCCGACACGTCCGTCCAGTTCTCGTATACCGAAGCTCCGGCTGCTCTGGCGACCAGAGATCCCGTCACGTCGGATCCTCCTCTCGAGAAGAGGCATATGTCGCCTGTTGCCGCATAGCTTCCGTAGAATCCCGGGATAACAGCTCTTTCGTGTTCCTTAAGGGCTGCCGACAGAGCCTCATTTGTCTCGTCGACCAGCAGTCTGCCCTTGCTGTCGAAGAGAATGATATCTTTAGTATCAAGGAAATCCCATCCCAGATAGGCCGCTATCAGACGCGCCGAAAGGTATTCTCCCCTGCTGACGATGTAATTCCCCGAGCATCCGTTTTTGAGGTTCTTGCGGATCTCATCGAATTCGTGATCGAGGTCTGCATCTGTCCCCAGCTCTGCAGCGATAGATGTGTATCTCTCTTTTATAGGCGCAAGGAGCGGCTCGTATGGAATATTATTGTCGATGACCGCTTTAAGCATTATAAGAAGGTCGGTTATCTTGCTGTCACCGCTGTATCTCTTGCCCGGTGCCGACACTACAACATACCTGCGGTCTGCATCCGCCTCGATTATCTCCCTTATCTTCCTTATCTGCGTGGCATCAGCCACAGATGATCCTCCGAATTTAAGGACTTTAATGCTCATTCCCTGGTCCTCCTGTCCACAATAATGATCCTTTTTTATATTACAGATCTTCCGATCCTTCAGTTTCGTTCTCTTTGCCGGCTGTCATTATCGCTATTCCGGCGAGTATGGCAGCCGTTCCGAAAAGTTCGGCTGCATGATATTCCTGGCCGAGCCATATCGCAGATGCCGCGAGGGCCACCACGGGTTCAAACAGATTATATATGCCTCCACGCACAGGTCCTACCATGCTCGTTCCGTAAAGGAAAAGCGCAAACGCGAAGGCCGCACCCGGAAGGATTATGAACGCCATCCCGAGTACCATTGATGCATCCCATTGGGCCGGGAAGTTCCAGAGCCTGCAGAACGGAGCCAGAAAGCATCCGCCTATAAACAATCCCCACCCCACGGTCTCGAACGTACCGTAGCGTTTTATGAGCGGCGCAGGGACCGTGATGTAGAGTGCGCACATAAGCGCTGAGAAAAGTCCCGCTGCGAGCGCAGCCGGGTGTATAGCCAGAGCACGCGCGTCACCGTGAGTCGCTATGAGAAACGACCCCGCTATTACCAGGACCAGTGCCGACAGTTCTGCGGCAGACGGTCTCCTCTTTTCTTTTATTATCACATATATCAGCACAAATACAGGAGCCGTCTGCTGTATCGCTGACGCTATGCCCGCGTTGCTGTAATCGATCGATATGTAATACGTCGGCTGGCAAAGTCCGAACGCAAAGACCGCTATAATAAGCAGCCTTATAACGGAAGCGCGGTCTTTCCAGATATCGAAAAGACCGCGTTTGTTTTTGATAAATGCGAATAATAGCAGCACTGCACCTGCCGTGATCATGCGGAAATTGACCATCCACATGGTATCGATGCCGCGCCCCATGAGATACTTGCTGACAACAGCATTAAGACCCCAGAGCGCCGCTCCGGCAAGGGTTACCAGTGTTCCGTACAAAGCATTTTTTCTATCCACCAAAGCCCTTTACATGTATTTCTACTTTGCCGTTGGTCTTTTTCTCATACGTTTCACTTCCATAACTGCAGCATTAACGGTTAAGGAAATTATACTACAGATTTTTGCCGGTGAACGTTTTATTCCGCACAGCTCTCAAGCTCATCTATCGTCTCTTTTATTATGGCAGGAAGTCTGCGGCATTTATCCTCTGAAAGTGAAGCTACAGCAGCTCTTACTCCGCCGGCGATGGATATCACATATACATCCTTCTTCTCGAGAGCGTCGCGAAGTCTGTCCGGTTCAGCATACGGCACAGTTACGAAGAATCCTGCCGTGAACGGGACTATCCTAAGACCCGCCTCACGTGCCGCTGCCTCGAAGGCTCTGCCTCTTGCATGCAGCACGCCGCGCCATTTTGCTCTTTCTTCTTCTGTCTTTGCCAGAAGCTCAGGATCGTTCATTATTCTGCTTACCGCAGTCATCGCAGGTCTCGGTGAGTTTGACCAGGTGTTTCTGGCCGAGAACGAACAGATCCTCTCAAACTCATCCGCCACCTCAGGGCTGTGCGCAAGGCAGACCATGGCCGCGCATCTGAAACCGTACATCGTGAATGTCTTTGACGCGCTGTAGGCGATGACAGGCAGAATGTTTGCCCTCATGTTGTCTGCCACCCTGAGGAACTCTCTTACCTCAGCAGGCTCGCCCGCGAAGTCGATATACGCGACATCGACCACCAGCGCCACCTTCTTGTCGAGAGGCACTTCATCGAGTGTCTTCTTGACGCCGTACCAGTCTTCCATGGTCAGCGAGTATCCCGTCGGGTTGTTCGCAGGTGTGTTGAGGATCACGACGAGGTGCTCCTGGTTCCTGATCAGCTTCTTCACCTTATAGTCGAAGTCAGCCAGATCAAAGCGTCCCTCTTCATCGAACATCTCAAAACACTCGAGGCTCCTTCCGAGTTCTGCAGCTATAGTCTTATACGGAGCCCAGTGCCAGCTGTGCGTGAGGATGCGGTCTCCCGGGCACGAATAAGCGTCTACAGCAGTCCTTACAGATCCCGTACCGCCGGGTGTGGCGACCGCTCTTACATAGCTCTTCGGCACAAAGTCTCCGAACACAGCCTTCAGGACAGCCTCTCTGAACTCAGGCGTCCCTGTTATCGGCGCGTATTCCGCGAAGTCCGTATCCGACAGTGACCTGATAGTCTCAGCAACAGGTCCGAAGACCACGAGCTTGCCGCTGTCATCCTGCAGAGCTCCTGCTGTCGCGTTGAAGATCGCCTCCGCGCCCTTCTCCTGTGTTGCCGCCCTGGCTCTTGCCACGGATGCAAACACCTTGTCTTCCTTCGGGACCTCTCTGCCGTTGTATGCCGCTATGCTTTTTATCATATCTTCACTCTTTATCTCTTCAGAGCCGCAGTCATCAGCGCCTGTTCTCCGGCCTATGACCACCCTCTTTATCTTCTCTCCGAAGCCGCTGTACTTGGCTTCGTACTCTGTCTCTATGTTGTCCGCCGAGGCCTCCGGATCTGCATGGAGGTCGCGCGTTATATCCAGTATCTTAAGGTCTGCCGCCATTATCTCGAGTACCGACCATTCGAAAAGATCGGTATTGTCGGTCTTGAAGGTGACCGTCCCGGAAGCTTTCAGCACCCTGAAGTATGACTTCAGCCTGTCTCTGTATGTGAGCCTTCTCTTGTACCAGTAATTCTTTGGCAGCGGGTCGCTGAAGTTCAGGTAGATGCCGTCAGCCTCTCCGTCCGCGAACCACTCCGAAAGATTACCGGCGTGTTCGGGCACAAAGCACACGTTCGTAAGACCGAGCTTTCTGATCTTCTCCATGGCCCTCAGCATAACGCTCTTGTTGCCCTCTACGGCGACAAAATAATGCTCCGGTTCCCTCGCGGCCAGCTCGGATATGAACTTGCCCTTGCCGCAGCCTATCTCGATATAGAGAGGCGCGCCGCCGGATCTCTCGGACCATCTGCCTGGCATCTCCGCAGGCTCATCGATGATCAGATCCGCATAAGCCTCATATTTTGTATCCAGATTTCTCAGTTTTCTTTGTCTCATCTCTAAATGAACCTCGACGCGATTATAACCGCCAGGAACAGCACCATCAGCACGGCCGCAACAGCATCACCGCGCCTGAAGTGTATCTCGTTCATGCGTGTGCGCCCGCTCCCGCCCCTGTAGCATCTGGCTTCCATCGCCAGAGCCAGGTCCTGCGCGATCCTGAATGAGCTCACAAACAGCGGCACGAGTATCGGTATCAGGTTCTTTCCTCTCTGTATTATATTGCCGGATTCGAAGTCGGCGCCTCTTGCCTGCTGCGCCTTGATTATCTTGTCCGTCTCTTCCATCAGCGTCGGGATGAATCTCAGCGCTATGGTCATCATAAGCGCGATCTCATGGCTCGGAAGGCCTATCTTTGAGAACGGCTTGAGCAGCTTTTCGAGTCCGTCTGTGAGCTCGATCGGCTTTGTTGTCAGCGTGAGTATCGATGATCCGATTATGAGGAGCACCAGCCTGACCGCCATGAAGAAGGCGCGCATGAGACCCTCATATGTGATCGTAAGGAATTTCCAGTGCCACAGCACCCTGCCGTCCACCATGAAAAGGTTCAGCAGGAAGGTGAAGGCGATGATCAGAAATACCGCCGTAAGACCCCGGAAGATGAATTTCAGCGGCACCTTCGACACGGCGATGACAGCAAACAGAGCCGCGGCCGCGATAAGGAAGCCGTAGAAATTGTTCACGACAAAGAGCTCTATTATATAGAGCAGAGTCGCGATTATCTTGGTCCTGGCATCGAGCCTGTGGACCGCCGAACCGCCCGGATAATATTGTCCGAGAGTTATATCCCTTATCATCCGCGGTTTTCCTCCAGATATCTTCTTATATCGGCTGCTGTTTCATCAGCGGTGAGCGCCGAGCTCTCAAACTTCGGAGCCCTGCTCTTTATAAGATCCGCTATCTCCTTCGCAGGAGGCAGTCCGAGCCCCATCTCCGCGAGCTTCTCTCCCTGCGAAAAGACTTCGGCAGGCGTACCCGATAGTGCTATATTGCCTTCGTTCATCACGATGACCTTGTCGGACAGCGAGGCGATGTCTGCCATATTGTGCGAGACGAAGATGAGGATGATCCCCATCTCGTCGTGTATCCTCCTGACCATCGCAAGGATATCCCTGTGCGCAGACGGATCGAGTCCGGCTGTCGGCTCATCGAGTATCAGGATCTTCGGATCCATGGCGATGACGCCGGCTATCGCGACACGTCTCTTCATACCGCCCGACAGCTCGAACGGCGACATATCCTTTATCTCGTCATAGTCGAGTCCCACAAGTTCTACTGCTTGCCTGACCCGCTTTTCTCTTTCTTCCTCATCCATACCGAGGTTCTTCGGACCGAAAGCGACATCGAGCCGCACGGTCTCCTCAAAGAGCTGGTACTCAGGATACTGGAAGACGAGGCCCACCTTGCGCCTTATATCGGTCATCTTTACCTTGCCGTCGGTTATGCACTGTCCGTCAATGTATATCTCGCCCGACGTCGGCTTTATGAGTCCGTTCAGGTGCTGGAGCAGCGTCGACTTGCCCGATCCCGTGTGGCCGATAACTCCAAGGATCTCGCCGTCCGCGACATCAAAAGAGACATCGCTTATGGCGACGGTCTCGTCCGGCATCCCCGGGCTGTATACGTACTTGAGATTCTTTACGGATATCGGCATTTTCTGTATCTATACTGCTGCTATGTATTCAGCTATCTCATCTGCCGTGGTCAATGATTCCGGCAGGCCCGCTTTGTCGCGTATGTCTATGGCCGGCGGCATCTCGAGCCCGGCCCTTTCTATCATTTCCCTGTCTGAGAAGAGCTCCGCCGGCGTCCTGTCGCAGAGCAGCTTTCCCTTTTTGAGGACTATCACCCTGTCTGCCTGCTCTGCCTCATTCATGAAATGAGTGATGAGTATGCACGTGATGCCCCCGGCATTGAGATCCTTTATTATGCTCATGACGCCCTCTCGGCCCTTCGGGTCCAGCATAGCGGTCGGCTCATCGAAGACTATGCAGTCAGGCCTCATGGCAATAGCTCCCGCTATCGCGACGCGCTGTTTCTGCCCGCCCGAAAGCATATGAGCTCCGCGGTCCTTCTTTTCGTACATGCCGACTCTTTTCAGCGCATCATCAACACGGCGGCGTATCTCAGCCGGATCCACCCCGAGGTTCTCCGGTCCGAAGGCTACGTCGTCCTCAACTATCGATGAAACGAGCTGGTTATCGGGATTCTGGAAGACCATGCCCACGCGGCTCCTGACTTCCCATATGGTAGAGTCATCGGCTGTATCAAAACCGTCGACCTTCACGCTTCCGGCTGTCGGTATAAGAAGGCCGTTGAAACACTTTGCCAGAGTCGACTTACCGGAACCGTTCATTCCTACGACCGCGACAAAACTGCCCTTTTCGATGTCGAGGCTGACACCGTTAAGAGCCACCTTGCCGGGTACTTCCGCACCATTTTCATCGATCTTTGTAAATTCGATTTTAAGATCTCTTACTTCTATAAAATTCACGTTTTGAGTATAGCATAAACCCATAAAATTTGGGCAACGAAATAGCTGGCATAAGCCAGCTTTCCCGTAAGTGCTTTTTATATGTTAACCCTTTTGCTTTACGCGCATTCTACTACTATGTCTGACAAAGGTCAATAGCTTTTTATTACTTTTCACAGCAAAAACGCCGAAGCCTTTGTATTAATTCACAAAGTGCTTCGGTGTTATTTACAAACTACTTGTTTTCAAATACCTCACCCGCGTAGAGCTTCGATTTGTCGACCTTGCTGCCGACCTTTTCGTTCCACTCTGCAGGATCATAATCGTGGATCGCTACCGAAAGATGGCTTCTCTGGCATCCGAGTTCCTTCATCATCGTCTCAACGACAGCCTCGGCAACCTTCTTCTTTGTCTCGTCGTCTCTTCCGGCGAACATGCTGATATCGATATGCGGCATTTTCTTACCTCCTTACAGCAGAGCCTCGAGCTGAGCCTTCTGCATCAGACCCGGCTCCTTGTATGTGATCTCGCCGTTCTTTACTACCATGATAGTAGGGATGCTTGTGATACCAAGCTCCATAGCTACAGGCATGACCTCATCGACATTGAGCTTGCAGAACTTTACGTCTGTTCTCTCCTCAGCCAGCTGCTCTACGATAGGTCCCTGCATCTTGCACGGTCCGCACCAGTCAGCGTAGAAGTCTACCAGGACAGTGCCCTCAGACTTCATGACTTCCTGCTCATAATTATCATTTGTAAGCTGTAAAACCATTGCTGTATCCTCCTTCTTATTATTCATTTTATCCGTTGATCCGGCCTTACCTGCGTTTATTCAAGCCCAGGCCAGCCGGATGCATTCAGAGTTATTCAACGCAAACAGTATAGCACATCTGCACTCGAAATTGTGAACTTGTGATGAAAGCTGCGCCTGCATAAAAAAAGCGGCCTCCATTCGGAAGCCGCTTCAATGCATGCGATGATTTGTAATCCGCAGAGAAATTTTCTTGCAGCGAGGCGCCAGGGGATTCTTTGAGTGCGCGTACCCTTAGTACGTAAACGAAAAGAATCCCCGCAGCAACAAAGCTGCGGGGAAATTAATCAAGGATTACTCGATGATCTCAGTTACAACGCCCGAACCTACTGTTCTGCCGCCTTCTCTGATAGCGAATCTCAGTCCTTCCTCGATAGCGATCGGTGTGATCAGCTCGATCTCCATGACGACGTTGTCGCCAGGCATGCACATCTCTGTGCCTTCTGGAAGGTGAAGATCTCCTGTTACGTCAGTTGTTCTGAAGTAGAACTGTGGTCTGTATCCGTTGAAGAACGGTGTGTGGCGTCCGCCCTCTTCCTTCTTCAGTACGTATACCTGGCCCTTGAACTTTGTATGAGGGTGAATTGTACCCGGCTTTGCAAGTACCTGTCCTCTTTCGATCTCTGTTCTCTGAACACCTCTCAGCAGTGCGCCGATGTTGTCGCCTGTCTCTGCCTCGTCCAGTGTCTTTCTGAACATCTCAACACCAGTTACTACTACTGTTCTCTTCTCCTCTGTGAGTCCTACGATCTCTACGGAGTCGCCTGTGTGGAGCATTCCTCTCTCAACTCTTCCTGTTGCTACTGTTCCACGGCCTGTGATCGAAAATACGTCCTCTACTGGCATCAGGAACGGCTGATCGTTTGCTCTTTCTGGTTCAGGAATGTAGTCGTCTACAGCCTGCATGAGCTCTACTACCTTCTCTGCCCACTCGCCTGTAGGATCCTCGAGCGCCTTCAGTGCCGATCCTCTGATGATCGGTGTGTCGTCGCCAGGGAAATCGTACTCGTCGAGAAGCTCTCTTACTTCCATCTCTACGAGGTCCAGAAGTTCCTCGTCGTCTACCATGTCGCACTTGTTAAGGAATACGA